>ERZ795052.3088-NODE-3088-length-18921-cov-4.244196_pt1 | contig 18921 bp, 18 predicted proteins | sample MGYA00375136_ERZ795052 | MGnify/ENA primary metagenome ERZ795052 (study PRJEB30181, sample SAMN05720156) | activated sludge metagenome | isolation source: Anaerobic digester | place: Japan | collected 2015-05-26 ... | reverse complement strand
TACCGTTTGGAGAAATCTTACGTACTAATAGATTATCAATCGATAATTGATAATCATCTGCATTATCACTAATCTCGGTTTTTTTGTTTTCTTCTAAATTAAATTCCCCTTCTGTTGTGACAAATCCCCACCAATGACTTCGATATTGTCTATCATAGACCCAAATGAAATCATGTTCATAAAACCCATCATAATATAAAACAGTATGTTGTGAATTCCATTGAAAATTATCCACTTGTGTGGTCGAGTGATAGGAAATTACATAGGAATTATCACTACTACTATCATCCCACGTCAATGTAATCGTAGTACCATCATATGTCCCTTGTAGATTAGTAATCGCCAAAGGGAAAGTTGAAAATTCCACCACCTCTGATGGTATAGACTCTTCTAAAATAATTGAGATAGACACAAAATATACATATAAATAGGTATTGGCATATTGTAAAGAAAATAATTGTTCATAGACAGCCTTATCATTTTCTTTATATGTACTCTCTTCATAAGCTCGCATGTGAATGCTATCAATGCGTGAAGAAAGCGCCGAATAATTAATCCCATCTGTACTAAGATATAGGCGATACCCCCCAATAGCCACCTCGGTGTTATCAAAACGAAATCGGCACAAGGTCTCCCCAGTGGATGATAATATTGTTTCAACTTGTATATTACTAACTGGATTAATCATTTACTTCCGCTTCTTGAGATAATTCAGGTAAATTACGCAGCCACATCACGCCAATCTCAACTTCAGCAAAAGGTCGTGACATCAAATATTGCAACAGTTGCGTACGCTGTTCCTCAGTCATGATATACAATTTTTGTTTCATCTCATCACCTCTATGTAGTTGTTAACATCATATAATAAGTTGATCCATTAATTTGAATTGGTAACTTGTGAGAAAATTTTGTATAGGTTGTTTCAGCTACTGGAGACGCTTCTGTATAAAGCCCCAATGTTGCATCATCACTAATAGACACACTAAAAAGTTGAATACCATCTTCAATCGATGATGTGGGCGCATTAGTTGTCTTCAACGCTAATATACCGTTCCCACCAGATCCAAACGTCGTTGTACCAATTCCTAAATTATTTGAGGAAACATCAATATATACTGCAGATTCCCCAAATGTAACATTTGACCCAATCTGTGATATATACAGTGTAGACGTAACACGCATCTCCCCCGTCACATCAAGCATATATTCAGGATTCGCTTGTCCGATTCCCACACGTCCAGAAAAATAATTCTTAGTTTCATTTGAGAAATAAATACCATAACAATTCGTAATATTTGTTTTGGATTGATATGTGCCATAAATACCATATGCGTTATTAACAGCCCCATTTCCAGGATTTGCAAGGTTGATAGATAACCCACTCAAGGTTTGACATCCGGAGGTAGTTAATTGATTGGAAGATGAAATCATCACCCCACCTACAGAATCCACAAAATACGAATCAGCTGATGACGTGCTCACATTCATCTTAAATGATGAACTCTCAGAACTACCAATACCAATAGTAGAAGTGTTCGAATTGACGATAAATGTATTTACCCCCACAACAAGCGATGTGCCAATATAACAATTTTTTGCAATACCAACACCACCTTTAATTACTACAGTCCCAGTAGAAATACCAGTCGATTCAGTTGTTCCCTCGATTGATATCGTATGATCTTGTACATTACCTAAGATTGTATCTCCAATATTTAAATAATAATTACTGGTTGCTGTTTCCGCATTAACACCATATCCAATAAGAATATTATTGTGTCCGGTTGTCAGATTTGCACCCGCCTGATACCCAATTAGCACATTATCATAGCCAGTTGTGCATGAATCCCCCGCACCTGCACCAATAGCAGTATTACTACTACCCGTATTATTGCGTAGCGCATAATTACCTATAGCAACATTCCAACTACCACTATTCCCCGCACTGACCCCACAATAGGTGCTATTACTAATCGTTCTAAAATTTGAGGAACTTAACGTGGAAGGTGTTGTAATAGAACCAACAAATGATTCTTCACCATTAACAATACGAGTAAAGTAATCGACTTTTGTTTTTAAATAGTTATCATTTGCATATAAGCGATTAAACTCCGCATTGAAAATAGATCCTAATGCACGTGTACCGGTTTGTACAGTATTACCGTCTTTATATTCTGTTATTTGATTTCCATTAAATCCCATAACGTCCCCCAATTATTTATACCCATTTAAGTATCGAGTACCATCAAGATACCACAATCCATCTAAATATTTAAATAATTCATAAAATAGTGAAGTATATATACTAGTCTCATTGTCATTACAAATTTGTAATGTATATCGAATCTCTGAAGGTAAAAACTTTGATAATATCAATTGAATGCGATGTATGATTACATTGGACAATTCAGTAGCTCCATCTAAAAATAATCGAATTAATATGGAATTAGTTTTTGTTGTTTCCATATAATAATCCGTCACCTGTGAAAACGACATCGCATATACATTGGTCGGTCTATCAAATGAAGTAAAATTTATTGTCTTTGCGTATTCTACCCCACTTGGCAACAACGATCCATCATCCACAAAAATAGTATGAGAAACCGTCTGTAAATACGCTAATTGATCTTCACTCGTCCCACGATAAATCTTGTATTGATGAATGTTAGGAACGGAATCCCATTTTAAAATAATATAACCGGTTGATCCAATATCCCACCATCGACAATCTTCACATATAATTGTAGCGTCAGTTTCTTCCCCGTCATCAGAAATCGATGAAACCCCATAATAATATCGACCACGTTCTAATAACGGATTGGCACACACAAAACTATCTTTAGTATTCATCCATTGATAAAATGAATTATTATAATATATCTTATAATCTAAAATCGACGGATACTTCTCTACCACTTTATCAAAGAACGATTGTAAGGCATATTTAAATGTGACATGAGTAAAGAGTAAATAACAGGTGCTGACTAAATCCATAAAATCGGCTTCAGTCTCAGACGTTTCTTTATAAAACCCCACAAATGGGGAAAATTTATGCTCATATGTTTCATATCGACATGTGGAAATATTCATATCTTTAGTTTCAATCTCTAATGCTTCATCTTCTAGATAGTGAAAGAGATAACCAAAAATAGAATAATAGGTATAGATGTTTTTCGCTGTGATGCGATAGGTATTACTAATACGTGAAAATTGAAGATTATGTTTATCTCGTGCTTGAAACGAGAAATTCATGGGGCTTAAGGAATATGAATATGATAAATAAAACTCCCCATAGTCTCCCGTTGATGTTGTAAATAAATAATTCCCAAATGCAAATACGTCAACATAACAATTACTGATACCAAGATATCCACTTAAGACTACTGCATTGTTCGCATCATATGGTATGGCATATGGATCCAAATTCTTATAATATGCGTCATCAATTAGTGTCGATCTAATGCGATCCCAGTATTTATTATTTAAGAACAAATCTGGAGAATTTAATGAATTTCTTAAATAGGGGATTGCTTGAGTTAGTTCAATTGAAAACACTGGATAATACTCAGGTCTTCCTTCTTTACCATCCGGCATGCAGGCTTGCACTGAGTACACATACAATGTATTAAAGTATGATAGGGTATGCTCATATGACAATTGGTTTACCGTATCAAGGTAATAATTTGAACCGGTGACAAGATAGATTCTTAAATTATCGATTATCGGATAATAAAATGGCGAAATATCACTTTGTGCAGAAATACATGTATCTGTTAATGAAAATTGCCCTGCGGTGGTGACATACCCGCACCACATACAATATTTCATATAATCTCTTACAACAACATATGCCCCAACGGTAAAGCTTTCACTATATAATACCGTATTATCCGCAGATAAACTCACATTATCTAAAATAGTGGGGTGTTCATAATAGAGATTATAGCCACTAATATCTTTATGCAGACCACTTGAGGTGGATAACGCATCCCACGTAAGTGTATTCTTATACCCATCATAAACCACAAAAACGTTATCCACCTTTGCAGGACACGTATAAAATATTGGGCCTGATACAAAAGTAGATAACTCCCACTTTGTGGAGATAGCATAAAATCCTACGTAGAGTTGTTGACCATCATACGTATGATCAAAGATGACCTCATAATACGTGAGCCCAGAGTCATCATAGGTACTCTCAAAATCTTGACGTTGTAATGTCTCATCTACACGAAAATGATAGTATGAGTAATCAACTCCGTCAAGACTGGTATACAACAAATACCCACCAATCGACCCACTCGGTTTTACGAAGGAAAACCTAACAAAGGTACCATCTTCGGTTGGATACGTCTGTTCGATGTTAATATTAGTAATAGGATCCATATGGTTGCTTGCAAATATGACATGTTAGATATGTCTATACATTAGGAATAATATTAAATTCCATCGAACTTTAAGCCAATTATGAATTACCGCCGTCGCCCTCGCTTCCGTTTTGGTAAGGCAAAAATATCTACCTTTTCAATCTGATTAACGCAATATTGTTGAAGAGCAGATTCTAATGACATACAATCAATCTCCCGCAAAATTCCACCTTCGGTCGCATTAATAACAGACAATCGATATTTAAATATCAAGTCTAAGAATACTTGCTTATAAAAAATAAATAATTTAGAAGTCCAGATTTCTTGATTATCGATAACAACTTTTTGTTCTTTTTTGATAATCAGTTGCTTCAATTGTTCAATAAAACCATCATATTCTGGGGTGCCTTTTGTTAGGAGCGTATGGTCAACTTTAAAATCTAACAGACCATCACAATACGCTTTATCGTCTGTATATGCGAAATCGTACCCAATCAATATTAATTTGCTTGGTTGAAAGTACAACGATGCTTGTAACATAGTGGCCCCAACAAAAAATCGATTAAATATATTTCCAAAATTTTGAGTAGGACTAATAATTTGTTTTAATGCTTCCCCTTTAGGTGTACCAAGAATATCTGTCTGATTGAAAAATAAAATACGTCCCTGCCATGTATTTATAGTATGGGGACTAGTAGAAGTTGGACAAATCAAGACACTCTTTGAGGTATCGATACCCCGCCAATGGTTACTTATCTCTTCCTGTGGATCAATGTTCACCACAAAATCTGGTATAATACCCTCCTGTACAAATCTAAATAACACGATATCCGCACAAAATAATAAGAAGTTATTGCGGTATTTCTTTAAAATGGAGATATTTTTATCTAATGAAGGTCCTGCCGCAGCGAGTACAATCACTGGGGACCTATATGGTTGCGTATTCATAATATACATCAACGGACGAGATCGTTCATCAGAAAAAATCCCGCTCTGTAAATTTAATGTATAATTATTTCGCCAGCGTGCGATAAACGGGTCATTCTTAAGTTGCTCCATTTCCGTTTTATTTTGAACTATGGTTTTCAACATGCGCATTTCCTCTATTCATATAATTTAATTTAATCCATTCTTCATATTCCGAGGACATAACCTTCTGACACCATTCTTGATGCTCAACATACCATTTGATTGTATCCGCTAATCCCTGAGAAAAGGATACCTGTGGTTCCCACGAAAAATTATATAACATCTGTTTTCTACTCACGGCATATCTAAAATCGTGTCCCAATCGATCTGAAATAAATGTAATCAATGATGTTGCCTTCTCAATAGTCGTATACCCAAATTTCGCCATAATAGCAATAATTCTATTTACTAACGAAATATTATCAATCTCATACCCACCCCCTATGGCATAACTTAGCCCAATCTTTCCATCGTTAACGATTTTCCAAATAGCATCACAATGATCATTGACATATATCCATTCACGAATGTTTGTTCCAGTCCCATAAATCGGAATTTCCTGTTGTTGTAAAATACGGAGTATAACTAACGGAATCAATTTTTCAGGGAATTGATATGGCCCATAATTATTCGAACAATTTGAAACGGTAACCGCACAATTATACGTATGATAGTACGCCTGCACAAAAAGATCAGCCGAAGCCTTAGATGCAGCATACGGATTACGTGGTTTATATGGTGAAGACTCATTAAAATATCCGATTGCACCTAAAGACCCCCAACATTCGTCAGTAGACACCTGATGAAATCGAATGTTTATATCCACCTTTCGAATCGCGTCTAATAACGTAATAGTGCCAACAATATTTGAGTCGATAAAAGGTGAAAGATTATATAAAGATTTATCTACATGCGATTCCGCAGCGAAATTAATAATTGTATCAATTTTATAGTCTTGTAACAGGGATGTAATTAAATTAAAATCAGTAATATTTCCATGCACAAAATGATATTGATCAGGATATTGTTGCGCAATATCTTGTAATCCAATAATGCTATTGGGATAAGTCAATCGATCAATATTAACCACTACCCCATCAAACTTATAATGTTCAAATAGTCTACGTATAAAATTATTACCAATAAATCCACATCCGCCTGTTACTAAGATGTTCTTCATATCATCCGTCCTAATCTAAGATAATCATCTAATGCTTCAATACAATCACGATTTGATATTTTATCAAACGTGGTACTAATCTTTGTAGAGTCAAGGACTGAATAAATAGGTCGTGGTGCTGGGGCATTATATTGAGATGCAGAAATAGGTTGAATGGATACACATTTGTTATTAAGGAGATGGTGCTTCTTACTTAATTGATAAATATAATGTGCAAATTCATACCAAGAAATACCCCCACAATTGGCAAAATGATATGTGCCAAACACATCAAATCTATTTTCCATAATTTGATAAATAGCGTCTATTAAATCCGCAATATTGGTTGGGCTTACAATTTGATCATACACCACACTTAACATATCTTCCGTTTGCATCTTATGTAACATTGTCTTGACAAAATTAGATCCATGAATACCATATAACCCAGAAGTTCGTATAATAAAGTAGTTATCCACGGTCGTTGACACAATCTGTTCTGCTAATACCTTTGTCTTTCCATAGAAATTAATTGGATATACCGCATCCTCTTCTATATATGGTGCATACTTATTCCCATCAAATACATAATCCGTTGATAGATGAATTAATGTAGCATTTAATAATAAGGCTAACCTACAAATGTTACGAGTTGCATCCACATTTAAACGCGTACACGCATCTTGGTCGGTTTCCGCCTTGTCAACGTTTGTGTAGCCAACACAGTTTACAATGTATTTGCAAAGAATTTTATTTTTAATCACATAATCAAATAGACCATCTTCATCGGTCACATCCACATCACTATTGGTTGATAGTATATTCCACTCATTCTCTAAACACTTTGTTTTTAGAGCCGACCCAACCCGTCCTGTATCACCAAGTATCCAAACCGTTGGTATCTCGTAGCATTTTGGCATTACGATCCTTCTCTGAAATAATTAGATTTAATGTATATGGCCAGTTAATATTAATATCGGCATCATCCCAACGAATGCATGCATCAAGAGTGGGGTCATATTCATTCGTACATTGATAATGCACAATTGCACCGTTTGATAACGATAAGAATCCATGTGCATATCCTGGTGGGATATAAAATAATTGAGGAATTTTGGATGACAGATCAACACTCACATATTTCATGAATGTTTTAGAATTCTTTCTAATATCAATAGCCACATCAAAGATATGACCCGCTAAGACATGTACTAATTTACCCTGCGGCTTTGGAGGACGTTGGAAATGTAAACCCCGTAAGACACCAAAATCAGAGACGGATACGTTCGATTGCACAAATTGTTCTGGAATTCCATGCTGTTTAAATTCACTGTATTTATAGATTTCATTGAAATACCCACGTTCATCAGTAAATCGATTAGATGTAATGAGTATAGGACATGGAGATTCAAACTCTTTGATTTCCTGAAAAGTCATGAGGACCTCACAACATTCATAATATAAGATTTATATCCTGATTCTGGATAATCGTAGAGTAATGTTAACAACGTTTCTTTTGATACAAAATTATTATGATAGGCAATCTCCTCCAAACATGCAATATACCGATTTGAACGTTCCTCATACAATTTTATAAATGTTGTGGCATTACATAACGAATCCAATGTACCTAAATCATACCAAATAATTCCACGTAACAATTGAACTAATGATAAGTTTTGTTCTGATAAATATAGTTTGTTTAAATCAGTAATCTCCAATTCACCACGATCTGAAGGTTTCAACGTTTTAGCTTTCTCGCATACGGTCGAATCATATATATACAGCCCAACTACAGCTAAATTTGATTTTGGTACTTTTGGCTTCTCTTCAATCGATAATACTATCCCATTTTCATCCACTTCCGCAACCCCAAAGCGTTGGGGGTCACGCACTTGATATCCAAAGATTGTTGCACCACGTTCCATATGTGCGGCACGTTGGAGTAACCCCCCTAAACCTGACCCATAAAATAAATTATCACCTAAGATTAGTGTTACATTATCACCATCAATAAATGATTCCCCAATAATAAACGCTTCCGCAATCCCATTCGGCTGCTCTTGTACTGCATATGATAGATTTAAACCAAATCGAACCCCACCCCCAAAATGCTTTTGCAGTTCTACAATTGCATCAGGAGTAGAAATAATTAAAATATCTCGTATTCCCGCAAGCATCAATGTAGATATGGGGTAATAAATCATGGGTTTATTGTATACAGGTAACAACTGTTTACATATCGTACGGGTTACCGGATATAACCGTGTTCCTGCACCGCCAGCCAACACAATACCTTTCATACAATCTCCTTTAACGTTTGTTCCCACTCCGCAAGATAACGATCAAGCGAGAGTTTTTTCACGGCAGTTTCCCTACTTTTAAGACGCATCTGTTGAACAATCTCAGGGTTATTATATAAATAATTCAAAATGTCTACCATCTCATCCAAATCATTTGTATAAAATCCATCAACACCGTGTGTAATAATAGATTCGACATCATAATTATTTAAGGATACCGTTACTGCGCCAGAAAACATACATTCGGTACGCAACCGTGGAAAAGCCGAACAAATGGTAGTATTAACATATACACCGATCTTCTGAAGATACGCACGATATTGAGCAAATTGTTTATAGGCTAATTCCTGAAAAGTAAAAAATTTGTCAATAAAAACTGGATCTCCAATTGGTGGCACGCGAACATCTTTAAATACATCTACTTGAGGTATTAATGGTTGTAAGGGAAAACATAGATGATCACATAAATAACAATAGGCATAATACCCATTCATCAGTGGATGCCCACGTAACTTCGATTCATTTAACGTGATAAATGTTGGATAAAAAACATCTCCAAAACTAAATTCGTCCGGAGATAACCCATGATGAATTGTTTTAGATTTATGAAATTGCCATTCCCTCTCAGCATCATAGCTATTACATACAATCAATTGCAATGGCGCAAGTCGATCTCGAACTTGCTGGTTTGCCACGTCATCTAATGTAAAATTCGTTACACGTGTACACGTAATATCATACTTCTCCAAAAAGAATGGAGTATCTTGACAAATTCCAATAACTGGGATGTCTGATGCAATCTGTAAAAAATAAGCTGCAACTTGTGCATAAGCTGCATCTACAGAATAACTAATAACGGAATTATTATCAAAATGCACAATTGCTAAATCATACTCTTTTGGATTAACCTCATCCTTATGAATAAAAGAGAGCTTCCCATTTGCGGGGCGCATATTAAAGAAGAAAGATCTATGTATGGGATGATCAAACCCATATACATAAAAAAATTCGTGCGGCAATTTACGTAATTCATATTGATGCCCCGCATGGGCTATATGAGATAAAATTCGTAATGGTCGCATAGTTCTACTCATTTATTTAGATATTCATAAAACTCATTAATAATCGATATAGGATCTACTTGCGTAAAAATTTGACGTGCGTGCGAACCAATTCTCGTACGCTCACTTGAGGATTCTAATTGTAATAACATTGATGGCCATTCTAATTCATCCCACACTAACAAACCATTAACATTATGCACAAGTATACTCATATAGGATGTAATCGGCGTACACACAACCGGAATTCCCAATAACATAGGTAAAAGTATTCGATTTGCGCTTTTAGCTTGCGCCTTATGATATTCTATTGGATTTGTTAAGTCAATGGGAACAATTACTACATCCACTTTGTCGAGCAATAACGATTCTAAAAACGCATCATCCCACTTTTTGTCTGTGCCATCGCCCATCCGGTAGGTCGTTTGAATTGGAAAATTACTAGGTGTGTTGGACACTGTAATCAATTCATATTTTTTATGTAACCTATTTTCATAAATGTGCATAACATACGGCAATTTCGAAAAATTTCCATACCATCCCAAAACAATATCATGTGTCCGTGGGGTAGTGGTTTTCACCCGTATTGGAGTAGGATAATAATCCCGCCAAAGATGTACATCAGTACGTGCATATAATGCACGAACTAATTCTTTGGCATGCATTGAACAGACTACTACTTTTTTACACAACTGAAACATGTCTGTTTCAAACCAATCCCCAGAAAAGAAGACAGTACTAATACCTAACTGATTACAAAATTCACACACTTGGCGTGTTTTAATACCAGATGTCTTACAAAAGACTACATGACTAAGGTGAAGTTGTGTAATTTTATCTATTATGGGTTTAATATCTGATTGAATATCCGCCGCATAGATTGGGTTATACCATAAAATATGATTCGTGCATGGATGTTTTGATTCCAAATCTCGAATCAATCGTAATGTAAAACGAACACTCGCCGTTTCTAATGTACCTGCAAAAATCCATCCAATGTTTATCATAGCATATTAGCCATAAAATTGCGTATACATGCCATTACGTACATTTGTATAATATTCTTCACGTAAAATGGACATTACCACGACATCTTGGTATATCCCATGTCGATAGATATGTTGACGTAACACACCTTCAATCTTGGAACCCATTTTCTCGTGCGCCTGAATTACATTTGTATTAAATTGATAGACCTCGCAATAGAGTTTATTTAAGTTCAAATAATCAAATGCGTGAGCATAAACCACTGCCTCTATTTCTTTACTCAATCCCTTGCCACGATATTCTTTATCTAAAATCAATCTCCCCCATTCCCCTTTTCGATTTCGCCAGTCAATATGATAGATACTTACCATACCAATAGTAACCGATGAAATTCGATCAGAGATAATAAATATCTTATCGGTGTTCGTTGTCTCTAAATAACGCGAATACCATAACCGCTGCTGTTCAATTGATAGTGGTTCGGCATCATAAAAATAATAATTAATTTCTGGGTCATTTCTCCAATCAATCATTTGTTGAAGATCATCTTCACCAACTGCTCGAAAGATTAAATTTTTACTTTGCATAGTAGCCTCATTGTGCGTATTTTTTAACCACATCGATTATATATTCGACGTTACTTTTTGTTAACTGCAAATGCATAGGTAATGATAAAATACGATGATGAATACGGTGTGCATACGGACAGGTTCCATGTGCATATTTATACATAGCATATTCAGTATTATCTTGATAATGCACGCCCGGATAAATTCCAGATTCATTTAAGGCTAACAAAAGCTCATCTCGATTATTCACTTCAATTACATATAAATGCCTCGAAGATTCACAATCTTTTTGTATTGGTATTGGTCGAACACTGGAATTAGCAAATCCATCATCATACCATTTTGCAATTTGTCTGCGATATGCGTTATCTTGGTCTAAATATTTTAGCTGTACAAGACCAATTGCAGCCATTATCGAATTGCCATGATATTTATGTCCTAAATATTCTACATCATAACGCCATTTATACGCACCGCGATTTTCAGATCGTGCGTATGTATCTTTAGTAATACCTAACCATGACATTTTTCTACATATCGTATCATGCACATCTTCGTTAAAACAAATCATCCCACTATCAGCGGTTGGTAATGTCTTTACTGCATGGAATGAGTACACCACAACATCTGCTTCCTTACCTGGAATTTGATTTCTATAGCGTGTACCCGACATGTGTGCCGCATCTAAAATCAAACTAAGATTATGTGTTTTACAAATATCTACAATTTTATCATAGTTACCAATGTTTCCACCGTATCCTACAAACACAATTGCACGGGTACGATCTGTAATCTTTTTCTCAACATCTCTTGGGTCCAAACAGAGAAATTCATCTACGTCCGCAAATACAACCTTTAAATTTTCATAAGATATAGCATGATTTGTGGAAATAAACGTGATAGGAGTTGATATAACTTCATCCCCATCAGACCAGCCATGTACATGCTTCAAAATCTTTATCGCTAAATGTAAGCCTGCTGTCGCAGAATTAAGAAAATGGGCGTTACGTAATCCGGTATATTCTTTCCATTTCTCCTCAAATTCGTTAGTTTTAAACCCTAACCCCGTCCATCCAATTTCCAAACATTTACGAATTTCCGCTAAACATTCTTCAACATGATAGCGCGGCACAAATAATTGAATATTTTCCATCGTTCTACCTCATAACTGTTAATAATGCTTGTTTATATGATTCCACAAATTGTGATAGAGAAAATCGATTGTGAGCATCTTGATGAGCATTAGTAATTATTGTTTGGCGTAAGTTCTGATCATTAATTAATGATTCTAATGCTTCAACCCACGCATCAGTAGTATTCTCCGTTAATACCCCAGTTTGTTTGTGAGTCACATCTTTATTGTATGTCACGATATTGGAATATACTCCAGCAATGCGTAGGGCGCTATATTCTCGATATTTGACGCTCGTTTTTGCGCGGTTAAACTCAGTATCAGCTAAAGGTGCAATCCCAATATCCCAATTTCGTTTTAATAGATATTGATAAAATGAATTAACACCAGAGGTAACCGGACGTGCAATATACACTTTATGTGATGATGTAAATCTTGAATCTTCGGGGTCAAAAAATAATTCTAAACGCACGTGGTCATATTTCTGCAAGATGTGATATAATGCATCCTTACATAAATTAAAATGGTTCCTATGGTGGGCTGCGGCGCTATACCCAAGTACAATAGTAAAAGGATGAATAATTGGCTTGATAATCGAACGAATTTGGTCGATATATTCAACATTGGACGGAGAATTTAATTTGACAATAGATGGGTTATAGCATTTATATTTTTCATAAAGATAATCAGAATACACTCCAACTAAATCTGCATCCTGCAAATACACAGGGACATTGATATGCGGTTTGAAAGAGCTATAACGTGGATGATCAGATAATAACGACAAATCATCATCAGTCAAATAGACTACCTTTTTTGATCGATTTTTCAATTTCTTAAACAACTCATGATATGCAATATTCCCACATGCACGATAAAAAACAAAGAGTTCATATGATTGCATGAGTTGATCTAATAATGTACCTAATCCTTTTTCAACAAATTTCTTACGTACGGCAACTGGTCTATTAATGATACGATTTTGACTTTCTCTATGATACTTGAGAATATCTCGGTATGTAGAGATATGATATGATTTAATAAATTTATCTTCACATAATTTAGTAAAAGGTATTACTATTCCTAATTCCACAGGAACTATATGACTTTCAATAAATATACAAACATTTACATTTGAGAAATACATGCTATTTTAACCTGCAAATTAGATCATTAAAACAATTCTCTGAGGTGTAATATTGATATATATTATAAAAATCTTCATCGGCAATATCATTCAATTTAACCAAACACGAGTCCATGTCATGAATATCAGTATATGGTACTAGCACATCTGCCAAAAATGGTTCATCATGTAACGGATTCGTCTTATTTGTAATTACCGGTAACCCATATGAAATAGAATCTAAAATCCGACTACGATTAGAATACGAATTCTCCATGCCTTCCTGCGCCATCACAATAGTTGCATCATACATCGAAAATAAAGTTGTCGGGTCATCATAATAATTATAATCAATCGAAATTTTAGGATGATTAAGTAATCGATCATGATACTCTCTATAGAAATTATCACGAATCTTTTTGAATCTAGGATGTAAGACGCCAGAAAATGTAATCGAAATATTATCAAATGTATCAACCATTTCAAATACTTTATCCACTGCATACCATGGATAAATCCCGCCATACCACAAAAACTGATATGTACTATTCATTTTACGTTCGGGAATATATCTATCTGCGATTGGGTTTTGCACTTTAATAAATTGCATGTCATTCATAAACTTAGTATTATAATTACTTAACTGAATAAAAAGACCTTCATAAAAATTACGTTGGCGATCATTTGCATAGATTAATAAATCCGCACGATTCATAAGCTGCTTATATTGATTCATTCCCATCTGATAATATTCGCCTTGTTTATCGGGCGGATAAATATCTAATAATTTTTTATATTCAACTGGGAACGGTAAACATGCGTCTATACATAATATAATATGTGAAGGCAATTTGGCACCATTTAGAAATCCCACACCCCCCGCACTTTGCATTATAATAATATCATACTCAAGAAATTGTTGGGCTAAATATTCTGAATAGTGCCAATTGGCATCAAACCAGTTGTATGGCTTGAATGTATAATTAATTTTTGAATAATCAATCGCATTGTCAGGAGGATAGTTCAAATCAGGAACAAGCACAGTCACATCAAAATATTTTGATAATTCATCAGCAAAGAATGTTAATCGTTGGCCAAGCGCCGTTGCACGTGTACACTTATCTCGAATATCATATTCCTCACCATTCTCTATTTTAACGTTTGGTGCAGTGGGTAATAATGGGATACGAACCGCATCCATTGATAAAATGGCTAATTTTTTCATAATTAAAACCTATTAATATAATCAATTAATTCTGAAATATCAGTCACTGATAAAATATTCGCCTCTATTCTCTTCTTCACCGGATCAGATACAATCAATGGTGCGTTATTCAAAATTGCATCCATATCATTATTAAAATTATTTAATTGCACGGTATAAATAGAATCGGTTAAATTAGAAAATTCTAACAACAATGAACTTTCTTTGTTAACAATAATTGGTAATCCATGAATTAGCATATCCCATAATTCATTTCGAATTGCATACCGTTCCTCAATCCAACCACGTGAAATCAAAATACCTACATCATAATTGGTATAGAAATTAGTAACATCTTCCGGTAAATTATCATATACCGTAATATTATTAGGTAAATTGGAAAAATATTTCTTAAAGTAATTCTTATAGGACTTTTTGTATAACGGATGTAGAATCCCAACAAAATCTATGGTTATCTGTGGATGTGATTTGGCATATTCAATTAATAATTCTGGGTAGCTTTGTGGCTGTATAGAACCAAGCCATAATATTTTAGTAGGCGTTTGCGCATATTCAGTTTTTATTGTCTTTGTTTTTTGAAATAATGGAGGTATCTTCAATAACGGAGAAAATTGAAATGCGCTCCAATCTAATTTACTAATAGAGGTTAATTGCCCTTCATAATAATAGTATTGCCTATCATGCCCATATAATAAACAATTCACATTCTGTAACATTAATTGATAATAATATAAATATCTATCCCAATATGTTTTTCTAAACTTAACAGGCGTTCCTAATAATGCTCCAGGTAATTCTGGTAAAAATGAATATGCTCCATCAATAATAACATTCGTTTTAGTTAATGAACCAATATTTAAAAATCCAACCCCTTGCGATATCGGCATAATTACATGTGTAAATTTTTTTAGTTTAGATTCTAACTCTAAACTCCAATTCCAAATTGCTGCTTTTCCATTATATAAAATTGTTTCATAGGAATGATTATTATACACATGTGTTTTTCGTTCAGAATCAAAATAGGGCACAAAAACGGTAACAAAGAAATTTTCTTCACGCGATAAATAGTGAGCTAATTGTAAACATCGATAGCTACGGGGGTACCAAAATAAAATCTGGTCGTCCGTACAATCGCAAATATTATCCGTTAAAATAATTGCTATATTTTTTTCCATTATACATTAAATAGATCTAAGATATGAAACAGTTATTTGTAGTTTCGACAAGATGCTTAAAATATTATGTATCCACTGGGGTATCGATAAAAAATCAGCCACCGAAGTGGCTGATTTTTCGATTAACTCACCCACTGCTCAACAGTGATTGTCCCAGATTGTGGGTACTCATTCTTACCTAATAGAATATCTCCTTGTGCGGTCAGAGTACCACCACCACTAATGGTAAATGCTACCGAGGATAGATCAATATTATCCACCGATTGAATTTTTTTAACTTCTCCAATAACATCCGCGATTTCAATACTACCACCTGATAATACTGAATTAATAAAAGTGGAGATAGTAGTTTCAACTAAGGATTTCACAGTGGTAAAGTCTTGTCCCATCGCCTCTCTTATCCTAATGGAGGTATCCACAGTCACAACATGCATCTCACGAACTAAATAATCACGGTTAATAAAATGGTTCTGTGGAGAATTTAAGTCATCTTCAATACTCTTTGGCAATGAATTATACACATAATTAATCTCAACAGTATCACCATGAACAAACTGATAACCTGCAATTAAACCGCTTGATGTTAAGACAACCTTATCCATTGCCTGTGTTGATAACGCTAAGACGCCCGTATCGAGTGTTAGGGTATACGCCGATGATGGTAATAAAGACCCATTTTTACTCACAGAAATAATACGTTTTACAGGGGCATATCGTAATATGATTTCGGTAGATGTATAGGTTACATCGATAGGATTACTCAATCCTGAAGATGTAATGTATACAGTATATAAATCATTCGTTAAGGTCTCTCCAATTATATAAATATCGATAGCACCACCCACACCATTATCACGTAACATCTCTACATCGTTTGCGCCTACAATATTTACATCTTTTACGAATGTCCGCACATAGTTTTTTAATCCTTGTGTCGTTCCTAACCCTCTACCTTGGAACACTTCAATGACACGACGTAACATATCCTCAACTGATTCCGCATCAGTTCCACCTGTGATCGGTGACTCATTTGTAACACCAGATAATCCGGTAATAACCGATTTCATTTTAGTGACAGAATTCGACCCCGCACGAATGGTGGAACCAGCCACAAGCGCTTTGACAGGACATGTAATTTCCCATCGTTGTGTGACTGCATTATAATATGATGCAGCGATGGATGCATACATCGTATAATTACCTTGCACCGCAAAACTCAGCGGACTCGCACCTAACGTAGTAACAATAGTACCATCTGGGATAAAAATATCTTGGGTTGGTTGAGTGGTTGTATAAAATGTGACATTACCCGTAGAATAGGTAGCCCCACGCGGAAATACATTAAAATTAGCCGCATAATTAATCAAATCCGTAGAATCTAATTCATTATAATAGGTCAGAGGCGCATGCAATTTATAAATATATGACAATTGCTGCCAAAGCGGGTAAATTTGCCCAGCCAAAGGTGCCTCAATAAATATATCTCGTTCAGGAGTACCTTCAGTTAAATCAATATTTGGGAGACGTTGCGAAAATGCATCAAGCATTTCTGCGCGTAAGTCCTGTATGGTTTTATATAACATATTCGCACCTACTCATTTTATACAATCTGTTGAATAAATTCCCCTAATGCTATTTCACCACTTAATAATGTAGCTACAGTAATCGAAACAATCAATTGTCGAATATCTTCTGGGTTATAATAGACATCAAAATTAACCCCAGTAATTATTTCCCCATAATCTAAATTATCTCTCGATTCTTGTAATTCTATATAATAAGCAATTGCTTCATTCAAAAGCCCAATTACTACTTCACGAGCCGCATTTCGTGATAAATTTTGATATAACTCCATCTTTGATAAATCGGTTCCATAATTTGGGTTATAGCGTTCAAATCCTTCGGAATATGCATCATACGATTTATCAGTAACCAAAAATTTGTGCATATCACGAATACATTTATCCGTGTCTGAAACAAATTCAAGACGCCCGGTAGGGTCAAACACAAAATCCCCATTAACCATTTTTAACCCAATTGCCATATCTATTCCAATCTCTTTATCTATTCATAAAACAAAAATAAACTCACATTACGTATTTTGAAGTAATCCATTCACAGTATTACATAAATCTTCTAAGTCTTTGAATACATCTAATATGTTTGCATATAATATCACCTTCGCTTGCAGTTCATGGCGTTCTCGTTTTAGGCTTCTATAAAGCGCTAAATTTTTCATGATGGTATTATTAATCCCACCAATAAACTTATATACATCATCCTCATAGTTTTGTTGATAGACATTCATCGTAAGCAAACGAAAGGCATTATATGTTGGTATAATATCTAAATCTTCATATTCTTCTTCGATATTTGTAATAATTTGATCTACATAGATTTTTCGTGCAGTAATAAATTGACTTATGCGTTGTACAGCAACTTGGCGTGTTTTTAATTCATCAAGTGTAATCGTTACTAACGATTGTAAAATTTCTTTTTGCGGAGTTGATAATGTACTAATAAAATCATTAATAGTAGCCATATATACCTACGAAATAGTCCCTATTCCAGCACCAGTCCATGAATTAGGCGGTACAACACCACTATCGGTAGTGGTAACCTGTGCTGACTTCAAAAATGCCTCCACTGCATTTGCAATATCCGATATCACTTCTGGGTATGGTTTTCCCGGTGTCGTAAACGCCGTGGTTAACGCCACCTGCAACTGTGCAATACCTGCAGGGGCAATCTTCCCAACCCCAGTCCCAACTAAAATATTCGAATCGTTCATATTCACCACAGCAGACATTACATGAATACTAATGGCATCGGCAATAATATTACCCAC
>ERZ795052.3086-NODE-3086-length-18924-cov-11.508347_pt1 | contig 18924 bp, 17 predicted proteins | sample MGYA00375136_ERZ795052 | MGnify/ENA primary metagenome ERZ795052 (study PRJEB30181, sample SAMN05720156) | activated sludge metagenome | isolation source: Anaerobic digester | place: Japan | collected 2015-05-26 ... | reverse complement strand
CGTTGGCCGCCCGGACGCGCGGGGTTGCGTCGTGGGCGCGCCGGGCGCGGGCTTCGAGCCATGCGCCAAGGACGCCACGCCGGGCGCGACAGGGGCCAAGTGTGCCGCACAGGGCCGCCCCTTTGGGCTGCTCCTCGGACGGTCTGGAAGTAATGCCTGGCCAGGGACGCCAAGTAATGCCCCGCGCCCGGTCGGAAGTAATGCAGCGGAGGATCGGCGAGTAATGGGATGCCGGGCCGCCCAGGACGTGGCGGATGGGCCAGGCGAGACAGCGGTCTACGCGGACTTCGTGTTCATTGACGAGAGGGAGGCGCAGGGGATGCGTGCGGAAGTGCTGCGCGAGATCGTCTGCACGGAAGGTTCCCAGGGCCGCCGCGCCCACCTTGTGCTCTTCGCCAACCGGCGCTGGCTGCCGCTGGAGACCGCCTACCCGCTGCAGATCCGCGAGGAGCGCGCCCGGGGGATCCGCCAGGGCCAGGTCGCCATGCTGGAGAGCAATGGCGGTCCAGGCACGATCCTGCGGCTGTTCCATGCCGCCTGGGAGCGGTTCCACGACCTGAAGCTCGACGCCGTCTATGTCGCCGTGGACCCTGATGATGCGGCGTTCTATGAGCGGTTCCTATTCGAGGGGACCGGCTGGGGGCCGGCGGCCTGGGACTTCGCCGACTATGCCACGGTCGAGGTGCTGCGGCTCGATGTCCTGTCGGTCGTATCTCGCGCCCGGGGAACGGTCCGGCGACGTTTTATCGAGGAGGCGCGCGCATGACGGCGGCGACGGTGACCCTCGTCGACGAGGCGGGAATGTGTTCATCCTGGAGGGGTGGGCAGAGCTGTCTGCGACTGTCACGGCACCGTCTTTCGCCGGAAGCGAGACCGCCCCAGGCGCGTGGGCCTGAGGCGGCGGCGCGTATCGGCGTGGGGTCAAAGGGCTTCGAGCGCCTCGGCGAGGGCCTCGCTCGGCTGGTGGGTGTAGCGGACGGTCGTGGCGATGTTCTTGTGGCGCAGGGCCTCCTGGACTGTGCGCAGGTTTCCTGTGCGCTCCAGGAGATGCGTAGCGAAGGAGTGGCGCAGCCCGTGGATGGTGACCTTCTTGGCGATGCCCGCGCGGGCGAGCCAGTTCTCGACGAGGGTTTCGGCTTGGCGCACGGACAGCCGCCTCAGTCGGTTCGACAGGAACAGCGCCTGGCTCTCGGCCAGGACCTGCTTGCGCTTCTTGAGAAAGGCGGCGAGTCGGGCGCGCGTGCGGGCGTTGAGGAAGACCTTATGCGTCTCGCCTCCCTTGGCAGTGATGGAGACGTGCTTCTCGGCGACGTTCAGGTCGGGAAGGTCCACGCCAACCGCCTCGGAGACGCGCAGGCCGGTGTTGAGGATGAGGTCGATCAGCACGGCGTCGCGCTCGGCCATCGCCCCACGCGTCCCGTCGAGCGTCTTGAGCAGGCGCTTCTTCTCCTGGACGGTCAGGACATCGGGCGCGGGACGCCGGCGGTGTTTCAGTCGGATGGCGGCCGCCGGGTTGGCAGAGACCATGCCCGACTGGTGTGCCCAGCGAAAGAACGCCTTGACGCTGGTCTTGACCTTGTCCACCGAGCCGGGCGACTTCGGCGCGCCGCCCGGCTTCTGCGCCACGACATCGTTGGTGACGAACTGCGCCAACACGTCGGCGGTGATGGCCTCGGTCTTCGTTTCCGGCCCGGCGAAGGCCGTCAAGATCGCCAGGTCGCGGAGGTAGCTTGAGATGGTGTGCGGGGAGTTCCCGTTGGCTTCCAAGTGTGTGCGAAACCGGTCAATCGCGGCGCTGATCTGCATCGGCGGCCTCCTTCTCTCTGAGTTCGGCCAGGTGCTTCTCGATGAACGCCTCGTCCTGCTGGGCCAGTTGAGCCAGCGTCTCGATCAGGCACTTGCGCACGTGTCCGAGATCGCCGACATGACCCCAGGTCAGGCCCGACTCCTGGGCGAAACGAGCGTGCTGCTTGACCTCTTGGCCGACGAGGTCGAGCAAAGCGCCGATGTCGTTCTGGCGCTCTCGGTAGGCGGCGTTCACGTCCTGCTTTGGCATGGTGCTCTCCTTTTCACGGGCGGTTTGGCTTCCACGTATGACATGAGGGCATGGTGCGCGCGGGATATCAAGTCGCAATCTCTGGCCGGGTGCGGGCAGGCGTCCAGGCTCCAGAAGCGAGCGAAGGCGTCGTGCATGACGCCCTCGCTCGATGTCCGCTTCCGTTGGCTCATGGAGGTCGCTTGAAATGGCGAACGGGAAGTCCATGTCGGCCTCCGGCCCGTCAGTTGCTGCGTGCTGCGGCTTCGGCGCTCTCCTCCTGGCCGGCGGCTTGCTTGCGCTTGCGTTTGGGCATCGCGTCCTTGGGGAAGGCGACCGCCTCGACCAGACCCTTGCCCTGCGCCCACTCCAGGAACATCCGCAGGACGCGGACGATCTGCTGGACGGTCGGTTCGGCGCGCTCCTTGCCGTTGGGCATCTTGGCGAGGGCGTCGCTCTTGAGGAACCGGCCCACATCGGCGGCGCGGATACCCGTGACCGCCTTGTCTTCGCCGAAGAAGCCCATGATGACCTCGAACTGGCGTTTGTACGTCTCGACGGTGCGGTCGTTCTTCCCGGCGGCCTTGAGGGCCTCCAGGTACTGCGGCGCGGCCTGCTTCAACGTCACGGTGCTGGACATGGCGTCCTCCCTTCTGACTCGGCTTCGGTCGCGGCGGCGGGCCGTCCCAGTGACGACTCGATGTCCATCGCGGCCATGCACATACACGCTCTATTCGGCGGGGATAGCAAGGGAAAAAGCGCGGGCTTTCTGCGGCTCGCAGGAGGGCCTACCGTGGCCAGGCTGATGTGCAAGGCAAAGCGCAGCGACGGCACCGTGTGCCGGGCCGCCGCGGTGTCTGGCGGGGAGTTCTGCTTCTGGCACGACCCGGCGCGGAAAGCCGCGCGGCTCGATGCCGCCCGGCGCGGCGGGCGCGCCCGCACGGCGGACCTCAAGCCCGACGATGAGCGCGCCATCGCCCAGCGGTTGGCGGACCCGGTCCTCTGGGGCGAACACTACCTGCGCAACCGCGACGGCTCGAAGCGGGCATACTGGCCGCACCAGGTCGAGGACCTGCGCTGCGCCGAAAGGAACATCATCCACCTCGACGGGCGCGATGTCGGCAAGAGCGTCTGCATCGCCTCGGACGTGCTGCACTTCGCCTTCACCACACGCGGCGGGCAGGGCCTTGTGGCCGCTCCCCATCAGGGGCACCTCGACACGCTCATCGAGGAGATCGAGTTCCAGATCGAGGCGAACGAGGAGATTTCGGCCAGCATCGCCACGAATGCCCAGGGCCGGCCCAAGATCGTCCGCAAGCCGTACTTCCGCGTGGAGTTCACCAACGGCGCGGTCATCTACTTCCGCCCCGCCGGCGCGTATGGCGACGCCTTCCGGTCGCTTCACGTGGAGCGGGTGTGGGTGGACGAAGGCGCATGGCTGTCGGAGAAGGCCTGGCGCGCCCTGCGGCAGTGTCTCAAGGCCGGCGGCATCCTGCGCATCTACTCCACGCCCAACGGGCTGCGCGATACGACGTACTACCGGCTGACCCTCACGCCGACGTGGCGGGTATTCCGCTGGCCCAGTTGGCTCAACCCATCCTGGAGCGCCGGACGCGAAGCCGAGTTGCTGGAGTTCTATGGCGGGCGCGATACCGCAGGCTGGCAGCATGAGGTCGCCGGCGAGCACGGCAAACCCAGCTACGGCGCGTTCAACATCGAGTACCTGACGCTCTGCCGTGTGGACCTGCCGGAGTACCGCAAGGTCGACGTCACGGGCGACGAACTCGCGGGCTGCGAGAGCGAGGCCGAGGTGTTCGACCGGCTGGAGATGCTGCTCAACCTCGCCCCGGCAGACGGGACCTTCTGGATCGGCGGCGACCTGGGTTACACCAACGACCCGACCGAGATCGTCGTTTTCCGCGAGACGCATGAGGAAGGCCGCGCGCGCGTCAGTCTCGTCCTGCGCGTCCACATGGAGCACGTGGCTTATCCGCACATTGCCGAGGCGCTGGCGCTCCTGGAGCGGTACTACGCGCCCGCCGGCATCGGGGTGGACCGTGGCGGCAACGGCCTGGCGGTCGTTCAGGAGTTGACCACGCTCGACAAATACCGACCGCTGGACCTGGAGAAGAGACTCCACGGCTACGACTTCGGCGGCACGGTGACCATCGCGGTCAAGGACGACAAGCCGCTCAAGAAGCGGGTGAAGGAGTACATGACAAGCCTGGTCAACCGGACGTTCCAGCGCCGCGAATTGCTCCTGCCGGTGGACGACGTGGAAGTCGAAGACCAGTTCACCACGCACACATACACGTTGGCGAACGGCAACGTGGTCTACTCCAAGGGCAACGACCACATCGTGGACGCCGTGCGCTGCGCGCTGCTGGCCCGCGACCAGGGACGGCTGGACCGATTGACCCAGGAGACGCCGGATGTGATTCCGGTTGTCACTGCGCCGGTGTTCGTATGAGGAACGACGCGTGATCCGTTTTCACTACTTCGACCTGTGCGAGACGCGCAAGATCGGGCAGGTCACTGTGCCGCGCGGAACGCCCACGTGTCACGTCTATTCGACCGAGAGCGTGGACGAGCTTCTCGACTGGGGGCGCAAGCGCGGCTTCGTGGCGGACTGGCTCCAAGACTCGCGGGGGTTCGTGCATTACCTCGCCTGGGGCGGACTCCTGCGCCATTGCGGCGAAGGCGTCGTGTACGGCGATTTCATGCGGGATGTAGCCACGGCCCGGATGAAGCGCATGGGTTCCGATCAGCGGGGACGGCCCTGCTGCGGAGAGAAGAAGCGTGGCGAACCGGAGAGGAGGAGTTCCGATGTCGGAGAACGGTAACGGCGTGCAGGCGGTGCCTCGCTGGACCAGTCGGCGGTTCCTGCTGGCGATGGCGGGCATGGTGGTCGCGGTCCTCGTCACCCTCGGCAAGCTGGCCCCCGAGGAGACCGACGGCGCGATCCAGGTCATCGTCGGGGCGGCCACGCTGGTGCTCAGCGTGATCGGCTACCAGGTGACCGAGGCTTCGGTGGACCGCGCCCGGGCCCAGAACGGCAACGGCCAGAAGGGAGCGGACCCGCAATGAGAAGAATCCTCTGGCCCATCATCGTCGTCGTGGCCGGCTCGCTGGTCGGCTGTGCGACGCCGCAGGGTGCGATGACGGCGCTCGACGCAGCGCACCGCGGGCTGACGGCCAACGAGCAGATCGTGGACGCCTACCAACGCGCCGTCATGGAGTCGTTCGACCAGGCGCGCGGCATCCACGTCGTCGAAGCCAAGCACATCGTGGACCGGCTCGCTGCCGAGCAGAAACTGACCGCTGACGTGGTCAAGGAAGGCTTCGACCGCCTCCTGGTCAACCTCGACGCCGTCGAAGCAAGGCGCGGAAAGTTCCAGGAGTTATACCGCCTGGCCCGGCAGAACACCGCCAACGCCAAGGAGGCGTTGCTGGTTGCCAACACCCTCGTGGCCAAGAGCGCGGCCACGCAGCAGGAGATCGAGGGATTGCTCAAGGAGAGCGTCGAGAGCGTCCGCAAAGGAGGCGGCCAATGAACACCAACCGCGACGAAGTGCTGAAGCAACTCCAGGAACTCCGCGCCGAGGCGGAGAAGGCGGGTCTCCTGGAGGCCGACCCCTGGGCGTCTCTGGACGCCGTGTGGAAAGGCCCGGATGTGGACCTGGAGAAGATCGCCGTGCTGGGCGAGGAGACGATGGAGGCCGTGCGCAAGGCGTGCGCCGAGGGACAGGCCGATACGAGTCTCATCACCAAGGCGCTGGACCTGGCGAAGCTGCTCCTGCCGGCGGCGTTGCTGGCGCACTGATGTTGGAGTGAGGAGGAACGCGTGACAGAGAAGGCAACAGGCCAGGAACTGCACGGCGGCATGGAGATCGTCGCCGTCGCTCCGGACCGTCTCGCGGCAGCGGCGGCGCTCGACCCGTCCGCGTTCGGCAAGCTCCACGTCGAGGACCCCGTTCCGGCGACGTGGGAGGAACGGGCGAAGCTCGCCTGGGAGTACTACACCCAGGAACCCATCGTCAAGAACGCCGTCAATTCCTGGCGTGCCTTCGCCATCGGCGATCAGATCACCTTCACCAGCGACGACGAGGACGTGAAGTGGGAGGCGATTGACTTCGCCCAACGCGTGGACCTTGACCAGTTCGTGCGAGACATGGTCCTCCAGTTGCTCGTCAAGGGCGATTGCGTGGGCTACAAGACCTACGCCAAGGACGGGAAGGACATCGAAGCGCTCCAGTGCATCAACCCCGTATCGGTGAAGATGACCTACGTCCAGGGCGAACTCCTCGAAGCCAAGCAGTACCCCGAGGACTCCAGCGGCTTCGGGGATGGCGTATCGCTGCCGCTGGAGCAACTGATCCACCTGAAGTGGGACGCGCCGTCGTTCTCCCCGCGAGGCAACAGCATCGTTCTGCCGGCCTTCGCATCCATCGCGCTGCTGCGCGACTACCGCAAGAGCGAGCAGGCCATCGCCAAGCGGTGGACGACGCCGCTCCGATTCATCCAGGTCGGCGGTCAGTTCGGCACGAAGCTGATCATGCCGGACCAGGGAATGCTGGAGCGCGTCCGCGACATGGTCAACAAGATGGACCTGCGCGCGGGCCTGGTTGTGCCGTTCTATTGCGACGTCAAGACCTACGGCGCGGAAGGCGAGGTCTTGAACACCGAGGACAAGGTCAAGGAGATCAAGGAGGACATCATCGTCGCCCTTGGCCTGGCGCGCAGCATCGTCACCGGCGACGGGCCCAACTTCGCCACGGCGTCGGTCTCCATGCGCAAGATGATCATCATGCTCGGCGAGATCAAGCAGGCGGCGCGGCGGCTCGTCCGGTGGGTGCTGGACGACTGGCAGGAGGTCAAGGGCTACTCGGACAAGACCGTCGAGGTGCTGTTCAACGACCTGGACCTGACCGACGAGGTCGAGGTGCGCAAGTTGCTGGTCGAGCTTTACGACCGCCGGCTTATTTCACGTAAGAGCCTCCAGGTCCGAATGGAACTCGATCCCGATGTCGAGGCCGAGCAAGGCGAGAAGGATCGCGGCGATGTCGACCTGACCGACGAGCGGCGGGTCAGACCGATCATCGACATGGTCATGGCGGGGATCATGTCGCCGGAGTACGCGCGGGAACTGCTCTCCCTGCCCGCCGACAAGAACCGCACCGAGGCCGAGCGGCTCAACGTCGCCGCCAAGCTGTTCTCCCAGGGCGACGTGCCCGAAGCCATGTGCGACGGCTGTGAGTACTTCGACGCCGACGAGAACTGGTGCGAGATCCGCGAGCGCGAGACCCGGTTCGACAACAATGCCTGCCGCTACTTCGAGCCGAGCCAGGACGCCCCAGCCGAGACCAGCGCCAGGCGGGCGCGGAAGAAGGAGTGCGCCGAATGCCGCTGACGCTGGAATCTTCCGGTGCCGTTGCCGCCCCCGAAGCAGAGCGTTTCCCGCTTGCCGCCGAGGCCGCGCCCAAACCGCAGGCGGAGCGCATCCGGCAGGCGGTCCAGAGGTCATACCGGAACCGGAACGCCTTCACGGAGAAGACCGCGGCTAAGGTGACGGACGTCCTGCAGCGAGCCGAGAAGGAGGTGAAGGCTGCGCTCCTCCACTACTCGACGCTGGGCGATCTGACCGAGGGGAAGGTCGCCAATCAGCGGTCGCTACGGCGGCTGGACGGGGAGATACGCGCCATCATCGCCCAAGTGCGCGACGAGCACCGGCTCATCCTCAAGGGGGCAGGCAAAGAAGGCTTCAAGCGCGGCCTGGCCCACGGGATCGGGGAATTCGCCGCTGCACAACTCCCGTTCTACAAGGACCTGGGGCCGGATGGCATCAACAAGATGTCCACGAACGTTTTCACCATCGTGGACACCTCGGCGCTGGACTTTATGACGCGTTTCAATATCCAACTGGCCGGCGACGTCTCACGTGAATTGGCCGACGGCATCAACCGCACCATCCAGACCGGCATCGCCACGGGCATGTCGGTCAAGGACATCGTCAAGGAGATGGGCGCGGTCGTGACGGACCAGGAGGAGTTTCGGCACGCGGGCAAGAAGGTCTTCGGCAAGGCCCAGACCCGCATGGAACTGATCGCACGCACGGAGACCATGCGCGCGCACAGCCAGGGTCAGCGGAAGTTCTATGCAACCGTCGGCGTACAGAAGCTCGAATGGCTGACGATGCAGGACGAGCGCATGTGCCCGGAATGCGAGGCGCTTGACGGCAAGGTCTACCCCGTAGACCAGTTCCCGAATCAGCCGCTGCATCCCGCCTGCCGCTGCGGACACGTTGCCGTGGTGGACATGCCGATCTGCGGGGCCGGTTCGCTGGCGTCGGAAGCGGCCGATGCGCCCGGCTGCATTCTCTCCCCGCAGGACGTCGAGGCGGAAGCCGAAGCGGTCAAGGCCGATGTCCAAGCCGTGAACACGGCTCTGGATACGGGGAGCTTCGAGTCGCTCACGGTGAAGCAACTCCAGACGGCGGCCAAAAAGCAGGGCATCGCCATCGCGCGCACGAAGTCCGACTTTCTCAAGCTACTCGACCAGGCCGAACCGGGCGTGGACCACTCTGCGTTAGCGGGTCAGGCGCTCAAGGACAAGCTCGCGCAATACCAGATCGGCGCGTTGCGCACGAAGCAGGAACTGACCGACCTGCTCAAGGCCAAGCACAAGGCGGCGGTCCAGGAGGAGTCCCTTCAAGCGATGACGCCGCCGGCGGGCGGGTACGACCAGTTCACGGTCAAGCAACTGCAGGAGATGGCCCTCCAGAAAGGCGTCTCCCTGCATATGACGAAGCAGGACGTCATCGACTACCTCGACAAGGTCGAGCCGGGCGTGGACCACTCGACGCTGTCAGGGCCGTCGCTGGTCCAGGCGAAGGAGAAGTTTGGCGTCGGCACGCTGAAGAACAAGCAGCAGTTGGTGGACGCGCTGAACAAGAGCGCCGGGCAGGAGGCCGCTGAGCAGGCAAAGAAGCAGACCGAGCAGGCCGAACTGGCCGCCAAGGTCGCGCAGGCGCAGACTGACCTTGCCGCGAAAACCGCCGCCGTCCAGATTCCCGATGACCCGATGCAATACGGGAAGTTTCTGGAGTCGGTGAAAGCAGCCGAAAACCAGGTCGCCCAGTCGGGAATCGTTCCGAAGGACGTGCTCGACGCCCACGCGAAGGAAGTCGCGCTCAAGAAGCAGGTCTTCCAGGACAAGATCGCCGTCCTGCCCAACGCCGACGTGAAGAAACTGGCGCAGAAGACCCAGATCAAGCACTACCAGTGGGCGAGCAAGGGTGAACTGGTCACGCTGCTCACGGAGACCGATGCGGCGAAGGTCCAGGCGGCCAAAGACGGGATCGAGGCCAAGTGGGCGAAGTGGGCGGAGAAGCACGGTTCAAAGAAGACCAAGACGAGCGAGGGACCGCCGCCCAAGCCCGCTCCCGCGCCGCCTCCAGCGCCCGCGCCCAAGGCACAGCCCCCTTCGGCCCCCCCGACTCAGGCTCCGGTCTTCGCCAAGAAAGGATCGGAATTCGAGACGGCCGACGCGACGTGGCAGGAGAAGGGCCAGCCCAAGAATTTCAAGTTCCAGGGCAAAGCGGACATCGAAGGCGCGCACACCAAGTACTTCTACACCGACGAGAAGGGCGAGAAGTGGCTGTTCAAACCGGTCCCGGAGGAGTTCCGGGCGCACGGCGACGAGGTCGCTTATCGGATCGGCAGGCTCATTGATCCCGAAGCCATCGAGGTGCGCGTGATCGCACTGGACGGCCGCGTCGGCTCCATCCAGCAATGGAGGACGGGCCTGGCCAAACAAAAGGACTTCGCGGGCCTCGATCCGAACGACCTCTCGCCGCGCGATATCGAGCAGCTGCAGCGCGAACACGTCATCGACTGGCTGATCAGTAATCACGACGGGCACGGCAAGCAGTTCCTGCGGATGCAGGACGGCCACGTCTACGGCATCGACAAGGGACAGCTGTTCAAGTTCCTGGGCGACGACCGGCTCAGTCTCGACTACCACCCCAATCAGGCCCACGGGGAGAGCGAACCGTACTACAACACCCTCTTCCGCGCCGTGAAGGACGGCAAAGTGAAGGCCGACCCCGCCGTAACGCTGCGGTACGTTCGCGAGGTCGAGAAGATCTCCGACGCCGACTACCGCGCGATCCTGGCCCCGTATGCCGAGCGGAGGTTCGGCGACAAGGCAGCGCAGAAAGAGGCGTTCTATCAGGCGGCTCTTGAGCGCAAGAACAACATCCGCCGCGACTTTGAGAAGTTCTACGGGGACGTTCTTGGACAGAAGGACTTCCGCTTCGAGGCTGCAGAGCCGGAACCGTCCAAGGTTGGCCGGCTGACCAAGGCCGAGGTAGGCATCCTTGCCGACGTTCGCAAGGCCGGCTGGCAAGGGAAGGTGATTCCGTTTGACGTCGACGACGTGGAGGACCAGAATGCCCTGGTCTTCGTCGAGACTGCCGGCAGCGGTCCGCGCACCGTGGTCCGGCTGAAGATCCGCCCGGACGCCGAATCGAAGATGCTCCGCAACCTGGCGCTGACGTCCGACGACCGTCTCGCGGTCCAGGTAGGCGACACGTTGCCCCAGGACGTTTTCCACGACAAGCTCCTCGGCGGGATCAAGACGGTCAACACCCACGTGGAGAAAGGCGACTTCGCCTACAACCAGGAGAAGCTCGACGCCATCAAGGACATGGTCCCCGATCTGGAGAAGCTCCAGAAGTCGAAGGATCCGGACGTGGCGGCAATGGCGACGAAGTACCTGGCCGAGTGCCAGAAGGTTCTCGATGGCGCGGCAAACAAAACCAAATACGAGGGGAAGTTCGCGCCATACAAGAAGCAGTTTCAGAGCCAGCCGGACGAGAAGAAGCCGGCGGAAGGAATCACGGCACGCAAGACCAAGGTCCGCATGCCCCTGCGCGAACTCAAGAATGGCGAGATCTCCGTCGCACAGGAAAACGCCGCCACATCGGACGTCTTCGGTCACGCGATGAAAGACGGCGTGCAGTACGAGATCACGCTTGGCGATGGCATGACGGCCAGCTATCGCCCGTGGGTCAGCGCCAACTACTACGCCCACCAGGGCGAGATGGAAATCCGCGTGCCGGGCAACCCGGACCCGGAGACGTTCGAGAAGATGATGGCGCAACTGGATCGCATGGGCATCACGGCGACTGTCGCTACGCCACAGGACGCCGAGTTGATGTACCTGCACAAGCAGGCCTACATCCTGAAGGAGGACACGTCCGCCGCCTATCGGAAGATGACGCAGGACCTGGACAAGCGGTCGGCAAGCAAGGAAGAGCGGATAAGCCGGATGCGCCAGTACTGGGAGCAGCGGCTTGGCGTTCCCGACGTCACCAAGCTGCAGGGCTATAATCCCCTCGGCGAGTACCAGGCCCAATGGAACGACCCGAAGTCACGTGCCGGCTACCGTCATCAGATGCGGTTCGACATTTCCGACGAGGAACTGGACCGCAAGATGGCCGGGTTTGGCCTCTATCACCGCCTGACTGACGATTCGAGCGTGCCCAAGTTCCTTGACGAGGTGCTGAGACACAACGGCGCGATGGCCTCGACCGTCGAGAAGATGCGCATCGGCGTCAAGCCGGGCGGCATGTCCCCGACCGAGGACATGAACAGCGGCGGCGCAACGTACTTCTTCACGCGCATCCGCAAGCTGCCCGGCGAGGCCGGCGGCTCTCACGAACCAGGGTTGTACTTCAGCAAGCGGATGCTGCGGCGCATGGACGCCATCACGTATGACCGCGACCGCTACGGACGCGTGAACGATGACAGTGTGCGAACGAAGCGGTTCAGCACAGTCGAGGACTGGAAGCGGATCGGCAGCCGGCGCGGCAGCGATGAGACGATCTTCAAGTATTCCGTGACGCTGCTCGACAATATCGACCGGATTGCGGTACGTAATGAAACGGAGAAGGCGAAGATCGTCCAAGTGTTCAAGAAGCACGGGATCGAGCGTCTGCCGGATGGGAGGCGCGTCGAGGAGGTGGTGGTGACGCCATGAGCATGCAGGAAATCGTCCAGTCGGAGAAGGAACGCGTTCAGAACGCGCTGAACGTCGTCACCACTCCAGGCGCAACCATGATTCTGCTCCTCCCCGAGGGCGGATCGCATGAGTTCGCAGTGGACGGGTTTGTGGTCCTGCGGGCACTCCCGCAGGTGGACGCCGTCGGCGATGTCAAGCAGTGGCGCTACGATCTGCTCTTCCGGGAAGTCGGATACGACCAGGGAATGCAGTACTCGCACCTCATCAGCAAGGCCACATTGCGGCAGCAGCACCAGCATTGCGCGGAGCTTCTGGACGAACATGGCAACCGGTATGTGGCCAACGTAATCGAGCCGGCTGTCTCCCCCGAGGAGACGAAGATGTTCACCAAGTGGCGTGCGTACCAGGCTGCCGACCGGGAGCGGTTTGCGCGCATCGACCGCCAGTTGTTGGACGAGTACACCGCAATGGCCGAGGGAGGCGACGCGTGAAGTTCCTCTACATGGTCGAATACAAGCTCGTCGAGGGCGGCTACAGGCCCATCGGCATCTGGTGCATGGGCGATGGCCCCGGCCTGGACATCGAGATTCAGATGCTCCCGGAGTACCCCGATGCGCAGGAAGAGGCCGACTGGGTGATCAACCGGCTCGTTGAGAGTGGTGCGGCCCACGTGGATCGTTCGTTCCTGGAACACCACCAGCAGACGATGTCGCCCTACGACGGCATGCGCTCGACCATTATCGAGACGGACAAGTATCCAAGCCGTGACGCCTTGTTTGCGGACCTGCTCAAGCAGATCCGGGAGGGTCGCATCCGGTGAAGACGGGTGAGAAGCTCTTTCACTTTCTGGCGCGGCTGATCCTTGAGAAATTCTACGGTTCCGTCATCATTAAGTTCGAGGCCGGGAAGGTCACCCATGTGGAGACGGAGACCCGTCGCGCGTGGCAGTACAAGGACTTGCCGGAGGAATCATTGCAGGCGCTGTCCCAGGCCGAACGCCAGGTGGGTGGAAATTGAATTGGCTACCGCGCCCAGAATCGGCTATTATTAAGCTACTCCAGGAAAGAAAGGAGTATGGACATGCTGACCTTGGACGCGGCCAGACTTGCGAGTGAGCGGATTCCTGTGAGCGCCGGTTGGCTTCTCGGCGCGTGCATGGAGGCGCGGGGGAAGCAGGACCTGTGGCTTCGGCAGAAGCCGGAGGTGCTCGATGTCCTGCGCGAGCAGGCCATCATCCAGAGCGCCGAGTCGTCGAACCGCATCGAGGGCGTCACCGTTCCGCAAGATCGTGTGCGTCCCCTCGTGATCGGCAAGGCCCGGCCTCGCGACCGATCCGAGGAGGAAGTCGCCGGCTACCGCGCGGCACTGGACTGGATTTTCACTCGGAAGCGTGCCGTGACCTTGACGCCCCGGGTGATCGCCCATCTGCACGCCCTCGCTCAGGGCGGGTCGGTTGGCGATGCGGGTCAATGGAAAAGCAAGGACAACGAGATCATCGAGATTCTACCCGACGGCGAGCGGAAGATTCGGTTCAGACCCACGCCTGCGCAGGAGACGCCCGCGATGGTCGAGAAGTTATGCGCGAACTATCGCGAGGTGTGCAGTCGCCCGGACATTCCGCCTCTCCTGGCCGTGGCCACGTTCGTGTTCGATTTACTGTGCATTCATCCCTTCCGGGACGGCAACGGACGAGTCGCGCGGCTCCTCACGACGCACCTTCTCGCGGAGCACGGCTTCCAGGTTGGGCGATACATCAGTCTGGAGCGGCTTGTCGAAGAAAGCAAAGTGGAGTACTACCGGAGCCTGGCCGCATGCTCGAAGGGTTGGCACGATGGGACCAACGAGATCGTTCCGTGGTGGAACCACTTCCTCGGCGTCTTGCATCGCGCCTACAGGGAGTTCGCGCGCAAGGTGGAGAGCGCTGAAGCGAGGCCGGCGAAGAGCGATCTGGTCCGGCGCGCGGCGCTGGCGCAAGTCGGGACGTTCACGTTGGCGGATATCGCGGCGCAATTCCCCGCGGCGAGCCGTCAGCTTATCAAGAAGGTCCTGGCGGAGATGAAGAATGCCGGCGAGGTTCGCCTGGTGGGAAAGGGCCGTGGCGCACGATGGGAGGTCTCGGAGAAAGGGTAGAACGTAGACGCTGAGTTGGCGTTGACGACTCAAGCCTGACGGGATCGCCGTCGGGCGTTGAACGATCAAGCCCGGTGATTCGGAGAGACACACTCTCCGGGTCATCGGGCTTTTTGTTTTCCCTGAGGAAAGACGGATGGAGACATTCGCAACGGATCTGCAGAAGCTCGACTTCTTGCTGGAAGCCGACGCCGATCTCGCGCTGATCGGCCTCGAGGCCGAGGCGGGCCGGGCGGACGAGACCCAGAAAGAGGGCCAGCGCCCGAAGTACGTCGCCACGTACATTGGCTCGAAGCAGAAGCTGGTGGAGTGGATTTGGCGCAGCACCCCCGATGGGGTGAAGAGCGTCTTCGACGCGTTCTGCGGGTCCGCCGTCGTCGCCTACATGTACAAGACCAAGGGACTGCGGGTCGTCGCCAATGATCGCCTGCGGTACGCCTACCACACGGCCCGCGCCATCGTCGAGAACGATTCTGCTGTCCTCTCGGACGAGGAGATCGAGAGACTGCTCGCCGACAACGCGAAAGCCGGCGACTTCGTGCAGCGGACCTTCCGGGGGATTTACTTCAGCCCCGGCGTCCACCGCGTCATTGACCACATTCGGTCCAACATCGACTCGCTCAGCGGCTACAAGAAGGACGTTGCTCTCTTCGCCCTCGGAAAATCCTGCATCACGGGCGGGTTCGGGCACTTCTCGGCCACAACCGAAGCCGCCAAGCGCAAGTACACCCCGGAGGAGTTCAAGGAGAAGTTCCGGGAGACCGCCCGTCGCGTCAACGCGTTGGTGTTCAGCAACGGTCAGGACTGCAAGGCTCTCAACCGCGATATCCTGGAGGCGTTGCCGGACGTTAAGGTGGACCTCGCCTATTTCGACCCGCCCTACGCTACGCACTTCTCCACCACCAACTACGAGAAGGCCTACCACTTCATTGAAGGCCTGATGACGTATTGGGACGGGCTGGAGATCGACACCGACAACAAGCTCCGCAACTACAAGACCGACCACCGCACCGTCACCAAGGCCAATGCCGCCGGCTTCTTCGACGGGTTCCTCGCCAAGGCGCACCACATCCCGCATTGGATCATCTCCTACCGTGACCGGGCATATCCCTCTGAGCCGGAGATGAAGAAGCTCCTGGCCTCCCACGGGCGCGCCTCCCGGATGCGGTCCAAGGAGCACGAATACATGATCACCACCGTGCATGGCGACGCCTCGCACGGCATGGAGCACCTGTTCATCTGCCGTCCGGCGGACGCGCACCGCGCGGCGGCCGACATCGAAGGCGAGGCCCTTCACGCCGATGCGCTCCACGCTGAGGCCATCTGGGAAGAGACGAAGAGCGAGATCCGCTTTCGCGTCCGTGACCCCGAGGACTTCCGGCCCGATACCTTCCGGCGCAAGAAGCTCGAAGGCGTGGATGGCGTCTCCATCGTGGTCGCCAGACTCAAGCCGGAGCACGTTCCCGAAGGTAACGACGCCGAAGCGATGGTCGTACAGGCCTACCGCTTCGCGCGCAAGACCGACCAGAACCCCGACGGTTGGACAATGGAGAAGGCCGAGCAGTGGATCGCCGAGCACGTCGAGAAGCAGGTCGATGCCTCGGACACGGAGGATGACGACATCTTGTCGGCCGATGCTGCCGTGGAAGCAGAGCCGCTGGTCGTCACCGGCGACTGTGATCTCGACCTCCTGGAGGCCATCGCCGCGCAGGAGCGCGTGCCGCGCGTCACGGGCTTCATGGGGTCCAAGCACTTCATCATCGGGTGGATCGACAAGCACGTTCCGAAGGATGCCAAGAGCCTGTTCGACGCCTTCGCCGGCGGCTGCAACGTCGCCTACTACTACAAACGCAAGGGGCTGAAGGTCTACGCCAACGACCTGCTGAAGTTCCCGTACCATCTGGCCCGGGCCGTCATCGAGAACTCCAAAGAGACGCTCTCCGCTGAAGAGATCGAGGCGCTTCTGGAGCCGAATCCCGACGCGGGAACCTTCTGCGTCGACCATTTCCACGGCTACTACTTCACCAAGCCAATCCTTGCCTGGCTCGACAGCACCTGGGCGAACATTCAGAAGCTCTCCGGCTACAAGAAAGACATCGGCCTCGCCGCGCTGGGGAATACGTGCAAGGCCAAGGCGCGGTTCGGGCAGTTCTCACGCTCGAAGAAGGGCATGCAGGGCCGGCTGCGCGACGAGCACGAACGCGCCACCCACACGCAACTGGGCAACATGCCGCTGTCCGAGTTCACAGAGACCTTCCGCCGGTACGCGCGGCAGTTGAACGGACTCGTGTTCGACAACGGGCAGGAATGCCGCGTGTTCAATGCCGACGTCCGCGAGATCGTCCCCAAGATCGAAGCCGACGTCATCTACTGCGACCCGCCGTATGTGACGGAGTTCGGGTCCAACGATTACGAGCGCGACCTCCACTTCGTCGAAGGGCTGATGACGATGTGGAAGGGCAAGACGCTCTCCGACGACACGCGGCGCGGGTTCGAGTCAAGGACGGCCTACACCAAGGAGAGCATGAAGGGACTGTTCGAGGGCTTCATCGCCGCCGCCCGAAAGAACTGCCCCACGATCCTCATCAGCTACCGGGATCACGCCTTCCCGACGCAGGACGAGGTCAAGGCGATGCTGGCGACTGGATACGACAAGGTACGGGTAAGCGCGGTCGAGGTTGAGTACGGGATCGTGTCGTACCCCTCCAAGCGTGGCGGGAAGTTCGCCAAGGAACTCCTGTTCGTGGGATCGCAGCCGAAGGCCCTCGCGGCCGCTGCCAGCGACCAGGGGACCCAAGCGCGCTGTCACACGGCGTTCCCGATCGAGATCGTATTCCCTGAGGATGGGACGCCCGCGGCACAGGGGATCAACGTTGCCGAGTCGCCGGCGGGCGACAAGGAGTTCAGCTTTGTCCTCTGTCACGCGGGAACCAACAAGAACGGCGACCATTTCACCCGCGAGGAGTTGACGGCGCGTCATCAGACGGCGGTCAACAAGAAGATCGACCTGAAACACAGCCAGGACTTCACGGACATTGTTGGGGGCATCGTCGCCAGCGAGTTCGTGGATGACGACACGGGCGGGCGCGTGGAGTGTGTGGGCGAACTCTATGTCGCCGACAACGAAAACGCGCGTTTGGCCTACAAGCTGATGAAGAAGGGCATCATCCGCCAGGTCTCGATGGAGTGCGACTACGAGGAGGGCGAGTGTTCCGTCTGCGGCAAACGGGTCCGCTCGAAGGCGGAGTACTGCCTGCACCTGAAGAAGTTCAAAGGCGGCGAGTTCAAGGAGAAGCCCGTGCATGAAATCCTGCACGGCGTGACGTTCACCGGACTGGGACTCTTGGACAGGAAAGGAGCGGACGAGAATGCGCGCATCAAGCAGGTAGCGGATCGGGATTCGGGTTCTGGGTCTTCGGACACTCTGGAAGGAGGAGCCACGACAATGGCTGACGAGAAGCACAAAGACGCACCCGCCGCCCAGGACGCGGCGAAGAAGAAAGAGCCGGACGCGGGCGAGCCGGACGGCGCGAAGGACAAGGACGCCCGCCTCAAGGAACTGGAGTCGGAAAACCAGAAACTCAAGGCGCAGATGGCTGAACTCCAGAAGGAACTGGAGAAGTACCGCGCCAAGGAGAAGGCGGCGGCCAACCGCACCCGCGCCGACAAATTCCTCAAGAAGCTGGAGAAGGACGGCATGGAGTTCGGAGACGAGGAGGCTCGCGAGACGGAACTGGAGCGGCTGGCGGCGCTCACCGACGAGGCGTTCGCCGCGACCGAAGCGGCCTTCGAGCGCCTGCCGAAGCCCAAGGCCAAGCCGAAAGAGGAGGACGAGCGGACCGGGAAGTGCCCCGAGGACAAAGGCGGCAAGTCGGCCAAGGACAGGCCGCAGTCGAAGGCCGCGGGCGAAGGCGCGATGCGCGCCGACGCCGGGGTCAAGCCGCTGGTCGTGGACGACACGAAGCTCTCCCTGGAGGAGCGCCTCAAGCGCGGCATGATGGCTGCGTATCGCGACCGCGTGGCGGTCGCCAGTTGATTCTCAAGAGAAGGAGGTACGAAGCATGGCTTTCCTGAACGCGGACCATCCGGGCCTGGCCTACGGCGACGGCTACATGTCCGGGGCCGGCACGCTCGGCCAGGTTGTCAAGGTCGCCGGAAACGACCTCTTCGCCGTCAACGGCGACGCAGCGGTGCGCTCGTTCGGCATCCTGCGCCGGGACTATGCCGACGGCAAGATGCCGGGCATCTGGTGCAACGGCGGCATCTACACGACGGACGTGTTCGAGGGCACCGTCAATGCGGGTGACGCCCTCAAGGTGTCGGAGAACGGCAAACTGACCGCCGGCGTCGGAGAGGGCGACATCGTCATCGCCCAGGCCCTCAGCGTCAGCGGCGGCGTGCTGAAGTTCAAGCTGCTCATCTGAGCGAGAAGGAGGACATCCCGCTATGGAAAACGCGACGATTGACGTGCATTCCCAGGAGTACCTGGAGGCGATGGCGGCGCTCATGAGCGAAGCCGTCGAATCCCCCGAGGGGCTTCGGGCGCTGGCGGCGGCCATCGCTCCGCCCATCGAGCAGGAGATTCAGCGCAAGGAAATCTCCTCGCTGCTGCTCACCAAGCACACCCTGCCCAAGGGCGAGCGCCCCGTCTACCAGAAGCGGCCGCAGCTGAAGGCCTACTGGATCAGCGAGGACGGTCAGGCCCGCGAGCAGGAGGTCGGCAAGGACGAGGTGGA
>ERZ795052.3083-NODE-3083-length-18934-cov-8.392235_pt1 | contig 18934 bp, 12 predicted proteins | sample MGYA00375136_ERZ795052 | MGnify/ENA primary metagenome ERZ795052 (study PRJEB30181, sample SAMN05720156) | activated sludge metagenome | isolation source: Anaerobic digester | place: Japan | collected 2015-05-26 ... | reverse complement strand
CCCTCGCTCACGATCTGGCGCAGACGTACCGCGCCGGAAACCGGCTTGCCGGCCAGCACGTCCTCCTCGCGGAAAGTGGAGAAGAGGATATGGCGTTTGCCGATACGGTCAAAATCGTATGTGATGTAGATCGTGCCGTCCGCCGCCTGCTGGCCGTCGGGATAAGAGACGCCGCCCCGCTCATCGAGCATCAAGCCGCCCTCCCAACTCCGGCCATCGTCCTTCGACACAAAGGCCATGAGATGCGAGCGACCGGTCTTCTTTCCAATCGGACCGTGCTTCACGAGCAGCAGGTTGCCGGAGAGCAGCCGCGTGATGAAGAAACGCGCCGAAGGGTGCTGGATCGGCGACGGAACCAGCGGCGACCACGTTACGCCGCGGTCGGTCGAGACCGCCTCGCGGATGCCGGACTTGGCGCGCGACAGACACCAGATCGAGCCGTCCTTGCGTTCCACAAACATGTGCTCGTCAAAACAACGGTCTTCCCTGGGCATGTTCGCGCCGCCGCGCACCGACCACGTCTTGCCGTTGTCGGTAGAGACCACCATCTTCGAACTGTTCTCCGAATACCAGGTGCAGACCGGCAACGCCCACTCGCCTGAAGAGAGCACGATGGGCTTGCACATCATCACGCCCTGCGTGATATATACCGGCGGGTGCCATGCAGTATTTTCCGACGCAGGATCGTCGAGCACGATCATCCAGAGCGCATCGGATGCCACGTTGCTGTGTGGCAGGGTGCGGTCGGTCCATATCCAGCGCAGCCGGCCATCCGGCGCAATCCACACTTCGGGATCAAAGGTGCGGCGCGGTCCCTCGCCGTCGGGATCCACGGTAAGCAGTTCCTTCCAAGTCGCACCACCGTCGCCACTGGTAGCGAGCACCACATAGTTGTTGTGATCCTCGCCCGGCGTGTGACCGGCATACCAGGTCACCCAGAGCCGGCCGTTGGGCGCGACCGCCAGACTGGAGATACCGGTGAAGGCGCGGTTGGTGGCCGCATGACGCGGTAGCGGCGGGCCAGCATGCTCCGGTGGCGGGGCCTTAGGCGGCTGGCCAAAGGACGTATCGCGTGGTTGCGCGTGAAGCGATATCAGCCCGCATAGTGTGATCGTTGCAACTATGATTGTCGTCATCCTTCTCATCATTCATCATCCTCCTTCAACAACCGGGCAGTGTTTTTACTCTCACGATTGCGAGCCACTGCGTGGTCGCAATAAGAGAGTTTGACTCGCGACCCGCGACCTGCGACTTGCGGCCAGCCCCGCCCCCCAAAAAAACTCTGTGCCCTCTGTGTTCTCTGTGGTTAAACAAACCCGAGCAATGCCCTCAAAAAAACCTTTCATGAAGTTTCGTGTGTTTCATGGTTCACCTTACCTACCGTACAAATCACTCCAGCTTTCCAAACATGATCCGCTCACCGGAGTGTTGTCCTTGCGTAGCGGTCAGGTATATGGCACCCCGATGTTCACGGAACGTCGGGTAGCAGAAACAATCGGCCGTTTCAAACCGGTATTTCCGTACCCACGTTTTCCCGTCTAGAGAGACATCGACATTGAAAACCGTACGTCCAGTCCCGTTTACCCGCGCATTGTCTTGCCAACCGAGATAATAGACACCCTTGAACCGATCAAATGTGGGTTTGGCGTTCAAACCTGTCCGCACGATGTCGCGATGTTCGCAAACCGCCCAATCGCGGCCGTCTTTGCTGGTCGTGAAGAGGTAATTGTTGTTGCCGCCGTCCTGACGGCAGATCGCCATCCATGTGCCGTCCGGCAGACGATTGACCGCAGATTCTGTAATCCGCAATCCCTGAGGTTCATTGTAGTGTCCGATAATCTCGAATGTGTCCAAACCAGCATTGACACACGCCAGCGCGTTCTGTCCGACAGGAAAATTATTGATCGCAATGTAAGTTTTTCCGTCAAAAACTTTGAACGAGTCGAACAGATACAAGCCATGCACGGCTGCTTTTTTCGTAAACCCGTGTCGCGCGGCATCCGCATGAAAATGCCGGGGTTGAAGGTCGAACACCCCTTCCGAGGTTTTGAGTTTCGCCCGCTTGATCCGGTTCGCGAAAACGCGATCCTTGAGGTCAAAATCGATGATCCAGGTCTGTCCCTCCTGCCCGCGTGGATGGCTGGCGAAATAACACCGCAATGTCCGATCATCCTTCTGAATGATACGTGGTACAAAGCAATAACCATCCGGCAAGATTTCGTTTTCAAACGTCTGCCCTGCCCGCGCAAACGGAATGAACCGTTCCAGCGTCAGAGACGGAATGTCCACAATGGACAACGCGACATACTCCTGTCCGGTACCGTGTCCGGGTTTCAAGTCATTGTATTCAGCCACGATATACGCCTTGTCGCCGACAATGGCCAACTCGGCGTCATGTGCTCCCTTGACTTCCGGTCCGTTGACAGAAACCAGACCCTGCAAAACCTTGTCGGCCGCTATCTGCGGATTCCAGTTCGCCGGGATCAACAACGTCTCCGCAACGGCCAGCCCTAAAGCCGCCTGAATGACCATGCACATGCATACAACGCATTTTTTCACAACATCATCCCTTCGCCGCATTTTTTCGTTCCTGATCCCGATTAGAGAAGACTTCTTAAACCATGAAACTCATGAAAATTCATGAAATTCAGGGTTCACCGGACGATCAACACGGTCCCACTATAACGGATCGTCACCTTAACGTGCCCGTCAACCACCTCCACCACGGTGGCGATCTTCTTTTCGGGCGACAAGCCGGTGCCGACCGCTTTCCAGCCGTTGAAGGAACCGACGGTCGCGCCGGTGGTCGCCGCGACGAATGTAAACGGCACGGGAGTCGGGTCCTCTTCCGTGCGGCAGAGATCAAAGAAACCGGGGCCTTCGACCGTCAGCGTGTCGGTGACGGTCACGCTATCGCAGGTAACCTGACCGAGCGCGTTGGTGACCCACGGGCAGGCCAGCGTCGCGCCTGCGGTCAGCGCGAGATTCTCCACCGTGATTGTTGCACCGGCAGGGGCGTCGTCAGCACCGGGATCGAGCGTGCCGGTTACAGCGATCGTGCCGTTGGTGAGCAGGCCACCGCCGACGAGATCACCGATCGTGCAACGCTCGCCCAACGCATCGAAAGCCGCTCCCGCCGCGACCGCAAGATCATTGGTGCCTCCCAACCGTGCGCGCAGCAGGCCGGCGCGGACATCGATCGGTCCATTGAAGCTGTTGGCTGTGCCGGTCAGGCTCAGCGTGTTGGCCCCGGCTTTGACAAGCCCGCCGTCATGGGCGGCACCCAGCACGGGATCATGCAACAGATTCTGCGTGATGTCGAAACCATCGGCCAGCGTGGTGTCGATCCACGCGCCGTTTGTCGAAACATAGGCCGCAGTCAGACCGCTCATCGTCTGGCTCGGGGTGTTGGGTTGGAAGACGCCGCCGTTGAACCAGAACTCCTTGCGCGTTCCGGCGAGGCCGATGATGGCGCGCGCACTGAAGTTGCCGCCGTCGAGGTGGAACTCCGCCTCGCTGCTTTGGCCGTAGCCAACCTCAAGGTTGCCATTGATTCCGAGCACGCCGTCACCCCAGAGCCGGACCGTTCCTTTGCCGCCCACGCCGCCGACATTCCAACCGCCCATACGCAACGTGCTGCCCGCACGCCAGATGGTGACCGTGCCGCCGCTGATCAGCAGATTGGCCTGCGCACCCGGACTCTCGCCGACACTGAGATAATTGCCGCCGACTTGAACCAGTCCGCCGCTGACATCAATCACCGGGCGCGAGTTGAAGCCGGAAAGCCCCGCACTGTTGCCCATCGCCAAAACCGGGAAGTCACAGATCCCGCCCGTAACCGTCAAACGGGATGAGACACCTGTTGGGCCGGCGGTTACCCAGTTTCCGTTGTTGCGCCCGATCGACACCGTGTTGAGGCTTCGGAGCACGCCGTTCGTGACGACGAGTTCGCCGGGCGTCTCACGTCCCGCCTCCGTGGTGGTTCGCAGGCCGACATCAATGCGGTTGGCCACGTTGGTCTGTCCGGGCGCACCGAAAATCACCCGTCCCTGCGTAATGGTGAAGCCGGTCACGCCGGTCGTGGGCGCATCGCCGTAAGGCCCGATGTTCTGCACGTCGCCCGGTAAATTGACATCGTGGGTGTTCATCGTATTCAACCCCGGGTAGGTATAACTCACGGTGCCGGGGCCGGTCTTGAGAAACGCGCCGGACTCGGAACGGATCTGCCCGCCGAACACGACCTCGTCATCCACGCGTAGCACCGCCGCGTGGGCGGAAGAGCCGGTACGCACCGTGTAACCGCGATCGGTGACCGACGGACCGGTGATGTGCAGCGTGCCTTTGCCGAGCACCAGATTTGCAGGGGCTGCCGAGGATGCGCCGACCGGGCTGGCCGCGCCGCCTGCCGCAAGCGTGGCGACACGCAGCGTGCCGGCGTGAACTTCAGTGGGTCCCGCATAGGTGTTGGCCGCTGTCGGCACCAGGATGCTCGATCCGCTCTTGGTCATGCCGCCGCTACCGGAAACCGCTCCCGCCAGCGTGGCGGTCGCGGCGGTGTCTGGCGTGATCATCGTCGTGCATACCAAGACGACGGGCGGCGTAACCGTAAGCGCATCGCCGAGGCCGAGTTGAGGTCCGTCGAGCGTGAGCGCGGCGAGGGAGGGCGCGGCGGTCAGCGCGAGTATACCGGAGCCCTGCGCCGCGAGTGTCGCCGCGCTGCCGTCCACCGCACCAAGCGAGAGACCCGCACCCGGATTCAACGCCACCGTGAGATCAGAGGCGAGGGTCAGCGGAGCGGTGACGGCGTGGCTGCCGGATTCAATCGTGATCAGAGCGGACGATGGACCGTTGTCGAGCGTGAGCCCCGTACCGCCAAGGGTATAAGCAAAGGGGCTGTTGACGTAGAGCGTACCTACAGACTGGCCAGCGGCGGCGACCGTCACCGGCGCACTGATGGCGTCATCGAAACGCGCCGCGCTACCGGATGTTCCGGACTGCGGGACGGTCCAGTTGGAACCGGTGGCCCAGTCGCCACTAGCGTCTACATTCCAGACGGAGGCACCGGCACTGTCGGTGCCGATCGTGACGGTGACGTTGCCGCCCGCTGCCGCGAATGTATAGCTCTTGCCGAAAACCGGGTTGGCGCAGGCGAGCCCGGTGACATCCGGCGCTGCGCCGGAATAGGTCAGCAGCGTATAGGTGCCGTTTCGGGTGAAGGGCAGGCGAGTACCTGCCAGACAGAGGGCGCAACGGCCACTGCCGAGCAACGGCGTTCCGGCGACAACCAATCGGTCGTTGGCAGTACCGTCCGACGCGAACCCGAACCCCAGCGTGCCGCTCGGTTCAACTGTCAGCGCACCGACAGAGAGTGTCAACCCGGCATTGCCGTCCACAAGCAACTCGCTATCCGCCACCACAGTCACCGCGCTGGCAGACGGCAACGCGCCGGTCACGCGCAACACACCGCCAGACACGATCGTCGGTCCGGTATAGCTCGACGCGGTATTCGCAAACGTCAGCGTACCTGTGCCGTGTTTGACCAGACCGCCATCGGGTGCCGTGCCTAAGGCTTCATCATGCAACAACGCTTGCGCGATGGTGAAGTCGGTCAGTGAGGTATCGACGTGAAAACCACCCGCGCGAAGCGTGGCGCGTGTTAATCCGGCAAACGTATTTCCGGTGGTATGCGGCTTGAAACATCCGCCGTTGAAATTGGCATAGGCGTTGACGCCGTTGCCGCGGACGATGTTCGCGGCGATCAGCGTGCCGCCGTCCAGATTTAACGTGCCTTTGCTGAATTCGCCGACACTGAGCGCGAGCAACACATTACCAGCGGCCTCGACCGTGCCGCCGGTGAGGTTGAAGGTTCCTTCGCCGGTTCCCGCGCCAATGCGGATGCTGTGGCCGGGGTCATGAACCGCGAACGTGCCGCCGGTCACGTTCAACGTGACGCGTGATCCCGCAGTTTCACCCATGTTGCAGGTAGTGAGAACATTGAGCAGGCCGCCGTTGATCTGACAGACCGAACGCGGGTTGAAGCCGACGTGCCCCACCGCATTATGACCGGCGGCCAGCAGATTCACCGAGGCCTCGCCACCATTGATCGTAAAGGTCGAGGTCGTGCCGTCCGGTGCGGTATTGGAGTTACCATTGTTACGGCCGATAGAAAGCGTGGTGTTGCAGATGAAGGTACCATCGTTCACAACCAACTCGGCGGAGTGCTCGGCATTCGCGTTGGTCGTGGTGAAAACCCCGACGTCCACACGGTTGGAGAAGATATTGACTTGGCCGGGAACACCAAGCACGACCCGGCCTTGCGTAATTACAAAACCGGAGAAACCGACCGTGGGACTGTCGCCGTTGTCGCTGATGTTCAGAAAAGCATTGGGAATACCTTCGTGGGCGATGTATTTGTTCCAGCCGGGATAGGTAAACGAAAGCGTGCCCGCGCCGGTCTTGATGAACGCTCCAGATGTAGCGAGTATCTGGCCGCCCAAGGTTACGTCGGCGTCGGTGTGGAAGACGGCGGCGCGTACGGGCGAAGCTCCAGCCTGCAGTGTGTAGCCGCGATCGGTCACCGTGTTACCACCCGTGTAGCGCAGCGTGCCCGGACCGAGCAGAAGGCTGCCGGGAGCGGCGGCAGAGAGGCCGAACGGACCGGCCGTACCACCGTTGTTCAATGCGTCGACCGCGAGCGTGCCGCTGCCCATCGTGAGCGGGCCGGTGAAGGTATTGGCGGCGTCCAGAACCACCCGGCCGCCGCCACTGGCAGACGGATTGAGCGTGACCGGTCCCGTACCGGAAAGCACGTCACTGAAGGTCAACTCTGCTGGTGCTTCCGTGGAGATCATCAAACCGGGTGTCGTCGTCACCAGCGGCAGTTCGAAACGATGCGCACCTTGCGATGCGTTAACGACAGACATGAATCCGTTCGTCAAGGTAATGGCTTGGCCGGTGAAGGTGTGAGCGGTCGCGCCTGCAAGTGTGATCTGGCCCAGCGCCAATGCGGTCATATCGTTGGTGACCGTGATCGCGACCGGCGGCTGATTCGTGAAATAGGCGGTGACATTGGGGCCGTCCGGCACCGCGGCATCCAGCCAGTTGGCGCCGTCAGACCAGAAGCCGCCGCCCGCCGCCGACCAACTTCCGGTATCCGGCAACGCTGCCAAGATCGGCAGATCGGCACTAACGGCCCAAGCCACACCGGCACCGAGCGTTCCTGTGGCACCGGCAACAAGATCCGCGACCGTACCACCTGAGCCTTCATTCAGCGGCCAGTAGTGCGCGAGCCCGGCCTCAGTGCCGGTAAGGCGTACATTCAGCCGACTGACGATCTGCGCCTGAGTGCGGACCGTATTCCAAGCACGCACATCGCTGATCTCTCCCCGGAAGCCGTCGGCCGAGGCGTTGATCGCGCCGATCGCAAACGTTGTGTTGGCGAGAGGATTCGCGTTGTGGACACCGCTCTTATAGAACTGGCCGTTGATGTAGATGGTCCATGTCGTGTTGCTACGGGTGACGGCAATGTGAGTCCAAGTATTGAGCGGGATCGTACCGCTACCCGTCATCCATGTACCGCCGATGAACATGCCCGCGACTTGATTTTTGATGCCAACGATAAAACGGCCTGAACTAGCGTCGTATTGTGAAAAGATCTGGCTCTCTGGCAGATAGCTGGAGAGTTTGAACCACGCCTCCGCTGTGAAGTCGTTGGCGGTGATCCGCCCGGTTGTGGAGACCCGCTCCGGCTTAGCGTCGAAGCTGAGCACTGCGTCGGCGGCGCGCATATCACGCACACCCGTGAAGAGAATCAGCCCGATGGCCGCTCCCGTTCTAATAGAAACAACAAACCGTGAACTCCGTCCTTGAGCATGCACGCCTGACTCCTTTGTCATACCGGATAAAACACAGGTTATTTAAAGCTGTATACCGGTCTTGTATCACGTTCGGCTGGTGCCTGTCAACAGGGAAAGGAAATTTTCCATCACGTGAAGCGGGCCGTGATCTGCGCGAGCGCGTCATGTACCGGATCGCTGGGTGCGCGGCCGCTCCGAGTCGCAGCGGCGGTCGCGGCATCAAACGCCGTCAGCGCGTCCGCCATACTCCAAGAAATGTGCGCGTGCATCCAGCGAGCCGCAGCACTCGGGTCGCCGCGCCGTATCGCGCGCTCGACCTCGGCATGCTGGCGCCACGCCCAAGCGACGTGGCGCAAGTCGCGCTTGTGGCTGTACTGGCCGAAGAAGAGATTACGCTGGTAGACGTTGGTTACGATCTTGATTGCCAGATGGTTGCCTGCCGCCTCGAGCAACAACAGATGGAACGAGAGATCTGCGGTGAGAAATGTAACCAGCGGTCGGCCCTCCAGTAACGGACGACGCCGCGTACGCAGGCTGACAGCCATCGCATGCATCGTCTCGCACGCTTTGCGTAATTCATCGCGGTTGGCTTTGGTGAGGTTCCGCACCGCGCGTTCCATGGCGAAGGTCTCAAGTGCCATCCGCACTTCAAAGGCATCGATGAGCTGACGCCGGTCCGGCCGCGCGACATACGTGCCGCTGGACGGGATCTGATAGAGCAGCCCCTCCTCCGTCAGCCGACGCACCGCCTCGCGCACCGGCGTACGGCTGATCCCGCACTCGGCAGCAATCGTCTGCTCGGAGAGCTTTTGTCCTGCCACCAGTTCGCCACTCACCAATTTCTTGCTGATGTGCCGATAGGCGACATCACTCAACGTTTCACCCACAGTGCTCCAGCTCCCTCACGATCTTCGCACGTCCTTGCCGCTAATTACATACCGGATACGTCTAAACGAATACCGGTTTTGCGATACGGTATCAAGTTAGGGCGGACTTGTCAGTAACCGATCACAGACACAACCGATCATTGCGCCGGCCAGAGCGAGCGCCAGTAGGCTTGGTCGGTGGCGAAGGGGTCAAGCGTGTCTTTCTCCGGATCGAAGTCTGACGGCAGGATACCGAAACGCTTCATCTCGCGCACGTACTGCGGATTGGGCCGCCAGCCAGGCGCACCCCAAGGCGGACGCGCATCGTGCAACTTCTTGCCGCTCTCGATCGAGGCCAGTATTTTTTGGTAGTCCGGATCGCTGGTGTCCTTGAAGACTTCACGAGCGCAACGCCCCACCCCACCTGCCGATTTCGCCAGCGGCGCGAGCAGCAGGCTGGAACACGTAGGCCGCGTGTAGTCGACCAATACACCGGCGTCGTAAAAACGCGCGGGGTCGTTCGGCAGGACGATGCGCTCGTGGTTGCCGGTGGGACGCCCCAGCTTTTTCTTCTCTTTGTCGCGCCGCAACCCCCAGTTGAGGGGGAAGCCCGAGACATTTTGCTCTTCGGTGTTTTTGTGGCACTCCACACAGCGGCGTTTGAAGACGTCGCGACACTCGCCGAAGATTTTGTTGCCCGCGTGGCCGTAGTAGCGTTGCTCTTCGGTGTTGCGCACGGCAGCGTAACTGCCGGCGTAAGGGGCGGCGGCCTCGATCCACAGCCAGACCATACGCCACTCACGCGGCGAGACCTTGACGTTGTGGTGGCCGCCGGAGAGCCGCGCCAACAGCGGGCTGGCGGAGCTTCCGATTGTGCGTGGCGGACGGTTGCCAAGACCGTTGGCGCCATCCGCGACCTGTTGACGGGCCAAAAGCGCAACATACGCATTTGAGAAGCGCGGTGCCAGAGCCGCCGCCAGATTGAGCGTACCGGCGCGCTTTTGCGGATTGTGGCAGGTCACGCAATGGCGGTCCAGAATCGGCTGGATATCGCGCTGGAAATCCGGCACGTCCGGAAAGCCTTCGAACGGCTGGATGACGGACGGTGGCCGTTTCAGAGCAAGTGGCGTAGGCTGGTCGCGGCGGGCATCGGCAGCACTGGAGCGCGTCTCATGGCAGCCGATGCAGGTGAAGGTCTCGCCGGGCATAAGGTCGGCAAAGCTGTGCATGCGCTTGACCGAGAGGTCGTTGGCATCGAGTGCAACGAAGAAGAGCGGACGTCCAGCAGGTACAAGAAACGAGGCGCTGCCGTCCTCTTCGACCGGCACGGTCCCCAGCACCCGCTCAAGGTTGAAGGTGCCGAGCCACGAGGTCAGATCCATGCCGCCGCTGAAGTTGACAGGCTTGGGTAGCGGCTCGAGCACGAGCAGTTTCTTGATATCGCCACGCTTGACGCCCTCCATATTGCGGCCTTGGTAGACATCGATCAGTATAAATTGGCCGGTGGGCTTACCGGAGACCACGCGTGAAGGGATGACCGGTTCACGCGGACGCGGACGCAACACGCGCGGCTCGTGAACCGGCGTGGCGGGATCGGTCAGGATGGTCTCCTCTTTGCCGTCGCGCGTCAGGAAGGCGATCGACTTCCCCTTGGCTACCAGAAACAAGTCACGCGTGACGGGGAAGGGGTCGCGGATGCGTCCGGTGTGCTTGATGCGTACGGCGGCCTCCTTCTCGTCCGGCCCCTGCTTCTGTGAGACCAGCGTGGCAAAACCTTCGTGCTCGTTGACACCGTGACCGGGCGAGAAACTGGCGATCACCTCTTGGGTGCCGGGGATCGGCAGGGCGTCGATCATCACGATCCATGAGTGCATGTTGCCGAAGTAGACATTAACGCCGGTACCATCCGGGTTCATTGTCCAGAGGTGGTGGTACTCCACCTGCGAGCGATCGATATACTCCCATCGCGTGTATAGGATGCGGCCGTCCGGCAACACCGCCGGCGTGTTGTCGTGTTCGATGTTGGCGGAAACGCACTGCATGTCAGAGCCGTCAGGCCGACAGCGGTACATCGTGCCGACTTGGGTATACCAACAGCCCACCCAGCGCTTGCAGCGCGTCGTGATAAACAGGATGTCGCCGTCCGGCAGGCGGCATGCCTCGTAGTCGTCCCACGGGCCGTCGGTGATTTGCCTGATGCCTGAGCCATCGGATTGGATCTCGTATAGATGATAGTGGTCGGTATCGGCGGGCCGGTAAGAGAAGAGGATCGTGCGACCATCGTAGTCGACATGCGGATCACGGATGCTGCCGCCGCGCGCGTCGAGGATCACGCTGTTCTGACGGGTTTTCAGATTATACCGGTACAACACACCAGCATCCGGCTGGCCATTGCCCGCGTAGGCTTTCTTGGCCACGTCATCACAATAGTGGCCGATATTGGCATACCAATGACCGTCGTCATACCGTGCGCGTGTACAGAAGACGAACTCAGGCGTGTCGCGCATCGGCCCTTCCAGCGCCTTCTCCACAAGCGCGGCGCGGACACTCGACATACAGTAGGCACAACCCAGCCCTGCAAAAAACACTCCCCATCGTTTCCGCATCGCTACCCCCTTTCAGGTCCCCCGGCTCGACGCAGCCAAGGCGCCCCGTTATTCCTTGTGCACATCCACACGCGTCGCCCCGCCGCGCTCATAGGGCGGCGGGCTCACCACCGCCTTGCCGTCATCCGGCGGCGGCTCACTGGCTCTTGTCCTGCCGAAAAAAGGGAACCCCGCGAACGGCGGACGCTGTCGCGCCGCCGCCTCTTCCAGCAACACCATCCGGTACTCGCGGTCGGCTGCGGTGTAGATGAAGTAGGCGATCAACAGGCGGGTCAGCATGTAGCCCTCGAATCGGTGCGTCAGGAAGGAGAACAGCACCGAGAGCCCCATCAGCACGGCGATGAACCGCCCGATGCGCGAGGCGACCCACGTGGCCCGCAGGCGTGTCATGAAAAACTGTTGCAAGAAGGCGCGCAAAATGCGTCCGCCGTCCATCGGGAAAGCCGGCAACAGGTTGAAAAAGCAGAGCGAGAGGTTGATCACCCCGAGATAGAAAAAGAGGCCAGGACTATAGCCCGCCGACGTCGACACAGACATCGGATCGATATGCAACAACGACACCGCAGCCAGGCAGAGCGCACCGATCAACGCGCTCACCAGCGGCCCGGCCAGTGCCATCAGAAACTCCTGCCACGCTTTGCGCGGCATGTCAATGATGGTCGCGCAGCCCCCGATCAGCATCAGCGTGATGTCACGCACGCGGCAACCGAACGCCTGTGCCACCAAGCTGTGGCCGAGTTCGTGCAGGACGATGGACGCCGCCACACCAACGCCGACCGCGATGCCGAATAGCGGGTTGCCGAAGTCGCTGACCACGAAGAGCAACAACAGGATCAACGACCAGTCGACATAGATCGGAATGTCAGAAACGGTAGCAATTTTGTAAGCCATAGCAGAAAAATCCAATCGCAAAGGGATATACGCTCACAACGTGGTGACCAGCAGGCACGCGGCGGCATCAGGCTCCAGATGATACACATCGGCAGCCGCCGGCACCAGTGCGCTTTGTCCGACTCGCAGTAAAACACGCTCGCCGCCGACCGACACAGCAACCGCGCCGGCAGTGACAAACAGGACATGGAACGAAAGACTGTCCATAGTCACATCGAGCGGCTCCGCGAGATTCAGCCGACGCACGTTGAAGTAGTCGCAGGCCACCACTTCCGACCAGCCCGTCCCCGCTCGGTCTCCCCCGGCGGGATCGATCATCCGCGGCGCGGGCAGCGACCAGTCGAGCGTCTTAAACCCCTCCTCGATATGCAGCAGCCGGGGTCGGCCGTCCGCGCCGACGCGATTCCAGTCAAACAGACGATAGGTGGTGTTGGAGTTTTGCTGCACCTCATAGATCAAGCACCCCGCGCCGATCGCATGCACCAATCCGCCGGGAATGAATAGCGCCTGACCGGGCTCGATCGGATGCTCCACAAGTTGCGTCGCGGTCGTACCATCGGCCAGCGACCGCCGCAGCGACTCCGGCGTTACGTCCTCCGCCAATCCTGCATAGAGCGAGGCACCGGGCGAGCGATCCAACACCACCCACATCTCCGTTTTGGGTTCCCCACCGGTGCGCTCCGCATTCTCGGTGTTCGGATGCACTTGCACACTCAGCCGGTCGCGCGCGTCGATCACTTTGAAAAGCAGCGGGAAGCGATGCGGGTCAGGAGCACGCGTACCGACCAACGCCGCACCATATTCGGCGCTCAGTTCCGTGAGCCCGCGTCCCGCGAACGGTCCGGTTGCCACGATACTCTCGCCGTCCGGCCGCGCCGCGATCTCCCACGACTCAGCGCACACCTCCGGCGTATCCGTTCTGCCATACACGGCAGCCAGACGCTCTCCGCCCCAGATGTAGTCCTTATACACCGGCTTAAAAACAAGTGGAACACACAACGCACTCATGACGGTTCAGTTTATCAGCCCTGAAAGAGCGTTGAAAGTTGAAAGTGTAATCGGCTAGTGACAAGGAGGGGGCGAAGGTCATGAGTTTCTGGTGAAAAGGGGAGCAGAGAGTCGGATCGGGCGTCCTCGCCCGCAACAACGTGTCTTGCAAAAGATTGATGCGCAGATTCCCTCGTTGCGGGTTTATTTTTTGACCTGATTGACATAACTGACCTGATTGACATGATTTGGAGGGCGAGTGTCCCCACGAGCCGCCTTCCGCTGTGCGGAAGGATGGTTTCGGGTTTCATTGCGGAGCGCCGAGATGGGCAAGCGTCTGCTTGCCCGGCGGCGCATGTGCCACCCACTTGAGCGTTGAAAGTTGAGCGTTGAGCGTTGGGCGTTTAATTTTTCCTCGCGCTGTGCGCGGACGGCGGCTCGTGAGGACACTCGCCCTCCAGTGCTACGGTCTGGGCTAGCGAAGCACCGTAAAAAATTCCTGCGTCTCTGCGTCTCTGCGTTAAAAAAACTCTCAACGTTCTGCGGGCGAGGACGCCCGCGCTCCCGACTGCGCACACCCAAAACACGCGCTCGACTCGCACACCCCTATCACCAACCGATAGCGATCTCGATGCTGATTTACCTTTGCTTCATGCGGGGCAAAGGGTAAACTTACGCTCCGTTATGGGATATGAAGTATTAGCTCGTAAGTGGCGCCCCAAGGGGTTTGATGATGTGGTCGGTCAAGAGCATGTCACGCGCACGCTCAAGAACGCGATTGAAACCGGACGCGTCGCGCACGCCTACCTGTTTGTCGGGCCGCGCGGTATCGGCAAGACCTCGCTGGCGCGTATCTTTGCCAAGGCGCTGAATTGCACGAAAGGCCCTACGATCACGCCGTGCAATGAGTGCGACATGTGCCGCGAGATCACAGCCGGCAACGCGCTGGATGTACTGGAGATCGACGGCGCATCGAATAACGGCGTGGATCAAGTGCGCGATCTGCGCGATCAGGTCCAGTTCGCCCCGGCCCATGGCACTTTCAAGATCATTATCATCGACGAAGTCCACATGCTCACCACCGCTGCTTTCAACGCACTGCTCAAGACGCTGGAAGAGCCGCCGCCGCATGTGAAGTTCATCTTCGCCACGACCGAGGGCGACAAGATCCTGCCGACCATCATCTCGCGTTGCCAGCGCTTTGACCTGCGCCGCATCCAGACGCCCTTGATCGTCGAGCGCTTGCGCCACATCTGCACAGCCGAAGGCATCACGATTGATGACGACGCACTGCTGGCAATCGCGCGCGGCGCCGAAGGCGGCATGCGCGACGCGCTTTCCGCGCTGGATCAACTCATCTCTTTCAGGGGCGACGCCCTCACCGAAGACGACGTGCTGGCGGTTTTCGGACTCGTGTCGCGCCGCTCGCTCGAAGGGCTCGCCACAGCCGTGCTTAAGGGCGACATGCCTGAAATCCTGCGGTTGGTCGGACTATTCGACAGCGCCGGCAAAGACATGCGCCGTCTGACCGTGGAACTGATGGAGCACTTCCGTCATCTGCTGGTCTACCTGTATGTCGGCGAGGCGATGTCGACGCTCGACGCTACCCCCGAACAGATCCGTGCACTGTCCGGGCAAGCGGCGCTGGCAGACGCCGTGCGCGTGCATCAGATCGCTGACCAACTCGCTGAAATGGAAGGGCGGTTGCGCTTCGCCCTCTCGGTGCGCACGCTGATCGAGATGACGCTCATTCGTTGCGCACGTATCGCGACAGCGGTATCGCTCGAAGAGGTTCTGAGCCGCCTGAATGCGTTGCGCTCCGATGAGCCGCCGGCCGTCACAAGCAAGCCCGCCGCGTCTGCGGCACGCCCGACCGACCTCCACGACGACCCGCTGCTCAAGCAGGTGCTGGAGGAGTTCGACGGCAAGATCGTCAGCATCGAAGAGGGTGACGATTGACCCGCGCTACGCGCGGGGAGAAGTAATAGGTAAGTAGGTAAGAAGTAAGAAGGTACATTTCGTTTTCCCCATGCGCCCACAAATGCGTGACAAATGCGACACAATTGTGCTACTGTCCGAATTGATGGTTTGGGAAAGGGGTTTGACATGGATATGGTAACGGTCAGAGATTTCAGGACATCTCCGACGAAGATTCGGAATCGGTTAAAATCGGGCGCAACGGTGGTATTGACCAACAACGGTGCCCCGATAGCCGTTTTGCTGGGCACGGATGCGGCCTCGCTGGAAGACACTCTGGACGCTATCCATCAGGCGCGGGCGGTGAGGGCGGTAGCCAGAATGCAGTTGGCCGCCCGGCAGAATCGTCCCGCCGGTATGGACATGGACGAGATTGATGCCGTCATTGCCGCCGCGCGGAAGGACAGGAAAGACGGGTAACGCCATGTCAAACGCGGTCATCGACACCAACGTTCTGGTTTCGGGGCTGTGGAATCCGTCTGGGGCACCGGGGACTGTGCTGTCGATGGTTCTCGCCGGACGGATCACGCCTTGGTATTCGGGTGCCATCCTGTGTGAATACTCAGACGTGCTGAATCGCAAGGAGTTCCCATTCGCCAAAGCCGATGTAGACGCGCTGTTGGGGTTCATCCAAAGGAGAGGCGTCGCCGCGACGTTCACGGTGAGTCGCGTGTCATTCACGGATGAAAGCGACCGCATCTTTTACGACATAGCCGTTTCCAACAACGTCCCATTGGTCACGGGGAATCTGAGGCACTATCCCGCGCATCCGCTGGTTCGTAGCGTATCCGCTTTTCTCTCTGAGCTAACCTGAACCGAGTGGCGCTTTGCAGGTTCAACTACCCTTTTCAAGTTTAGAGTCTCTCGACCAGCGCACGGCACAGGTTGGCTGATACTGCGGATGCACGCTTCAAAAAGGTTTGGAAGTCTAGGGCACTGTCGCCGCTCCCCGGAGCGTCACTCAACGCGCGCAGAATCAGGAAGGGCACTCCGAAGCGCGTGCAGGTATGGGCGATGGCACCACCCTCCATGTCGACGCACGCCACGCTGTCCTGAAAACGCGCGCGAATCTGGTCAAGCTGCTGCTGCGAGTGAATGAACGAATCTGAGGAACCCAACAGGCCATGGTGGCAGACCGGCGGCGAGGGCTGCTCAGCCAACACGTCTCTGAAGCACGCGAGCAATGCGGGCGCAGCGCGAAAACGCGGCTCGCTGCCGAGCATCTGCCCAAAGGCCAGCCCAAGCGGCGTCAAGTCCACATCGGTGTAGACGATCTCTTCAGGCACGAGCAGGTCTAGAATATGCTGGCCGGCCTGCAAGCCGCCGGCCGTACCGGTATTGATCACGCATCCCGGCGCAAAGTCCGACAGCAACAGGGCGAGTGTGCAGGCGGCGTTGACCTTGCCGACGCCGGTCTGTGCAATCACCAGCTCCTGGTTGCCGTGGTGGGCGTGAAACAGCCGCGTGTTGAAGTGTACGCATGTTTCGTGTTGTGGGAAACACGCCAGCAGCGCCTCCACCTCCTCCTCCATCGCGGCCACGAGGGCAATCGGTTTCTTCATGCGCTTAGTTTCGTATGATCAGCGCCGGACGTCAACCCTTGGGCATGCATTTTCTGTGAAAAGGGGCGGAAGCCAGAAGCAACGCCCCCAAAAAAACTAATGCACTAATGAACTAATGCACTAACAAACGCCGCCATGTCGTCGGTCAGGTTTTTCCAATCGGCACACAGAGGAATCACATGCCCGGTCTCGGGCAGGTCGCGAACCGACGTCGGCCCTTTGCAAGCGGTAAGCCAGTGCTGTGCGGCGGCGGTATCGACAACCGAATCCCGCGCGGCGGTCACCGCAAAAACCGGGCAGGTGAGCTGGGCGGCGCGCGGGCGGTTTTCGCTGACCAACTTAAAGAGTGCGCGGTAGACGCAGAAGGGAATGAAACGGTCGCGCGCGTATGTGAAGGCGGGATCGTCCTCGGCAACCCCGCGCACAGAAAAGGGCGATTCAAACATCGGCGAGAGGCAGAGCGCAACGCGCGCGATCGCGAACCAGACATGCGGCGGCAGTAGCGGACATCGCTTGCGCGACACTTCGATAAGCGGAGCAAAGAGTGCCACGCCGTTCACCAGATCCGGCAAGCGCAACGCCGCATCCAGCGCGAGCGCACCGCCCAACGAATGGCCGACGACCCACACGGTTTCATGCGTCTCGCGTAACTGCACCAGTTCGTCGGTCACCTGCGCACGCCAGACTTCCAGCGATTGGCGGCGGGCACGCGCGACCGGCTCGGCACTGCCGGGCAGGCGCATGGCACGGCAGGTGAAGCCCCCGCCTTCCGCCAGACGGTGTGTGATACGTCGCCAGATGTAGGGCGTGTCCGCAAAGCCATGGATAAAGAGCAACGCCACGGAGCCGTCACCAACCTGATAGGCGGCCGCATCCGGCAACAGGCCGTCCGGATCGCGATTCGCGCGTTTCTCCCATGCCCGACGGCGCAACCCCACCCAAAGCCGGTGGAGCAGATTCGTGCCGAGCCAGGCCGCAACAATGACCAACAGAGTGAAGAGCAGTGAACCCATGGTGGCCAGTTTATCCCCACCCCCAGATCGTCGCAACACAAAACACGCTAACAAAACACGCTAAACTCGCATGCCCTCTGTCATCAACCGATTACGGATGATTTGCCTCCGTCTGCTTTTCTATTGTCGGTTTCACACCGATATTGCTAAATTACCTTTGTGACAGAGTGCATAATCTCAAACACACTCACACTCTTAAGTTGCAGGTTCTGTCCGCATTAGGCGCCGCCATGTGCAAATCTTTTTTAAAACGCTTGCTGCCAATCATTGTTTGTGGTTTGTCCGCATACGGGCATGCCGTTCCAACCAAGACCCTGGTGGCCTGGGTCTACCTCGATAACACCACCCAACAGGGCGGCAGCGCATTGACGATCCAACGCGGTGAACAGTTTGACGCCATCGTGTTCGGCGAGAAGGCGGCAGGTAAATGGATGGCGGGCAGCAACTATTTTCGGCGCACTCAGGACGACCAGCAAAGTAATGCCGTAGAAACGGCCGCAGTCGACACCTTGATCCAAAGAAACATCACCGTGCCCGGAGAAATGCAACAGTTGCTGCCGGGGATCAGCGGAGACGCATTGGAACTGGAGATTGTTTTTGCCGCGCAACAAGCTCAGGAGTTCGGCATCAACCTTTTGTGCGACACCAATGGTGATAATGGATTTAAGATCGCTTGTGACACTGTCGGCGGCAATCTAAGCATCGGTTATGTCACCCCGTCTTTTCAGGTCAAACCCGCCAAGGACTTGACCTTGCGGCTCTTCATCGACAGAAGCATGATTGAGGTCTTTGTCAACGAACGCCACGCCGTCGTGGCATGGCACGAGTATCCGCCCAACAACCGGCATATCAGCCTATTTGCCAAAGGCGGCAATCTGCTTGTCAAGAAAGTGACCGCCTGGAAACTCAAGTCGATCTATGCAGGCAATTGCGTGTTTGATTCGGTTGCCACCTCTCATTCTTGTGCCCACTCGCCCAGCATCTCGGCGGCCTGGCAATAGCGTGCAAACACTCTTTCATACTCGACCGAACACGCCGCATCCGGCGCATGCCGGTCTGTCACTGCCGAAGCCTCATCAACAATACCGAAGTCTGTCCATATCCCGGCCCCCACACCTGCAACCGCCGCAGCGCCCAAAGCCGCAGCCTGCTGGCCAGCGCTCCGTCGCTCGACAC
>ERZ795052.3080-NODE-3080-length-18958-cov-42.020156_pt1 | contig 18958 bp, 16 predicted proteins | sample MGYA00375136_ERZ795052 | MGnify/ENA primary metagenome ERZ795052 (study PRJEB30181, sample SAMN05720156) | activated sludge metagenome | isolation source: Anaerobic digester | place: Japan | collected 2015-05-26 ... | reverse complement strand
GGGGGAAGGCTGGCGGGCGGGAGGTCTTCGCGCAAGGGCAATTTTTTGGGGTTGGCGGTGGCGGGCGGGGGCGGAGCGCCGCGTGGGGGCACGCGGCCTACAGGGGGCGGGATGATGCGAGGGGGCCTGTGGGTTGTCGGGAGTGCGGTGCTGCGCGAGGGCATGGGGGCTGCCGCGGCGCACTTCCAGTTCCTGTAGGCCGCGTGCCCTCACGCGGCGCTCGGGGGCCGTTCGCCCGGCGGCTGAGAAAAACATCTGCATGCCCGCCCGGATTGTCTGCGGCCGCAGGGTCTTTTGTTATCAGCGCCGAAGGTTCGGTAGATGAGGGGCAAAGGGCTTTGTTAAACCCACAGCCGCTTTTTGGGTTCAAGGGGCAGGAATAAAAGCGTCTGTCGGTTCAAGGCGGCCGGCTGGCTTTAAGGACAACGCTGCCCTGTGGATGCGGAAGGCACGGCGCGATGCGGATCAACGGCTGCCACTGCACGGCCAGACATCCCCGCCGAAGCGCTTAGCCACCGCCCAACCCGCCGCCTCAACTCCCCCGGCTCATGATTAGCAAAATTAGCGAATCCGGCAGCGCCAAGGGCCCATTACGCTTGCATTGTCTGGCCGCGGGGGGTCAAATCTACTGGCGTACAGCACGAAAGCCTATGAACCGAATCCAATACCCAGCCATGATGTGGGCCGTCAGCCTCGCGCTCGGCTTGTCGGTGTGCGGATGCCAGGCGCCCTCCGCTCCCGAAGCGGCGTCTTCAACCCAAACCCTTTGCCCGTTGGATTCGCGGTTGACCATTGCGGTCCGGCAATTCCAGAAAACCGCCGTGGGAAGCTGGGAAACCGCCCCCGTGACGCCGCCGTTTGCTTTCGACGAGTTGATTTATTCGTGGCATCTGCGGGTTGCGCCCGGCGAGGGTTTCCGGCTCTACCTGCGGGTTCGGGACGAGCGCGGTGACGCCTCGCCCTGGCTCTACGGCGGGTACTGGGGAAAAGTCCGGCTTGCGGCCAGCCGCGCTGAGCCGGTCTTCGCGTGGGGCAAAGTGGCCATGGACCAACTGCTGCTCCAACGCAAGGCCGTGAGTTTCCAGTTTCGCGTGGTGGACGAGGGCGATTCCCCGCTGCGCCAACCGCCGGCTCTCTCGGTCGTGGTCACGGACAATTCCCCCACGCCCGCGTTGGCAAAGCGGTTCGCCCCCAAACGCAAAGCCGCCCGCACGCCCCAGTGCATCCTCGATTTGCCGTTGCGCCGCCAGGCGGATTCCCGGGGCACACCCCTGCCGGACCGCTGCCAATCCGCCGCGCTGGCGAGCGCGATGGAATACTTTGGCAAACCCGTCGGCCTGGAGGACATAGTGCCGCTGGCCTTCGATGTCGAGTATGACTACCCGGGCATCTGGCCGCGCACGATCGGCGCTGGCATCCAGCATGGGTTCGAGGGCTATATTGACCGGTTCCGGGACTGGGATTACGTCCGGAAAACCGTGGCGGAGAACAAAGTCATCCTCTGTTCGATGAAGATGCCGCCCGGACAATACAAGGCCCCGCCTTACCCGCAGATGACCGGCCATATCGTCGCCCTGAACGGGGTCACGGATGACGGGCGCGTGGTGGTGACTGATTCGGCCCTCGGCAAAAGCGGCCGCGGCTACCGCCTGCAATGGCTCCGGGAAGACTTCGAGCGGGTGTGGATGCAGACCAAGGGCGGCGTTGGCATGGTCATCTGCCCGCCCGCGGGCGCGCCCCGGAAGCTCGTGCATGACCTGCCGCCGTTTCCGGAGGAACGGTTGAAGGCCGCCACCGCCGCCACGCCCGGCGACGGGCGCAACTGACGCTGCGCGGCGGGGGTGCCGGGGCCGGGCGCTTAAGCCCCGGGATGCCGGGGCGGCGCAAGCCAGTGCCCCGGTCAGGATTTGCGGGCGAAGATGCGGTTAGCCTCTTCGAGTGTTTCTTTGGAGCCGATGTCGAACCACAGGCCGGGAACTTTCCACGTATAGACGGGCTGGCGGGGGTAAAGCCACTGGATGAGCCGGCCGGGTTGGTCGGGGTTGTTGCCCTCGGCGATGTATTGGCGGATCAAAGGCAGGATGGCCCGGGGATAGTAGTAGAGCGCGATGCCCGTCAGGGTGGAGGTGGGGTTTTGCGGTTTTTCCTCGAAGAAGCTGATGCGCCCGTCGGCGTCGAGGGTGATGGCGTTGTATTTCCTGACCTGCTCAAGGTCGCCGACATCATAAAGCGCCAGCACGGGAGCCTGCCGTTCGCGGCAATATTGGCCAAATCCCGAGAGCTTCTCACTGAAGAGGTTGTCGCCGGCAACGACGATGAGGTCGTCGTTGACGCGCTGCTGTTCGAGCACGAAATGGATGTCGCCGATGGCGCCGAGTTTATTGGAGTCGTCGGTGGAGCGGTCGTTGACGATGGTGAAGTTGAGGTTGGCCTTGTGGGCGCGGTAGTCCGCGGCCCATTGTTCGAAGTGGGAGACGAACTTGGCGTTGGTGACGACGTAGATGCGATCCAGGCCGCCGATGGGCGCCAGGTTATCCAGCACGTAATCAATCATGGGCTGGCCGGCCACGGGCAGGAGCGGCTTGGGCCGGGTGAGGGTGAGAGGATAAAGGCGGGTGGCGTAGCCGGCGGCCAGGATGATGACTTTCATAAATGCTCGAACAGACTGGGGGCGATTTGGCGGGTCAATTCCTGGCATCCGGCCAGGATGGCTTCCGCGGACTCGCAGTTGAGCGCAAAGGCGGCCAGTTCCCGGGCTTCGCTCATCTTGAGGCGGCGGATGAGAAACTTGACGGACGGCACCAGCACGGGCGCGGCGCTCAATTCATCCACGCCCAACCCCAGCAGCAGGGGGGTGAGCACCGGGTCGCCGCCCATTTCGCCGCAGACGCTGACGCGGATTCCCTGCTGGTGCGCGGCGTCCACAGTGGTCTTGATGAGCCGGATGATGGCGGGATGCGTCGGCTCGTAGAGATGGGCGATCTTGGCGTTCATGCGATCCACCGCCAGGGAGTATTGGATGAGGTCGTTGGTGCCGATGCTGAAGAAGTTGACCCGCTTGGCGAGGGAATCGGCGACGACGGCGGCGGACGGAGTTTCAATCATGGCGCCGACCTGGAGATGTTCATCGAACGGCACCCGTTCCCGGCGCAGTTCGGCTTTGTATTCTTCCAGCAGCGCGTTGGCCTGTTTCAATTCGTCGAGGCCGGAGATCATGGGGTACATGACCTGGACGTTGCCCTCGGCGCTGGCGCGGAGGATGGCGCGGAGCTGGGCGCGAAAGATGTCGCGCTCCTGCAGGGAAATGCGAATGGCGCGCCAGCCCAGGAAGGGGTTGAGCTCGGTCGGCATCTGCATGTGGGCCAGGAACTTGTCGCCCCCGGCGTCCAGGGTGCGGATGACCACGGGGCGGGGCTTCAGGATGGCGGCCGCCTCCCGGTAGGATTGGTATTGCTGCTCTTCGTCGGGCAGGCGATCGCGTTTGAGAAAGAGGTATTCGGTGCGGAACAGGCCGACGCCCTCGGCGCCATTGGCGGTGACCTGCTCGACATCGGCGGCTTGCTCGATGTTGGCGTGCAGCGGGACGCGGTGGCCGTCCAGGGTAATGGACGGTTCGGCCAGGAGGTCGTGCAGGCGTTGCCGCCAGGTGGCCTGCTTGAGCATGAATTGCCCATATTCGCCCAGGGTCTGGTCGGAGGGGCTGACGATGAGCAAACCGTTATGGCCATCGAGCAGGACCGATTGGCCCGTGGCTAACTGGCGGCTGGCATCTTTCAGGCCGACCACCGCCGGGATGCGCATCGAACGCGCCATGATGGCGGTATGGGAGGTCTTGCTGCCGACGTCCGTGGCGAAGCCCAGCACCATGCGCCGGTCCAACTGCGCCGTATTGCAGGGCGTCAAATCGTGGCTGATGATGATGCACGGCTCGTTGAGGTAGCGCAGTTCGGCCTCGGGCTCCAGCCCCAGCAGATTGTTCAGGACCCGCCCGGCCACGTCGCGCATATCGGCGGCGCGTTCGCGCAGATAGTCGTCTTCCACCGCCGCCAGGGAGGCGGCATAGCGTTCGGCGATCGTGTGGAAAGCGTGCTCGGCGTTGACGCGCTGCTCCTGAATCATGCGGATGACCTCGTCCAGCAGCGTGCGGTCTTCCAGCGCCAGCAGGTGGGCGTCGAAGATGCTGCCCTCCTGGGCGCCCATCGCCGCCATGACCTTGCGTTGTATCTCGGTAATCTGGGTGCGCGTTTGAGCCAGCGCCGCCTCCAGGCGCTTGATTTCCCGGGGCAGATCTTCGTCCGTCAATTGGCGTTGAACGATATCCGGCCGGGCGCGATCCAGGACGACGATTTTCCCGCGGCAAACCCCGGCTGAAACCGGAATGCCCCGGAAGGTCTTTTCTCCCATATTCGGAAGCTCTGGCATGACGGAGTCTTACTGAAGGCGGGCGGGATTGGGAAGCAATTCTTTGCGCGGGAGGGCGAAATGGGCTTCTTTCAGGCGTTGGCCGCCCCGGGTCGAAGATTAGGCAGCCACCCGGTTTCCGGCGCCATCCAAACGGGCGGCAACACAGGCCCCGGGTCCGGAAATCCCGCCTTTCCAGCCCGTATTTCGTTCCTCTTTCCTGTAAATTGCCTCAGTTGCAATAGCGGAGATATACAGAGGTTTGCAGAGGGGAAGCGGGAATGCCGCGTGGGGGCATGCGGCCGACCGGGGCCGGGAGGGCGCCTCTGCGTGGCACGCGGCTTCACGCAGCTACCCACACCCTCTGCCGGCTGCGTGTTCTTTTGCGGCGCTGTTGGGGGTAAGCGGTGCGTTGAAAAACAGGGGTTTTTGTCTGGCGAGAGGATTGGGGTTGGGGCGGCGGGTTGGCCAAAGCGACTCTTGACGCCCGCGCTAGCTGCTTTAGCCTCGCTGGCGAATGCGACGAACTCAGGAATTGGCTCCGGCGGCGAAGGTTCAACAGCGCAAGGGGATTGTGCCCGCGCCGCGCCTGGCGGGCTGGGGGCTGGCATTGCTGCTCGGCGTGTTTTCGGGGGGGGCGCGGGCGGAATGGCCGGATGCCGGCCTGTTGTTCGACGAGTTTGATCTGACGCTGGCGCCCGGCAAGCGCCTGGAGGCGGCGGGTCCGTTCTTTTACCAGGAGCAGCAGGAGAGCACGCGCCTCTGGGCGGTGCCGCCGGTGCTTTCGTACGCGCGCGACCCGGAGCGGGAGTCCCGGGAGTTGGATTTCCTCTACCCGGTGATGACCTATACTCGCCTTGGCGAGCAATACCGCTGGCAATTCCTGCAGTTGCTGAGCTTCGCCGGCGGCCCGACCCAGGAGGAGACCGCGCGGGACCGGTTCACCCTGTTCCCGCTCTATTTCCAGCAGCGTTCGTCGGACCCGAACCGGAACTATACGGCGGTGGTGCCGTTTTATGGCCGCCTGCAACACCGGCTGTTCCGGGATGAGATATTCTTTGTTGCGTTTCCGTTGTATAGCCAGACGCGGAAGCGGGACGTGGTGACGGATAACTACCTGGTGCCGTTCTTTCACCTCCGCCACGGAGAGGGCCTGCGCGGCTGGCAACTCTGGCCGCTGGCCGGGAAGGAGCATAAGGAGGTCACGACTCGAACCAATGATTTCAACGAGGTGACCCTGGTGGGCGGGCATGACCACTTCTTCGCGCTCTGGCCGCTGTACTTTAGCCACCGGGACGGAATTGGCACGACCAACGAGCAGCGGCAACTGGCGTCGCTGCCCGCCTATTGCCGGCTGCGCTCGCCGCTGCGGAATTCGACCACGGTGATTTGGCCGTTCTTCAACTACGTGGATGACCGGGAGAAGAAATACCGCGAGTGGGACGCGCCCTGGCCGCTGGTGGTCTTTGCGCGCGGCGAAGGGAAGACGACTTCGCGGGTGTGGCCGTTCTACAGCCGGGCACAGGACGCGAAGCGGGAGAGCGTTTTCTACCTCTGGCCGATCTACAAGTATAACCATCTCCACTCTCCGCCGCTCGACCGCCGGCGCACGCGCATCGGTTTCTTTCTTTATTCCGATCTGACGGAGGTGAATACCGAAACGGGCGCCGCGCGGCGGCGGATCCACTGCTGGCCGCTCTACACCCAGCGGCGCGACTTCAACGGCAACCACCGGGTGCAGGTGCTGGCCCTGCTCGAGCCGTTCCTGCCGGCGAACCCGGGCATCGAGCGCAATTACTCGCCGCTCTGGTCGGTCTGGCGCGCGGAGAAGAACGTCCGGACGGGCGCCCGCAGCCAGTCGCTGCTGTGGAACCTGTACCGGCGCGAAGTCACGCCCGAGGCCAAAAAGTGCTCGCTCCTGTTCGGGCTTTTCCAGTATCAATCAGACAGCACAAACCGGCATTTGCGCGTGGGTTACCTTCCCGGGAAACGGACGAAAACGCCGGCGCCGGCCCAAGCAACGGGCGCGGCGGAGCGCCGCTCCCGGGACGGTCCCGGAAGCCCGGATTGAGCCCGGGGGAGCCGGCGGACGATATGACGGTTTGACGACCCGGTATGTTTCAAAACATTGGCGAGTTGGTGGTATTGTTCGGGCGCACGCTGGCGGCCTTGCCGCTGGTGTGGCGCCAGCGCCAGAAGATTCTCGATCAGTTCTTCGAGATCGGCGTCGCCAGCCTGTTGATGGTCTGCATCCTGTCGTTTTTCATCGGCGGCGTGATGGCGTTGCAGACCGGCCCGCTGCTGGTCGAACGCGGCCTGGGCAGCTACGTTGGCGCGATTGTGGGCTATTCCATCGCCAAGGAGCTGGCCCCGGTGCTGATGGCCGTCCTGATTGCGGGCCGGATCGGCTCGGCCATGACGGCGGAGATTGGCTCCATGCGGGTTTACCAGGAGATTGACGCGTTGCGCACGATGAACATTAACCCGGTGCATTTTCTGGTGCTGCCGCGCCTGACCGCGCTGGCGGTCGCCCTGCCGATGCTGGTGACGATTGCCATCGTGGTGGGCTGGATGGGGGGCGCGCTGGTGGCGACCGCCAACGCCCGGATCGCGGTTTCCTTCGAGGCGTTCTTCCACGCGCTGCGCTCGGCGGTTGACCTGCTGGACGTGCTCAACGGGGTTTTCAAGAGTTTTATGTTCGCGCTGATCATCGGGATGATATCCTGCCACCAGGGGCTGATCACGCGGGGCGGCCCGCGCGGGATTGGCCGCTCGGTCACCAAGGCGGTGGTTAACTCGATTGTGTTAATCGTCATCTCGGACTACTTCCTGACGCGCATCCTGCTGAAATGATGAACGCGCCCGCCTCCCAATCCAACGGCGTCAGCCTGCGCGTGCGCGGGTTGCGCAAGGCGTTCAACGGCCAGGAAGTTCTGCGCGGCCTGGATTTCGAGGTGGCGCCGGGCGAGATTTTCGTCATCATGGGCCCCAGCGGCAGCGGCAAAACCGTCCTGCTCAAGCACCTGATCGGGCTGGAAGCGCCGGACGCCGGGGAAATCCTCCTCGAAGGCCGGCCCCTGCAGGCGCCGGGGGTTATGAATCGTTACCGCATGGCGATGGTCTTCCAGTCCGGCGCGCTGCTGAATTCGCTGACGGTCGGGCAGAACGTCGGCCTGTACCTGGCCGAACACCGGCTGCGGCCGCCCGGGGAAATCGCCCGCATCACCTCGGAAAAGCTCGCGGGGGTGGGCCTGGCCGGCACGGAGGATAAAATGCCCAGCGAGCTTTCCGGCGGCATGAAGAAGCGCGTGGCCATCGCCCGGGCGCTGGTCATCGAGCCGCAATTGATTCTCTACGATGAGCCGACCAGCGAGTTGGACCCGCTTTCCGCCGTGGTCATTGCCGAGGAGATTGTGCGCCTCAAGGAGCGAATCGGGGTCACCTCGCTGGTTGTCTCGCACGACCGGGACCTCGCTTTTGGCGTGGCGGACCGCATCGCGGTCATCCACCAGGGCCAGATGCGGGCCATCGGCACGCCGGACGAGGTGAAGCGGCACCCGGATCCGCTGGTGCAACAATTTCTGCAAGCTGGCTTCAAACGCCAATAACCTCCGCCGATACCAAGAAAGGAAAGACAATATGAAGAACACCCTCGAAACCCGCCTGGGCATCTTTGTGGCCCTGGCCGTGCTCGCGTTTGCGATCATCCTGGAACGAGTGGGCACCCTGGATTCGTTCCAGCGCGGCAAGCGCGTCAACGCCCTCTTCAGCAACGTGCAGGACCTCAAGGCGGGCGACCTGGTCCGGATGGCGGGCGTCGAGATCGGGCGCGTTCAGACCATCCAGCTCACGAACGACCGGGTCCTGGTGCGGATGAAGGTGACCCCGTCCGCCGCGGTGCGGACGGACAGCACGGCGACGATCAAGTTCACCGGCCTGATGGGGCAGAACTACGTGCAGATCGATTTCGGCACGCCGACGGGCGAACTCTTGAAGGACGATGGCGACATCAGCACCGTCGAGCAGGCGGATCTGAGCACCATGATGCAGAAGATTGATAAAGTCGCCGAGGGGGTCGAGAACATGACCAAGAGCTTCACCGGGTTTCATATTGACACGCTGGTGGGGCCGCTGCGGGATTTCATCACCGCCAACAAGGACCCGCTGACGCTGACCATCTCCAACCTGCAGATGGTTTCCTCGGATGTCGCCACGCAGGTGCGCCAGGGGCAGGGCACCCTCGGCAAGCTCATCAAGGACGAGGCGCTCTACAACTCCGCCCTGGCCACGGTCAGCAACCTGCAGGAAACGGCCACTGAAATCAAAACCACCGTGGCCGAGGCGCGCAAGGTCGTGGACCAGATTAACTCCGGCCAGGGCACCGTGGGCAAGCTGGTGAAGGATGAACACATCTACCAGGAGGCCGCCGAGGCCATGACCCAGCTCAAGGAGATTTTGCAAAAGGTCAACCAGGGCCAGGGCACCGTGGGCAAGCTTATCAACGACCCGGAGCTGTACCGGAACGCGAAGCTGACCTTGCAAAAAGTGGACCAGGCCACCGAGGGGCTGGAGGACACCGGGCCGTTAAGCGTCCTGGGCCTGGCCGTCGGCAAACTGTTCTAAGCCCGCTTTACACCCGCCCCCGCACCGCCTAAGCTGGCTCCATGCCTTCGGATTACGACGCAACGGAGTTTGTAGATCGCGATTTTCAGGCCCAGAAGCTGGCCCACGCCGCCCTGTCGGGCGGGGCCGGCCCGCCGCTGCGCGCGCCCACCCGCGAAGAGGTGGCCGCGGAACTGGCGCGGAAGCAGCAGGAACTGGCGGCCATCATCCAGGAGAAGGAAGCCAAGGAACGCGAAAAGGCCGCCTTGGAGGAAACCCGCCGCCGCCAGGCGGAGTTTCACACCGGCCGCGAGGAAATGATCCAGAGCCTGACGCGCGGGCTGGCCCTGCTGGAGGAAGCCGAATTCAGCGCGCGCCGGGACGCCGAACAGATGGCCCGGACGCTGGCGGACTTGCGCGACGCCCTGGCCAAGGTGCAGGCCGTTCGCGAGGAGGCCTGGACCCAGGATAATTTCAGCATCGAACTCACACGCGCCCTGACCGCGGTGGAAAATGCGCGCATGGAGTGGAACGCGGCGCGGCTGAAGTTCCCCGTGCTCTCCGGCCCGGCGGCCGACCCCAGCGCCCCCGCCCCGGGCGCGCTGGCGCCGGCGTCCGCCCCGCTGGCGGCGCACAGTTTCGGCGAGCTTTGCCGGGTGGGTCTGGCCCTGACGTGGCCGCTGGCCGTGGTGGCGCTGCTCGCCCTGGCGGCCTTGCTGATCGCGCTCCTGCGCCACTGACCGGCGGCCGCTATGGCGTGGTTACGCAAAAAACCGGACCCGATTTCCGACCGCGCGCGGGCGCTGAACGGCGAGATCGCCCGGCTGGAAGCGCAAATCAAAGAGCTGGACGCTGACCTGCGGCGCGCCCAAACCCAGCCGCGCCTGGGCACGACCGCCCTGCCCGGCGGCGGCCCGGCCGGCCGCCCCGCCGCCCCTGCCGCCGCGCCGTCTCCGGCCCCGGCGGCCGAAGCTCCCATCTTCGAGGAGGTCAGCCAGGACCTGTTAAACCCGCGCCACGAGGCGGCGGCGACGCCGGACTACTACAATGAACTGGGCGTCCGCAAATACGACCTGCTTTCCCTGCTGCGGCGCATCCGCGAGCACTTCCGCGGGCCGTCCACCACCAACCCGAAACTGGTGAGCTACCTGGCCGCCGGCGGCATCCAGGGGCTTCGGCCTCTGCGTTATGAGAAACGGGTGGCGCGCAATCGCTTCGTCTTCTTCGCCGTCATCCTGTTCCTGGCTTTGCTGGGCACGCTGCTGGTCTTCCTCAAGGGGCAGCGATGATCACCCCGCCGCTCCGCCGCGCGCCCCGGGCCGGGGGATCCGGGCTTAACCGTTTTCACTCAAACCTGCGGGCACATGCCAACTTCCAGTAAGATCATGATGGCCGGGTGCGAACTCCCCATCCCCACCCCCGGCGGAGAGTTCCGGGCGCGTTATTCCGCGCGCGGCTTGTGCGGGCTGGCGTTCCCGGCGGCGGGCGGGCGGCCCGGGCGCAAGGCCGGCGCCGTTCGCGTGCCGGCGCAAGTCCGCCGCTGGCACGCGGTGACCGTCCGGGCGCTGCGGCGGGCGCTGGCCGGCCGCCCGGCCGGGGCGCTGCCGCCGCTTGATCTTTCCGCCGGGACGGCCTTTCAGCAGCGGGTGTGGGGCGCATTGCGCCGCATTGGCCGGGGGCAAACCCGGAGCTACGGACAGGTGGCGCGGGCGATTGGCCAGCCGAATGCCGCGCGGGCGGTGGGAACGGCGTGCGGAGCCAACCCCATTCCGGTGTTTGTGCCCTGCCATCGTGTTTTGGCCGCCGACCGGCGGCTGGGCGGCTTTTCCGGCGGCCTGGACTGGAAGCGCGCCCTGCTCCGCCGCGAAGGGGTCCAGTGGCGCGGGGACGGCCAAAACCCCGACGCCGGGCGCCCGTAGCCCCGGCCGCGCTCCGGTTTATTTGCGGGGAGGCGGGCCCGCGTCCCCGGCGGGAGCCGCGGGGCTGGGCTTGGGCGCGTGGCTGATCCGGCCCCGAATCGTGAGCATCAGCAACCCGCCGGCGGCGCCAAACGGCGCCATGAAATAGAAGTAGTTGCCCAGGTTGCGGTCGAGCAGGTTGCCCAGGAAATAGCCGGCCAGGCTGCCGCCGAAGTATTGGAAGGAGTCAATCAGTCCCAGCGCAAACCCCGCAAAGCGCCGCCCGCCAATATCCATCGGCGCCGCCGAGCCCAGGATCGAGTGGGTCGAGTTGGCGGTAAAGGAGATGAGGACCAGAAATACGATGGCGGCATTCACGTTGTGGAATTGCGCCGCCAGGAGGATAATCGCCGTTTCCAGAAAGTAGAGGATGGCAGCCACGGGCGCGCGCCGCCCCTTGAACAGCGTGTCGGAAACATAACCGGCCACCAGCGAGCCGGTCGAAGCCACAAACGGAATCAGGAACGCGAGGAATTGGAACCGCGCCGAGCGCAGGTCCACATGGTAAAGGTCCTGCATGTAGCGGGGGAACCACTGGTCCACAGCCTGCCGGACCGCGCCGGTGCAGGCATAGGCGCAGGCGGTAATCCACACCGCCGGGTTGGTGAGGATGGCGCGCAGAACCTGGGAAAACTGGGCCGTCACCCCGGCGTCGGCCGGGCCGGTGTCGTCGCGAACGACGCCGTGGAAGCCGGCCTCCTCGGGCGTTTCCTTCACCGTCAACGCCATGGCCACGGCGGCCACGGCGCAGATGATGGAGGGAGCCCAAAACAGCCAGCGCCAGTGGAGCGGGGGAATGTTGATCAGGCCGAGGACGGTGAAGCCCGCCAGCAGGGCGGGGCCCATTGTAAAGATGCCCAGGCGCCCGAGATTAATCATGAAGCCGAAGATGCCGGAGAACTTGCCGCGCTCGCGGTGATTGAACCAGGCCGTGTTGATCTTGACCATTCCCGGCGCGCCAAAAGCCTGCAGATAGCCGTCCACGCCCCGAATGGCGATGAACAGGCCCAGCACCCCCGCGAACGACGCCACGCCAAACAGGATGTTCATCAGGATCGTCCCGGCGGCGCCAATCAACATCGCCCGCTTGCCGCCGAGCCGGTCGGTCAGCAGCCCGTTGACGATCTGGCCGCAGGCGTAGGCAAAGAGCATGGTCGTGATGATGTAGCCCATCTCCGCCCGGTTGAAACCAAACTCCCCGCTGATGGATTTATTCGCGATGGAGAGGTTGTACCGGCACATATAAAAGGACGTGTACAACAGCCCCAGAAAACTCCAGTTGAGACCCCGGCGCGCGCGGAAGCCCGGGGGATAGTGCGGCCGGGAAGAGGAAACCGTGTTCGCGGAGCTCATCTTAACGGGCCTTTACGTTGTAGCACAACAACACGTCCTGATCGCGCAGGTATAGCCGGCCATCCGCGATGACCGGGTGCGGCCAGCTCTTTTTGCCGCTGCGGTCGGGCGGCGTAAAGCGGCTCTTTTCCACGTAGCCGGCGGGCGTGGCTTCCAGGAGGGCCACCGCGCCTTTTTCGGCCTCCTCGCGGCAGTAGAGGCAGCCATCGGCATACAGGATCGAGCCTTTCCCCAGCTTGTTCTTTTCCTGCCACCGGGCCTCGCCGGTGGCGAAATCCTGGCAGGTCCACCCCTTGCCCTCGGAGTAGCCATAGAGATTCGCACCCACTTTGACCACGCCGCCGTGGTGGTTCACCATGACTTTATTGGCATAGACCTGCGTGGCGGTGAACTCGCCCTCCCGGACCACCTTGAACAGGTTGCAGCCGATATTATAGCCGGAAGTGACATAGACCCGGTCATCGGCATGGATGGGGGTGGGAATCACCGCCGTGGCGCCTTTGCGGATGGCCCGCCACAGCACTTTGCCGTCCTTCGGCGCCACGCCGGCCACGCTTTTATCCGTCAACTGCACGTATTGACGCACGCCGCCGATCTCGGCGAGAATGATCGAGGAGTAATGGGCGTCATCCGTCCACTCCTTGCTTTGCCAGATCACGGCCCCGGTCTTCTTATTCAGGGCCACCAGCGTGCCGCGCGCCCCCCCGGGCGTGAAAAGAACCTGCTCGCCGTCCACCAGCGGAGATTCCGAAAACCCCCATTCCGGAAGCGACCCGCCGAAGTCGTTGACGAGATGCCGGCTCCAGAGCTGCTTGCCGTCCGCCGCGTTGACGCACAGCACCTCGCCGTACTGGCCCAGCGCAAAGACCAGGTTGCCGTCAACGGTGGGGGTGGCGCGCGGCCCGGCAAACCCGCCCCAGCCCGGCGCGCCGGCTTTGCCCAGCCGCGTGGACCACAGGAGCTTGCCATCCGCGCGGTTGAGGGCCAGGACGTGATTGCCTTCGGGGCGCTCCCCCAGGGTGTAGAGGCGCGCGCCCGCGAGCGCCACGCCGGAGAAACCGCTGCCGAGGCCGGCGGCTTTCCAAAGCAGCGGCGGCCCTCCCGGGGGCCACTCCTTCAACAGCCCGGTTTCGGGGCAAAGCCCATCGCGGTTCGGCCCGCGCCATTGCGGCCAGTCTCCCGCCGCCGCGGACCCGGCGGCCAGGAGGGTGGGAACCAGCCCGGCGGCGATCACCCGTGCAATATGTTTTTTCATCTGACCAATGCGAACTCTCGAGGGTCCCGTTCACCCATGCGCCGATGGACGCCAGCACCCTCGGGCCGGCCCGGCCGCGCGCGCCGCCGACAATTCGCCTTTGGCGCAACGGCGGCATCATATCGCCAACCCCGCCGGCGGGGGAACTCAAATCTAACGCCCCCCATCCGCCCGCCCCGGCCCCGGGGTTGCGCCATAATTCTGGCCAACCCGCCCAATCTCCGCATACTGGCTCCCATGAACCGCAGAGCCGCCCTCCCCCACCCGGCCGGCGTTGGCGCGCCGCCCCGGCAACGGACGCCGGAGATGCGCGTCCTGGACGCGCTGTGCGATGCGCGCTTTGCCCCCGGCCGCCGGCCCGGCCCGCCCCTTCCCGGCCTTGCCACGGCGCGGGCAAAAACACGCAACCCCGCGCCATAAAAAGACCATGCCCCCGGACTGGGAAAAACTGCACGCCCTGGCCCGCGCCGAAGTGGAAGCCACACTGGCCGCCCTGCCCGCGCCGCTCCGCGAGCGCGCCCGGGCGCTGCCCGTCACCTGCGAGCTCCGCCCCAACGCCGCCCACCGCCGCGACGGCATCGAGCCGGACACCCTCGGCCTGTTCGTCGGCCCGGAGTTTGCCGACGAGGAAACCTCCGCCCTGCCGCTCCCGCCGCAGATCATTCTTTTCCTGGCGAACCTCCTGGACCTGGCCGACGGCGACGAAGCCTGCTTCCGCGCGGAGGTGCGCACCACCTTCCTGCACGAACTGGGCCACTACCTCGGGCTGGACGAGGACGACCTGTTCGACCGCGGCCTGGAGTGACGCCGGCTAGCAGGGTGCTGCAAAAGGGGTGATTTTGCCCGGAGCGCGTTTCTTACTTGTTAGAACCGCGATCGGATATTGCCACGGCAGGCCTTTTGCCGTGCGAGGGTCCTGCCGGAACCCCTTCAAGCTGGGGCTTTGCCCAGTTTGAGCAGTGAACCGCCCCATCATCCTTCTCATCCGGCCTGCAAACTTAGTTTCACTAACCGGAGCAGATTGTAAGCCCCAGCCACGAAGTAGGCCCAAGCCTGCGTTCGTTCGACACCCCGGTAGCGTGTGCGCCGTAATCCCGCCACCGTCTTCATCCAGCCAAAGATTTCCTCCACCCGTTTGCGCAACCGCTGGCTTGTGCGGTCCCCAGCGCGGCCACTGGTCCTTCGATCCAGTCCCTGGACCTTAATCCCTTGCTTGCACGCCACATGCGGCGAGATTTCCCGCGCCCGACAGCCCGCCACAAACTTCTTCTGATGATTCGCTTTGTCGGCCCCGAGCGTGGGGATACGCGCTCCGTGCAACGTTCGAGGTCCATCCCCCTGCGCTAACGCTACCGTGGGTTCGTCCTGGGCAATAGGATTATGCACCGTGATGGCGGCACAGAATCCGTGACGGTTCTCCATCAACACCGGCGCCCCAAAACACAACTTGCGCTCACGACCTGAGGCCTTGCGATACCGCACGCTTTGAGGATCGGTCGTGCTGCGGGGCGTGGCATGGATGCGCTTCTCTCCGTGGAAATTGATGGTCGGATTGCCCGGATCGTCGTCCTGGGCCGATTGGACCTGCTTGCGGTCCTTGCCGTCCTTGCGGACAAAGCTCTTCAGGCTTGCCCAGGCTTCAATGAGCGTTCCATCCGCCGTAAAGTGCTGATCCCTGGCCCAGCCCTCCTGTTGCGAGAGCCCATAGACCTCGGCAAAGAAGAGCTGGGCCGCCCCCGCGGAAAGCACCCGCTCATAGTTGTGGGTGAATACCGTCGGATCGAAGGTGCCCTCATCCAGTTCCCGATCCAGGAACCAGAGCCACAGCAGATTGTAGGCTAACTGCTTGCAGAACAGGCGCTCGCTCCGCACCGCATAGAGCGCCATCAGGATCCGGCTCTTGAGTAATTGCTCGGGCGGGATGGAGGGCCGTCCCTCCTCGGCGTATAACGCATCAAATAGGGGCGACAGCTTCGCCAACACCTTATCCATCCGCCCCTTAATCCCGCGCAACGGGTGGTCCGCGGGTACGCGCTGATTGAGGTTGATGGTCGGCAGAAACTCCGGCTGGGCTTTAGGTTTTCCGCGCATGCTTATCAGACCAATAGCGCCTTGACCTATTCAATCCCTACCCGAGTTTTTCAGCATTCTGCTAGGGCGAGGCCCAAGACTTCTGTTCCCGAGCCGATTAGCCATCCTTGACGAACTGAAGTTAATACGAGGTTGATTTTGCTCTAGCTGTACTGAGTGCTCCGGCGAGTGAGATTGAACCTTAAACCGTTGGGACGTCTTGTTGTAGCATTTAACTTCTACCGTGCGGGCAAGTCGCTCAAAAGTTCTTGCTTTTTCTAAACTTAAGAAGGGGAGTGAATCCACTGTGTTTTTAAACATAGTGATTTTCTGCTGGAGCGACGGGAGCACTATGCTACATTAGCGTGCCCTGAGTCCCTAAAATATTGGGTGTCAGCGAATGTCGAGACTGGAGATTCTGCACAAATTGAAATGATGGATATCTGCCAAAAAGATCACGGCATAACACCTAGAAACCAACCAGAACACGGCTTGCGAGTAGATCGATATGGGGATAAGAGCCCACGCATAAGGTCACGCGCCCTTGAATATGCTGGAAGTCCCGGGGTTTTTAAAATCAACGGTCGACTGCTGGCCGACCCCGCTAACAATCCCCTCCTCCCAAACCACCCCCTAAAATCAAGGAATGTGTAAATGCGTACCATGATGTTAGTATCGAAGGAGAAACAACTATTCAAGGAGATTGATGCTACCAAGGTTTCTCTTGGTCAATTCCAGACACGCGAAGCACTATGGCTTACGCCTCAGGTCGAAGCTTTTATCAAGGCAAAGCACCCATCTGTAATCTACGATCCTTTTGCTGGCCACGGCAGTCTGCTGGCAACCGCCCGCGAACGTTTTGGCTTGGATACTAGAGGGTTAGATATTGACCCAACCCTTGGCTGGCCCTGCAATGATAGTCTTTCTTCAATTCCACCTATCCCCAACGCAGTCATCGTTACAAATCCTCCCTACCTCGCGAAGCACAGCGCTAAAAGAAAACGTGTACACGACTCCGTGGCGCAGCACTTTACGCAGCGGTCAGATCTTTATCAGTTGGCGCTCGATCGCTGTAAAGAAGCTTGCCCCTTCATCGTTGCCATCGTCCCTGAAACGATTATTAATAGCTCCTATCCCAAGTATCACTTTGAAAGCATAACAATTCTGGAAGGCAACCCTTTCGACGACACAGATTGTCCTGTGTGTGTCGTTTGCATTGATAGCAGTGTGTGTGCGTTTGACAGGAGTCCGCAGGTCTTCTTAGGTTCAATGAGCATCGGTCGCTTATGTGACTTGGAAGCAAAAAGGCTTCGCCCGCACCACTCAGTCGAGATTGACTTCAACGTTCCATCCGGTCGCATCGCGTTACGTGCGGTTGATCTGCCGAACCCACTAAAGCCTATAAAGTTTATGCACCGTGCGCAACTGGACTATCCCGCGGATCGCATCAAAGTAAGCTCTCGGTTGGTGACCTTTATCGAGATTCCAACACTGACGGCCGAGCGGATTGATGATGTCATTATCAAAGCAAACGGGCTACTGGAGCAGTACCGAGCCGAAACGGCAGATGCATTGTTGTCTCCGTTTAAGGGCAATACCAAACACGGACGTCGACGGAGACGACTGGACTATGCGACCGCACGAGCCATTCTTGAACAAGCATGCGGGAACGAAGAGTTGGAGTTGCCACTGTTTGCAGAACCGCCACTATGACGGCTCGCCGACAAAGACAACACTGCCTCCGCAAGACAACGCAGGCAGGCAATGAAGCAGCGCGTAATAAAATGAGCCCCAACAGCGATCTGCTTGCGTATTCTGTTCAGAATCCGGAACCCATCTACGATCCCGCCTATCAGAAAGAGTATCTTGTCATCCGAGAAAGACCAGATTTGATTAACGACTTGATGGAAGCAAACCGTTCGCTGTTGGAATACATTACGGCATACGGTGTTAACCAACAGATGGGCAATAACACTGCAAATGAGCAGATTATCACCCAGATGATACGGGTGCTCGGTTCCAAAAATATCAACACCTCCGAATTTACATCTTTTTGGGAATGCTGTGATGTGTCTTACAGTGTCTATCGAAAACTTTCCGCTGGCGACAAGCGTCTGTTTCTGGAGCGTATTACGCAGGAGTACCTGAAACGTCGACATCAAATCTACCAAGCGCATGGTTATACGTTTACCACGCTCCAAGTGAAGGCAGATTCATTTGCGCACAAAAGAACCGGAGAACAAGGGAGCACAAAGGTAATTAAAATTCTTGAGAGTCATCGTTTTACAGCCTGCGAAATCGCTGCATTACTGCACGATGCGGCGAATGCCCGGGCGCTTAAATACATGCTGCCAAACAAAAAGAATAAGGAAGTATTTCACCAGTTCTTGCAGAGTCGAAATATCACCTTCGCGTGGTCGCGGCAAGAGAATGGCAAACTCCCTGATTATGTATTGCTCGCTGGCGCGATGGTAGCCATCGTAGAGCACAAACATATGAAGGAATTGGGCGGAGGCCAGGACAAGCAAATACTTGAAATCAGCCACTTTTTGCGGCAACGCGATAACGACGTTATTTATGTCTCCTTCCTCGACGGTATCCTGTTTAACCGGCTGTTCTCTGCCGGAGCAACCGGAAAGGTCGACCGGCAGCAAAAAGAAATCTGGCAAGCGTTGGAAATGTATTCTCAAAGCTATTTCGTCAACACTGCCGGATTTGAAAGGTTTGTCCGTGAATTTGCGCTGCAAGCAAAGCAGAACATGAGCTGATAGAAGTTTGCTTTTGGTCCTGTCTGTAATGAGCACTGTGCTGATGTGGGAAAATCGGTTTTTGAACCCGCCGGGTATACCATGAGTTTATCAAGTGCTCCGGCTGACAAACAATAACTGGTTTTTCTCGATCGGTAATGCTCCAGTAAGCTTGCAAGTGATTTCGGCTTGGTGAACGCCAACGGGATGGAGGGCCGTCCCTCGTCGGCGTATAACGCATCAAATAGGGGCGAGCGCTTCGCCAACAATTTATCCATCCGCCTCTTGATGCCGCGCAACGGGTGATCCGCGGGCACGCGCTGATTGAGGTTGATGGTCGCCAGAAACTCCGGCTGGGCCTTAGGTTTTCCGCGTATGCTTATCAGACCAATAGCGCCTTGAGCTATTCAATCCCTGCCCGAGTTTTTCAGCATCCTGCTAGGGGAACAGCCCCCGAATCCGCTTGGCCTTTTGCACCCGCTCCACGCCGAGCGCCAGGGCGGCCTTGCGCATGGGGATCTTCTGCTTGCGGCTCAGGGACACCACCCGGGTAAACGCGCTTTCCAGCAGCC
>ERZ795052.3059-NODE-3059-length-19045-cov-5.260821_pt1 | contig 19045 bp, 13 predicted proteins | sample MGYA00375136_ERZ795052 | MGnify/ENA primary metagenome ERZ795052 (study PRJEB30181, sample SAMN05720156) | activated sludge metagenome | isolation source: Anaerobic digester | place: Japan | collected 2015-05-26 ... | reverse complement strand
CGAGATAACAGCGAGTGACTGGAGTTCAGACGTGTGCTCTTCCGATCTAGCCGGGTTTGAGTGGCGGGAATCGGGTTGTAGCATGTGCCTCGGCATGAATCCCGACATCTTGCAACCGGGCGAGCGATGTGCTTCGACCTCGAATCGCAATTTCGAGGGACGGCAGGGGCGCGGAGGACGGACTCATCTGGTGAGCCCGGAGATGGCCGCGGCGGCCGCGATTGCCGGTCATTTTGTCGACGTTCGGGATTGGGACGGGGTTTGAAGGATAGAAGAATCGGACTTCAGGGTCTGCAGCGAGTGACCGAGTCGTCCGGTCGCGTAGGATTCCGGCGTCACTCGCGGCGGGAGCCAAGCGTTGAGGTGAAGAAGATCATGGAGAGTTTTCGGCGACATACGGGCCTGGTGGCGACCTTACGACGGGTCAATGTCGACACCGATCAGATCATTCCGAAGCAGTTTCTCAAGCGCATCGAGCGAACCGGCTTCGGAAGGTTCCTTTTCTTTGATTGGCGGTTCCGCGAGGACGGTTCTCTAAACCCCGATTTCGAACTCAACCAGGAGCGGTTTCGCGGGGCGAGTATCCTGGTTACGGGAGCGAATTTCGGCTGCGGTTCCTCCCGAGAGCACGCTCCTTGGGCCTTGCTGGATTACGGTTTTCGGGTGATCATTGCGCCTTCGTTCGCCGACATTTTCTACAACAACTGTTTCCAGAACGGAATCCTGCCCATTCGGCTGGACGAAAAGCTGGTCGAGGAGCTGTTTTCGCGGGTTGACGCCACTCCCGGGTACCGCTTGACCGTCGACCTGGAAGAACAGTCGATTTATGACGATCAGGGCTGGAGGACCGACTTCGAAGTCGATCCGTATCGGCGGGAGGCGTTGCTTCAGGGATTGGACGAGATCGGCCGAACCTTGCAGTACGAAGATTTGATCCGTCGTTTCGAGCAACGTCCCAGACCGGGAGGCATTTCGGCCGGGGCTCTGAGCTGACATTGACGGCTCGAAATGACGAACCTAACGCGGGGGAAAGGAAACGCGGTATCGTTCACAGCTGAAACATCGGTGGGACTTGACACCTCGGGAGGCCGTCGAGTTGCAGCGACGGCTGGCCTCGGAAGAGCAGCCTGTGCTCGAGCCGGAGCGTGTCGAATACATTGCCGGAGTAGACGTTGCCTACGACAAGGCTGCCGACGAGTCGGTGGCCGTCATATGCGTTCTTTCCTACCCCGAGCTCAACTTGGTGGAGACTGTGTCGGAGCGCAGGCGGATCCCGTTTCCCTACGTTCCGGGGTTGCTGAGCTTTCGAGAAATTCCTCCCATTCTGGCCGCCTTCGAGCGATTGGAGACACCGGTCGACATGGTTTTCGTGGACGGCCACGGCAGGGCGCACCCGAGGCGACTGGGCATAGCCGCGCACCTCGGTTTGTGGCTGGAGTTACCGGCCGTGGGAGTGGGCAAGTCGCTACTGTGCGGAGAATTCTCGGAGCCCGGAATGAACCGGGGGGATTCTTCGCCGCTGCGAGACAAGGATGAGATTATCGGTACGGTCTTGCGTACGCGGACCGGTGTTCGCCCGGTCTTCGTTTCGCAGGGCTTTGGTTTGTCTCTAAAGGCGTGCACCGAGTGGACGTTGCGGGTTACTCCCCGATATCGTTTGCCTGAACCCATCCGGCTGGCGGACTTTTGGGCGGGGCGGTTGAAAGACTCTTCGCCGGATTTGCGCTAAGGTCGCTGTCTTCTTTGGGTTACCTCTCAGGGGCGGGACGGGATACTTCCCTTGTCCTGTGCGCTGCACGCGGTGGACCATGGCGCTGGAATCCCGTCCGTCGCGGGTCTCCCAACCGTCGCTGGGGGCAACTCGGTGTCAGGATCTGGAACTTGCCGCCTCTGCATTCCGGCGTTCGTCGGATGCCGATGGAGCCTCGCTATAATGGCATGCGTGACGAAGCCTGAGAAAGGACCCGGCGAACTGACCCGGGCTCCCGACGAAGCGATCTACCGAATGTGTTACGCCCCCGTCGACGTGCGTTCCTTACTGCAGGATCCCTTGGAGCGGGGTAAGATCCGGCGTCTCCCGGCCTCGCAGGTCTATTTCTCGCTCAAGGAGCTGGACGACGAAGAAATCCGAGCATTGTTGCCGTACGTGACCGAAGAGCAGTGGCAGACGATTCTTGATTTGGACCTCTGGGACAGGGATCGGCTGAGCGTCGGGTCATTTTTGCGCTGGCAGCGGTTTCTCTTGGGAACCGACGATGCGGTCGCCCGCAAGCTGTTGCGGGCAACCGAGAGGGAGCTATGGGAACTCTCGCTGATCCGGGAATTGGAGATCTACCCCCGCACCGAGGAGGACGAGTTTAGCGGTGAGCCTCAGGATCGCCCGGCTATGATGACTCCCGATCGGGCATTCTTGATCGGGCTGCCGCGCAATGCGGAAAAGGAGCGACTGTATCGGTCTCTTGTGGAGCGACTGTACGAGCTGGCCCCGGAGGAAACCATGAACTGGCTGGCTGAAGCGGCCTTCCGGACCCCAAGCGAGCTCGAGGAAGAAGCGTACCAGAACCGCCGGCGTCGGATTGAGATGCTGGGTTTTCAAGACTACTTCGACGCAATTTCGGTCTACACTCCATTGACACTGGCCAGTCGCCTTCCGGAGAAACGTTGGGAACCCGGTGAGCCTGACGCAGTGCTGCCCTCGGCGTTACGGCAGATTCCGCGGGGAGGGCCGATGTTGTTGTTCCGCGCTCTGGCCTCCGTTTCCGACACGGACGTCTTGCAACGGCTGGTGGAGGAGCTCTTCCACGTCTGCAACAAAGTGTTGATCGCGGACCGGACGGCGAGCGAGGATCCCGCACGCGTAAAGCGATCGCTTCGGAAGGCGGTTACCGGAATCAGCCTGGGACTGAGTGTTTGGAGCGACGATCGGCTGGAACGTGCCGAGTCGGGATTGCGTAGACATTTCCTGGTTTCGTTCTTCCAGGTCGGTTACGGGCAATTGCAGGAGGTCCGGCGGCAAGCTCAAGAGTTGGCGGGCCGGGGTTTCGTCGAGCCCGGGTCGTACCTGGAAGCCGCGCTGGAAGGTTTTCTGCTGCGATTCCCCTTGCTGACCGAGCAAGGAGAAAAGAGTTTTCGCCGGCGCTTTTTCCAAGATCAGGCAGACTTGAAGTGGGCCTATCGGCTGCTGGAAGAGATTCGTGCAGCCAAACGGGGGTAGCCCGGCCGTAGGGGCATATCCCTCTCGGCCGGAAGGTTGAGGTCCGGTATTGCCTCGGAATGTCGGCGCGGGGCAGCGGGAAAGGGAAATCCTCTTATTACAGAAGGACATACCGCAGAAGGAGAAGAATGGCGGAAATGCCGATCAGAGGGGAAACTTCCCTTACTTTTCCTCGGACCAGTTTTAGTAAGGTGTACGAGATGAAGCCGAAAGCCAACCCCTCCGTGATGCTGAAGGTCAGTGGCATGGTGATGACGGTCATGAACGCCGGGAAAGCCTCGTCGGAAGTTTTCCAGTCGATGTGTCGAATGCTGGAAGTTAAGAGACATCCCACCACGATGAGCGCTGGAGCAATAACCGGATAAAGTGTCAGTCCGGAGGTCTGGATCCCTCCTCCCACGGCTTGCAGCAACGGACTAAAGAACAGGGCGGCGAGGAAAAGTGCTCCGGTTACTACGTTGGCCAGACCCGTTCTCGCTCCGACGCTGATGCCCGCCGCACTTTCCACGTAACTAGTAACCGTGGAAGTTCCCAGCAGACTGCCGACGATGGTCCCCAATGCGTCGGCGGTCAGAGCCTGGCGGGCCCGCGGCAGGGTCCCGTCCGGCTGCATAAATCCGGCTTCCTGGCTGACTCCGGTCAACGTTCCAACGGTGTCGAACAAGTCGAGAAGAAAAAAGACAAAAACCACGGGCAGCATTTCGACGGTCCAGAGGGCCGAGAGATCCAGCTGAAGCAAGGTAGGCCTGAGCGAAGGAACCTGTCCGACCACGCCTTCAAACGGAACGAGTCCACTTGCGGCCCCGACCACTAGACTGACCAGAATTCCGACCAGAATGGCGAAGTGTCGGCCCCGAGCCAGCAAAGAAATCGTGACGACCAATCCGAGGAGAGAAAGCAGCGTGGCGGGATGCCCCAAATCACCCAACGCGACCAGGGTGGCGGGATGATCCACCACCAGGCCGCTCCACTCCATCCCCACAACGGCGATAAGCAGTCCGATACCCACGGCGATGGCGCTGCGCAAATTGGCCGGGATCGCCTGAATGACGGCCTCGCGGACTCCTACCAAGGAGAGAAGTAAGAACAGGCAGCCTGAGAAGAACGTAGCCCCCAAAGCCTGCTGCCAACTGAATCCCATCAATGTGACCACGGTATAGGCGAAGAACACGTTGGTTCCCATACCGGGCGCCAACGCGATGGGGTAATTCGCCAACCAGGCCATGATGAAGCAAGCCAAGGCGCCGGCCACGCAGGTGGCGGTCATGACGGCACCCACATCCATTCCGGCCGCCCCCAGGACGAGAGGTTGCACGAAGATGATGTAAGCCATGGTCATGAAGGTCGTCAGACCGCCGAGGACTTCCCGGCGCACGGTGGAACCGCTTTCTCGGATCCGGAACCAACGTTCTAAGAACTGCATGACTCGCCTCCGGTGGGAATCTTACCAGCACCGAGCTTTGCGCCGAAGGTACCGGAAGGTCGGAGCTTGGCCGCCGGTCCAAGCTTGGTCGTTGCAGGGAGCACCATATAATATGTCTAAAGTGCAGGATGAACTTGCCGAGCAAGTGGCTATTTTTGCTTCCTATCTGCGGGAAAACGGCCTCCGCATGACCCGGCAGCGGGAGACGATTGTGCGGACCTTTCTGTCCAGCGAAGGTCATCTCAGTACCGAGGAGCTGTACGATCTGGTCAAACGGGTGGATTCGCGCATCGGATACGCCACGGTCTTCCGTACCCTTAAGGCCCTGACCGAGTGTGGACTGGCCCGGGAGACGGACTTGGCGGACGGGCGTACTCGCTTCGAGCATTACTACCGGCACCCCCAGCACCACCACATCATCTGCGTGCAATGCAATCGCACCATTGAGTTTTTCAGTCCTGAGTTGGAGAGTCTACACAAGAAGATTGTTGCCCAGTATGACTTTGAGGCTCTTCGAACGCGATTTCAGATCTTCGGGATTTGCGCCGGCTGTCGGAACAAAGCGGACGACTCGGGGCCTCCGGTGGACGCGGATCTGGTCTTCGCCCGAGACGCCCTCCGGATCGCTCTTGAGACGGAGAGAAGAGGGGTGCACTTTTACACTACGGCGTCTGAGATCTCAGCCCGTCGTCCCACGAAAGAGACGTTCCACCGGATGCTGAGGGATGAGGAGAGCCATCTGAATCGATTGACGGAGGCGTGGAATCATCTCGTGGAGCGGGAACCCAGGGTCTTGGACGCGCCGGTGTTTTTGCACTTCGATTTCGAGGCTCTGAAGACGATCTTTCCTTCTCGCGAACAGATCAGCCGGCGGCTTCGTCCCGAGATGACGGAAGAGGAGGCCTTTCGACTAGCCATGGCCATGGAGAAGGAGGCAGCCGAATTCTTTATCGAGTATGCCGATCGTTTCAGTGACACCCACGGCCGGGACATTTTTCTCCAGTTTGCCGCCGAGGAAGAGGAGCACTACAAGACCATCCGCTCCGCTTTGGAAGACCATCTCGCCCGAGCGGCTGCGGACGACGCGGAGGAGGGATCCGCACCGCGCCGGCCCCCGAATCCGGACGTCGGATGAATTTCGCGAAGTGCGCCGGAACCGCCCCCGGCGATGCGAAGGGAAAACCGGGAGACGTCACTCGGGAGGCGAAACCGGTTCGACCCTGCGGCGGGCGAGAGCGGTAAGGATCGATCCGGCCACCACCGCGAAGGCTCCCACAACGCTCAGGAGATCCAGCTCTTCTCGTGGGAAATAGCCGGGCTTCCAGTATTCGGCGACACGAACGAACAAGAAGGTGAACAAAGGGGTAACGGCCAAGACCGCACTGACCCGGCTGGCTTCCCAATGGGCCAGAGCTTCGGCAAAGGCGCCGTATGCAATGAGAGTGTTGAGAGCAGCGAACAACAGCAAGCCCCACTGCCCCGTGTCAAGACCGACGAGATGTGAAATATGGCTGAAGGGAGCAAGGACTACAGCCGCGATTACGTAGACGCAAAGCAGGATTTGATCGGAGCGCCACCAGTCGAGCAGGCGTTTCTGACCCATCCCGTATAGGGCCCAGGACAGAGACGCCGCGACGAGGATCACCAAGCCGATGTAGTAGTTGGGATCCGATTGAAAAAACGTCTCGAGGCGACGATGGAAAAAAAGGATAAGACCGCCCAGGAAAACGACGACACCCCACCATTGCACCGCTCGAAGGTTCTCTTGAAAGACCCACACCCCACCCAGCAGGAGAAAAACGGAGGAAACCTGGTTTAGCAGTTGCGCACTTTCAGGGTTCGTCAGGTCCAGACCGATCAGGTAAAGAACGTAATTTCCCACCAGAGCCAGGCTGGTCGCGAGCAGCAGCCAGAGGGTTCCTTGGCCCAGCGTTTGAGGCTTTGGAAGTCGGCGTTGTCGTCGCAGGAAAAAGCCCAAAAGGATTGCGGCGACCGAGAAGCGGACCCAGGTGATCGTGTAGGGATCCAGTTGTACCAGGAGTGCGGTTAAGGCAAGCGGCAGCACACCCCACAGGAGAGCCGTCAGCAGCGAATACGTCAGTCCCAGTTTCCAGTTTCCACTTGGTTGCATGACTGTTCGTCGAGATCCTGGGTAACCCGCCGAAACCTGATTCCAGGTCCCGGACGGTCAGGCTGCATTCCCTCTGACCGGATGTGCACACTAACCTCCAAAGAGACTAGACTCCGCAGGTTCCGCCATCTGAACCGACCTGGATTTGATCCCGGCGCTCGGTCGGTCGGCTTCCCGGAGGCCGCGGACGGGGGGCCGCCGCCCTTGACGCCGCGACGGCATACTATAACTCGCTTGTCGAAGGATTACCTAAACCGTTCAGTTGCACGCTCCGTAATCGCGAAAGCCGACGATATGGCACTGGAGCTCCGGGCAGAGAGGGTTTAGGAAGGCGGCGGGAGAGTGACATGCTGGTTCTAGGCTCGTGCACGAGATTCCGGTTCGACGATTCGACCAAGACGACCGTGACGTTCGGCCTTCGGCTCGTAACTTTCGTGCTTCGACGTTCGATGCCGACGCAGGATTGCAGGTCTCAGCGGTGTGGTTGAAATGCCGCCTGCGTCCCCTTAGCCTGAGTATAAAATGATAGATGCTATGCGCCATGGGTTCCGCCCGCGACCCGGCTTGTTCCGTAAAGCTTGTGTTACCCCGCGTCAGGCGGCGGTCTGTGCGTTTGTCGGCGTGCTCTTTTTGTCCGCTCAGGTCCCGCGTGTTGTTGCGCAGTCTGGACAAATGGGTGGGGAGGAGGCGACCGATTATTATGTCAAGTGGCTGAGTGAGGACGTCTTTTACATCATCACGGACGAAGAACGGGAAGTTTTTCTCTCTCTGAGCACCGATGAGGAGCGGGAGAGCTTCATCGAGCAGTTTTGGCGGCGGCGGGATCCCGACCCGCAAACGGCGATTAACGAATTCAAGGAGGAGCACTATCGGCGAATCGCCTACGCCAACGAGCACTTCGCCAGCGGGTTGCCCGGATGGCGGACAGATCGGGGACGAGTTTACATTATCCACGGTCCTCCGGATTCCATTGAGGAATCGTTTGGGGGGCCTTACGTCCGCCCGATCTACGAAGGCGGAGGAACCACGGCGACCTTCCCTTATCAGGTGTGGCGCTATCGTCACATCGACGGCCTGGGCGACGACATTGAGCTTGAGTTCGTCGATGCCACCTTGACGGGTGACTTCAAATTGGCGAATGATCGCTGGGAGAAGGACGCTTTTGCACATGTGCCGGGCATTGGGCTTACCCTGGCGGAGGAACGCGGACTCGCCGGCAAGAGCGACCGGTTTATTCTGAACGGATCCGGCGAATATTATCCGTTACTTGCTCAGCGTTACCAGGATGAACCCTTCGTCCGGTTACAACGGTACGCGGGTATTATGCGGCCGCCCTCGCTCCGATTCACCGAGCTAAAACGAGTTGTCGAGGTAAAGATTCATTTTTCCGAGCTCCCGTTTGAAGCGTTCTCCCATTACTTCCGACTTAACCCGGATCAAGCGATCGTTCCTGTAACGCTGCGTATCCCCGGAAAGGAACTGACGTTCGTGGAGAAGCAAGGTGAACGGCGGGCGGAGCTCGCTCTCTATGGGATCGTTACCACGCTCGGCGGACTCGTGGTCAAAGAGTTCGAGGATGAGTTCCTGGTGACCGCATCTCCTACGGGGTTGCCGACAAGTCTTCCCGAGAGCTTTCTTTACCAAAAGTTGCTTATTCTAGAACAGGGGAATCGCTACAAGGTCTCTCTAGTGCTAAAGGACGAGGCCGGCGGCAAAACGGGCCTGGTAGAGCATGGCCTTACCGTACCGACATTTGGGACCGAGAAGCTGGAGCTGAGTTCACTGATCCTGGCGGATACTCTGGCACCGGTCGCCGAGGATCAGGCCGACGAGATGTTTGTTCTTGGGAATCTCAAGGTGCGCCCCAGACCCGATCGTCGCTTCCCGCGAAATCGGCTGATGGCGGCTTACCTGCAGTTGTACAACGTGGGCGTGGATCAAGCGACTCTTGAACCGAAGTTGAAGCTGACATTCTCGTTGCGACAAGACGGCCGTGAAGTGGCCCGGGTGGAGGATGACCGCGGTGAATCGATCCGGTTCGTCTCGATTCAGCGGGTGGTGGTGACCCGGATATTTTCTCCGGCCCAAATGGATCCCGGCGAGTACGAACTTCTTGTCGAAGTCGAAGACGCCGTCAGAGGTGAGCGCGCATCGGCGGCGGAGTCTTTCCGCGTCGAGGAACCGCTGGTCGTCCTACCCGTGAGCGTCGCTTCCGGCAGCTGAGTCGCAGGAAGTTTGCGTGGAGGGGGAACGGTTGCAACTGCGGTGAGGAAGAATTCGACACGTTCTCCTGACGTCACCGGCCGTTTACCGCGCGGGACGTAGTTCCGAGGGCAGGCAGGCTTCACTGACTGTTCTTTTGTGCCTGTTGGAAACCACGGAGGGCCTCCCGGGCACCGGGTTCATCACCCGCCCGCCGTAAGATCCTGACCAGAGCCCACCAAGCCTGAACGTGGTTGGGATCGAGCTGAACCACCTTGCGCATCTCGGCCACGGCTTCCTTCCACTGGTGCTCTTTCTCGAACGCCAAGCCCAAGCGATAGTGTGCCTCCGAACTCGAAGGGGCAATGCGGACCGCTTCTTGAAGCAGCGCAACGGCTTCCGAGGAACGTTCTTGTTCCAGCAGCATCGTAGCCAGATTGATGTACGGCCCTTCCCAAGGAGCCTCCTGCTGGGAACTTTGCTCGATGGCCCGACGGAACCACCTTTCCGCTTCCGGATACCGTCCGAGAAACTGATAACAAAGAGCCAGACGGTCCACCGCCCGGACGAAGGACGGAACCCTTTCGACCAGCGCTTCCAACCGTTGTAGGGCGTCCAAGTAGCGGCGCTCGTCAAAGTCCAGTCGGGCCAACCAATAGCTGTAGAGAGGATTCCCGGGATCATCCGAAGACAGTCTTTCCAGCTCAGGACGAGCCCAGTCGTTCCTTCCTAAGAGTACATAGGCCATCGCCAAGGTGAATCGATCCGACGGTTCCAAGGGATGAACTGCGTCTGCCCGTTTGAAGGCCACTGCCGCGTTGAGGTAACGTTCCTCGAGAAAGAATAGGGATCCAAGAAAAGACAGCAGCTCGTAGGACGGTTGCGGAGCCTCCTCCAAAAACCTGGCGAGGTGCTCGGCCGCGGTGCTGTAATCGCCGGCCGCCAAGTCCGATCTAATCGCCTTTGCTATCCCCTTAGGAAGTTGCTCCAGGGCTTCGAAGTGCCGCAGCGACGCTGCCGACGGGAGACGTGTTGTCTCCGTTTCCTTGGCCGGAGAAACGGGCAAAGGCCGAGCGGAAAGCGTCGGCGAGAGTGCGGTAAAAAGGTTTAGACAATAAATGGCACCTATTATAGGGATGAAACCTGCCACAACGTGCGTGCAAGGTTTCGACTTCCGGCTGGAACCGCTTCTTCCCACCGGTCCCGGGATGGATCTCATGCCCGGCGCCGGGAGCGTCTCTCGCGCCAAGCTCACGTTAGGTCCTATTATATTTAATTGTTCGTGCTGTGCCTTTTCTGAGGATCTGGAGTTCGTGACGCCGGGAGAAGTTCTACGAACCCTCGGCGGCGAGGGCAAACTTGCGAGATGCGTTTACCGCTGAGTTGGGTGCATGCGGTCTGGCTGGTTTTTGGAACCGTGATTGTGTCTGCCGCTCCGACGAGTCAAGGAGTCCGGGGAGAACAGGACCCTACGACGGAGTTGGCGCTTATACTGCAGATGTGGGGGGACCTAACCGCCGAAGAACGCATCTCACGGCTGCGCGGGTTGGAGTCCGTCTACCCGAATGATGCGCGGGTTCATAATTTTCTTGGAGCCGCTTACGCTGAGGCGGGCGAGTATTCTCAAGCCGAAACGCATTTTCGTCGGGCGGTTGATCTAGACGCGGAGTATCTCGACGCTTACCTCAACCTGGGAGCCCTCTATCTTGAACAGGCCGGGTCGGACCCCTCGACCTTGAACAAGGCTCAGTCGGCGTATGCGGCGGCTCGGCTGCTGGCCCCGCGGGATCTCGAGGCCCTGTATCAAGGAGCCTTCATCGCTTATCTCCTGGGTGACCCACAGCAGACGCTGAAGCTCTTATCAGAGCTTCCGTCGGATGCCTGGAGCCGGCCGCGGGCCGTCGTGCTTGAGGCGGCGGCGGCGTGCCTGGTGCAGGATTCGTCGCGGCAGCGTACCGTAGCAGACCGCCTAATTGCGGCATCAGGTTGGGAAGAGGAGGACCTTTTGCCGCTCTTGCCACGTTTGCGCGAGGCCGGCAGGGATGAATTCGTCATGCGGGTCTTTGACCACTTAAACCACCTGGGAAGGCTTTCTGTGCAATCGACGGAGGATTTGGCGTTTCTGCACGACGAATTGGGGGACTATGAGGGTGCCCGCCTGATTCTGATGAACTTGGCGCGACGCCATCCCGATCTTTATTCGCTCCTTCTTCGTACGGCATGGTTGGCCTATCGCCACGGCGATTTTGAGGAGGCGCTCAGTTACCTGGCGCACGCTCGAGACCTCCGCCCTCAGGACGTGCGCGTTCATCTCCTCTTCGGACTGGCTTGCGTCGAACTGAATCTCAGCGTCGAGGCTTTGAACGCCTTCCAGAAGGCGCTGGACTTGGAGCCTGACAACCCATACGCGAACTATCTGTACGGAGTCACTGCGATCCATTGGAAGGAGCCTGGGGAAGGGATCCCTTACCTTCGCAAGTACTGTGACCAACGTCCGGAGGATCCCGGAGGCCGGGCCGCACTTGCCGAGGCCTACTTTTTGAACAAGGAGTATCCCAAGGCCCGTACCCTGTTCGAGGAGTTGGTGAAACTGGTCGAGACGCAGGTGACGGCCCATTTCTATCTTGGAGTTATTGATCGCTTCGAACATCGTTTGGATGAAGCCGAAGGGCATCTCGAACGTGTTTTGCGCCTGGATCCGGAGCATGTCGGCGCCCTGGCGGAGTTGGCCTGGCTTCGTATACGGGAACAACGATTTGAGGAGGCGAAGAGTCTGCTGGAGAAGGCATTACAGTTGGAACCGAAGCACTACCAGGCCAACTTCCACCTGTTGACCCTTTACTCGCGTACGCGTGACCCACGCTTCAAAGAACAAGAAGAAAGATTCGAACAGCTCAAACAAGAGCGTTGGGAGGAATACAGCGAATCTCTCCGCACGATCGAAGCCATCCCGCCTCAGGCGTTTCCCGAGTTACTTTTGCCGAGGGTGTCGGGAGGACGCTGAGGATCGACCTGGAGCCGGCCGGTGGATGCAGGAAAGCTTCTACCGCTCTTGGTGCTCATGCTCGGCGTCGCGCTTCTGTCGGTTCCGGCGCCCCGTCGATCGTAGATCCGGATGAGACGCTGCGTGGCCGCCTTTACGGAGACGCCCGGAGGAGGCCGCTGCCCCGCAGAAGGCTTTCGGGGAGTTTGGTTCTAAGAACAGCGACTCCACAGATTCTTATTTCAGCGTTTGCCGGGCCTCGTCGGTCCGTGGGATTCTGCGGTTGCCGCTCTCTCCGCCGGGGCCGTCGTTTTCCCCTACTCGGAGTCTCACATCGGAGCCGGGCCGGTAGACGAACGGACGATCAGGTGGGTCCCCACCCGGTATTCCCGAGCCTTCTGCAGTCCGCCCTCGATCTGCTCGAACAGGCAGCCAAGGACGGCGTCGGCGAGAGTGCCCATCGGCAATCGGACGGTGGTCAATGGCGGGTCGGTGCAAGAGCTGAAGGCGATGTCGTCGAAGCCGACTATGGAAATGTCCTTAGGTACACGGACACCTTGCTCTCGAGCCGCCCGAATAGCTCCGATGGCACTGAGGTCGTTGGAAGAAAGCACCGCGGTCGGGCGTGGATCCAGCTTGAGCAGTTCGCCCATTGCATGCTTGCCGCCCTCGACTTTATGGTTTCCTTCGCAGACGGACCCTCGTTGTTCGTCCCCACCGAATTCGCGCAGACAGCGGAGAAATGCATTCCGGCGGATTCGAGCAGACGTGAGGTTCAGCGGTCCGCTGATGAACCCGAAGCGACGATGGCCCAACTCCCACAGGTGGCGGAAAGCTTGACGGATGCCTGCGTCATAATCGATTGCGACGTTGCCCACGCCTTCCTGCACGCAGCCGATGTCGAGAAACACTAGAGGGACATGACGCCCGGAAAGTCCGGCTATAAGATCAGGGTCCATCTCGGAGGTCAAGATGGCTACGCCGTCGGTTCGTCGTTCCAGCATCCGTTGGACACACTGGCTCATCCGGGGCGGGGAGTAGTCGGTATTCGCCACGATAACTTCGTATCCTTTCCGGACGGCAAGATCTTCGCAGCTTTTCACCAGTTCGGGGAAAAACGGGTTGGTGATGTCCGAGACGATCAATCCCAGCAGATGGGTTCGACCCGAAACCAACGCTCGGGCGTAAGGGTCGGGTTGGTAACCCAGCTCGAGTGCCGCCTGCCGGACCTTGGCGGCCGTTTCGCGGCGAACGCGCTCGGGGGTGTTCAAGGTCCGGGATACGGTGGCTGTCGAAACGCCGGCCTTCTTGGCCACTTCGCGAATGCCCATGTGCTGCTCCCCCTTGCGGACTACAAGTCGAGTTCTCACTGCGCGGCGAAGGTCGAACAGCCTCCGCCCCATCTCAACATCAGAATTGTACGGAAAATTCTTGCTTTGTCATTGACCTCGTGTTGTAATCGTTTTCCAACGAGGGAAACCCGTGGGGTTAAGATCCGTAGCAACGGGGCGGGAGCAACAAACCTACTCAATCAAACCGGAAGGGGGAACTATGTCTTTTCGGTACGGCTGTTGGTGGGCTGTGCTGTGCCTTGGAATGGCCCTTTGCGTGCCGTCTGCGCCCGTAGCGGCGCAAACGGTAGGAGCTTCCCTGAGTGGGACAGTCCAGGACGCCACCGGGGCTGTCATTCCAGGTGTTGAATTGACCCTCATCAATGAGGGTACGGGGGCAGTTTCGACCTTCGTTTCCGACGAGGCGGGACGCTTTTCTTTTCAGAACCTGGCACCTGGAGCGTACGAGTTGCGAGCCAGTCTGCCCGGGTTCAAGGAGTATGTGCAGTCGGGAATCCAGCTGCGAATCAACCAGAAGGCACGGCTCGACGTTGTGATGGAAATTGGAGAAGTGACGGAGACCATCGAGGTCGTCGGCCAACCTCCGCAGCTCAATTTCGAAAACGCGACGCGGGAGGAAGGAATCGATCCGGACACGTTGCAGAAACTGCCGTTGCTGGTTTCCGGGACGGTTCGCTCCTCAGCGGCCCTGGCCGTGCTGATTCCAGGCGTCACGACGGGCGGCTCCAACAATCCTTATGATGCACGCTTTAATGGGAGCGTTGTCTCCGGTGACGAAGCGATCGTGGACGGTGTCACGATGCAGCAGGGGACGATGAGCCAGAGCGGCATGATTTCCATTTACCAGGACTTCCCGTACTCGCCGGACATGATCAGTGAGATCAAGGTGCTGACCTCGAATTACGAACCGCAGTATGGGGGAACGGCGGGAGCCACGATCATCGCCGAAACGCGATCAGGTACCAACGAATTCCACGGCTCAGCCTTCTGGTTCCACCGGAATTCGGCGTTGAATGCCAGCGCCTTCGACCAGGAGCGTCCGTTCAACCTACAGCACAACTTCGGGGCCAATATCGGGGGTCCCGTCAAACTGCCCGGCGTCTGGTCGGATAAGATTCAGACCTTCTTTTATTTCAACCACGAGCAGTTCCGAATTAACGGGGGCGCGACGGCTCCCATTCTGTCGGTTCCCACGGTGAAGAACCGACAGGGGGACTTCAGCGACTGGGTCGACCCACAGGGGAACCTGATTCCGATCTATGACCCCATGACACTGCGCTCAAACCCAAGTTATGACCCGACCAAGCCGCGGGGCGCGGACAACCTGCCTTATCTCCGGGACCAGTTTATGGGGTGTGACGGAAACAGTCCCAACGTGATTTGTCCGGACCGCTTCGCCAACTCGCTGGCACTGGCCTACCTGCGGCACTTGCCCGAACCGAACCGCCCGGGGATTTTCACGAATTACCAGGCGCCACCCGTTCCCGACATCATCCTGGCCAACACAAAATATTATTTTTGGCGCATCGACATGAATATCGGAGACAGAGATCGGGTTTACTTTTCTTCCTGGAGTCAATGGGCGCCGAAGAATGAGAACACGACGCTGCCTCTGCCGATCTCCAACGAACTGTATACGGATCCACAGAATTCTTGGGTGAACCGACTCAACTGGACACATACGTTTTCACCAAGCCTTGTCACTCACTTCGCCGTGGGCTACCTGAATCGGAACGAGGGATACGGTTCGTTGAACGAGGCCTACGTGGATGAGTTTCCAAAGATTCCGGGTGTAGCGGCGTATACGCATGTTCCCGTCATCCAGTTTAGTGACGGCTATCCGACGTTGAGCACAACCAACGGGCCCGGCATTCTTAACAAGACGACGCGACCGACGATGGCGGGAAGCACCTTAACCACCTGGGTTAAGGGCGATCACGTTTTCAAATTCGGCATGGAGTATCGGAACCTGGGGCAGAACTTCCATGACAATACGAATAATGCCGGAACTTTCGGTTTCGGACGCGGACCTACCGGATTGGCCGGTATCCCCAGCGGTAACCCGATCGCCAGCTTCCTGCTGGAGCAAGTCGGCTGGGCCAACGTCACCTTCCGCACTGTCGATGCCTGGTACGCGCGCCAGAAGGCGATTGCCGTCTTCGGGGGGGACACTTGGAAGATCACACCCAAGCTGACCTTCAACTACGGGGTTCGATGGGACGTCTTCACGCCCGCCACCGAGCTTTACGATCGCATGTCGTTTTTTGATCCGACTCTTCCGAATCCTGGTGCTGACGGTCGACTTGGCGCACTGGCATTCGCTGATGAGTTCAAAGAACGCTTCGGCCGAAACCATCCAGAGGAGACTTGGTACCGCGGTTTTGCCCCTCGGCTGGGCCTTGCCTATGCCTGGGACGACAAAACGGTGTTCCGCATGGGCTACGGAATTTTTTACCACCAAGCGTACTGTCCCGGCTGGGGCGGTTGCATGAATCTGGACGGCTACAACACTACGCCGTCCTTCTCGACGACGCTTGAGGGTCTCCAGGCGGCTTTCAAGTTAAGCGACGGCGTTCCCCAAACGTTCGAAAGACCGCCCTTCCTGCGGGCTGATTACCGGAACGGTCAGGGAACCTTGTACCGTCCTTTCGACGCCAACCGGCGGGCTTACTCCCAGCAGTGGAACCTGACCATCGAACGCCAGGTGCTGAGAGACACGATGGTGAGTGCGGGGTATGTGGGGACTAAGGGTACGCGCCTGCCGTCGTTGGTGGCTCCCCCCAACGCCCTTGATCCCAGGTTGCTGTCGATGGGGGATAGACTCACGGATGAGTTCGAACCCGGTATGACGGAGCTTCACGGAGTTCCCGTTCCGTATGCAGGTTGGGTGGAGCAGATGACGGCCTGCGCTCCGACTGTCGCTCAAGCTCTAATGCCCTACCCGCAATACTGCTCGAACCTGCAAGGCTTGAACGAAAACGCCGGGTCCTCCAAGTACCATTCGTTCCAGCTCAAGGTTGACCGCCGATTCTCGGAGGGTACTTTCGTACTCTTGTCGTACACAATTTCCAAGTTGCTGACGACCACGGTCGATACGAACGAGTCGGTAGGGAGTAGTACCTGGAGCGGCTTCGGAGGGGTGATTTCTCCATTCGAAAGAGAACGGGCTATGACTCTGGCTCCTGACGATGTTCCGCAGGTACTTTCCGTATCGTTCATCTACGAGTTGCCATGGTTTAGGAACGCTTCAGGCCCTGCCAAGTGGTTTTTGGGTGACTGGTCTATGGTGAACGTCTTCCGCTATTCGTCGGGTCTGCCGTTCTGGTTCCGCTCCAGTGACTGCACGATTCCCTACCAGTTCCGCATGGGGTGCCTGCCCGACTATGACGACGCCGGCCTGTACGCCCAGAGTAAGAGCGACTTTGATCCGGGGCGGGGTCCACTGTTCAATGCTTCCGCGTTTGAGGGTCCGGTCTTCAACTTCGAGCAAGGGCACGGAACGGTTACAACCAACGAGCGGGGGTACTCTTTCTACAATCATGATCTGTCCATCATGAAGACGGTATCCATTGGTGAAGTCGCCCGGTTCGAATTGCGGGGTGAGTTCTTCAACATCTGGAACTGGCATCGGTTTGTCGCCGGCGGTGCGGGGTTGGCTTTTACGACCGATGTGGCCTCTCCGAACTTCGGGTACTGGAACGGTTCGGTGAGTGCCCCGCGAACCGTTCAAGTTTCCGCGAGAATCAGCTTTTAGGCGGCGAGTTTCCGAGAAGTGACAACGGTCCCTCCGTCATAGGGCGGAGGGACCGTTGTTGATCGGACGTACACGCGATAAGGTCGTGCCGGTCCGGGAAGTCAAGTCGGCCTAGATGTAGGGACGACAGACGTCCTCGCATCTGGCTGGGGGACCGTCACCCGTCTTACTCTCTTCTCCAGACGGCTATTCTCCGAGCCGACGATGTCCGATAGGCACGAAAAGCATGACAGGATGAGCTTGACGGGAATCGTGGTAGGCATGGCGCTCCGGACGGGTCTGCCCGACCAGCCCTCGATACAAATGCTCCAGCTCGCGGGGTGCAAGCAGGTTCGACGTCTTGCCGCGTCGTTGGAGCGTCGGTTTCAGGGTTTCATGACGCGGATCCTACGTGCGGACCTATGATGGCGGTGTGGCTTGTTCCGCGTTCTATCATGATGTTCGGGCTGGAGCGATACCGGCTTACCCTCCCATTCGGAAAACTTGGTATGTGGCCACCGCGTGGCGGTCGATGCCGCTAAGTGCCCATCCCAGAAAAGCCAAGCCGGCGACAAGCACCAGGAGTCGCAGCGTCCAGCGTCCTCGGGCGAGAATGTCCCGCAAGGCCAGGGCCGTCTGCCAGGCTGAGAAACAGGTCAAGGCAAAGAAAGGAAAGACGAGGTAACCGAGGATCGGCATTTCGAAAACCTTCGCGAACTGGAAGTAAGGCAGGGAGTATATCCATTTGGCTCCTGCCCAGTAGTTCCAGAACTCCGACAGGAGGCCGCAAACGAAACCTACAATGACGAGGCGAAAGAGGCGCGAATAGTCGCCTTCGATCAAACGCGCCGCGTGAGAATCCGGGGAGAGGTGGAAGGCGAGCAAATCGAAGAGCAGCAACGTGCCGATCCAAATCAAGGCGAAGGCGCTCTCGGGTGAGACCAGCGCCGCCAAGATCGTCAGAATGCCCAAAAGGGCGAGTCTGACCTGGACTCCGCGATCGAGCAGCAAGGGGCGAGCGCGCTTTTCACCGGGTAGTTTCAGTGCGGCGAATAGACGCTCAACTTCCAGTATCGTCGGCAGGATCGCGGCGTAAGCCGCGAGGTAGCCCACCCAGCGAAGCGACTGTTCGAATGGGACACCCACGTATCGCCAATTAAGCAGGCGGAAGTTACAAACCTCGAAAAGGAGCCAAAGCAAAATCGAGACGAAGAGTAAGAAAGGAATTCGCTTGCCTTGACCTAAGCAGAAAGAACCGCCTGACCGGAGCTCGTTCCAGCTTGCCAAGGCGATCAGAAATGACCACGAGGCGAACGAGCAGAAGAAGGTGTGGAAGGGTTCCATCCGTAGGTACAGGAAGATCCAGACACCCGCATGAGCCGCCAGAGCGACTGTCAACATCGCACGGCATAGAGATTTGTGCGTTCCTTGTCGGGACATGATCGATACCTCCGAAGCGGCGCGACCCTACCCATTAAGACCGATGGATTCTCTTGTTTTCAGGCACCCTCCGGGCCTTATCGCAACGTAGAAAAGCCGCTGTGCCTGTGCTATATTCGGCCTTCCACCCGCGCTGGAAAGGAGCCGGAATGAAGGTATTCGAGAGCGACAAAATTCGCAACATTGTGGTTGCGGGTCACGGTGACACCGGGAAGACCACCCTCGTGAGTTCTCTGCTTTACAGTGGGGGAGCGGTGAACCGTATGGGAAGAGTCGAGGACGGAACCACCGTTACGGACTACGACGAGGACGAGATCGAGCGGAAGATCACGATCAACACGTCGGTCGCTTACTGCGAGTGGAGGGGACTGAAGATCAACTTACTGGACACGCCCGGTTACCGTGCATTCATTCTCGACGCCAAAGCGGCAATGCGGGCGGGTGAAGCGGCGCTCATCGTGGTGGATGCGGTGGCGGGGAGTGAGGTGCAGACGGAGACGGTCTGGAATTTCGCTTCCGAGGACGGTATCCCCCGAGCTTTCGTGATCAACAAGATGGATCGGGAGA
>ERZ795052.3045-NODE-3045-length-19134-cov-4.445097_pt1 | contig 19134 bp, 17 predicted proteins | sample MGYA00375136_ERZ795052 | MGnify/ENA primary metagenome ERZ795052 (study PRJEB30181, sample SAMN05720156) | activated sludge metagenome | isolation source: Anaerobic digester | place: Japan | collected 2015-05-26 ... | reverse complement strand
GCATACGAGATGGGCCTTCACCCCCGGCACGTACCCAACCAGGAGCCCCCGAGAGATGATGTTGCCGCCCGTCGAGATGGTCCGCGAAACGACCTCCGCCTTCGTGTCCGGGGCCTCGAGATGAACTCTGCCGCCCACGTCCATCTCGGAACCTTTCCCGGCGACCAAGATGGTGTTTAGCCTGGTGACGGCGCCCTCACCCAGGAGCCTCACCGTCGGGTCCGTCTGTATAGAGCGCGCCGGCTTCATGCAGACGTAATGGGAGAGATAGGTCCCTCCTTCCTCCACCCAGACGGCCGTCCTCGGGCGGACTGCCACTTCTTCGCCCCAGTTGTGGATCATCGTGAAGGTGAGGGTCGCACCGCGCTTGACGTAGAACTCCGAAACCCCGATGTGGAGTGCCCTTGCCAGGTTCGGGGCCGTGGTGCAGCCCGTGATGACGTGGAGTTCCGAACCCTCCTCGGCGATGATGATGTTGTGGACATGCTGGGCGATCCCCTCCTCGCCGAGGTAGAGGCAGGCCTGAACAGGGAAGAGGGCCTTCACGCCTTTCGAGACACGGATGAAGTAACCGTTGTGGAGTTCTAGCTCCGTATGTGCCGTATACTTGTCGGCATCCACGGCCATGGCCTGCCACCAGTAATCCTGCAAGCCGTCGTATCTCTTCAGGGCCTCCACGATCGGCAGGATCTCGACCCCCTCCTCCCGGATAGAGCAGTGAACGGGCGAATGGTCCATCTGGATATAACTTCCCGCCCGCCCTTCTTCCGAGAGGACTATGCCCGCCTCGGTCATCCCCCGTTGGCTGTCCGGGGGTATCTTCTCCAGGTCGTCCTGGTAGGCGTGTTCAGCCGCTTTTCTCTTGAACGCCGCCAGGTCGATGTCGGTTCCGTAAAGGGCCTTCTTTTCTTTTGCCGCCTGTGCCTTCTCTTTTATCTTTGACATCTTGCGCATTCCTCATAGCCGAATTTACAGATGGTGTCGAACATCTCCCGGGGGTTCCCGGAGCACTTGAGGCTACCGTCGAGGAGGAGATGACCCTTGTCGGCCTCCACGTAGTTAAGGATGAGCCCGGTGTGGGTGATGATGAGGCCCGATTTGACCCTAAGCCGGCGGAGGTTCTTCTGGAGAAGCTTCTTTATGACCTTGCCGAGAAGGGCGATGTTCTCGAGGTCCACGCCCGACTCCGGCTCGTCGAGAAGGATGAGGTCGGGATTCTGGGCCATGAGCTGAACCAACTCCGATTTCTTGATCTCCCCTCCCGAGAGGCCGTAATTGATTTCCCTGTCGAGAAATTCGGTGAATTCCAGGCTTTCTGCGTACTTTGTCGTCTGTCCGCCGTTGCCTCTTTGCTTTCCCAAGAGGTCCACCAGGTCTCTCGTTTTGAGTCCCCTGATGGTGGGCGGTCGCTGGAAGGCCATGCCGATTCCGAGGTTCGCCCTTTCGTTGATCGGGAGGTGGGTGATGTCCCGTCCCTTGAAGGTGATGCTGCCCTTCGTAATCTGGTAACCCGAAAAGCCCATGATCGCCATCAGGAGAGAGGTCTTCCCGGAGCCGTTTTTCCCGAAAAGGACGTGGGTTTCCCCGGGGTTGATCTCCATATCGATATCGTGGAGGACTTCCCGCCCCGCGATTTCAACGCACAACTCTTTGATTATCAGAGACATTTTTCTTCTCCCGGTTTTTAGCTTTTTGACCTCGCCTTTTCAAGTTCCCGCAATGGACAGTCTCGACAAAGAGGCTCTTTTCGGCAGAAAAGCTTACCCGCCTGGACAAGCAGGGCGTGGTACTGATTGTAGAAGGGCGCGTCCGCCGGAAGATTGTCCATGAAGAGGCGTTGGATCTCACCGTAACTTTTATCTCCGTCGACGATTCCATGGCGTGAGAGTATCCGCCGTGTGTAGGCGTCAACGACGAAAACCGGCATCCCACCGGCGTAGAGAAGGATGCTGTCCGCCGTTTCCTCGCCGATCCCCTTGACGCCCAGCAACTTCACCCTGAGGTCCCGCGGGTCTTCCGCAAACATCTTCCCGAGGTCACCCCGGTACTCACCAAAAAGGAAATGAATGAAGGCCTTAAGCCTCTTCGCCTTAACCCGGTAGTAGCCGGAAGGCCTGAGGAGTTCCGCGAGGCGTCCTTCCTCAACGGCGAGTAGGCCTTGCTCGGTCAGGAGGTTCTCGTTCCTGAGGTTTGCGACCGCCCTCTCGACGTTCTGCCAGTTGGTGTTCTGCGTCAAGATCGCGCCGACGATGACTTCAAAAGGTGTCTCGGCCGGCCACCAGCAGAGGTCTCCGAAACGGCGCTCCAGCCTGTCGTACATTTCCCGCAGCAGACGGGCGGTTTGCGACCCTTCTCTGACCAATCAACCCTTCTTGAGAGCGATGTAAAGGTTCGTCTTGCCTCTCTTGACGAGGAGCAGCGCCTTGTCTCTGGCATCCTTTCTCGACATCTCTCTCTTATACTCCTTGATAGAAGAAATCTTTACCTTATTCACCTGGACGATGACGTCCCGGGGCCTGACTCCAGCTTCATCGGCGGGGCTTCCCGACTTGACCCGCACAACGACGACACCCCTCTTTTCGGAAAGGCCGAGTTGTTGGGCGATCTCCGGAGTGATTTCCCCGACCGTCATCCCGAAGTAGCCGCCCGTGCCGCCGCCTTTCTCGGCAAGTTGCATCGTCTCTTTTCGCTCTGTGACGACGACGGGGACGACGTGGGCCTTTCCGTCCCGGAGGACCTTGACATCAACCTTCTTCCCTATCGGGATCGTGGCGACGACCCGGAGCAGTTCATGGGTGTCCTTGATTTTTTTCCCGTCCACCTCGACGATGACGTCCCCCGTCTTGATCCCGGCCTTATCTGCCGGGTCGCCGGGCATCACCTCTGCCACCAGGGCCCCTTCCATTTCTTTTATCTTCAGGCTCTGGGCCATGTCCTCCGTGATGTCCTGGACCGAGACCCCGAGCCAACCGCGGGTCACCTTTCCCTTCGTCTTCAGTTCCGGAAGGATTTCCCTCGCCATGTTGATCGGGATGGCGAAACCTATACCATGTCCCTGGGCGACGATCGCCGTGTTGATCCCCACGACCTTACCGTCCAGGGAAAAAAGAGGACCACCGCTGTTGCCAGGGTTTATCGAGGCATCCGTTTGGATGAAGTTGTCGTAAGGCCCGGCACCGATCACCCGTCCTTTGGCGCTGACGATCCCCGCCGTGATTGTTTGCTCGAGGCCGAAGGGGTTTCCGATGGCGATCACCCAGTCCCCTACCCGCAACTTGTCGGAGTCGCCGAATTCAACGACCGGCAGGTTGCCGGCCGGCGTTATCTTGATGAGGGCGAGGTCCGTCTTGGCGTCTTTCCCGACGACCCGGGCGTCGTATTCCTTACCGCTGGAAAGGCGTACCCTGATTTTATCGGCCCGCTCGACTACGTGGTTGTTAGTAAGGATATAACCGTCCCGGGTGATGATAAAGCCCGACCCGAGACTCCTCTGCTTGTACTGTCGCGGTGCCTCGTTGAAAAATTTCCGGAAGAAATCGTCGCCGCCGAAAAACCGCTCAAAGAAGTCGTCCCCGAAGGGAGCGCCCTGTCCCCTTCCCTCGGACCGGACGATCTTTGTGGTCGAGATGTTGACGACCGCCGGCTTCAGTTTCTCCACCAGGTCCGCGAAGGAAGCCGGCGCCGTGCCGATGTCTCTTGCCGACGCGAGCCGGTACTTTTGCTGTGTCCGGGGTGATGCGAAGGCAAAATGCACCGCACCGACCAGCGACACGAAGAAGAAAAAGATCAGAAAGACGAGCCAGATTATAAGAAAGTTTTTTCCTGATTTATGTCTGAATTCCATTCGATCCTCTCTGTCCGTCCCGGCCAGGAGGGGGTATTTTTGTCGGGATTTTTTCCTGGACGGGGACCGCCTGCACCCAATTCAGTGGTCTTTGCTTGATGTAACTTATATTTATCAATTTCACGGGGAAGTCAATACAATTATCGGTATTCATCAGAGAAGCGTTTTTCTGGTCAGTAGTCCTTTCAGGTAGAGTGACTGGGGAATATTGAGGATGTAAGGGTGGTCGGTATCCTGGAAGAGGTGTTCCAGCACCTCGATCCGGCAGTCCGCGTCGGCCGCTGCGTTCAGGCAGGCACATCCTATGTCGTCGAGTGATATATGGTGGGAGCAGGAAAATACCGCGAGATACCCCTCGGGCTTGAGAATACGCAGACCGTCGAGGACGAGGCGCCTATACCCCTTCAATGCCCCACCCTTCGCGTCTTTCGCCTTCGCGAAGGAAGGCGGGTCAAGGACTACGAGGTCGTAGCGCTTGCCTTGCTTTGCCTCGCGGGCAAGGTAAGCGAAGGCGTCGGCCTTCACGGAGACGACGTCCTTCATGCCGTTCAGGCTAACGTTCTCGCGGGCGGCCTCAAGGGCCGCAGCCGATTGGTCGACGAGGGTAACGGACCCGGCACCTTTAGCGGCGGCGTAGAGGCCGAAGCCGCCCGTATTGGAAAAGACGTCGAGTACCCGGTACCCTGCGCCGACGTAAGACGCCACGGTCCCTCTATTTCTCCTCTGGTCGAGATAGAATCCCGTCTTCTGGCTTTCGCGCAGCCGGACCTTAAAGAGGACGCCGCCCTCTTCGATGGTCAGTTCCTCGGGGATCTCCCCGTAGAGGACCCCCTCGGCGCTTCCCAGTCCTTCCTTCTCTCTGGCGCCGGCATCCGACCGCTCGTAGATACCTGCCGGCCTCACCACATCAATGAAGGCGGCAAGGATCTCTCTCCTCAGGCGCTCCATCCCCGCCGTGTTGACCTGGAGGGAGAGAAAACCGTTGTAATAATCGGCAACAAGGCCGGGAAGCCCGTCGGCCTCCGAATGGACGACGCGGAAGGCGTTTGTCGTTTCCCCCAAGACGGCCCGGCGCTGCCAGGCCTTCGCAATCTTCTCCCGGAAGAACTCCTGGTCGATGGGGCGTTTCGTGAAGGAAAGAACCCGGACGGCGATCGTGCTCGTCTGGTTGATGTACCCGACCCCGAGGAATCCCCCCGACGGGGACGACACCCTGATAACCTCACCGCCGCCCACATCCCGGGGCACCGTGACGAGTTCGTTTTCATAGACCCAGGGGAAAAACCGTGCCACTCTTCCCGCGGCCGTCTTGCTTACGATCACTTCTTTCACGACGTTTCGATCTCCCACATGCTTCTTGATCCCTCCCGGTTGTCGAGCGATTCGCCCTCATCCCGGCCAAAGCCCGCTTCCCGGGAAGTCATGCAACTTCATCGATGAATAGGATTGGTATTTCAGACAGATACGGTTGTCAAGGGAAAAACGGCAGTCACTGCCCGCATGCCGAGCAGGCCGGAAAACAACCGGCACAGAGGACGTGGAGGGCGTCGCAGAGGTAAAAGTTCAGGACGGGCCGCCGACAGTTTTCACAGACGAGCGACTCGAGGCCACGGATGGCGGGGTTGACGGGCAGGGAGACGAGGCGCCTTTCCTTGCGCCGCTGCAGCGTAACGTCGAGGATTGTCAACGGCAATTCGACACGCAGAACACTCACCGGCTCGAGGACTATGTCCAGGGCATACTTATCCCTGGCGTCCTGGATCTTCTTCAGATAATCGGCCCGGGTTGCCTCAAGCCGAGACAAGGCCCGGTCCGCCTCTTCCGGGTCATTCTTCTTCTTTAGCAGGCGTCTCTCGATCTCCTGGGCGAGGGTGAGGTAGTACGCCTGGAGACGCCGTAGGTCCCGCTCGAGCCTGCGGTTCAGGTTGTCGATGAATTCCCCGCAGATATCCTGCGCGGCGAGAGAGGCGAGGTCTTGGGCCGTCCGGAGACTGCGGGCCAGCTCCTCCGAAGACACCTCCGGCCCGCCTCGGTCCTTCTCCCGGCCTTCGGCGCCGTATCGGTCGAGGAGATACATAATCTGCGTCTCCATCCCCACCGGCACCGTTCCTGTCTGTTCATTGACCGCCACGGCCAGGAGGCGCTCCATCCGGGTGTCCGCCGTCGCGGTCAGCGAGAAATGTACCACAAGGTAGGATCCTTTGCCCTCCCGCATCTCTTTGATCCGAAATATACCGTTCTGGACCGTGAGGTGTGAGGCAAGGAGCTTTTCGGGGTCCTTGACGGCAAAATTCAGGTCGGGAAACGAAACGGCGCTGAATTTACCTCTCTCCAACGCCAACGGTCCCAGGGATTCGATGAAATCACGGCCGCCGTGGATGAAAGTCAGGGCCTGCCCTTTCTCCCGGGGTATGCGGAAGACATCCATTTCTCCGACCTGGAGTTGCCTCTGAAGAGAAGAGGGAAATAGGACCTGTAATGCACCATCATCACTCTCCTCTACCAGGCAGCCGTGACGGCCGAGCAACTGCGCAAGGAATTTGTGCAGTTCCATCAGACCTTACACCTCGTAATCATCGCCGAAGAGCATTTCGTCCAGGGCCTTCGTTTTTTCATAGGCCTTCTTCGCCGCGATGACTTCGTCCTCGAGGCGGGCGAAGTTTTCCCGCCGCAGCGCTTCGTCTCCTGAGCGGAGCCAGACGTCGAGGATGAGACTGCTGAAATCGCGGTCGGTCTCCAGGTTGCCGAGGATGGTGTCGATCTCGCCGATGACGAGCTCAAACATGTGGATCTTGTCGTCCAGTATCCGCATCATGTAATCCTCGATGCTACCTGCCAGGCAGAGGTTGAAGATGAAGACATCCCGTTCCTGGCCGATCCGGTGAATCCTGCCGATTCGCTGTTCAAGGCGCATGGGATTCCAGGGAATGTCATAGTTGACCATCGTGTTACAGAACTGGATGTTCCGGCCTTCACCGCCGGTTTCGGTGCTGAGCAGAATAGGGACTTCGCGCCTGAATGCCTCGACGGCGGCGTCTTTCTCGTATGTGCTCATAGTTCCGCTAAAAACGGCAAAGGGTAGGCCTCTTTCCCTGAGCAGACCGGCCAGATATGCGAGCGTCCTCTGGTACCGGACAAAGATCAGTTTCTTCTCCCGATTCTGCTCCACCAGGGCAAGGAACTGCCGGCCTTTGGCGGAGTCGTCTATACGGGCCAACCGGGCGTCGAGATCCCTCAACAGGTGGCGGATTGGATGGTCGGCGCCTTCCAGGCGGGCCTGCAGGTGACCAAGGGCATCCCTCAGGGCGAAAGGAGAACTTCCGGCCGCCATCTGGAGGTTTCGGATCGTCAAGAGCTCCGTCGGCCCCTCCTTCTCGTGGAGCAAGCGGGTTAAGGTGCTCAGAAGTTCATACGTTTCCCGCTCCTCTTCCGTCGGTGTCACGTACAGGGTCGTTGCGAAGCGCCTGGGCAGTTTGACGTCGACCATAGAGCGGGTGTTCCGGATCATCACTTCCTTTAGGAGCCTGCGCAGTTGTTCGGGGTTATTCGGCTGCCGGAGATTCCCCCGTTTGACGTAGTCCCTTTTGAAGGCCGCTTCGGTACTGAGGAGGCCGGGCTGGAGGAGAGTGATGAGGTTGTACAGTTCTATCAGGTTGTTCTGGACAGGGGTGGCGCTCAGGAGAAGGAGAAATCGCTTGCGGAGGGCGCCCACGAGGCGATGGTTGAGGGTCTTCTTGTTCCGCAGGTAATGTGCCTCATCGACGACAACGAGGTCGTAATCGATATTGGTGACGACGTCAGAATGCCGCTGGGACTTGGCGGTGTTGATGGAAGCGATCACCAGGTCCTGCTCCCTCCAGAAACGTTCGCTATCCCCTTGGAATGCTTCGTGATCCGGCGTTACGAAGGACAACCCGAACTTGACTGCCATCTCTTCCTGCCACTGGGAAACGAGACTGGGCGGGGTGAGGATGAGTACCTTCCTCGCCAGTCCCCGAAGGAGATATTCTTTGATGACCATACCCGCTTCGATCGTCTTACCCAACCCCACCTCGTCGGCGAGAAGAACCCGTCCCCGGAACCGTTTGAGGACACTGGCGACCGTTTCCACCTGGTACCAATAATGAGTCACCCCCTGGAGTTGGTCAAGACACAGGAGTTCCTCGAAGTCTTTAAGGAGACGCAAGCGGTGGTATGCAAGGCGCAGTCTGTAGTCCGTCAAATCCTCGGGTACGGCGGCAGCGACGTCGGTCACGAGGTCTCCGTCCCCCGACCGAAACCGGATGGTCGGCTCGACCCGGAACTTTCGGGCCTCTTGAAACGGTGATAGGTCGAGACTGGGCAAAACAGGACCGGCTGTCTCCGGCGGAGAGGGGGCGGCCGTTGCCGTAGGTACCTGCTTCTTATCCGGAAATCTGGCAGCTCTGGAGGCAGTGCCGGTGTCGGATGCTTTGAGCATGGCACGAAATCTCTCTGCCTCCTGGTATTCCTTGGACTCCCGGATCCATTCTCGTGCCTGTTTCTTGTATCGATCGATATCCTTGCTTCGCCGGTCCTTGTAACGGGACAAAAATCCTTCCAACAGGGATATTTCGTCGGCGTAACGTTGCAGCCGGAAATAGCAATCGGCCAGGGAGAACATCGTTATGACGTCGTTGGGGTCTTTTTGAACGATTTTTTCCAGGCAGGAGCAAGCGGTCGCGATGTCCGGCTTCGGAATTTCAAGGGCAATCATGGATTTCAGACGTAGGGCGTGGTGCCAGTCCGGCTTCAGGTGAAGGGCCTTCTCGACGTGGAGTCCGGCCTTCTCATAGTCACGTAGACGTAAAGCGTCCACAGCCAGGTCCAAGTTCCACTGTGCGTCGATCAGCTGCGATTGTCTCGCCCGGTCTTGGCGGATTCGCTTTACCCGATCCCGTTTTTTCTGAAGATTCTTCTTGACGGACATACCTTTCCTTGGACCGTGACCTTTCCTGGGTAGATGCTACTCCTTGTCGGATGGTATTCCGTCGGACGGCTAAAGAGGTTTTGTTGTCTCGCAGTCGCCCGGGGGTCGCAGGGCACCTGGACCCTGCGTCAAAATCAACCTCAGCCTTTCTCTTTTCCCTTTCCTTTTCCTTTCCCGCCTTTTCCTTTCCCCTTTTCCTTGTGCGTGTATAAATCGTCGCCCCGCTTCAATGCATGGAATTCCGGAGAGCCCGGTTTGATTCCGAGACTCTTAGCTATGACACCCCACCCTTTCCCTCTGTTCTTCTTGTACACATCGACCACCCGCTCTACAGGCTGGTGGGACATCTCCCCTAACCGGAACGCCATGTATACACCGGCCGGATCATGTATGTTGCTCATGACGGCGCTGATCTGCGCGTCCCCGATGTTGAATCGCGCGGCAAGCCTTGCCCGGAATCCAGACGGATCCAGCGAGGCCTGGGCGTTGAAATCGTTCATCCAGTCAAAATCCCCCGCCACAGCCGGGGATGCAAAGAGAAACAACATAAAAACCATAACCGCCATTCTCAGAGCCTTCATCATTTCCTCCTATTCACGCACAGATAAACGAATCACTTCTTGTCCTACCACCTTCCATGTCCTTTGTCTCCGCCTTCATGTCTCCCCGGAGATTGCCGTTGCTGTGATCCCCCATGACCTTTCTCCCCCCTGGGCTCTAAATCCCGTCCCTGGGGCCGCTCGCCCCTTGGTTCAAGATACCGCTCCTGTGGCTGACGTGGCTGAGATGGCTGTTGAACACTTCGCCCGTGCTCGTGCTGCAACTCTCTTTGGACTGCCGGCTTCTGCCGATATTGCTCCTGCCTTTGCCGTCTCAATTCCTGTCTCTGCTTTGGTGTTTGAGGTTTATAACCCTGGACATTCCAGACTTTTTTCTTCTCCCAATAGCGATTCGCTTGCCAAGTCTTCCAGTTTCTTTGAAGTTCATGGTGTGGAACATATTGGTGGTTCCAAGGATGGCCATGCCAATTATGGGACCTGAAACAATCACGCCATCCCGAATCCACATAAAAGTAGAAGTTTGGAACACCGCCGTAATAAACCCACCCCCGGTCATAATACTGAGAGCGATACCATCGCCCTCCCCATGGACGCCACCACCAACCGCCCCAGAAGAAAAGGTCCACTTCGATATAAGGGACTACATAGACATCAGGGGTGTCGGGTAATACGATAACAGCCGGCGGCCCCGAAAACGAGATAAGAGGCGGCAAACTTATTCCAATGTGGACATCAACATCTGCCGTTGCCCCGACGGGTGAAAAAATCGTCGCTGCCAAAATTATCGCTCCGAAAAGTAGTTTTCTCATTTCGTTACCTCCTATGAGAAAGGACTTCTTTTTTCTGAATCTCCTTCAATGTGTCCTCATACTCGTCCTTGTGCCTTGTCTTAAGAGCTTTTTCAACCAGCAGCTTCGCTTCTTGAAGACGATCCTGCATAAGTAAAGCAACTGCCAGATTGTTCATCGCGTCGGTGTTGTTAGGGTCGAGTGTCAGTACTTTACGGAAAAAATCTTCAGATTTCTTGTAGTTTCCTGTCTTGCAAGCAAGATTCCCGAGATTGAAGTACGGTATCGGCCAGTCTTCTCGTTTCTTGACCGCCAGCAGGTACTCCTTCTCTGCGAGTTCGTAAGCCTTTTTCTGCTCGTAAACATAACCAAGGTCATTATGTTGTTCCGCAGTAAGTGAATCCTCTATCATCACTATCTGGGGAAAGGTACAGGCAGACAGTGAAATTACAAGGAGCCAGATTGCTACCGGTAAACAAGTAAGAAGCTGTTGCCTGTTTTTTGCCATATCTTCTCAAATTCCTCGTAAGGATATTCCTGGGCCGGTTTAAGACCATCATGGACCAAAAACCCCCTATCGGAATATCCATAAACGACCAGGTAATGCATCCTGGATACCACCCAGAATCCCAAATCAACAAGAACGATGACGGGTTTATTGTTGAGGAGAATTTCTTTGATGTCGGCAATGGAGGCACGTCCTATCTTTGTCTGAAACCCCCTTTTTCTGCCGTAGTTCTCCAGGTCCGTTATCAGGGCACCTTTTAATCCGGGAGAATATACCTCTTTCCCGATCGTTTTCTGATCAACATTATCGCCATAGTAGGATAGTACCGAAGAGAGGGCTGCTGGACCGCAATACTGCGTTTCCTGCCTGACAAAAGGCATACCATCTATGATGTACGTTGTACCGGCACCTTCTGCCAGGACGAGAAAGAAGATGATAAGGATATTCAATGCGTTACTTTACTTTATGATGATCCTTTTATCCAAAAGCTTCAAAATAACAATGACCAGGATTATGATTACCAAGACAGCGATGACAAATCCAGCCCCGTCTCCACCTGCCAGAACCCGGTCCGAGGCCTGGGCCACTACCTGGATCTGCTCATCGGACATGCTGCTCAGCTTAGCCTTCACCTCTTCGACAGACAGGCCGTAAGCCTGCAGTTTATCGGCTACAATTTGCATTTCCAGGACTTTCTTAACCTTGTCGATCTCTGCTTCTTTGCCCTTGCCGGCCATCTCAATTGATGACGGCATAGAAGAAATCAAGCCGGCCATGGCCGGAAAACTCACGAAGAAGACAAGATAAGTTGCCATAAACAGCGCTACAACCGGAATTTTAAACTTGTCCAACATATTCGACCATCTCCTCCTTTGCGGTATCGATACTGAGGTGTCAAAAGTGTCTATCAACAGAAATACGCATCGAAATGAAGCATAACGTGCGTCGAAACGCAACAAAATTTTCATGCCTGTAGCGGCATCCACGGATGCCTTCAAGGCGCGGTTCACCCAGATAATCAGAAACGGTATCGACGCCATCTTCAGGCAGATGGCCTTCAATATCTTTCGTAGAGGTAAAGTACTGGGGACAGTATAGATGGAAAGAGGTGTGTGTCCAGGGTTGTAGATATGGACAGGGGGACTCCCGCCTGGTGGGTGAAAACAGCATTTGGGAGGTGAATAGTGATGACATAGCAGTCACGGTTATCGTCATCCAGCAATAGGCAACTTTATCGCATCCCCGTTTTTGAGCAAATCGGGGATAGAAATAGGACGTTCGTGAAATTTAGAGAAATTCAAAGGTCTCGATTATTTTATACTTCGCCATACGTGCAAGAGTGAAAAGTCCCGGGGTTTGATGTGGTTCTAACTCGTCGAAATCGGGGCGTAGGGCCGAGCCAAAGAACACCGATGACAAACCATGTTTACGGTTAGCGTCGGTCGGTGTCAAGAGATTTCCCAGGGGTAGATAGACCCTCCGGGAAGGCACTGCGGTGTCTTTTTAAAGTTCTCCCCCATTATGCCGATGTAAATATCAACCGCAACAGCCGGGGCCGGGCGCAAAACGGCTCCGAAAAGGCGTAAATGATTTCAAGGAGGATACTTAAATATGAAGATGCAAGGGCTGAGGGCAAAACTGATGGTGTGGGGGATAATTCTGTCGGTGATCCCCGTCGTCATCTTGGGGTTGATGACGTATTTTTGGACCGCACGGAGCATGGAAGAGGAGGTGAACAACAAGACCCTCATGCAGGCCAAGAGTTCGGCCCAGATGGTGGACGCCATCATATCAGCAGAAGCCGTCAACATGGCTATACATGCTCGGAGCAAGGAGGTGTTGGAGGCCGTCAAAGAGGCCAACGGCGGTGCGCCGGGGGAAAAGGCGGCCCGTCTGACGAACACAATGGTTCAATGGCAGGCCGTCGCCGGGGATCGCTATGAATTAGTGGTCGTAGCGGACAGAAACGGCGTCATCTTCGCCGACAGCGGGGGGGGAGGGGCCAAGGGCGTAAACATGGCCGATCGTGAGTACTTCAAGCTGGCCATGCAGGGGAAGCCGAGCTTGGACAACGTGGTGATGAACAAAGTAACGGGCAACCCTACCAGCATCGTCTCCCAGCCGGTCGTCGGCGAGGACGGCAGCGCAATCGGCGCTATCGCCGCCACCCTAAAGATTGACCCCATCGCGCAAAAGCTCAACGAGATAAAGCTGGGGAAGACGGGGTATGTGTATGCGATGAACAAACAGGGTCTGTTCATCATGCACCCCGACTCAAAACGGATCTTGAAGACCAATTTAGCCACGGAGAAAGGGATGGAGGCCTTCGCCCAGATCTCCCTCTCCGGGAAAGAAGGGGTAGGGGAATACACGCTCGACGGGGTAAGAAAATTGGCCGGTTTTATCCCGGTGAAGAGCACGGGGTGGGTCGTGGTCGCGGCCGTGAATAAAAACGAGGTCATGTCGATAGCCTACACGATCAGGAACATGATCCTGGGGTGTATCATCATCGTCGTCCTCGCCGCCGGTTGCTTCGCCTTCTTCGGCGCCCGGGCAATCGCCAAGCCGATCCAGGTTGCGGTCGAGAAGACGACGGCGAGTTCCGAGCAGATCGCCTCGGCGAGCGCACAGGTTGCCTCGGCGAGCCAAGCATTAGCGGAAGGCACATCCGAGCAGGCGGCCGCCGTGGAGGAGACGTCTTCCTCCCTGGAAGAGATGTCATCGATGACGAAAACCAACGCGGACAACGCCGCAGCGGCCAACGCCCTCATGACCGAGGCCAAAGAGATCGTCGCCCAGGCGGAGGCCTCCATGGAGAAACTCACGCGGTCGATGGCGGAGGTGAGCAAGGCCAGTGAAGAGACATCGAAGATAGTGAAGACCATCGATGAAATCGCCTTCCAGACGAACCTCCTCGCCCTCAATGCGGCCGTCGAGGCGGCCCGGGCGGGTGAGGCCGGGGCGGGCTTCGCCGTCGTCGCCGAGGAGGTGCGCAATCTCGCGCTCCGGGCGGCACAGGCGGCCAAAGAAACGTCTCTCCTCATCGAGGGTACGGTCGGGAAGGTGAAGGATGGGACGGGGTTGCTGGAGGTGACGAACAAGCAATTCATCGAGGTGGCCAAGAGCGCCCTCAAGGTCGCCGAGTTGGTGGGTGAGATATCGGCCGCCTCCCGCGAACAGGCCCTCGGCATAGAACAGGTCAGCAAGGCGGTGACGGAGATGGAAAGGGTCGTTCAACGGAACGCGGCCTCTGCCGAAGAGTCGGCCTCCGCCGCGCAGGAGATGAGTTCCCAGGCCGCCGTCCTCAAAAAAGAAGTGGTCGAGAACCTGCTGGTCGTGATCGGGGGAGGGAACAACCACGCCGTCGCCCCGGCCGCGATCCCGCAAACAAAAGAGAAACAAGAGTTCGCTTGGACGGAGTAAGACCTTTGAAAAATGACCGCTCATGTCATTCCGACGAAAGTCGGAATCCAGAACCTCTTGAAAATGCTGGATTCCCCCGTATCGGAGCCTGCCCCGTACCCGATACGGGGGGCAGGCTTAAGTCAAGCACGGAATGACGCCGAGGCCATTGAATGACAAATTCAAAGGCCTCGGCGTAATCCTTGTCCCTTCGGGGCCCGGAGCCGAGGAGGCGCCGGGCCCCTTTTTTTCTTATGGGCGCCTTCCCCTTAACGGCCCGACAGTCTCAAGAAAACTCGACAAAGGCCTTTTCTTTCGCCCCACAGACGGGACATTCGTCGGGCAACACCCCGTCGGAGACGTAACCACAGACGGTGCACACATAGTACGTCGTTTCTCTTTCTTCCATCAGGTGGTTCATGGCCTCTTTGTACAGCCGGGCATGTATTTCCTCTACGTCCCGACTCTGACTGAAGTGGATCACGGCCGCCCTGTCTCCCTCCGCTTCGGCGATTTTAATGAACTCGCCGTACGCCGTCTGGGCGACCGATTCCTCGGACTCGAAACTCGCCTTCAGGTTTTCCTCTGTGGATTTCACCTCCCGGAGCAGCTTGAGCGCCCTTTTCGCGTGTATCTCTTCTGAAAAAGCGACGACGGAGAACAGGCTCGCGACCTGGCGGTAGCCCTCCTGTGCCGCCTTTTCCGCGTATATCTTCAGCCTGACCGCCGCCTTTGCCTCGCCCGTGTACGCCTGGTGGAGCGCATCTTTTACTGTCGTCATGGCATCTATCCCTCCTCCGGAGAAAATTCTTCTTTCCCTGAACCGCAGATAGGACACGTCCAGTCGTCGGGAAGTTCTTCGAACGGCGTTCCCGGGGGGATATTACCGTCCGGGTCGCCGGCGGCAGGGTCATACACGTAACCGCACACATTGCACACGTACTTTTTCATCTCCCACTCCTTCTCAAGCGTTTAGTATATCGGCCAATTTCTCCCCCAACTCCCGGCAGGCGGCAAGGTCGGAAGTAGTCGGGACGTGCCTGACCCGCAGGGGTTCCAACGGCAACGCCGCCTTCATCTCCTTGAGGACCTCGTTTACCTGGAGGGTGCCCTCGCCGCTCCACCCGTAAGAACCGAAGGCGGCGCCGACGACGTTCAGCGGCCGCAGGCCCTTCAAGTAAGTGAGGACGTCTGCTACCTTGGGGAGCATGTTGTTGTTCAGGGTGGATGTGCCGACGACGAGGGCCGCCGCGTCGAGCATCTCGTATGCGATATCGCTGCGGTGGAACGCGTCGACGGCCATGACCTTGGCCGGGACGCCCCGGGATGAAAGTCCCTCGCCGATGTAACGGGCCATTTTCTCCGTGCTGTGCCACATGGTGCCGTAGACTACCACCGCCTTCTTCGCCCGCTTCTGCTGGGCCCACCGGCGATAACGTTCTACGATCCATCCGGGGTTCCGGCGCCATACGGGGCCGTGGTCCGGGGCGATCACATCGAAGCTCAGGCCCGCCGAGTCTACCCTGGCAAGGAGCTTGGTCATCAGTCCCGCATAAGGGAGAAGAATGTTAGCAAAGTACGTAGCCGCCTCGTATTCGAGGACGGCGGTGTCGACCTCGTCGGCGAAGCGCTCATGGGAGGCCAGGTGCATACCGAAGGCGTCATGGGAAAACAGGAGTTTCTCCTCCTGGAGGTAGGTGAACATGCTGTCGGGCCAATGCAACATCCGCGTCTCCATGAAGGATAAGGTCATGTTGCCGAGGGAGACCGACCGGCCGTCGGCGACGGCTGTGATCCCCGTCGAGAGGGAAGGCGAAAGTTCGGCCAAGGTTTTGACCCCCATAGGAGAGGCGTACACCTCCCGGGGCCGAATTTCTTCTATCACCTCCGCCAGACAACCGGAATGGTCCATCTCGGAATGGTTGGAGACGACGACCTCGACCTTCCGGGGGTCTATGACTGAGGCAACGCGGGAGAGAAACTCTTCCTTGAAAGGCTTCTTCACTGTGTCGACGAGGGTTACCCTGTCGGCAAGGATCAGATAGGCGTTGTACGAAGAGCCCCGCCGCGTCGTGTAACCGTGAAAGTCGCGGAGCGTCCAGTCGACGGCGCCTACCCAGTAAACTCTTTCCGTGATGGGAATCGCACGATACGCTTCGGCCATGGTACATCCTCCTTCCCGAGATATTCGACCGGTCTGTCCTTACGGCCTCGTAAAAACCCGCGGCCGGTTTCGACGCCGGGTCATAAAGAACCCGGCCCTGTCTCTCTCCAAGTCATTCCTGCATCTATGCCGCTTGAATAAGGTTTCTACCACAGGCCACAAGAAAGTTCAACGCAAATGTTGGTCATTCTACAGTTATTTTAACCAGTTAGAACTGAAGGTGTTTTACGAAGGGTCACAGATAATCGGAAAATCTCCGAGGGCAGTGAAAATCAGGCGTCGCTATGGCTGTATCATCGCGAGGATGAAAAAGGATTCGTAGGCTGTGTGCCCCGTTCCTCGCAACCGGGTCATTACAAGCAAATTCCCGCCTTCGCGGCAAGCCCGGAAATGACTCCCCGTCCTCTTCCGGGATTTCGGTTCTGGACGCTCACCCACTCAACCAGTTTTTTCAAGGGTCTTCCCGACTCCACTTCCTCGAGGGCGGTCTGAACGCCGTCCCTGAGCGAAAGAGACTTGCCGGCAAGCCACAATATGATGCCGGCATTGAAAGCCACAATGTCCGTCCGCGATTTCTTTCCCCTTCCCGCAAGGGTTCTTAGTGCGTCCACCGATTCATCCGCCACGCCTTCCATCGGCCGGATATCCTCATAGCTCCCCCTTGTCAGTCCCGCATCTTCCGGGTATAGTTCCAGGTACTCCACGTCGCCATCTTCTTTCAGAAGGCCGAGCCTTGACTTCCCCAGGGTCGATAGTTCATCCATCCCCCTGTCCCCCTTCTCGTCCCAGCCGTGGTATACGACCGCTTTACGGTACCCAATCCGCCGCATTACCTCGATCGTCGGTTCTATCTGACCCGGAGACCCAACACCGCGGGCTCCCAGGGACGGCAGCGCCGGATTGGCGAGGGACGCGGCGATATTCAGTGTCGTCCCGAACCGTATCTGCGAGAGGACCCTCCCCAAACCCCCGGGATGAACCTTCGGACTCATACCGTTGAAGAGGCCGAGACCGCATATTTCGACCGACCGCGACACTATACCCACATCACAATCTACGTCAACGCCAAGGGCCCGACACAGGTCCACGGTGCCGCATCGGGAGGTTATCGCCGCCGCGCCGTGTCTCGCGAGACGGACGCCCTTGCTCGCGGCGACTATTGCGGAAAGGGTGCTTATATTGAAGGTTTTCAGAGAATCCATCCCCGTCCCGCAGTTATCGACAAGGGTGTCTCTATCGATCTTTACCTTGTTTGTGTCGAGGTTATAGATCGCATCGAAGCACCCCGCGATTTCCTCGACGGTTTCTCCTTTCATCCTCAGCGCTGCCAGAAAAGCGCCCTTTTGCAGATCCGGCTGATCCCCGAAGAGGATGTCCGAAAAGGCCTCCCTGACTGTCTCCCGGGAGAGATTTTCCCTTGCCATCAGCGAAATTATGAGCATTCCGAAGTGTTTCAATTTTTGCTCTTCCATCGCGGCGTTCTCCTTCCTCAAAATCTATCGATGATCACTTTTTTCGTTTCATGCTTCTCCAGCATTTCCATGCCTTTCACGATATCGGTCAGGGGGATCCTGCGTGTGTTCAAAAAAGAGACGTCTACACCGCCTCCCGCGAGCATGCCAAGCGCCCTGTCAAAGTCTTTTTTGTTACATCCGTACGACCCTGCGAGGGTGATTTCCCGGTAATGCAGTCTGTTTATATCGACCGGGATGAGGGGTTTTTCGCCGTCTGTCCCTGAAAACAACGACACGCATCCGCCTGGCTTCATCACGTCCCAGAAGGGCCATGAAAGCCCCCCGCTGCATGCCGGGATGACCAGATCGATCTCGCCGGCAATTTTCATTTCCCTCAATCTTTCCGTAACGTTTGCCCTCGATACATCGAGCGGCATAACACCTTCCGGCAACTCGCCGGCAAGCCTCCGGGGGTCGCGGTCGGCCATTATCACACAGTCCCAGCCTTCCGACTGCAGTAGGGCCGCAAACAGACTTCCCATGGCGCCGGCCCCGACGATGAGCGCCGCACCCTTGCTTATTTGCTTGAACTTGTCCGTGGCGCTCAAACAACACGCCAGCGGTTCCGCCAGGACGGCATCCTCATTTTTGAGGTGGAGCGGGATGGGAACGAGGGACTTCGTCTCCTCTTCCGCGAAGGGAATTATCGTCTGAAAAAAACCGTCTTTATTGAAGCCGTAAATGTGGAGCGCTCCGCAGCGTCCGGTATGACCGCTCTTACAGGCGTTACAGGCGCCGCAGTAAGAGCCGGGGTAGACAGCCACCCTGACTCCCGCCTTGAACAGGGGGTTTTCACTTTCTACGATCACACCGACCCCTTCGTGACCCAACACCCGCGGATATACGAGATCCTTGTGTCCTCTCCGCACCATCTTGATATCCGTTCTGCATATGGCCACCGCCTCCATAGCAACGAGGACGCCCCCGGGAGGAAGTGAAGGCCGGCTGGTTTGGACCACCGCAAGCGCCCCGATTTGTTTCAGCAAAGCCCTTTTCATTTTCGATTCACTCCATAAAAAAAGCCGCTTGAAACACACACAGCATGTGTTCCAGGCGGCTTTTGGCATCACCTAACCTGTTGACCGGTCAGGCAGGTCTTCTGGCTCTCCCCGTCACCGCTCGCCTTCCCGGCCTGTAATCACAGCCAGTGACTTTTCACCCGAAACCAAGGCGGCTCCGGGGCTTTGCGGCAACATCACTGCACCCGTTTGAATGGGGTCGGGGATCACAGCATCGGCCTCAATGCGGTGGATTCACGCCACCTTCCCTTTTTCACCCTCATGCCAGGGCACCTGACCGTTATGCGCCCTTAAGAATCACGTTTACCGGTAATTGTCAAGGTTGACGCCCTCGTAAAAAGTCCAAAAACGTCATGCCGGACTTGATCCGGCATCCAGAACATATTG
>ERZ795052.3043-NODE-3043-length-19140-cov-6.802934_pt1 | contig 19140 bp, 17 predicted proteins | sample MGYA00375136_ERZ795052 | MGnify/ENA primary metagenome ERZ795052 (study PRJEB30181, sample SAMN05720156) | activated sludge metagenome | isolation source: Anaerobic digester | place: Japan | collected 2015-05-26 ... | reverse complement strand
GTCTTAAAATTCAGATGATATCTATTAAAGGAAGTCATTCCGTACAAGAAATTATAAACATGATAGAAGAACGTTAAAATTATCACATTATGAATAAAAAAATTGCTATCCCGTTGCTGGACGACCAATTGTGCAGTCATTTCGGGCATTGTCAACAATTTGCGATTGTAGAAACGCAAGGGGGAGAGATTGTTAAATATGAAAAACTTACACCGCCGGAGCACGTACCGGGATTATATCCTCGCTGGGTTGCCCAATTCGGCGTAACGGACGTAATAGCCGGCGGCATCGGACAACGTGCCATCTCCTTGTTTAACGAACAAAATATAAATGTACATGCGGGCGCTCCCGTTATGAAAATGGAAGAGTTAGTCACTCTATTTCTTCAAAATAAGCTAACGCTAACGGAGAATAGTTGTACGCACGACAACTCACCGGAAGACGGTCATCAACATCATCATAACTGTTAAAGCCGTTGACAAAATTTTTCGGATATGCTCTTTAAAACTCACGGCGACAAGCAACTAAAAATAGCTATTGCAAGCGGCAAGGGAGGTACAGGGAAAACTTTTGTGGCTACCAATCTTTATTCTGTTCTTCAACAAAACCAAGTTTCTTCCATATTGATTGACTGTGATGCGGAAGAACCGAACGACCATTTTTTCTTTAAATCTATTTCTAAAACGAACAAAGAGGTTCAAGTTAACATTCCCGTCATTTCTGCCGAATCATGTATATTTTGTGATAAATGTTATGAATATTGTCATTATAACGCTATTTTTTACCTTCCCTCTCTTCAACAAATTCACGTAATGGAAGATTTATGTCATTCGTGCGGCGCTTGTTCGGTAGCTTGTGAGCATAACGCAATTACCGAAAAAAAGAAAACTATCGGTACGGTTACCACTTACTTACTGCCGGGAAATTACAAATTGATTGAGTCGCGTGTAAATATCGGCGTTTATTCGCCGGTTCCTGTCATAACTTCTGCCATTAAAGAAGCCGAACAGCAGGGTATCATTATTTTAGACGCCCCGCCCGGCACTTCCTGCCCTTTTATTCATACGGTAAATAACGCAGATTATGTAGTCCTTGTCGCAGAACCTACTCCTTTCGGATTGAGCGATTTACAAAAAACGATTGCCGTTCTCCATATTTTAGAAAAACCTTTTGGAATTGTAATCAATAAATCCGACATCGGCACCATAGCTATGTCCGATTTTATTCAAAAAGAGAACTATGATTTGTTATTGTCAATCCCTTTTGACAGAAGTGTTGCCTCGTTCTATTCCGAAGGAAAAATCATGGCAGAGATAGAGGAAAAATGGAAAGAAATTTTTGAAAATCTAATTGATAAAATTATTGAAACAGTATGCAAATAGCAATTATAAGCGGAAAAGGCGGCACGGGCAAAAGTAGTATAACAGCTGCTTTTGCAAGCATTGAAAAAAACGTAGTCTTAGCAGACTGCGATGTTGACGCATCTAATTTATATTTACTCTTCACTCCTACTCACGAAGAAGAACAAGCTTACGTAGGGGCTGAAACCGCAATAATTGACAATAATTTATGCATCAGCTGCATGAAATGTTTGGAAAATTGTCGTTTTGACGCTATTTCTTATATAAATCAAAAAATTATTATTTCGGACGTTGCTTGTGACGGCTGTGGTTTGTGTGCCCGCATCTGTCCTACGCAAGCGATTATGATGCAACAGCACGATAAAAGTCGTCTCTATAGCGGTTCATTTCGCTACGGAAAAATGGTTTACGGCGTGTTGGCACCGGGAGAAGAAAATTCGGGGAAATTGGTCAACGAAGTTCGGAGTAAGGCAAATATCATTGCTACGGAGAACGACCTTGCCATTACTCTTATTGACGGACCTCCCGGCATTGGTTGTCCCGTTATTTCTGCCATCGCCAATGTAGACGGTGTAGTTTTAGTTACCGAACCGACACTGTCCGGATTTCACGATTTAAAAAGGATAAAAGAGATTGCTGACAACTTTCGGCTTCCTGCGTGGGTTATCATTAATAAATTTACAATCAATGAGAAAATTTCTTCAGAGATAGAGGCATGGTGTAAGAAAGAAAAGGTTAATTTTGCAGGAAAAATTCCATTTGACCTTGTCATGGTAGAAGCGATGACACAATTAAAGACAATCATTGAATATCAACCAAATGGAACAATTACGAAAAAGTTAAAAGAAATTTATAATTATATAAAACTAAATATTAATAAACAAACTAATTAAAATTAAAAATTGTTATGAATACATTAGACAAAGGTTTTGACACCAAATTAATTCATGCAGGAGCTTTTGAAGAACCTTACGGTAGTGCTACGGTTCCAATTTATCAAACCTCAACATTTAAGTTTAAGAGTGCACAACATGGTGCTGACTGTTTTTCAGGAAAAAGTGACGGTTACATTTACACACGTATCGGTAATCCTACCATTAAAGCTTTAGAAAGAAATATTGCCGAATTGGAAGGCGGATTTGACGGAATTGCAACAAGTTCCGGTATGGGGGCGGTTAGCAGTGTTTACATGGCTTTATTGGGAGCCGGAGCACACATTGTCAGCGCTGATGCCGTGTACGGACCTGCACGTGGTATTTTAGAAACCGATTTTTCACGTTTTAATGTAGAAGCTACTTTTGTTAACACCTCTCGTATTGAAAATATCAAAGCGGCAATACGCCCCAATACGAAAGTTCTCTATATTGAAACGCCTGCAAATCCTACCATGGAGATGACAGATATTGCTGCTTGCGCAAAACTCGCCAAAGAACATAATCTGATTTTAGTAGTAGACAACACTTTTTGCTCGCCTTATCTTCAAAAACCGTTAGCGTTAGGGGCAGATGTCGTTTTACACTCCGTTACCAAATTTATAAACGGACATGCTGATATTGTAGGAGGAGTTATTGTTACCAAAAATGAAGAGTTATATAAAAAAATTCGTCATTCTATGGTTTATCTCGGTTGCAATATGGACCCGACACAAGCTTTTATGGTGTTACGCGGAGTTAAAACATTATCTATCAGGATTGAACGTGCACAAGAAAATGCTATGAAAGTTGCCGAATTTCTAAGTAAACATCCTAAAGTTGCTTGGATAAAATATCCCGGACTTCCCTCCTATCCTCAATACGAATTAGCGAAAAAACAGATGAACGGCTTTGGTTCCATGATGAGTTTCGGCTTAAAAGGAGGCTACGAAGCAGGACGAAAAATGATGGACCACGTCCACTTAGCGCTTTTAGCGGTTTCTCTCGGGGGCGTAGAAACCCTCATTCAACACCCCGCCTCAATGACCCATGCCGGTATTAGCAAAGAGAACAAATTAGCCGCCGGAATTACTGACGACTTGATTCGTTTTTCTGTAGGAATTGAAGATATCAATGATATCATTGAGGACTTAAAACATGCTTTAGAAGCTGTTTAAACATTCTAAAACGTTTAATAATTGTAATTATATTGAATGAAATTCAATTCATAGCTATTATAACAGAAAAATAAGATGAACATTTTTGAAAAAATAGAGCTTCCAAACGTAAAACATATCATTGCCGTTGCTTCAGGAAAAGGTGGCGTAGGAAAATCCACGGTTTCAGCAAATTTGGCTGTTGCATTGGCACGCCAAGGACTCAGAGTCGCTCTGGTTGACGCCGACATTTACGGACCATCTATTCCTACTATGTTTGGAATTGAAGACGCAAAACCCGAAGTTACGGTAAAAGATGAGCAAGAGATAATCTATCCTATCGAAAGGTATGGTGTAAAAATCATCTCGGTCGGTTTCTTTATTGCTAAAAATGCGGGGCTTATCTGGCGAGGACCTATGGTGGCAAGTTTCTTAACCCAATTATACGAAAATACACAATGGGGAGATATTGATTATTTAATCATTGACTTCCCCCCCGGAACCGGTGATATTCAGCTAACAACTATGCAAAAATTAAACCTTTCCGGTATTATCATGGTTACGACTCCTCAGGATATTGCCGTTAATGACGCACGCAAAGCCGCTTCTATGTTCAACAATCCTGAATTAGCAATCCCGATTCTTGGAGTCATTGAAAATATGTCGTGGTTCACGCCCAAAAGCCATCCGGAGGAAAAATATTTTATCTTCGGCAAGGGAGGAGGCGAAACATTAGCCAAAGAACTGAATATTAAGCTATTAGGACAAATACCCTTAGTTGCTGAAGTAGGAGAAGCCGCCGATAAAGGATTAAGCATTTTCAACCAATCAGACGGAAATGTTGTTACAATTTTCGAAAAAATTGTTGAAAATATACTTTGATGCTTTAATATCAATAAAATATAAAACGAATTAAAAAAGTTTTATATTTGTACTTCATAACTTTAAATGAGAAAATGTATGAAAAATGCTTTTTTTATCGCTGTTTTTAGCGTTATTTTGATTTTTTTATTTAGTTCTTGTTATAAAACGTGCACGTGCAAAGGTTGGGTTGCAGGCGAAGAGGGCAAGCCTTATAAAATCGAACTTGAGAAAGGAGAAAAAAGTTGTGAGGATAAAAGCACTTTGCAAATGATAGACGGCATTAAAGTTGGGATAGAGTGCGAATAATAGGTGGTGTTTATCAATAAGCCGCAGCACCTCGTGCAGCCAAATGGAAAGTGATAAATTTAAAAATCAAGAAAACTAAGAGAAAAAACGCCCGAACTGATATGACCTAAATAAATCATAATTAAATTTATGATTTGTTTAGGTCATAATTAAATTTATTACCTATTTAAGAAATGTTTTATATATTTGCATTTTAGTTGATGAGAAATAGTTTATACGTAAACTAAAAGTATTTGTATTATGATAGCGGTTATTTCAGGTGATATCATAGCTTCAAGAGAACTTGAGAATCAAGGGATTTGGCTGAACCCACTTCAAAATTTATTGAAAACATGGGGGGATAGTCCTAAAGACTGGAAATTGGAAAGAGGAGATTTTTTTCAAGTAGAAGTTGCAGAAGTTGCAGATGCATTGAAAAAAGCATTACAAATAAAAGCCTTGATAAAAAAAATAAAAGCACTTGATAAACAAAAAAAAGCAAGTACCATAGATGTTCGTTTGGCTATTGGTATAGGAGAAAAAACTTACTCGGACAATAGCATATCTACAAGCAATGGACCTGCCTTTATAAATTCGGGCGAGAAATTAGATACCTTAAAAAAAGAAAACAAAACATTGGGTATAAAAACAACTTGGTTCGAATTTGATGAAGATATAAACCTTTACTTTAAATTAATAAGTCTATTTATAGATAAATGGACAATTTCGTCGGCAGAGTTGGCGGAAATCGTTCTCAATAAGCCAACTATAACTCAGAATGAGATAGGAGAAATATTAAACATTACACAAAGCGGTGTAAGTCGCAGATGGAAAAGAGCTAATATAGACGAAATGTTAGAAGTAGAAAAAATATACCGAAAAAAAATAAAACTCTATTACTATGACAATACTCATCAAACTTATGTTAGCCCACTTTATCGGGGATTTTCTACTCCAGCCCAAACCGTGGGTCAATGAAAAAGAGAAATTAAAATTAAAATCTCTAAAACTCTATGTACATGTATTCTTGCACGAACTTTTGGTCTTACTTCTCTTATGGGATTTAAAATTTTGGTTATTAGCATTGTCAATTGCAATATTTCACGGCATCATTGATATAGGGAAACTCTATTTTCAAAGAGAGAACAATAAATCTACTTTATTTTTCATAGACCAAGCGTTGCATCTTGTAACTATTTTAGCGTTATGGGGAATATTCATGAAGCCCGAATTAGACTTTATTTCTTTGTATACCCATTCTGATATTTGGATTTACTTAACCGCTATAATTCTTATAACCTGTGTATCTGCAGTAGCTATAAGAGAACTTATGTCGGAATGGACTAAAAAATTAAAAGAGAATAGCGATGCTTCGTTAAATAATGCAGGAAAATATATTGGCATATTGGAACGCTTATTTGTATTTTTCTTTGTAATAATGGGGAGTTGGGAAAGTATTGGCTTTATATTAGCAGCTAAGTCAATATTTCGGTTTGGAGATTTGAAAGATGCAAAAGATAGGAAATTAACAGAATATGTTTTGATAGGAACATTAGTGAGTTTTGTAATTGCCATAGCTGTGGGAATGATAACATTAAAGTTAACTGAAAATTGAGGATTAAAAACTAAAAATATAAAATTATTTTCTTCCAAAATCGGCAGGAATCTCTCCCCACAGTTTTGTGTTCCACTTAATAATAGGATTATTGAAGCTGTTATTCTGCAACCATGATTCTGCTCGTTGCAGTAAAACAAAAATCAGTTTATTTTTTTCGGTAGGCAGTAGAACCGATTTATGCTTTTTGGAACGCACCCATGCAATGGCGGTGATACTATCCGAATAGATGGGAATGCTCACCCCCTGTTTCTTTAGAAAGGCTAATCCATGCACCAAAGCTAAAAATTCACCAATATTATTGGTTGCCCCCTGAAACGGACCTCTCCGAAACAGAAGCTCACCCGTGTCGGTTTTTACGCCTTGATACTCCATCTCCTTAGAAACGGAATTCCACGCCGCATCAACTGCAATGCTATTCCATTCGGGTTTCGAATCTTCGGAACTTAAAAATTTCAATTTTGTTTCAGTAAATTTCGCTGAAGGGTTTAATTCATAATAGTGTTGGTAGCCTAATCGAAAAGCCTCGTCGGCAGCTAACTTACTTTCAAAAGATTTATATTTTGCCCCTTCAAAACCTTTTACTTGCTTTTCACAATCACGCCAATTGTCAAAAACACCTTGTATGCGTCCGTTCCAAACCACATAGAATTTTTGTTTAGTAGCCATAATCAATTTTATCTTATTTTTGTAGTCAAAATTTGTTAAAACAGAACGCGTAAATATAGTAAAAAGATAATTATGAAAATAAAAATAGAAAAATTAAATTTTAAAATTATAACTCTCCTGATTTTAAGCATTTTAATAGTTTCTTGCAATGGTAATCAGCAGAATATTCTTGCTGAAAAGAAGACAATTTTTAAAGAAAATAAATGGAATCGGTTACATTATATTACACATGAAATTGATATTCAAGATACTATTTCCCCTTTTCAAATTGAATTAGAGATAGATTATCTCCCTTCACTTTCCGCAAAAGATATCCCCGTTATTTTTTCCATTATTTCTCCCGATGGTGCTGAATCACATATCAGAACTAATTTAGATTTATCCAAATCAACAGAAACTCCTTTTTCATCTATTATTCACCCACAAAAATATTTTAATCAATCGGGGAAATACAGTTTCCGTTTTTTCCAAAAAACGTCTCAATACGACATTGAAGGTGTGAAAAGCGTTACTATGAAAATAGTAAAAATCCGTCTTGAAAAATAAATTTAAAAAATTGTTATTTTTGTTAAAATTTTATATATTTTTGCAGTTGATATATAAAATTAAAAACGGATGTTAGTAAGAACCTATAGCTGCGCATTAATGGGAGTTGTGGCAATACCCATTACAATTGAAGTAAATATTGATATCGGAATTAATTTTTTCTTGGTGGGTTTACCTGACAGTGCGGTCAAGGAGAGCCAGCAACGTATTGATAGTGCGTTAAAAAATTACGGATATAAAATCCCCGGAAAGAAAGTCGTTATCAATATGGCTCCAGCCGATATTAGGAAAGAGGGCTCTGCATACGATTTAACGATAGCGATTGGGATTCTTATTGCTTCCGAGCAGATTAAGGACGTTAAAAACGTAGAAGATTACTACATTTTAGGTGAATTGTCCTTAGATGGGACGTTACAACCCGTTCGCGGTGCGTTGCCAATTGCTATTGAAGCCAAGAAAAGAGGTAAAAAAGGAATTATTTTACCAATACAAAATGCACGTGAAGCAGCCATTGTCAATGATTTAGATGTACTTGGCGTTCAGACTATCAAAGAAGTAATTGATTTTTTCGACCAAGATTTTGCTATTACAAAAACTGAAATAAATATTAGAGAGGAGTTTAAGAAGCGGCTAAACGAATATGAATTTGACTTTTCCGATGTGAAGGGACAAGAGAATATAAAGCGAGCTTTAGAGATTGCGGCGGCGGGCGGGCATAATGTGATATTGATAGGTCCGCCCGGGTCCGGCAAAACGATGCTTGCCAAACGGCTACCCTCAATTTTACCTCCGCTCACTTTACAAGAAGCGTTGGAAACCACTAAAATTCACTCCGTTGCCGGAAAAATGAGCCGTTATGCATCCTTAATCTCCGTACGTCCCTTTCGTGCACCTCATCACACGATTAGTGATGTCGCTTTGGTTGGCGGAGGCACACACCCGCAACCCGGAGAAATCTCGCTGGCACATAATGGAGTTCTTTTTCTTGACGAGTTACCGGAATTCAAACGTAGTGTTTTAGAAGTGATGCGTCAACCCTTAGAAGATAGATTCGTAACTATTTCACGGTCAAAATATAGTGTGGAATTTCCCTCTTCATTTATGTTTATTGCGGCTATGAACCCGTGCCCGTGCGGAAACTATAATCACCCAAAAATACAATGCACATGCGGACAAACAGTCGTACAACGATATTTAAGTAAAATTTCGGGTCCGTTAATGGATAGAATAGATATTCACGTAGAAGTAGTCCCCGTATCGCATGAAGAACTTGCGTCAACAGTTCCTGTTGAGAAAAGTGAAGCGATACGACAACGAGTCATCGCTGCAAGAGAGATACAAAAAAAGCGATTTGAAAAACAGAAGTCCATTTTTTGCAACGCACAAATGAACAGCAAAATGGTACACAAACACTGTGCAATTTGCGAGTCAGGCAAAGCCATGATGAAAGTAGCAATGGAAAAATTGGGGCTCTCTGCCCGAGCCTTCGATAGAATCTTGAAAGTGGCAAGAACCATTGCAGACTTAGACAACTCAACGGCAATCGAAGTGGAACACCTTGCCGAAGCAATTAATTTTAGAAGTTTAGACAGGGATAATTGGGGAAAGTAGGAGAAAAATCAATTTGAAATAATTATCTCAATTATAATTGCTATTTTTGCACTCCAATTACAAAAGAAGAGAGCAATGAACAATCAAAAAAGAGTGCGTAGAGAGGTCTTCTACTTTAAACGTTGGTCTAGAAAGAATTACGCCGCTTTTAACTCACTACACAAACTTATCGTTATCTCCGTAATTGCTTTATCTTACTCTTTTGTTACTAGGCCTACACGGGGTGTTGCTCAAAATGACAGTTCTAACTTACGCAAAATATTAGAGGAAGTAATTATTACAGCAGAAGCTCCCCCCGAAATTGAAAATATTGACCAACTATTTTTACTGCATACCTTAACCCCTCAAAACTTCGTACAATCAGCGAAACAGTCGCTAAATGAGTTACTTGAACAGCTACCGGGTGTTGACATACGGCAGCGTGGCGTATTAGGGGTACAGGCAGACATCAGTTTTCGAGGCGGAAACTTCGACCAGACAATTGTTCTCCTTAATGGAATTAACTTTTCCGACCCACAAACAGGACATTACACGCTTAATCTGCCTATTTCAATAGATTTGGTTAAGAAGTTGGAACTTTTTAAAAATACAACCGCCTTTCTGTACGGGACAACGCCCTTCTCGGGAATGGTAAATATTGTTACCGCTCCCGATACAACGCCCAATTTTTATTTCCATCTTATGGGCGGAATGCACGGTTTGTATCGTATTCACTCGCAGCTACATTGGCAAACTTCTCACTTTCAACAGCTATTGTCGATGGAATATAGCCACTCGGACGGCTACATCAAAAATACGGATTTTGGAATTGTCAACGGATTTTTTCAAAGTGTAGGAAAATTTAAGAGTGGCAACTTAGAGTTTCAAATGGGATATAATCAAAAAGAGTACGGAGCAAATGGCTTCTATTCAATACTATACCCCGAACAATATGAAGAGACCAAAACCTTTCTAACTTCGCTCCGCTGGCAAAATAAGAAAATTTTACATTTTTCATCTTCCATATACTACCGTCTGAATAAGGATTGTTTTCAGTTAGTAAAATGGCAAGCCCCGAAAAAAAACAATCTCCATTTTAATCAAATCGGAGGTGTAAATTTCTCCTACTTTTTTCATTCGATAATCGGTAAAACTACATTGGTTGCGGACGTGAGAATGGAGAAAATAATCAGTTCTTCGTTAGGCAAGCTCTTGCCAACTCCTATAACTTCTTTGAACCGCAACCTTTCATATAGCTACGGAGCAGAGCGTCTTTTCTGCGGTTTTTCTTTATCTCATCAATACACAAGAAACGGTTTTTCGGCGGAAGCCACGGCTTTGGGAGAATATCTTCCCTTTTCTACTCAAAAATTTTATTTTTTACCCGCTTTTCTGACGGCATATTCCAGCAAAAACTTTGTCGTCAATAAAACTACTACATCATGGAAGTTATATCTTTCTGCAAGTAGAACAATGCGACAACCTACTTTTACAGACTTATATTACAAAACGGGAGATATTATCGGAAACGCCGATTTGCTGCCTGAAGAGGCTTATACCATTGAGTCTGGTTTTAATTTTAAAGTAGCAAAGAATAACGCCAAAGCTCCTTTTTTACTTTTTCATGTTGATTTATTTCAACGTTGGGGTAACCATTTAATCGATTATGTAAAATACAAGAATGACGATAAGTGGCACGCCGTAAATTTTACGGCAATACAGTTTCGAGGGTTTGATGTTAGTTTGAGGTTGGACATCTCCGAACTTTTCAACTCATCTTCTTCACATTACGTTCAATTACAATATAGTTATCTTTACTCTAACAAAAAAAATCAAGATTTTCAATCACGCTATCTATTGGACCATTTAACAAACCAATTTACTATAACAGCTGCAAACACGATTTATAAAAATCTTTCTCTCAATGTACAATTTTCGTACCGACAGCGAAAGGGCGAATTTACCACGCCTATTGAGATAAACAACTTAACATTTACATCTTATCCGAAATACTACTTACTTGACATACGCTTACAATATCAACTACAGAAACAATATACTTTGTACATTGAAGCAACGAACATATTAAATCAAAAATATTTTGATTTCGGAGGACTGATACAGCCCGGCATTTGGGCTAAAGCGGGGTTTCAGTTTCGGCTTTATTAAACTGTAAAATAGGATAACGCTCTACATTGATATTAGAAACGCCATCTCCCATTTCTACTTTGATAGTGCCGACAGATTGGGGCGTTAGTGCTTTACTAACATATATTCCATCGTCATCTTTCTCAAAATCATCTAATGAATAACTGGATAGAGCAGATGATTTTATCAACATACAGTCCATATTTTCCGGTATTTGAAGTAAAATATTTGAAACACCAACCGAAAAATCAAGTGTAACCGAAGGATATAAATCACCGATTTTTACTGAAATATCGGAAACACCGGCATTAATTTCCAGATTCTCAATTTTAAAAGGAGCGAAATTAAGCTCTGTTTTCGTTGCACCTATATTTAATTCAATATCCCAAATCGGAAAAGTATTAAGTCCTATTTTATAAAATTTATGAGCGTTATTTACTTTATAGGCATCAATATCTAATTCGATATTGGGGTGATTATCAATGAGTGTATTATCAATTTCAATCTCAGTTTCTTTATCCCCTTTAACTAAGAGCAACTCGTTGCTTGTAGTCATCATAAATTCGCAAGCTCCGACATTGGCAATGAGAGTAGCGCGTTCTGCTTGAGCACTATCCAAAGGAACGGATACTATTTCTTTGTAAATAAAACTCCTTTGTTTCTCACTACACCCAATATTACTGTTTATATAAAAATGGGGGGAGTAAAAAAGTATTACCAAACCGATTAACAAGGTTAAAATATTAAGTAATAATTTTATCCAATCTTTTATTTGAAGTAATGAAATCCCAATCCAAATAAAAATAAGAGGCCAAAGTTTTAATACATCGCACCAATGAAAAGAGATGACAGAAAAAACTTTTAAGAGCCAAAAGATTCCTAAAAAAATAAAGAAAACACCCCAGAAAATATTTTTATATTTCATAATTATTATTTTTTTGTTTTTTTACTGAACAATAAAAGTAAAATTCCGAACAAAATAAAAGTAGTAGGAATAATATATTTACATTGGAAGATAGGGAAAAAGATTTTTAAGAGAAATAAGAGTCCGACAAAAATAAAAATAATTCCGAAAATGATAGCTACTTTATTACAAGAATCTTTACTACAAGAAGATATTTTCTCTTTTAGATTCTCCGCTTCCTCTTTAATATTTTCGAAAGTCTCATTTTTCATAGTTTCATTTTCCGATGAAACTTTCGCTTCACCATCTTCATTAACCTCAACATAGGGGTGATAAACTTTATCTTTTTGAGGAACTAAAATGAGTAAAATAAGATAGATTAAGAGACCTACACCGCCCACAAAAATAAGACCTAAAAAAATGGCTCTAATAATTACAGGGTCTACATCTAAATACTCTGCTAAACCTCCACAAACACCTGAAATAATACGATTTTCACTACGATATAACTTTTTGCTCATAATTAAATAAAATTAATGTTATTGTTTTAAATTCACTGTTTTATTAAAAATAATTTGATTTTCCGAAGAGTTCGGGTCGATACAAAAATAACCTATTCGCTCAAATTGATAGTTTTTAGCAGCATTTTCCAATTGCAAGGACTCTTCAATAAACCCTTCTTTTACAATTAAGGAGTTTGGATTTACATAATCGGTAAATTCCTTATCTTCATCACTTGCAACCTGTTCGGGTTCGGGAACGGTAAAAAGTTTATCAAAAAGTCTAATTTCCGCTTTCTTAGTATGAGCAACGGAGAGCCAGTGGATTGTTGCTTTTACTTTTCTGTTACTCTCTGTTCGTCCGCTTTTAGTTTCAGGGAAATAGTCGGCATGAATTTCAATAATTTCTCCATTCTCATCTTTAACCACGTGCGTACAAGTAATAATATAGGCATATTTCAGTCGCACTTCTCTGCCTATCGTCAGGCGATAAAATTTTTTATCCGCTTCTTCTTTAAAATCGGCACGTTCTATCCACAGTTCGCGACTAAAAGGGATATCTCGGGTTCCTGTTTCAGGTTTTTCGGGATTATTAGTAGCTTGTAGGATTTCCGTTTGATTTTCGGGATAATTATCAATAATCAGTTTCACAGGGTCTATCACGGTCATTACCCGTTGAGCTTCTTTATTCAAATCCTCGCGAGCACAAAACTCCAACAAGTTAATATCTATTAAATTATCACGTTTTGCAATACCGACAATATCGGCAAAGTTACGGATAGACTGTGGGGTATAACCTCGTCTGCGGAGCCCTGAAATTGTTGGCATTCGCGGGTCGTCCCAGCCATTAACGAATCCTCTTTCCACTAATTGTAGTAGTTTTCGTTTGCTCATCACGGTATAGTTCAAATTAAGGCGAGCAAACTCAATTTGTTGAGGATGGTGAATATCAAGAGCTTTGCAGAACCAGTCATACAAAGGTCTATGGACTTCAAACTCAAGCGTACAGAGCGAGTGGGTAATTCCTTCTATTGAATCGCTTTGCCCATGTGCGTAGTCATACATTGGATATATCACCCATTGGTTGCCTGTTCGGTGATGCTCCGCATGTAAAATTCGGTACATAATCGGATCGCGAAGGTGCATATTAGGAGATGCCATATCGATTTTGGCACGCAACACCTTACTTCCGTCCGCAAATTCACCTGCTTTCATGCGGCGAAAGAGTGCTAAACTCTCCTCCTTAGTACGATTTCTATACGGACTTTCAATTCCCGGTTTTGTCGGAACGCCACGATTTTTACTGATTTCTTCTTGCGTCTGTTCATCAACGTAAGCTAAGCCCATCATAATGAGTTTTTCCGCCCATTCGTAAAGTTGAGTGAAATAATCGGATGCGTAATATTCCCCGTCCCACTTAAAGCCGAGCCATTGAATATCTTCCTTTATTGCATCGATATATTTCTGCTCCTCTTTAATCGGATTCGTATCGTCAAAACGGAGATTACACTTACCGTTATATTTCTCTGCTAATCCAAAATTGAGACATATTGATTTGGCATGCCCGATATGCAAAAAACCGTTAGGCTCCGGGGGAAATCGGGTATGAACACGAGCATCATTTTTTTTCTCTAGTAAGTCTTTCTCAATAATTTCTTCAATAAAGTTCACGGTATTCTAATTTAAAAATCAGTAATATAAAATGAGTATTCTATGAACTGACAAAAATACATCAAAATAGAATAGATAAGTCGCTAAAAATGAAGAATAAAATAATAATTTTTATTTTAGGAAAATAGTTTGTTTTGTCAAAAAAAAGTCCTAACTTTGCAACGGTTTTAGAAAAAAGCTATAAACAATTTAATTATTATATTCACTTAAAACAAAAAACATGGATCTAAAAAAATTAATGGCCGACATTGAGGCTAAAAATCCGGCTCAACCTTTGTACATTCAAGCAGCAAAAGAAGTACTTGAAACGATTGAAGATTTCGTTAATGAGAATCCGAAATATGACAAGTATTCTATTGTAGAAAGAATATTAGAGCCTGAAAGGATTATCATTTTCAAAGTTACTTGGGTTGATGATAAGGGCAAACCTCAAGTTAACCGTGGTTTCCGTGTTCAACACAACATGGCAATCGGACCTTACAAAGGCGGAATTCGTTTTCACCCGTCAGTAACCGAAGATACGATGAAATTCTTAGCTTTTGAGCAAACTTTTAAAAATTCATTGACTACACTTCCTATGGGTGGTGGTAAAGGTGGTTCTGATTTTGACCCCAAAGGAAAATCGGAAGGTGAAGTAATGCGTTTTTGTCAAGCGTTCATGACCGAGTTACAAAAATATATCGGACCTGAAACTGACGTTCCGGCTGGCGACATCGGCGTGGGAGCACGTGAAGTAGGATATATGTACGGACAGTACAAAAGAATTCGCGACGAACACGTAGGCGTACTTACCGGTAAAGGTTTACAGTGGGGTGGCTCGCTCATTCGTCCCGAAGCTACAGGTTTCGGAGCGGTTTATTTCCTCGGAGGTATGTTAGATGCTAAAAAAGACACAATTAAAGGAAAACGTTGTATCCTTTCAGGTTTCGGTAATGTGGCTTGGGGAACAGCTCTTAAATTAGCCGAACTCGGAGCTAAATTAGTAGCCATTTCAGGACCGGACGGATACATTATTGATGAAGAAGGTATCAATACACCTGAAAAAATCGCTTATATGACCGAACTTAACGAAACCCGTAATAATGTGGTTGCTCCATTTGCCGATAAATTCAAATCAGCTAAATTCTTCCCGGGCAGAAAAGTATGGGAAGTTCCTTGCGAAATTGCCCTCACTTGTGCTATCCAAAACGAATTAGACGAAAATGACGCTAATTTACTTATCAAAAATGGCGTTAAATATGTTGTCGAAGTTTCAAACATGGGTTGTACCGCCGAAGCAATTAATGCATTGCAAAAAGCAAAAATCAACTTTGCACCGGGTAAAGCGGCAAATGCCGGAGGCGTAGCAACATCAGGACTCGAAATGAGCCAAAATGCTATGAAACTCTCTTGGAATAGAGAAGAAGTTGATGAAAAATTGAAAGGCATTATGAAAAATATTCACGACAACTGCGTGAAATACGGAACAGAAAAGAACGGTTATATTAACTACGTAAAAGGTGCAAACATCGCAGGCTTCATCAAAGTTGCAGACGCAATGATTGCGCAAGGAGTTTACTAACAGTACTTTTTATACGGTTAAAAAAGGCTTTCTGTAAGAAGAAAGCCTTTTTTTTTGCATCTAACTTTCAACTTTGGCTGCGTGAGGCGCTTAGGTGGAAAGCCCGCAAGGGCGGAAGCCGCTGGGGACGCGGCGGCAAAAAAGCGAGCTTGTAAGCTCTTTTTGCCGCCTTGCGTCCCCACGGCTTGTGCCCGCGGACTTGCAACCGGGCGCCGACCCCGAGCGTAGCGAGGGGACACGCCCTAATAAAAATTAAAAATAAAATGATTATTCTCCTAATCTTGACATTAAGACAACTATCAGCCCCCGCACTTTGAGAAACCGCAATTGGTGCAGACAGCACAGCCTTCCTTAATTTCCATACTCTCTTGCTCGCAATTAGGACACCGCATCTCCGCAGGTTTGCTACCGTCTTGAATAAATTTCTTAATAGCCCGAATGACACCGTTTCGCCACGAATTAATAGACGCCTCGTTGAAATTGAGCCCCGAAACAATGTTAATGATACTATCTAACGGAATGTGATGGCGGAGTAGCCCCGAAATCATTTTTGCATAGTTCCAAAAATCGGGATTGAAACAGCGGGATAACCCACGCATGATAACTTCGTAACCGTCCTTGTCAAAATATTGAAAATCATAGGATTTAACATTATTTTCATTCACGGTTTGGATAATATTGCCTCGCTCAACCCATTTCGGTATTGGAAAACGATCCTCTTCGGTTTTGCCGGTAAAAATCTCGTACGGTTTGCCGTTCAACACACCCACAAAAGCTACCCAATCTTCATTATTGTTTTTAAAACGGATAACATCGGCTTTTAGCTCTTTCGGTCGTTTGAGCACGGGTTTATCTTCGGCAGCGTTCGTTTTATTTTGTGCAGTTTGTAAAATCCCCTCCCGCGACCCCTCACGATAAACGGTTAACCCCTTACAACCCACTTCCCAAGCCTTCAAATAAAGCTCATTAACCGTCTCTTTCGTTACAGTAGAAGGCAAATTTATGGTTACCGATATGGAATGGTCGACCCACTTTTGAATACTACCTTGCAGCTCAACTTTTTTCACATAATTGGTATCGGCAGCCGTAGATTTATAGTAAGGAGAGTTTTCAATTAGCTTATTCAGAGCCTCTTCACTAAGATTTTCCAATTGTTCTTTGGTATAATTATGCTTCTTTGCCCACGTTATAAATTTGGGGTGGAAAATACGGTATTCTTCAAAATAATCGCCCGTAGTATCTCTAATGAGTTTTTTAATATTATTATCGTTTGGATTTACTTTTCTTCTTCGGTTATATACAATATTAAAAGCGGGTTCAATTCCCGATGTTGTTTGTGTACAGATACTTACGCTGCCGGTCGGGGCAATCGTCAGCAACGCAATATTTCTTCGTCCGTAGCGAACCATGTCCTCATAAAGTTTCGGGTCTGCCTGTTTTAAGCGTAAAACAAACGGATTATTTGCCTCATTTACAGCCTGATAAACCGGAAAAGCCCCACGTTCTTTCGCCATAGTTACCGATGATTCGTAAGCGGAAAGAGCTAACTGTTTGTGTACTTCGGTTGAAAAAGCAATAGCGTAATCCGACGCGTACTGAATATTGAGAGCCGCTAACATATCGCCTTCGGCAGTAATGCCAAGTCCCGTTCTTCGCCCTTTTAACGTTTGTGCTCTAATTTTTTTCCAAAGTTCTAATTCAACACGTTTAACATCCTCTGTTTCCGGGTCGCTAAGCACTTTTTCTATAATTTTATCTATTTTCTCAATTTCAAGGTCTACCAAATCGTCCATCAATCGCTGAGCGTATTGAATATGTTCTTTAAAGAGCGGCATATTAAAAAAGGCTTCTTCAGTAAACGGATTTTCGACGTAGCTATAAAGATTCACGGCAAGTAAGCGGCAACTATCGTAAGGACAAAGCGGAATTTCTCCGCAAGGGTTTGTCGAGACCGTTTCAAAACCCTCTTCTTTGTAGCAATCGGGGATTGCTTCGCGACGAATAGTATCCCAGAAAAGCACGCCGGGTTCTGCCGATTTCCACGAATTATGAATAATTTTATTCCAAAGTTCTCTGGCGTTGATATCAATTTCGTGAGTCGGGTTATCGGAATCTATCGGATATTGTTGCTTATAAGGTTCGCCCGTTTTCACGCAATACATAAAATGGTCGTCAATTTTTACGGAAACGTTAGCTCCCGTAATTTTCCCCAACGTCATCTTAGCATCGATAAACTTCTCCGCATCGGGGTGTTTAATAGATATGGATAGCATAAGAGCGCCGCGCCGTCCATCTTGCGCCACTTCGCGGGTCGTATTTGAATATCGCTCCATAAACGGCACTACACCGGTAGAGGTGTTGGCACAATTTTTAACGGAACTTCCGGCAGGACGAATATGAGAAATGTCATGTCCAACGCCGCCGCGTCTTTTCATCAACTGAACTTGCTCTTCATCGGTTTTCATAATGCCCCCGTAAGAGTCGGAGCCGTGATTGCTGCCAATAACAAAACAGTTGGAAAGAGAAGCTATTTGTCGATGATTCCCAATTCCTGCCATCGGGCTTCCTTGCGGAATAATATACTTAAAATCTTGCAGCAAGGAAAAGATAAGCTCCTCACTCATAGGATTCGGATATTTTTTTTCAATTCGTGCAAATTCGCGGGCAATACGCCTGTGCATATCATCGGGAGTCCGCTCAAGCAACTCCTCATTCTCATTTTTCAACGCATATTTGTCTATCCAAACCGAAGCCGCCAACTCATCACCGCCAAAGTATTCGGTTACCTCTTTCAGCGCCTCTTTCTTGGTAAAAACCGTTTTTTCCTTCTTCAAATTTTTACTTGTACGCGAAAATATATCTTGCGACTCTTCCGCCTCAACGTTTTCAAACAATCCGCCACTACCGACTTTTATTTTTTCAATTGTCCTCTTTCGGGAATTAATCAACCTCTCCTCCTTATCTCTTTTCTTTTTCAAACCACTCTCAAAATTATCTATCTCATGCAAATTGGAAAAAAGTGTAAGTTCATTATTCATATCTCTCTTTGTTTGATAATTTATTTATTTAGAAAAAAAACGGGCTAAAAAAAGAAGAATTTTTCTCGCTCACTATCCATTCTCTTCATTTTCTTTGATTTAGCAAACCCAATTAACCTATAAAAAATTAAGCTAATATAAAATTTATTATGTAGTCAAAATTCTTTTTTTACTAAATTAATACTAACAAATGTTGATAATCTTTTTTCATTTTGATTATTAAACAATTACCGTTATCTACTTTTTATTTTTTTTAATAATAGATTTTTTATTAGGGCGTGCCCCGTTCGCTAACGCTCACGGGTCGGTCTTCGGTTCCA
>ERZ795052.3032-NODE-3032-length-19192-cov-4.685740_pt1 | contig 19192 bp, 17 predicted proteins | sample MGYA00375136_ERZ795052 | MGnify/ENA primary metagenome ERZ795052 (study PRJEB30181, sample SAMN05720156) | activated sludge metagenome | isolation source: Anaerobic digester | place: Japan | collected 2015-05-26 ... | reverse complement strand
AGGGTTCGGTATCGTAGGCGGTACAGAAGACCTTGTCGCGGAAGGTGAACCGATGATCACCGGTTTTGTCGTATCGGCGAGCACTGTCAGCCGAAATTCCCGCGACGTGCTGATCTCGAACACGTCCCACGCGGTCACTCTGATTGTGTAGGACCCGACATCCGCCGGTACGGGCGTGTACGCCATGACACCCGTTTCGCCGTTGATGGAGAAAAGCTGTGTTCCCTGGGTAAACTGGCTGCTGTAGAACACCGCGCCGTCATCGTCCACGGCCTTGACCTGCACCTGCATCAACTGGCCGACCATGACGGTTACCGCGGAGGGGAACGATGTGAACACCGGTGGAGCGCTGCGAACGAGCACCCACCCCATCCCTGGTTCCGTCGCCCCGCCAGGAAGCTCGTTGAACAGGATATTGTGGATCTCCAGCGAGCTCTCCTGTCCGTGCTGGCCAATCACATGGAACACGATCCGCACCACGACTGAATCACCGACATAAGGCTGTGCATCGGCGCTGGCAAACGCCAGACGAAGCAACCCAGGCTCAACATTCGTCGCCACCATGGATTTCGACATGATGGTGCCGCCAGAAGCCTGTCTGCTCAGCATGGTGTCCGGTACCAGCACCGTCGGGTCGAACACAAGATCGAACTGCCCGCTTACGATGCTGTCCGCCGCCACCAGAGGTTCGCTCGTGATCCTCACCGGCATAGTAACGGTCTGACCCCGCACGCCCACCACTTCATCCATGGAAAGCGTGATAGGCAGACCCGCGCCACTCGTTCCCGCGAACGCAAGGACCAGCGCGAAAAGAGATCTCCAAGGGGTTCTCATGAGCTACCCTCCCTGCTGTCAGGTGCCAGCCGGCATAGGAAAAACGGAAAACCGATAATCGCTAACGAAACAGAACTGCCATTTCGCCGGGTAAGTTCCGGTCACGCTCTGTGCGCATTCCGATGGAATCGTTGGCCAGATGACCGGGCGTATCAATGCCCCCGCGACATGATGAACCGAACGCATTCCCTTTACAATATATGCACTTCAGCGCAAGAGTGTTACTCTCTTCTGCCAGGTTTTTTCTCCGTTTCTCACGACCACCACGTAGACGCCGCTTGCCGCGGGAACGCCCGAGGCATCGCGCCCATCCCACGTCCATTCCGGGGTCGACTGTGACCAGCGGCAAACCACCGTTCCAAGCACCGTGTAAAGGGTCGCGTCAATGGGCCCGTCCGACAGCGGCCCGTGCACCCGGAATGTGATAACTGCATTGAATGGATTCGGATACGCGGTCAGCTCGCTTCGCGCGGGAACCGAAACTCCTCCATGCGCGACCGAAACGGGACTTCGAACGGTTACCGCGCCGTTCGATACCGTGCAGTCCGGTGTCTGATCACCTTTCCGGACGTACGGAAGGGGGCTGCCCCCGTCCGACAGCCGTTCGATTGCAATCGCGAATACGGTGCTGTCAGGGATGTCCTGCTTTGTGAGCCCCTGCACGGAGAACAGGGTGCCCGTACCTCCCGCGGGATTGGCGACGGATCCCGAAACGCGGAACAGACCACTCCCTGCGTCGGCGAGTGTGACTGCGTCCGCGGGAAGAAGCCCTCCCTGAACGGATGCCGACTGGTAGAGCCCCGGCGGAACCGTAAGAGCAAATTGCAGCGTCGTGGTGCCGCTGAAGGAAAGAAGGCCGCTGCCCTGAACCTGAATGGAATACGGGGACCCTGCGTCAACCGAGGAATCTGACGAAACAGCGATTTGGACCGGCACCATGTTCAGGTTGCGGACTCGTACAGACCCATTCTGCGCGGTACAGGGAGGCTTGTTTCGTTCGTTCAAATAGTAGAGCAGAGTGCCGTTCTGCGATAACCGTTCCAGTCGCACCTCCCCGGAGGTGTTGTCTGGAATGTTGGCCTTCGGAGTGCAACGCAGAAAGAACAACGTGCCGTTGTTTGCCAGCGGGAGTGTCCAGTAGCCCCCGACGACAATCACACTGTCACGTTTCGCGGAGCTAAACCCCGCTCCAGACGGGAGAGCTGGTCCTTTGACGGCTGCAGTATCTACCAACATGATACCGAGCGGGACGCGAACGCCGAAGTTGAAGGAGGTTACGGAGTCCAGAACGGTGACGCCGCTGATGCGTACCGGCAACAAAAACTGCTGTCCCGCTTCCACGACCGTGTCGACCGGCACGCTCAGAACGATTTCGCCAAGGGATTTCGCGCGTGCGGTGGACGGCAGAATCCACGAAGCGGCCAGGAACAGCACCAGCGTCAAGGTGTTACCGGACCGACATCGGGACCCCTTCATGTGCGCCCCCAACGGCTTTGTCATTCACTGTGAACCGCGCCGGAACCAGGGCCAGCGTCTGCTTTGATCCGTTGCCAGCACAGCCGCCGCGGACACCGCGGCGGCAATCATCAGAGGCAGAAACCATTCCCGGGGGCCGTACCCGGCAACATTTGCTGCAACGCCTGCCACGAAGAGGAGAAACAACACGAACGCAACGATATGGAGTAAATCCCAGTAGACCGACCGCATGCCCTTATGCTTCCCACGTGATCCCCCCGAGATCAAGATTGCCCATCTCCAATATAGCGCTTCAATCCCAGAAATGGGACAACTCACGCCTGTGGCTTCGAGTTTCCCGGGCACGGGCTCGCGTCCGCAGATCGAACGGCGTCGGCCAGCCAGCGTCGGACATCAGCTTCTGTTTCCAGTTTCCCTTCCAGCCAGAGCCGTTCTGCCTCCGCGAGAAGCTCACCCATGGTCGCGTCGCGCGGCACTCCCGCCTCCGCAAGCACGGTGCCGTTCACGGGCATGCGGCTCTTCCCGCCGTGTGCTTTCCCTTCGGCGATAATCCGGTCGGCGATGTCACGAATTCGGGAAACGGCGTCCGCCAACCCGAACGACGCCGCATCTGCCGCCCAGAACGACACGAGGGCGCCGGTTCTGTCATTGCGCACCAGTTGTGCGATGCGCCCCTCTCTGAGAGAGTTCTGCGCCGCCCAGACCATGCGCCGGGCAATCAGCGCGCCGACCCCATCCACCACCGACCGCGGCGCGCGAAGTGACGCCAGCACGGCCTCGGCGCGTGAGGCTGCCTCTTCGTCGTACGGCTCGACAACCCTGTCGGCGGATTCATTCGGCGCCGCGCGTGCTACGCCGTCTGCCAGCACGCACGCGAGAACCAGCACAATCGATGCATCCGAGGCCAGCGCCTCAAGGCGCGCCGAAGTGCGGACAATCGTTTCCGACGACCAGACGACACCGGGCCCGAAAACGTGTGGTAAGAGCCCGAGTTCGGCAAGTAGACGGAATGCCACTTCGCGGTGTTCCTCCGTCATCATGAATTCGAGTTCCTGCCAGATCCGCTCCCGCGCGATTCTGCCAAGGGATGGAGCGGCCGACATGAGGGCGAGCCGGGTGGTTTCTTCCAGCGAAAACCCGAATCTCGCCGCAAATCTCACGGCGCGGATGACGCGCAACGCATCCTCCCCGAATCGCTCCGCCGGGTCCCCGATTGTTCTGATGATGCCTTTCCGGAGGTCCGTGAGCCCTCCGCAAAGATCGATCACGGAACTTCTGGACAGATCAAACGCCATCCCGTTGATCGTGAAATCGCGCCTGCGGACGTCCGCTTCAAGATCGGCGTATTCCACCCACGAAGGTCGTCGACCGTCTTCGTAGTTGCCTTCCCTGCGAAAGGTGGCCACATCAAACGAGAGACCGTTTGTCAGCACGGTGATGACGCCGAATTGTGCGCCGAGCCGCAACGATCGCGGAAAGAGCGCCTGCGTTTCCTCCGGTTTCGCGGATGTGACAATGTCGAAATCCTTCGGAATCAGCCCGAGCACCATATCACGCACGCAGCCGCCAATCAGGCACGCGTCGTAGCCTGCCGCGTGAAGGGTGCGGATTACCTCAGCGGCGGCGGCAAACTCGTGGGAGGAGGAAAGGGGCGGGGATATCACAAGGGGGAGCTGTTCCACGAGGTGCCCCACCATTGCGGTGTCAGAACAGAATCGTGCGGAGTTCGCCCCGGATCGGTTTCCGTCTGCGACGAAACTCCAAGCGCCGCCGCAAGTACCGACTCGAGATCAGATTTGTCGTTGTTCAGGAGGGAAATAACAAAATCTGCACCGCAGGACAGTCCCTCGGCGGCGAGGTCCGGGAGTTCCCCGATGCTTTCCAGTACACACGGGACATTCCGCAGCCGCGTATTCGACTTCACCCGGCGGATCAACTGGGTGCCGGGTGTTTTTGGCATATGATGATTGGCAAGCAGAAGGTCCACGCGGGAAGCGCCGAGTATTCGCCACGCTTCCTCGCCATCCGGTGCCGTAAGCACGTGAAGGCGGAAGGGAAGATGAACGAACCGGTTCAGCCAGATGGCCAGAATCGCCCGCATGGACGGGTTGTCGTCGACGACAAGGATGGTTTTGTGTCTGGCCACAGCATGCACCCGCGGCGTTCGGGACGATCTGTCATTGGTGGGAGTGTGCTCCAGTTCACAAAGATATGCGGTTTGTGAAATCTGGCAAGGCCGCTTCGTGCCTCCCATCTCATTTTGTCCGGGGCGGGGCAATAACGATACTATTTCGAAAGGCTTCTTCATCACCGCAGGGAGGTGGACAATGCCGACACTGCACGGGCGCATCACTGACGCGGCGAATGGCGAACTCCGCGAGGCGAAAGTCAGCGTGGTCGATTGCGAGGGGGGAGTACGCACACCGGAGGGGGCGGTTCTCAAGGTGGGGAACGGGCTGGTTTCGTTCTACTGCGGCGGGGAGTTCTCCGTTCCCGTGAAGGGTGGCCCCTGTCGCATTGTTGTGGAGCGTGGTACTGAGTACGAGCCGCTGGTGAAACACCTCAACGTCCCCTGGAAAGGCGACCTCGATGTCACTCTGGAGCTGCGGCGATGGGTTGATCTCCCCCGCATGGGCTGGTACCCGGGCAACACGCACATCCACTACGATCAGAACGAAAGACAGCCGTACGAACGGCTTCGCCTTGAACCACACGTGAATGACTTCGCCGTCACGGTCGTAAGCATTCTCCAGCGGTGGGATCTCCCGTACGCGTCCAACCGTTTTCCCCTCGGCGCGTTCACCGAGTTCAGCACGGCACATCATGTGGTGGATGTGGGGGAGGAGGTCCGGCATAACTTCTGGGAGGGAGGGTTTGGGTACGGCCATCTGCTGGTGTTCCGTATCCACGACCAGGTGGAGCCGTTGAGCCGGGGGATGCTGGTCAACGATTTCAACCCCGACTATCCCCCGCTCTGCTTGGCGTGCGACGACGCGCACCGGCAGGGCGGAATAGTGGTGTGGTGCCACAACGGCCTCGGCATGGAAGCCCCCGTGGCAGCCGCGCTGGGCAAGCTGGACGCGCTGAACCTTTTTGATCCCTACTGGATGAACCCGGAGTACGACTTGTGGTACAAAATGCTCAACTGCGGATTCCATCTGCCGGCGAGCACCGGAAGCGACTGGTTCGTCTGCTCAAATAACCGCGTATACGCCTGCACCGGGACAGATTTTTCATACGAAACCTGGTTGGCGGCACTGAAGAAGGGTCAGACATTCATTACGAACGGCCCGGCGTTGCTTCTTTCCGTGGATGGTCACGGGCCGGGCGCGTTTCTGCCCTGCACCTCAAAACGCGCCCTCGAGGTGAAAGCCGAGTGGCGTTCTTTCCACCCCATTGAGGTTGTCGAGATAGTCCGCGACGGTTTCGTGATTGCGCGGAAGGAGTTCGCAACCGGGAGCCGGGAGGGATCGTTTGTTCAGACAGTGCTCCCGGAAACCGACGGGTGGATTGCCGCCCGCTGCTCAGGCAATGCCCGCGACAGCTTCGATCAGGCCATCTTCGCGCATACGAGCCCGGTCTACGTCCAGACAGGCGCTCCTTCCCCGGCACGGGAAGAAGCCGCCCGGTTCTTTGCAGATGCGATCCGTGGCTCAGTTGACTGGGTCAACACGAAAGGGCGCTTCCACAACAAGCAGCAGCGCACCACCGTTCTGAACCTTTTCCGGGAAGGGGCGGCCGTCTACGAAGGCATGCTCCGAAAGGCGCACACGTAAGTACGAACTCTGAGGAAACGGCTTCAAAGGCTCTATTCGGTGGTTCGGATCACACGGAAAACCTGTACCCGGTTGTTTCCCGTATCGGCCACCCACACAACGTTGCCGGCAGGGTCACTTGCCACGCTGCAGGGCTCCAGAAACTCGCCATCTTCGTTTCCGCGCAACCCATGTTCACCTGTAAGGTGATACATCCGGTTGAGGAACACGAGCCGGTTGTTCCCGGTGTCCGCAATCAATATGTCCCCCTGTGGAGTCACGTTCACGCCGCGGGGACGCAGAAGAATCCCCTCTCCCCAGGTGCGCAGAAGCGTCCCGAAGCGGTCAAACACTGCGATCCTGTCGTTCCCGGTATCGGCAACCACGATGTTCCCGTCGGGGCTGCACGCCACCCCGGCGGGGTCGGAGAGTATGCCGGTTGACTGGATCCGCGCTCCCAATTCTGAGGGGGTTTCCTGGTAGAGCTGGATAAGTCGGTCTGCATCGATGTCGGTGCACCAGATACTGGCATCAACGTTGAGCGCGATACCGTTCGGATACCCGAGCGGGCCGCCTTCCGCGTCCTTGTTGATCACGCCCGCCCAGACGAGGTCCTGGCCCAACCTCACCAGACGCCGGTTATACGTGTCGGCCACCCAGATATCCAGATTGCGGCCCGCCGCGATGCCTGCCGGGCGGTTGAACTGGCCGTCGCTCCACCCGAACCCGCCAATCTCGCGAACATAACGCCCCTCGCCGTCGAACTCCTGTATGCGGTCGTTCCCTGTATCAGCGACGTACCAGTGCCCGAATGACGCGCACGCGATGCCCCGCGGTTGACGGAAGCACCCGGATGACGAACCGCGTTCGCCGAACGAGCGCATGAAAACAAGGCGCACCGCTCGCGTCGGCGCGAGTGCGCTGAGACCAGATTCGAGCTGGTATCCTCCGCACCCGCAGAACAGCAGCGCCATCACAGTGAGGAGACGCAACCGCGATGCAGTCATTCTCGTTCCTCGCCTCGGGCGTGGGCTTGATCCAGCCCCCGCCGCCATGCCGACGCTATCAGATAGTCGAAAACCCACATCGGCCAGCGCGCGCCGAGGTGTCGCTTCACGAGTGCTTCCACACGACGCGAAACACATGGCGTCGTGACAAACCGGATCGCGCTGCGCTTCCAACGGTTCCTTTTTGCGTAACGAACCGGACCGAGCAGATCTGCGCGGAGCTGCGTTATGAAAACAGGGTCTTCGTCAAAAAGAACAGGCATGCACTCCCTGGCGAACGATTCGGACAGGGAAAGCACATCCTCCAGGCGCCGCCTGTGAGCGTGATACGCGCGCGCCTGCGGCACACGGACGAACCGCGCTCCGTGTTTCTGCAACCGCCACGCCAGTTCTATGTCTTCACCTCCCCAGGCGCGCACTCGTTCACTGAAGCCCCCCGCTTCTCGCAAAAGAAATGTCGGCACCGCGGAGTTGTAGGTCAGAAAATACCTGAATGGGATCGGTTCATCGGCTTTCAGTTTTGCGATGCCGCGCGTTTCGAGGTAACGTGTCAGTGCGTCGCGCGGAATGTCGGGGTGGAAACAGACGCTTCCCAACCCGACCGCCCGCCCCGCTGGATCAATTGCCTCCCGGTAAGCGCGTATGAACCCCGGAAGGACCCTCATGTCATCATCGAGAAAAACCACCAGCGGGCTGTCCACCAGAGCCAGCCCGGCATTTCTCGCGGCGGAACGCCCGCAGTTCTTCTCCAGTCGGAGGAAAATCAGTCGGAACGGGAACGCTCCGGGATCAAGCTCAACTGCTGGAACCGACCCGTCATCGACCACAACGACCGAAAACGGCACTTCTCTCTCGAATTGCCCGGCGAGTGTTTCCAGTGCTGCGGAAAGATGCTCCGGCCGGTTGTAGGTTGGCATGAGAACGGTTATCTCAGCCATCGTTCCTGTTCTCCGGGGAGGAGTTGCGGGCGGAGAGCTTCGCATATACCTCAAGCAAACGGTCGGATTCGCGCTCCCACGTAAGCTCGCGCGCCGCTTTCACGCAGTTTTCGGACAATCGTTTTCTGTCGGAGACGGCCCTCCGTATCGCGTTCGCAACCGCCTCAAGGTTGCATCCCGGATCAACCAGCACACCGACGTCGTACTCACGAACTACCCGTCGAATTTCCGGCCAACCGGTCGCCACCACAGGGACTCCCGCCGCGATGTACTCGAACAGCTTGTTGGGCAGAGCAAGCTGCAGGTTCATTCCGGCGGATTCGCCAAGGAACAGCCCGATGTCGCACGCAGCCGTGTACGGAGGCAAATCTTTGAACGGAACGGCATCAAGAAAACTGATCCGATCCTTGGCCGGCGACGCGGCGGCGCGGTGCTCCATGTCTTTTCTCAGCGGCCCCGCACCTATGAGAACAAGGTGTGCGTCCGGAAGAAGCGTCATGGTGTCAATCGCCCGTTCTATGCCCAGCCCCGGAAGGAAACCACCCTGGTAGAGAACAAGCACACGCGAAGGGGGACAGCCAGTCATCTCGCGAATTGGTGCCGGTTCGACGGGACCGATCTCCTTTGGCAGATTGCGCAGCACGACCGCGCCGACGCCATATCGGGCTCGCAGTTCGTCCGCAATACCCTCACACACCGTTATCACGGCATCACTTCGGGGGATCAGCGTTTTTGCGAAACCCTGCCACGCGGCGCGAACGACTGGTCTGCCCACGAGACTGGGAAGCTCAACCCAGAGTTCATGGGCGTCGTGCACGAGCTGTGCGCGCGTCAGCGATGCCGCCAACCAGGCTGGAAACAGCGTGTCAAGGTCATGAGAATGAATGATCCGGGCTCTGCGCTCCATCAACGCTGAGAACGCGCGCCGCCAGAAACACGCGTACCTGATGCGCAGGGAGTCCGATGTTCCCACCGGGATTCTTTTGACAGTTACCTCTTCCCAGCCGGTCAACGGCGGGGTGCTCGGTGTTTCCATCCCGATGATGCGGACGTTGTAGCCGGCGGCGATGAGCGACGTTGCCTCCTTGAAGACACGCGCGTCGTGCCTGAGGTCGTTGTACACAACCATGTCGACTGCGATGCCGCCGCCGTTACGCGCGTTCATCTCGACCCCTTTGGGAGCAATGTACGGAACTTGCGCTTCCATGCGGGTGCGGTTTTCGCAACAAAAGAAGCCCGGCGTGACCGCGACCATTCCACGGCGAGGTAGGGTGTCAGGGTTCCCCCGAAACCGCGTTTGTAATGCGCAATCGTCTCCATGTTCGCTCCGGCGAAGTCGAACTCGCCCACTTTCCCGGAAGCGAATTCAAACGCACTGCAGAGGGCCATCGCGCTGGCTCCCACAGGTATGCCTTCGTCAGTAGTTCCCGCGATGAGTTCATACGCTGATTGGCCGGCCCCGGTGGCAGTGGGCGGGTCGAACCCGATTGCGATGGTGGCAAGAACTGCATCGCCGCGGAAAACCCCCATCGTGGCAACATTGTTGCACACCGACAGGAGTGCGAGGTAGTCGTCCCAGGCTTGTGCGGGAAGGGGAGGGGCTTCTCCCTGCCGCCGGAATGTTGCTGCCACTGTTTCCCTCAATGCTCCGTGCGCATGTTCGCCGGTGAGACACTCCGTTCTGAGATTCGCCTCGCGTGCGTCGCGAAGGTTTCTCCTCACATTCTGTCGAAAAATTTGGTGCACGCCGTGCTCAAGCGGGATCTTATACGTGTACCTCACTTCTGTGCGCCAGCCCCGCCACAGGAATGGTCGGACGTCGACGACCTGTGGCGGCAAAACGATCCTGCAGTATGCGGCGTGTTGTTCGCACCACGCGGCAAACTCCCCCATCGCTTCCAACCGCCGGGCTTCTCGCCGCTCCGGTGCGAGGTCGTCGGGGAAATTTTCGATCCATGCGGAATACGGCGCAATTGCCGGGGTCAGCAAAAGGGTCTGCCCCAACCGTTTCTTCCTTGCCAGAGAGACACAGAAAGCCGGGTTGCTCCTCGACATTAGCACGAGATACATGGGTTCGGCATTCATAAGCCGGCACGTCGGCTCGAACCACTGGGTCTGGGCGAAAAAAGGCGATGGACGGGCCGCAGAAAACTCCTGCCACTGCGCGCGATCCCACAACTCAATCGGCATTGAGTCCTCCATGGCAACGATCGGGCAGACGCTGGACACGCTCCTTTGTAGTTTACGGCGCGAGGTCTCATTGTGTCCATGCCTCGCGGCTTTCGCGTTGGCTTGCCCCTTTCTTCAGAGGGCGAGTACCATTTCCCACAAGTCCGTCTGCCATGTTCTTTCCGGAGAACAGGCGCGTTGCCGAACACACGCGAGGGAGTGTCAGAGTGGTACGGGTGAAGGACAAACTCTGGATATTTGCCGTCGAGCAGGCATGTGACGACACCTATTACAACATCCCGATTACCCGTGTGACCCCGGTGGAAGGTGCGTACTACCTCGGTGTCGAGCGCCTCGCCATGATCGTATCACGCGAAGGCCCTTACCCGCCCCTTGAGCCTTACCTCCGAATAATGCGCCCCCTGAAGGAGGTCGTCTGGTCCATCGTTGATTCCGGCGGCGTCACCGGATGGGCACAGGGGAAGGAACTCGACATGCTGTGCGACCTTGCATGCCGTTTCCCGAATATCACCGGCATTTTCATGGATGACTTCTTCAACGGGAAGCCGGAGGACGGGTACGCCGTCCATTCGATCGAGAAACTCACGCGGATTCGAGAAAAACTGGTTCTCCCTCACCGAACGCTGGATCTCTGGGCAGTGCTGTACCGACACCAGCTCGATCTACCCGTGATCGAACACCTGAATATGTGCGACGTCGTGAGTTTCTGGGAGTGGTGGGGACGGGAATTGCCTCACCTGGAAACGAATCTGGAGAAACTTGAACGGCTCGTTCCTGAAAAGCGGCGCTCGCTCGGCATCTATCTCTGGGATTACGGAGATCGGGCGCCAATGCCACTCGACCTTATGCAACATCAGTGCAGGCTAGGACTCGAGTGGTTGAAAAGTGGAAGAATCGATAGCATGATGTTCCTGACGAATTACCTGCTCGACCAGGATTTTGAAGCGGTTGAATGGACCAGAGAATGGATTGCCGAAGTGGGAGATGAGGTGCTCGCTTCCTGAATATCCCCAACGTCCGTTGAAAGGAGTTGCATAATGGCAAAAGGTCAGCTCACGCCGGAACTGATACGCAAGCTGGAATCGGTGGACAGCCCGACCATTTCCAATGCGATTGAGCGGTTCAAGGTACGGTCCCGTCGCGAGGGATACATGGGGCCCCAGATTGTGTGCCGGTTCCCCCATATGGGGCGTATCGTGGGGTATGCCACGACCTGCACGATAGTCGAGTACGACGAGAACTTCCCCCCGGATCCCAGGGAACGGTTCAAATGGCTGGAGTCGATTCACAACTCCCCCAAGCCGGCCATCTGTGTGGTGAAGGACACATGTCACCGCAAAGGATGGTCATCTCACTGGGGCGAGATCGTAGGCACGCAGGTACAGGTTCTTGGCGCGCGAGCAATCATCACTGACGGCGCAGTCCGGGACCTTGAAGCCCTTGAAGCAATGGGGATGAAGACGTGGAGCGAATATGTCGTTGTCTCTCACGGCTGGATTGACGTTGGCAAAGCTGACATCCCGGTGGAGGTTGGCGGGCTCGTGGTCAATCCGGGCGACATTCTCCACGCCGATATGAACGGTGTCGTCAGCATTCCGGCGGAGGTGCTTGACGACATGCCGGCGGCAATAGACGATGTGCTCAACAAAGAGCAGACGTTTATCAAAAGCATGCGGGAGAATGGGTACGATATTGAGGCGCACCGACGGCAGTTGGAGCACTGAGTCTCGAACAACCTGCGCCGCGCAGAGGACAGAATCAGGACAGCCTCTCCGCGGTTTGTTTGTCCGGTGGAGTCATTCGGACGATTCAGGTGTCTTTCACCCGCGCGGCACGTTCAACTGCACCTCCGCACATCTCCGGAAAGAAATGGCAGTAACTGCATTTCGCGGCACGTTCGACTTCGTAATCTCTTCGTGGCAAAAGCCTGTTCAACGATGGCCCGAACTGAAACCCGTCAAAGAACGGAGCGCTACCGTTTCATCGCCAGACCGACCGAGAAGGAGCGTCCCGGCATTCTGAAGCGAGCCATCTCCTCATACTGCACGTTGAACACGTTGTTTGCTTCCAACGAAAAGGTGAGCCAGCGGCGCAGTGAGTAGTCGGTTCGCAGGTTTGTCAGCACAAAGCCGCGCGGAGCATCAACCTGGTATGCCGCGAAGACCTCTTCTTCCACACGGCTCCTTCCTCGAACAACCACCGTGTTTCGCAACCTTCCGTGGGTGAACACCACGACACCCGAGAACGTGTGGCGTGGACGGTACGGAATCGTGGGGTTGCTTCGTCCCGGCGTTCGGTCTTCGGCCCGCAAATACAGGTAATTGAGCGCAAGCGAGAACCCTTGAAACGGTTCGAGCGTCGCCTGCGCATCCACCCCGCTCATTCGCACTTTCAGTAGATTGGCCACCTGAAATCGGTAGCGCCCGTCGGTCTGCACGGGCAGTTCACGCCAGTAGATCCAGTCGTCGTAATCGTTCACGAACGCAGCCACGTCCATTTTCAGCACCGGCGAGAGGTCGTGAGTCAAACCGAGTTCGTATGATTTCATCTTTTCCGGGCGCAACGAATCGTTGGGAGCGAATTCTGTCCCTCCTGCCGGTTCCAACACGAGATATCTCTCGGCGATACTGGGAGATCGAAAGGCTCTTCCGACGGAGGCCCGAACAAAGAACGTTTTCCCAAGCGGGACCGTAAGGCCCAGCTTCGGATTGACCAATGTTTCGGTGGCCTTTCCCGGAAGCGAGGTGTAATCGCCCCGAATGCCGAAATCGAGCCGTTGTCCGGTGGCAAAAAGAACTTCGGAGAGGGAGAAAAGAGCCGCGTTGCGAGCCGATCGATTCCCGTAGAGAACGCTGTCTGAGCGTACGAAGTCCAGTGAACCTTCTCCCCCGATTGTCTGGGTAAGAAAACCCGCCAACTGCTTTTGCCACTGCAGTCGGCTGCCCATTCTTTGTGACGTGACGGAACTGCTCAACCCGGCAACCGGTTGCTGTGTGGCGGACTCCATTCCGTAGGTGTACAGGCCGGCGTTCCACAGCCCGTGTTCGAGAGTGCCGGCTTTTGTTGTCAAGTCCAGATTCCACCACCCTTTGTTCTGCCGGTCCTGTTTCTTCTCATCAGGGACTTTCAGCGGCTCCAGCAGGCTTTTCCATCGATGGGGATATCCGGCGTGAGACCTGCCGCCGCCCACGCTTCCTCCGATCTCGAGACCGGGAAAGACCGTGTGCGCGACCTTCCCGTAGGCCTGCCAGACGGAGTAATCCGACGCTTCGCGGTGACCGTCCGACCTGTTGTGGGCGGCATACACCAACCATCCGGTCGAACCTCTGTGATCGGCATGGAGCACCGACGTTTCGGCGAAATCCGCGAGGCCTGACCGGTATTGCATCCAGGCGGGTGGCTTCTCGAAGGCACCGTAACGAGCGACGAGTCTCGTCTCCGGTGTTCCCAACGGATCGCGGGTTATGAGGTTTATTACCCCGCCCATTGCAGACGAACCGTAGAGCGCGGAGAACGCTCCTTTCACAACCTCCACCCGCTCCACAGCACCGATTGGAACGAGACTCCATGATTGCCCACCGGAATCGGTGTTAAGTGCCGGGCGGCCGTCGACGAGCAGAAGGACTCTGTTCCCCACGCCCCCACCCAGAACGTCCGAAGAGCCGCGGATACTGACCGAATTCGTTGCAACACTGTGGGACCGAAATACCTGCAACCCGTCCAGCGTTTCCAGCGCCTGGTCGAGTGAGCGAACGCCGCGATACTCCAACTCGTCGTCCGTTACCAGCGATACGGATACCGACGCAGCGGTCGTTGCCTCCAGGCGGCGAACTGCCGTCACCACGATATCCTGCCCGCGAATCGGCCTGGTTCGGAGGACGATTTCCACCGTTCGCAGCGGTTCCCGGAGTTCGATAATCTCACGCCACGGATCGTGGCCCACGTAATCCGCCGAGATGAGGTACCTGCCCGGGGGCACATTTCGGATCACGAACACGCCGGTTGAGTCGGCATTTACACCGAACGCCGGTGATGACGACTCCTCCTGGCGCACCTGCACCGGAGCGTACGGCAACGGGGCACCCTGCTCGTTTGTTACCTTTCCGGCGAGCTCCGCCGCGCCTGCGAAACGGACGGAGAGTAATAAGACGATTACTCCCGAGCGCAGCATCAAGCGACCACGTACCGAGTTCGTGAACCGAACCATGGCAGGAATGTCAGGGACGGATGGTAAAATTGATGTTACGCAGATCTATCGCACCGCCATTACCCACGGTAACCGAGTCGAGTGTTGCATCCGCGGGCAGATCCACACCATACGCGCCGATGAACCCCAGCGTCATCGGGGGGGTGAACGTGTAGGCGGCGACCGCATACCCTTGTCCGTAAGGTACGTTAGGGATTGTGTAGGCTTTGGAGCCGGAAAATTGCGGGAGCGCGACCATGGTGACCGGTTGACCCATCGCGGCAAATGCGGGGGGAGGACCGATCTTGTTTGCGGGCATCACAACGAGATATACGGCCTTTGTGGGCCATGTTCCAGAGAGCGTGAGAGTTCCGGAAATGCTGCCGGTAGGTCCGGTTGAGACTTTGGCGCGCGAATAATCGACCGGGATGTCTATTTCCAGATCCGGCTGGCTTCCACTCAGAGTGATGGAGAGCGGCGTATTGTCACCAGCCTGTGGGTCAGCTCCGTACGCACCTATTGTGGTTGTCGCGGCCGCTCCCGTCATGGTGGTGTCGCGCCAGGAGGCTGCGAGCGCGGCGTAGGTGCCGAACGTGATGTTCTCAATTACGTATTCATTCGTTCCGGGAGGGATGTACGCACTGGCGAACGACGGGGGCCCTCCTGCGGCTTCAGTCGCGAGCCCTTTCGTCGTATCCCACGCGACAAACAGGGAAACCTGCACGGTTCCCGTGTCCGGACGTGCTTTTGCACCGGGGATTATTCTCCCGTGTATTCGACCGGTTTGGGGTGGATTCGTACTATCGCAGCCCGTGAACGCCGCCAATCCGGCCAACAAACACCACGCTAAAGAACAACGCTTCATCGTTCCGATCTCCAGTTGCGATTTGGCTATCTCCGCGGGACCATTCCGTACCGCACACATCTCATTCACGTCATGCGCGACGTGAAGACCCGCCACAACAAGTCCACCAGAAGTCCTGCCACTGCCCCTGCAAGACCGACTGCAAGACGGTAGTCCGGCCATACGCCGTTGCGCTGGGCAACTAGGATTCCTACGAGCGCCATGAACGCGACCATCCCAAATCGAACGACGGCTGGCTTCCATCGCGTTGGCGACGGTGCGTCGGGCATTTTCGCGGAGAAATATGACATGCCACACAGCATCGCGAGAATCCACAGCGCGATGAGCCCCAGAATACCGAGCGCGGGGAATATGTGATACAGCGTTTCCGTAAAACTCATCATTTCCTCCAATAGAAACGTACCGCGTGCAGACGGAAAACACCACTCCCGCGGTGGTACCGACTTGCGCCGGGGGCAATTGTCCCCCTATTCTACATGTCGCCAAAGGAGGTTCTGCCATGCCGGAAAGCCCGAAAGTCGCCGCGATTATTACTACGTATTTCCCGAACTCACACGCGGATGTGATTGTAACCCGTTTCCTCGAGGGGTTCCCCTCTGACGAAGGAGTAATACCGCCGCAGGCGAGAATTGTAAGCATGTGGCTGGATCAGATTGCTCCAAACGACATCGGTCTGGCGAAAGCAAAAGAGCATGGTGTGCCGGTGTTCCAGAGCATTCGAGCAGCGTTGACGCTCGGTGGAAGCGATCTCGCCGTGGATGGCGTGCTTCTCGTCGGGGAACACGGTGACTATCCGCGAGACGAATGGGACCGTCAGATGTACCCGCGCCGCGCATTGTTCGAGCAGATCTGCGGAGTATTCGCAGAAACGAAGAAATCAGTCCCCGTGTTCGTGGACAAGCATTTGTCGTACAACTGGCCCGACGCCGCATGGATGCTGGAACGGGCAAGGCAGTTGAATGTGCCTCTTATGGCGGGATCATCGCTGCCGGTGGGATGGCGCGAACCGGAGTTGGAACTGGATCTGGACTGCGATCTCACGGACGCCCTCGCGCTGGGGTACGGGCCGCTGGAAGCGTATGGATACCACACGGTCGAGACATTGCAGTGCATGGTGGAACGCCGACGTGGTGGAGAGACCGGTGTGAAGGCGGTTACCTGCCTCCGCGGCGATGACGTGTGGAAAGCCGGAGAAAACGGTGTCTGGTCTCAGGACCTTTTTGAAGCCGCCCTGAAGACTGTGTTCACAAAAAAGGACGAGCCGCCACGGTCTGGATGCGCGGCTCCTTTCGCATTTGTCATCGAATACTTCAGTGGTTTGCGGGCCACCGTGATCATGCTGGACGGATACATCGTGGACTGGGCATTTGCCGGTCGCGTGGATGGGAAGGTCGTTGCCACGGAGTTCGCGCTTGAATACGGGCCGCCATTTTCCCATTTCGGGTATCTGTCGCGAAACATAGAACGGATGTTTATCACCGGCGTGCCGCAGTATCCAGTCGAGCGCACCGCGATTACTACGGGTGTCATCTCGGCCGTGATGGAATCATGCGCAAAGGGCGGTGCCCGTATATCCACTCCCTACCTTGCCATCCCGTATCGATCGTATGAAACTCCACCCATTCGTGCCTATGGCCACAAACGCCCCGGGAAAACCGGCGAGGGGTACAAACCCATAGGTTACTCTGACGAAGGGTGATTCGGACAAGTCTATCAGCCTGTGAGAGAGCTGCATATGGGGCAACTTGAAGGAAAAACGGCGATCGTGACGGGCGGCGCGAGTGGAATCGGCCGCGCCTCTGCCATTCTGTTCGCCCGCGAAGGGGCGAACGTAGTGATCGGGGACATAGTTGACGAAAAAGGTGAGCAGGTAGCGGCCACCATTCGATCTGAGGGCAACAAGGGCCTCTTCGTTCACTGTGATGTGTCTGACACCCGACAGGTTGCGGGACTTGTATCTCGGACGGTGAGCGAGTTCGGAGCGATCCACGTGCTTCACACAAACCCGTTCTACAGCGTCGGCGGAGTGGTGGAGACGATGACGGACGAGGTGTGGGACAGAACCCTTGCAGTGACCCTGAATGGCGTTTTCTATTGCTCGCGCGCCGTCATTCCGGAAATGATCAGAGCAGGCGGGGGCTCGATAGTTCACACATCGTCTGTGGCGGGAGTTGTGTCGCTCGCCGGAACGGCAGCATACTGCGCCGCGAAGGGAGGAGTGATCCAGCTCTGTCGGTCAATAGCCCGGGATTACGGGCGTAAGGGGATACGGTGCAATGCCCTGTGCCCCGGTGATGTAAGGCCGCGTGAGAACCACCCCAAAGAGGTCCCACCGGGCAGCATAATGGACGTCAAGACCTGTCTGGGACGCAGCGGATTTCCCGAGGAACTGGCCAACGTGGCCCTGTTCCTCGCTTCTGACGCCGCCTCGTACGTGACGGGTGCCGCCATCATGGCTGACGGGGGGTGGACGTCCATCTGATTCGCCAGGTGTGAGTTGCGCCGGGAGAGAGTGAAAGAGGGCGGGGAATGAAAGTTTTCCGCGCCCTCTTTCACTTTTCGAGTGGCTGCTGCTACTCTTTGAGCCGCAACCGGGCGTATCGGCGTTTGCCTACTTTGAGGATGGCGCCGTCTTTGACAAATATCTCCGCGTTGGCATCAGTCACTCGGTACCCGTCGAGCGTTACGCCACCCTGTTGTATGAGACGGCGCGCCTCTGACATGGAGGGTGCGGATTCAGTTTTTACGAGGATGTCGACGATGCGCACCGGGTTCTCGTCCAGAGTGAACTCGGGCATGTCTTCCGGCAGTTGATCGCGACGCGAGAAAACGCCGAGGAACTCTTCCTCAGCCGCAATAGCTGCCTGTGCGCCGTGGTACCGTTGCACAACCGCGCGCCCGAGTTCCCGTTTGATTTCCATCGGGTTCGTGCCGCGCCGAAGTCTCGCCTCCGCCGCGCGGACTGCGTCCTGCGACACTCCCGCTGCCAGAGTAAGGTAATCGATGAGCAGATCATCGCGTATGGACATGATTTTCCCGAACATATCTGCTGGCGAATCGTTCACCCCGATATAATTGTTCAGGCTTTTTCCCATCTTCGGACCGCCATCCAACCCACGTAACATGGGGGAAAGAACGGCAATCTGCGGGCGCTGACCCATCGCGCGCTGCAAATCCCTGCCCTGAAGGATATTGAAGCGCTGTTCCATTCCTCCGAGCTCCACATCTGACTGAACGGCGACCGAGTCGTATGCCATCAGCATCGGATACATCAGCTCGTGCATTGCGAGAGGAAGCCCTTCTTCGAGCCGTTTCGCGAACGTCTCGTGGCTCAACATCTGAGCCATGGTGAACTGCTGCCCCAGTTGTATCATCTGGATCAGAGAGAAGTTCTCGAACCATTCGGACTGGTAGCGCACCTCGGTCTTTTCAGGGTCGAGCACCTTCATCAACTGGTCAACGTAGGTGGCCGCGTTCGCGAGCACCTGTTCTTTCGACAGAGACGGCCGCGATTCATTCCGTCCTGTTGGATCTCCGATCTGGGCAGTGTAGTCACCGATGATGAGCACGCCGTGGTGACCCGCATCCTGGAAGTCGCGCATTTTGCTTACGGGGACCATGTGACCGATATGTACGTCCTTGCCGGAAGGGTCAATACCGTATTTGATCCGTAAGGGTTTTCCACTTCGCACGGCTTCCGAAATTCGTTGCGCGAGTTCATCTTCAGACACGATTTCGGCAACACCGCGGCGGATTAGGTCCATCTGTTCGTTAAAAGGGAGCACTTTGCCGTTTCCTCACATGGGGGTTTTGCGCGCGATCACTACTCACTACGGGTTTGCCCCGGGAACGAAAGAAAAGGTTTGAGAACGCGCAACTTCGTGATTCACCAATCGGTCGAACGCCGCGCGGGCTTTCAGAACGCAACGGGCGCCCTGGCA
>ERZ795052.3016-NODE-3016-length-19240-cov-10.263591_pt1 | contig 19240 bp, 32 predicted proteins | sample MGYA00375136_ERZ795052 | MGnify/ENA primary metagenome ERZ795052 (study PRJEB30181, sample SAMN05720156) | activated sludge metagenome | isolation source: Anaerobic digester | place: Japan | collected 2015-05-26 ... | reverse complement strand
CCTCTGGTTCCACCTTGACCTCTGGTTCTGGTGGTTTGGCCGCGCTGATCGCCGGGAGTGCGTACTTTGTGGTCGGGCCTATGAACCGCTGGTATTCCTGGACGATCACACTGGCCGGTATCTCGGGTTCGTGGGTACCATCTATCGAGTAGGTAGAATACTTCCCATCAATTGGCACATCAGACCGGATGTAATAGTAATGCTCCGGGGCATAGGGCACGTCGATTTTCCGGATCACGGTGCCTTCATGAATTTCGGATTCCGATTCTATTGGAACCCACCATTCCATAGGGGTCTGCATGAATTTCCGCAGGGTCCCAATATCAAACCTGCTGGGCCTGCTCCTGATCTTGCTCTTGCTCTTGGGCTTGGGCTTGGCTTCCGGCATGTAAACACCAACTTAGGAGTTTGTATGGGGGGCGAGTATAAAAACGTTGGGGGTTTGTGTGCCCCTCGGTAGTGGTTGTGCCCCTCGTATCAGGGGACTTCGATCCCGTACCTGGTCACCCAGGCCACAAGACCGCCCGTTTCTTCAATTGCCCGGAGGTCGTCCTCGTTGTCGAGGTCCATAAACCGCCCGGTGGGCGAGAGGATCTTAAGGTCTCCCGCCTCTACAGCCTCTTTCAGGCCCTCGTCGGTCCAGGGGTACTCCCGGACGGCCCATAAAGAGGTTCTCTCTCTCTCCGCAACCTCTGTGGCGTAATCGCCCTGGTTCGAGATTTTGACGCCTTCCCAGACATAGTCCGGGACGTTCGTATCATCCGCCCAGTTGGGGGAGTCGGTAACAAAACCGTGCTTGTGCCGGTTTTCCATTTCCCAGCACACATACCGGATAACGTATTCGGGTGACATACCGATCAATCAAATGGAATTGCAAGTTGTTCATCACTCTTTACACGCATGGCGATAGCCTCTGCGATCTCTACCTCGGTCACCTCGTCCTTGAGTTTAAGCCGGGCGAGGGCCTTCGCGATCCGGAGGATGCTCCGGATCCATCGCCCGCTACGGCCCTCTTCGATCTCGCAGAAGTAGTCGGCGAACGGCTTTACCTTTTGCTCGAGGTCGTCCATCTCTTTTGGCCTGATGGCAGGGTCGATGTTCATCGCTGTGTTGATATATGTATGTATCATCTCGTCCGTGGTCTCGTGGTTCCTGAGACCTGCGATAATGCGACGTGTGATCTGGATTGACTCGTCTACGGTGGGCATATCGAAATGATAGACGAGGTCGAACCGTGATAAGATGGGGGATGGAACCTTTGAGATGTCGTTAGCCGCCGCCACATATCGGATCTGGGCCTCGAATTCCTCGTGCTTCCCTCCAATTGCATCCACATACTTCCCGCCCTCCAGCACGTCCCGCAGGGTGTTGATGTCCTCGAACGCCTCTATCTCGTCGTGTGCAACGATGCCGCCGTGGTACTTGTTAAAAAGCCGGACTCCGCCATCGTTCCGCCGCCCGTCCCCTTTCAGGGTCGACCGCTTCGCGTTCCCTGATAGGAACAGCGCTCCCCAGTGGTCACGCAAGTGGTCTATAAAAACGGTCTTCCCGCAACCGGGCTGGCCCTTGAGGAGGATGTTGATCCTATCCCGCCCGTCCGGCGAGTCCCACCGGTTGACCAGGCAGCACATGATCCCGATCTTAACGTCGACGTGCCCGACGACCTCGGGACAGAAAAATTGGGGGACGACCTGGAGGAAGTCCTCGCCGTCGGCCATTTCCGTTAAGATCTCCCGCACCTCGGCGGGGGATAGGCTGAGACCTTCAAGCGTCATCAATGTCTCCTTCTACGTCTCACTTGATAAGTTCATTGATGTGGGTTATCCCGTTTCCCCTGCGATAGCATATCATGCACTCCCGGCACTTCCCGTGACAGTTGATCGCGATACCGTGCTCCGTGGCAAACGATTTTGTGTAAACGCTGAATACCTTATGAAAACCATCGGGAACGACCGGAAACGCGATGTTCGTTAACCGGGTGGAAGCAACCAGTATAACATTATCGGGGATCTCGTCGATGTGTTCCTGTACCATCGAAACCCGCTTCGTCCAGAGCCCAAATGTAATATCCGGGTTTTTCCGGGCGATATTAAGCAAGTTGACAAGATGGTTCTCGTTGATGATCTCGCCGTGAGCGGAAAACCGGAACGCCCCATTACATTGTAACTTAGACAGATCCGGGATATGTTCCTCCGGGATCACAGCCCCCGACAGTATACGGTTGTTCTCGCTCCACGGTATACCGCAGTGCTTCCGCGAGGTTCCCAGCATCCGCCGGGAATAACACCGCGAGCATATGCTCCCGGGTACGCTCGCCATCTTATTACAAAAAGGGTTGTCTAAGGGGTTCGAATTAATCGAATGGAACCCTTCCATCTTCCCGGTCATCCGGGAGATGACCAACCCGATTTCCGTTCTGACAGTTTTCGCCGTCACGCCTTCCACCACTCCGTTTTATTGTTCCTCACCCGTGTTGCCCGCCCCTGTGTATCTGTCGAGGCTCTTGTAGAGCCTCTCCTTTGCAGGTTCGATCTCGTCCTCAGAATCGACCTCGACCACCGGGGTGATACCGCGATCCAGTAGCGATTTTATGTAATACTGGTCTTCCATCTGCGCATCCGTGAGGAGTTTCTCGATGGAATTCACACGGAACGCCGAGAAGATGCCAGGTTTCATGACTACGTCCCCGTCTTTCGTGCGTTCGCCGGTGGGGATGAGTTTTCTGTACCCGAGGAACACCCAGTCCCCGATCTTGAGGTCTTCGGGGATGGCATGGATCTTCCGGGATATGCCCATCTCTCTAACCTCTTCCAGGAAGTGATCCGGGGTTTCATAGAACGATTCCCCGACCCAGATCACATACGCCTTTTCGGGAGGGAAACATAATACGCAGTTCGTCCTATGGCATGGATACGTTAGATCCTGCCATTCGGGGCACTGTTCCCAGATCCATTCGGGTTCTATGCGCTGGATCCCCCTTATCGGATGAATAAGGGGTCGGTGGCACATTTCGCAGACCGGGATCCGGAGAGGGATCCGGTGACAGTATACTTCCAATCCGCCGCCGCACAGGTAGTAGCCGCGAGGAGTGCGGAACCCACATCCCCGCTTCTGTTTTACCATAACCCTTACCGATGGCATTACACCTTCCCCCGCTCCTCTTCTCCGCTCTTCGTCATCAGGGTTGCCGGGAACCTTAGACCGGGGACGTATTCGGGGATGGTTGTACCCTTTCGCCATGTGGCCCCCTTTGTGTCCGGGTATATAAAGTCGTCCCGGACACCGGCGTATACCGTTGCCACCAGTTTTGGTACTATATACAGCACACCTTCCACCCTGGGCGGGAGAAGTTTAGAATCGTGGTACCTCTCCTGGAAAATAGGGATCTGTTCCCCGCAAAACGCGGTTTCCCCGACCTGCACATCCTCAACAACAAGGCGGATCATAGACCCGCTCGGAGGTATCGATATGATCCTCCCCTCCCCGGTCATGACATCGATCTCATGGCCGCAACAGTTGATCAGGGTTATCCCGGTCATATTGGAAACCCTCCCGTTTCTTCTGGCGGGGTTGGGGTGTCGTATACCTTCCGCTGGAGAATATACGAGTCTATCAACTGTTCGATCCGCCCGAGGTCGGACTCCACGCGACACCCATCATAAAACACATACGCACGTTTTACATCCCCGCGCGAGCGGTGGCGCCCAATTGCCGCCTTTAATTGCTTTAGTTCATCCAGCGGAGGGATGCAACCTTTCCCGCGAGTGTAGTACTCGAGAGCGTAGATGTGGGTGCCCATGCTCCGGACGATCCAGATAAACGCCCGTGGCTTATGCTCCACGATCCACAACCGATCCATAATGTAATCCATGCGGTACGCCTGTGGGTGCAGGCAACCGCTGGCGCTAGCGTCATTCATTGCCACGCTGAGGCTGGCTAGCGCCCTTCCCATGTTTTCATCCGTGTTCATTCTCTTTACTCCTCCCCCTTTTCCGGGGGGAATGCAAGGCCGGGGCCGCGAACCCCGCGCCGTCCGAACCCGGAACCTTGCTTACCTTCTCCCGGAATACGGAAGGTCACACTTCTTGATCTTCCATATAAGCCGGTTGTTCTCCAATTCAGCCTCTGAGAAGTAGCCCAGTTCTTCTTCCAGGCCCTGCACGAGCCCAAAGTACAACCCCGGCTCCACCTCCTCAAAGGCGAACCAATACCACCCTGTGTACGACTCCCACGCCTTGATGACTTTATGGGGAGTCTCCGTTTTGTCGTAGGGAGAGATGATATATAGGTGGCCATCTCTCCCGACCTCAAACTTGAATTTGCCCATGTGACCACCTAATACACCCTCATATCAGGGGAGAACCCGGTATCTTCAAGGATGCGGTCAAGGACGCCGTCAATATCACCATAGAACATACAACAGGAATCAAAATTCCCGCCGATGTAGATTATGGTGTCGACGATACGAGATAGGGCGTATTCGTCGAGTTCCCGGAGGCTCTTTATGCCGTATTTTTTGAGTTGTTCCGGGGTCGGCTCCACCTTGACGCAATCGTAGGAATAAACACACCCTGACAGGTAGTCATTATACTCCTGTATCTCGATGCGTAGCGCCTCCTCCGCCGTGGGGATGTCAAACCCGTTCTTTCTGAAGACGTCGGCGGTCATATAGACAACCCCGACCCATCCCCAGTCCCACCGGGCGGAGTCCGCCGCCCGGAATTGTCCCGTTGTGGTGGATAGGATGATCCCGGAGTGATCATAGAGATACAGGGGTAGAATAACCACGATCTCAGGGTATTTCCGCACAACGGCGGCCATAAAAGCGTACTCGTCTTCGTATTCTCCCGGATCCATCCTGATGATGTGATCCGGGTCCCCAATGTCGTAATGGCGGCTCCAGCAAGCAATTTTTCCGAGAGTATCAAACATATCTCTCGGATTTTCCGGGTGCAGGTCGTAGACCACTCGAAGTATCCGTCCCGTGCCCTCATCATAGTACACGGCCACAGGGTCTTGATTAGACATTTTTATCTCCTCTCCTTTAGTTTTTTTTAGATGTGCGGGGGATTCAGCCCCGCACCAGTTCCCGGGCGTATTCATACCGCCCGACTTCGTCCGCCGGACTGTCCGGGTAATCCCCCGGATAGTCCTCAATATCGGCTAAAATCTCAAGCGCCGCCTCATGGAAGCGGCGCTCGTAGTCGTCTTCGTCAAGTATTGGGTACTCTGTTAGTTCCTCAAGCAAAGAGTCCGCTAACTCAAGCGCCCGGTGATCGCTTTCGTGGATGAGAATGCTTTCAACCCACCCACAAAGCCAATGGGTGACCCTCACCACGATCACGGTCTTTGACTCGCCACCTAGCCGCGCTAGGATAGAATCAAAATTCGACACATCCAGAAGATCAGAGTCCCGACTACGCGAGTACACAGTATAGTACTCCGCATAGTCGGGGCCGACATAACAGTCCGGCCGACTCCACCGGACTAAATGCTTATACTTTGCCATTTTCGCTTTCCTCCGTCTAATCCGCGCGCGGGTATTCCGCGCCCGCGTCCGCTATCGCCGCCCGCTCGGCGGCTTCGGACACGACCTTAATAAGCCGCTCCACCACATCCGCCGCTCTCTCGAGCGCGGATGTTTCGCCGACAGTGGGAGCCCCACCGTCAGCAATCGCTTGAGCCAAATTCGGCATCATTTTCTTTTAACCTCTTTTTTTGTTCGTGCCCCTAGAGGTCGCACCTCTAGAGGTTTCACGGCAAAAAAAGTATAGTTCGGCCCTTCTCACTCATCCACGGATCGGGTACCAGCCATAACAATCCCGGGGACGGTTTCACCGTCCTTTATCCTCTCTCCACAGACTACCAATACCGGGTTTGTTGTTCCTAACTGTGTGTCAAGCCATAGTCTCGCGGGACAGATGGCATCTTTCGGCGCGCCCGGATATAGGCGCGCAAGGCACACATCAATTGCATCTCGCAAGAGATGCAGGTCAACACTAATTTCGTCCCCGGTATTCCGATAGTCGCAAACATTACCGGCAACAAGTGCAGTTTTTTTCTCAGAGTCGTACTCTATTTTAGCCCCACCTAGAGAGATGGAGCCCTTGCATTCCCGCATTTTTACGGTTGCAGGTCTTGCCATTCTTTTCACCTCTTTTCTGTCCCCCGGGGGGAAGACCCCGGGATAAAGTGTAGTCGACTTGTCGGAATAAATACTTTTTGGTTAATCGAAATTAACCAAAGTTACGGTTATTTTTTACCGTAACACCCCGACAGATCAAGTTTCGACTCAAAACTATATACGCTTTTGCTTTTTTTTCCAGGATTTTTCCGGGATGTTCCCGAACCAATGGGAAGAAGAACGCGCGAGAGGCCCGGGACGCCCTGGGCCGGACCGAGGGGGAGCGAGCCGTCCCGGACCGGACCGAAAATGATCGTCATTGAACTGGCTTTTTGGAAGGGGATGGAGACCGGCACGGAGGCCCGGGGAGGAACGACAATGAACGAGCCGGATCTAGACCGCGACCCCCGAAAAGAGGCGGTGCTGGAGCCCGGGAGGGAGTTGACGATGGATCACACCGATAGGAGCCGGAACCAGCCGAAAATCAAGGGATGATGTCGTTCAGGATCATATAGTGCCTGTTCTCCATCACACCCCGGATGTCGTTCTGCAAGGAGGACCAATCCATATACACATCCCCGATCCTGCGGTTTGTGTGGCCGAGGATGACATCGATCAGGTCCTGGGAGACTCCTAGCCGCCTCTCCTCGGTCTCGAAGGTCCGGCGGCCAAACTTCGAGGTCACACGGAGGCCGCCAATTGTATACTTCCGGATCCGGGCGGATAGCCAGTAGTCAGGGCGATGCATCGGGACTTCGTCATACCACGTTGATAGAAACGGGGTGATGTCATCGTGCCATGCAAGGTACCGCATGGCTTTCGTCTTCGCCGTCTGGAGCAACATCGAGCGGTCGTCCCAGTCTATCTTCGCAAAAGCAAGGTTGTGAGCCAACTCGACGGCCCGGGCCCCGAAGTAGAAGTGAAGGACCACACCCGAATATACGACCGGGTCCAGGCGGTCCCGGTTCATCTTCACAAGGAGTTCGTGTACCTCGGCGGCGGTGGTAGTCTTCTTTCCGTATTGTGGCAGCGGGCGTTCGCGGGTCACAAGTTGCAACTGGTTCGCTCGCTGTGTCTCTGGAATGACCATCTCGCTCGTAAGCGGGAGAGAACCGGTCCGCCACCGCTGGTATCCCCGGATGGCCGCGATGAAGGTATTGGCTGTGTTGGCACTCGACATACTCAGTTGCCGTTTATAGGTCTCCACATCGGTGACGAGATAGTTAGAGATGTCTCTACCCTGTGCCGCGAGCCAACTGTTGAACCCCCGGAGCATCGTCCCGTATGTGCGAGCCGACGGTCTTCGACCATTCAGCACGAGGTAGTTAAGGTACTCGTCGATGCTGGTCTGTTCTGTCATGATCACTCAAGTGTGACCCTGTAGTAGTTCCGGTCCCAGAAGTGGTTCTTTTCAGCAGGGCGGGTCGCATAGTGCTCGATAATGCCCTCTTTCTTCATATTGTGGATGACCTGCCGGAACGCGGTTGGTGTCCCCGCGGGGACCCCCAGCCTCTGGCTGTGGTGTTTCCAGGCGTTGTATAGCCCCTGGACATATTCGCCCTCTTCCCGGCGTTCCCGCCTATCGTAAGCCTCCTTACACTTGCCCAGGTATTCAAGGATAAAATTCCGCTTTGCGCTCCCCACTCTTCCGGGAGACAGGATTATGTCCTGTGTTGCCGCTGGCTTCGCCCCTTTCTCTGTCACGAATGCATCCTCCGGTGTGAGGTGACACATCTCACCGGCGTTCTCGCATCTCTCGCAGTTGCCGAGCCATTTCGCGAGTGATCGCCTCTACCCTGGTCGCCTCCGCGCGGAGGCTGTCCAGGAGCGCCGCGTCACAGAGCCCCATCTGGCAGACATCTGGCTTTTGCGAGGTCTCGCAGGGGGTAGGCGAGACGTGTCCCTTACAGTTACCGTTAGGTAGAGAGGACATTTAAATCTTCCTGGAGGGCACAAGCCCGTAACTTGCGGCGCTCAGAAATGCCATCAGGAACACCATGAATGCGACCCAGGTCACCGCGAGGGTAAAAGCGTATGCGTCGGGCGAGAGGAGGGGTTCGAGAGAGCACAATAGTGCAAACGTTGCAACAACAACAATTATAAGGACCTGGCCTGGCCGCATCTCACAACCCCGCTACCCTCTCCTCGACCTGGCCGCTCGATAGACCACATATCCCAGGAACCCTGCTCCCACCAGGACCGCCGGGGACCGATACCACGGGGCTGTGACCGGGGTATATATTGGGGTCACGATGACCGGCGTTTCGGCACGGACCTGGTCCGATCCGGAACTTCCAACGACATACAAGGAAGGATGATAAATGCCAGGATGCGTGTATAGGTGTGTCGGGTTCTGTTCAATCGATGCAGCACCATCCCCGAAATCCCAGGCCCATGCCAGTATGTCACCACCCGATAGGTCTGAGAATGCGACGCTGAGCGGCGCTGGACCATGATCCGGGGCGAATACAAAACTGGCGAAGACGCTCCCGGTCGCTGGTCCACCCTCTATCTCAGAGCCACATAGAGTGCAACCACGACCGAGATCACAAGTGACCCAACCTGCGAGACCGTCTTCAGGGTAGCCCGTAATCCAGTTGTCTCCAACTGGACGTCGCCTAACTGTCTCCGGATCTCTGCATTTGCGTCCCATAAGGCTTTTATCTCGTTCTGTAGTTCCCGTACTCGCTCATTATATCCGTCCGACGTGGTCTTCACCCATTGCACGTCGTTCGCCATGATCACCAGCCGTTCGCGAGTGTCGCTTAGTAAATCATAGAGTTCTCGCAGGGTGATGTATACGGCGGAGTCTGGACGGTCATCTCCGCCCATACCACCCCTCCCAAAGTCAGCGAGCCATTATTGCTCGGACTGACTCTTCAAGCGCTACTTCCGGGTCTTTGCCTTCGTTGGACAGCGCACCGATGAACTCTGCGATGGCTTTGACCATCACGGCGCACCTCTCTTTGATTTCAGATGCTTCGGCATCGGTAATCACCAGGTCTTCCAGGGCGACCATCACCGCAGTGATGAACTCCTGGCTCGCGCGGTTCGCGGCCACATATTTCTCCATTGCATTTGCTTTCGACCTGAAGAACCACGTAGCAACGGCTAACAGAACTGCAACCAGAATTGAGATCAGTTCTGTATACTCCACCAGGGTTTCTAAAACCATTTCATACCACCGATATGTTGGAGTATCGGCGATTATGTATAAAAAGGTTATGTAGATGTCAGCAACGCCTGTAATCTGGTAATAAGGTCCGGAACCTGGTCTAACGAGACTGTGACCCTCTCGTAGGACGGACGGTTATACCTGTCGTAGTGCTTCGACCAGATCGCACACCGCCCGGTTGCCGGGTCGACCCGCACATCGATCTCTTCCATCAGCGGTCTCCTGAAAGTCGCTTCTGGACATCCAGGCTATATTCCAGAACCGTCATGTTGATCGCGCCCCGGAGGCTCCGGGCGATGTCCACGTGTTCATTTATGATGGCCACGAGTTCTGCATCGTAGACCGCCGAGCGAGGGTCGAGCACCAGCAGTGCGTTCTCCAGTTTCCCGATACAGTCGGCATATATAGCCATGGCCTGGTAGATATCGTCGTGTTTCAGGGCGTCTTCGAGTTTCTGGAGCCCCTCGTCCCGGACACACCTTACCAGACGAACCGCTGCCCAGATCTTTCGTTCGGTAGAGTGGATCAGGTGGACGGCCCCACCAGAGACGTTGCAGGGTTCATGCTCGTACCGCACGACCATTTCTTCAGATCTCCCGTGTTACAATCCGCGTACCGTATGTCTTGCTGTCCGTGTTCGTATACCCCACAACTATCGCGTCGTCCTCTGTACACAGGATTGAGACGGAGGGCGTATACACGATGTCCGTCATACCACTGCCCGATGATGGGTCGACCCGGAACAGCACGATGTCGTAGACACTCCCGCCCCCTGCATCAAGTGTCACTGTCAGGTCTTCCGCTGTCGTCGGGGCTGACGAAAGGTGGACTGTCACAGCATCCAGCCAGAACGCCTTTCCGGGGGCATAAGAGACAGACATTGCCCCGTCCCCGGTGTCCATTGTAACAACCGGCGTGAGCCTGGAAGCATTAATTGCATCGACTAACTCGTTCTTTAGTTCAGACTGTGAGATGTCGAGTTGTGATGAAATGGCCGTGAGAGTCACGCCTATAGACCCTACAGCCGTGTCTATAGACCCTATAGTCGTGCTCATTGAATCTACAGTGCTCTTCAACGCTGCAAGATTGCCACCCGATTCCAGTGCGAGTCCTCCCACTGCAGTATTTATAGCACCAAGAGTAGATTCCGAAGCCCTGGACGAGAGCAGGACATCAAGATTACCAAGAGAAGTCGCCGAAGTTTCGGACGCGGTTTTGATAGCATCAGTTGCAGTCTGTAGGGTACTGAAGTCCTTTGTATCCGCACCACAGATCGCGGTTATCAACTCGTCCCGCAGTTCAGACTGTGAGATGTCGAGTTTCGAGGTAGTGGTTGCGTCTATAGATTCCACGACCGCGCCCACAGATTCCACAGTGGTCTTCAGCGACTCGATATCGCCGCCCGAAGTCCCGATCTGCAACAGGATCTCCTCTGCGACCGCTTCCAGGGTCGTGAAATTCTTAGCCCCCGTGCCGATCAGGGCGTCCCGGAGCGCGGACATCGCGATATCGGTCCTCGATACTAGCGTGCTGAGGTTGGGGTCGTTGGTGGCAATTACGACCCTCTGTGTACCCACATTCGTGTTTCCAGCGTCCACAGCGGGGGGTACTCCACCAAGTTTGGTGATATTCACCCCACCGATCTCGTTAGTACCTGCCGGGAGCGGTGTGTCGATGCGGACGACCAGCCTGCCCTGGAGGTCGAAATACGCATCCACGATTGTCCCAGGGATCGCAGCGGCGGGAGGCGGTGCTGGTGCTGCCGCCCTCCCACCGATCTTGATGGGAGCGCTGACGTCAACCTCTCCTGGCTTCTGAAGTCCAGTTGTGGTGGCTATGGTGGTTACACCGCCACCGAATTCAATGTCTGCCACTTCCTATTCACCTCCTGAAATTGCTACGAGACATATCGGACGCCGTCAGGACGCTCCTGATACTGACTCTCGTCGGCTCTGGCCCCGTCGTCACATAGATGCGCTCTGTGCGCATCGGGGATATTTTGAACTCCGCGTTGGCCACCCACGGGACTGGAGTGGCCGACACCTCATTCACCCGGAACGAGACCGGCTGGTTGAACGATATGTACGTGACCGACGCGGGGATCTGGACTACGACCTCGTAGTCGTTCTGGTTTGCCGGGACAGTTACCCCCACGTAATCATACGACATCGCCACATCCGTGGTTGTAGCCATAAGCGCATCTAAACGTTCGATAATCTCACCGAGTTGTTCGCTGATCTGCGATAAGAGGTCCAGGCACTCGCCCCACCCATCATACGGCATGGGGATCAGTCCTCGTCAGATATCTCGACGATCAGGGCAATCCGGCTTCCTGCGGTGGCTTCCTCCTGCTCAAACGACACCTTAAACCGCTCGTCCCCGGTCCTGCTGTCCAGGAACACCTCGGGCCGACCCTCGTATGTCTCGGAGATGATCCCCTCGGACTGGAGGTCCCACCTGGATATCTCCGTATATGTAACTCCGTCGAGCGAGATCGACAGGGTCGCGGTGAACGGCGAACCCGACAGGGTGTAACTCCATAATTTGGCCTTGCACCCGACAGGGAGCCTGAACTCCTCACTACCTGCATAGAAGTAGTTCGGGTCCGATAGGACAAAGTCTCCACTGGTCTCTCCTCCTGTGGGTGCCGATAATCTGAGTATTTCCTTCATCGTCACATCACCTCACACAAGGACCTTGGGGATGCACTCCCTGGTGATCACAGCCTGGTATTCATCAATCGCCGCCGCATACTGGGTGCTCGGGAATACCCGGAACCCGTCCGTCCCGTAGGTCCGTATGAGACCGTTCGAGATCGCACTGTCGTATATCGAGATAGGCATCGTCACCTTGTGAGCGGGCTCCTTTCCGGTCAGGACCTTGAATATCAGGTCTGGATCCGATGGGATCCCAACGACATACTCTGCGTATGTGAACTCACACTTGGGACGGAGTTCCACGTTCGTCGTATTTCCGAACTGGTATGAGCAATCTATCTCCGGGAATGGCACGAATTCCGTATACCCGTATCTCCACCCGAAATCGGTCCCGATACCTATGATCTTCCTAGTCCTCTGGAACCGGGCCTGGTTCGCCCCGGTCGGCATATCGACACCGACCCTCACGAACCCTGGGGACACCTTGAGGTGCACGTGGAAGAGGCGATCATAGTAGTCTTTGTTCGTCTTCCACATATCATACAGGTCTTCCGTCCCGGCGAGTTCGAACCTGAGTCCATCCGACGCCGTGTATGCCCGCGCGGGCAGGCACCCATCTGCGGATGCGGTGGGCTCTCCTCCGTCATATCCCCGGAAAGACGTGGTCGTCTTCGTGGGGAGTTCGCGGACGTATTTCTCACCAAGCGTGTTCTGCCTGGCGAGCACCTTAAACACCATCGCTTTGTTATAGCGAATGGAAACGGACGGGTTGATAGGGTCCCGTCCTGTCTGCACGACCGGGTTGAATACGGCGAGATATCCGCCATCCTTCACCAGGCCGTTCTTATCTATGACGCTGCTCATGTTGCATCAACACTCTCATCAGGTCGATGAGCATTGTCGTATCCGTGTTAAAGGATGCGATGTGTGAATATTGCGCTAACTGATATATGAATCTACCCCGTCGGGGCAAGAAAACCCAACTTGCTGCGGGATTGGGCAAACCTTTATATGTTTGCGAGGATACATCAAATCCCATGGTAAACAACGAAGAAGCACTGGTAATTGGTGCTGGTGCTGTTAGCGGCGTTGGAGTGCCGTTCCTGGTCAGGAAGTATTACGACGTCGATGAATCGGGCAGGATCCGCCAGTTTATCCCCCAACTCGGGGCATATGGTACTCCTTCTGCACTCGTCGGTATAGGCACTGGTGCCGCAGGCATCGCGGTCGGCATGTTCGGGAACAAACTCGGCGTCCGCGATAACCGCATCCGCACCGCAGCGTTCGCATACGGCGTATCTGCCCTTGCAAGCGGCCTTGTTAGTGGCTTTGACCCGGTCCAGGCAATCCCTGCAGCAGCCGCCCACGCCAGGGTCGTTAGTTCTGCTGCGGCATCTGCACCCGCAATGGCCCAGCCCCGCGCGGCGCCGTCCGCCTCTGCAGCACCCGCAACACCCACCGCCGCAATCACGTACCGCAAACCGAGAACTTACTAAGGGCCGGTGGCCCCAGGCCACCCACACACACCCTCTAAAATATGCCATCCTGCGACTGTCGACCCCCGGTTTTCAAACGCTATGACTCCGTCCAGGACGCCATCTGCCCGCCGGAGTGTTATGACAGCCTGGACTCGTTTCTGGAGATCGCGCCCGACCCGGCCCGGGACACTATTGTTGAAGAAGACACCGCCTACACGCGGTGGAACATATCGCGCGTAGACTCGAATGCTAACCTGAGCGCAAGCATCCGCGACTGGAAGGACCCACATGTCCACTACACACTCGAGTTCGGGTGGATGGACGTTGACGAGTTCATCGCCTACCAGATGGAGATGTTCGACACCCGCATCCGGCGCGACCGGATCGCGACCCGGACCGCAATGCTGCGCGCCATCGGACACTATGGATATGACAGGGTCGGGGTCTACAGGTCGTCACCCGACTACGGGTGGCAGTCGTTCTGGCTCGGTATGGACATCGACCAGGTGCGCAACCTGGCAGAACGTATGATCAGGGGCGACGTCTTCAAAGCCCTGTTCATCGTGTATGACTACTGTGGCCACCTATCGCAGCAGGAAGGCAGGCACCGGGCTCTCGCTGCAAAAATGGTCGGGGTCCCGAAAGTCCCGGTGTGGAAAGCGAAAGAACGGTTCTGACCCCATTCTGGCCCCAGTTAATACCTCTTCAATACGTCCTCGGCCTGCTAGACGGCGACACTATCCGCGAGAACTGCTCGAAATTAGTCACGAAATACCGCAGGCACTCCGCCTGGTCCTTGAAATGCTCGGCTGCAATCCCCTTGAACCGGGCCACATCTTTCGGATGCCCCCATACCGCGAGCATCACCTTCCCGTTCCTGGTCTTTGTGTTGTCCATGTTTACCACGTATGACACGTGAGGCATGGAAATATATAAAACCCCCACCAACATATCCTCGACACAGTATGGCGACTGAAATCAATATCACACCACTTGGATTCACCTCGAACGGAATGCGTCTCTATCACGTACGCGGCAAGGTGGAGACAACCGGAGTAGAGCCAGTCTCTACCGAGGTCAACGTCCCGTGCATGCAGATTCTCGAGATCGTCCCTACCGGTTCAATCCCGGTCACGTATGAGATCGAGAAGAATACCCTGACGATCACCGTGACCCCAGCGGGAGACGGGGCTACGGCGCACTTCAATGTGCTTGTGATCGGGGCCTGAGAGTCCGGGGTTCCAACATGTTGTACATGTTTGAGTATCCTTTATATTGGAGATGCGCAAATTAGAGAGTGGTGAATCAGAACATGGCTATCACCAGACCAATTGAAGCGGGCACGACGTTCCGCACGCCGATCTATACGGGCCGGAAAGACGAGGCCCCGTACACAGATCTCTCGCCCACCGAGATCGATGCAGTAAATGCATGTCTCGACGCTGGGTTTGAACACTTCGCAATGACGAGCCCGAAACTCACGAGCATCTACCAGGCACAGCGCGAAGACATCCTTACCTGGGCCGGGTTCGCGAAGGCAGCGATGGACAACAAGGTTATCAGTTATCCGTCCCAGCCCGGCGGCATCGGCATCTGCTGGATGAACCCACAGTCGATCCGCTCTGATGCGAAGGACTCAGCCGCAGACTTCACCGAGTACAACGGGTGGGAAATTAACACGCACGACATCAAACTTGACGACGCGGGAGAAGACTACCTCTTTGGGGACGCGACTCACTACTACAAATCACACGATACCCCTGGTAAGAGGGCCATCAGTATCGTCCTCAAAGACGGGCTAATCGAGATCGGCACCACCCCGAGTTTCATGCTTCAACGTATCATCTCGGAGTCCGATACCCAGTATGGTATCATAAGCGAACCCCCGACATACACCATCCCGATTGAGCGCGGCATTGGCCTCTACGTCCATAAGACACTTGGCATGGTCCCGCTCTGGAACGACCTCGGGATCAAGTGGACCGTCCTTCCGCTCCGTGACGTGACAGCGACTCTCCTCCCGGTCGGGATAACCTTCTACGAGCACGCGTACCTGAGCACACTAGTTCGGCGAGCAGCAACGTAAAGCGTAGTGACGGTGTGGGAATGACAGAAGTAGCAGCAACAATTACCGACCTCGGGTTTACCTCGAACGGGAAACGCCTCTATCACGTGCTAGTAGGGACCGGTACTGGAACGGTTAACATACCGTGCATGCAGATCCTGGCAACGGTTCCAGATGTGGTGTTCACGGGGAACGTTCTGACTATCAGCACTGGCGAAGACAATACGGCGTATCTCGTCGTCGCGGCGTGAAGAACCCCGCGCATGCACACTCTAAAACCCTATTTTTTCAGAAAAGAAGTGAAATTATTCCCGCCCGCAACCACAGTCGCAGTCTGATAACGACTTGATCCTCCGCTTGCTCAGTACGCTGAGGATGGTGTGCACATCGTCGGCGCGCCAGGCCGCGTCCTTATCCGTGTGCCAGCCCGGTCCGTATTTGCGCTCGATGGCCTCCTGGTTGACCCACGCTGCCTTTGCGTCTTCGAGTGCCGCAAACAGGTCACAATCTGATAAAGATTCGTAATACGCTTTTCGTTCAGCAAATGGATATGGGGTAGCCATAATTACAGATATGCGATCTTACAGAAAAAGGTTGCGGGGCTCACCGCCGCGACACAACCGCGCCCAGTATAACGCCTGCAGCAACCCAGACGAGGGATGGGACTCCCGATACTGCACCCACCGGGTCGCCGACCGCATCGAAGCCCGGGATATATATATCGTCCTGGACGTCCGGGAACTCGATGCCAAGCATGGCCTCTACGTTCCGGATTTTGTTCGCGATTGCGTAATACACCCCATCGGCCCTTGCAGACGCAACCACGAGCCCGATTGCCCGGTCCTGGTCGTCCAGCAGGAGAGAGCCGGAATCTCCCCCGTCTACCTTGATGCAGGCCAGGATCTGGTCCACGAACACCAGCGGGTCTGCACCCGAATACTTGATGCAGGTTGTAAAGTCGGCATCTATGATCTCCCCGCTCGTGTGACCGGTCGTCCTCCCGTACTTGTGGACGGTCTCGCCTCCCCTTGCAGCGACCGTCCCTTTCACAGCAATGCAACGGAGGGTGCCATCTGGTTCGGCGTCTCCTACAATGAGAGGGACGAACATCCCTTCAGAGATGGGACGGGCGAGGGCACAGTCTACCAGGTTGTCACCTTCGAGGTCCAGCGGGACCCACCTCTCCAGGGTCGCGACCGTATCGACCGGGGACCCTGCGTCCAGCCACGCGGGCTGCAATATGGCATCGCCCACGGAAGCGCCCGGTTTCTGTAACATCGTCCCGTTTGCAAACACATGGTTGTTCGAGAGGACCATCATCTCGCCAGACTCTATATCTGACACAACCGCCCCTATCGTCCCCGCCGTCATGAGGATGTGGCCACCGCTAACCCCGCCATATACCGGCCTCCACCTGACCCTGCGATATAGGTCTGGCAGATTTATATTACCTGCCCGCGCCGCAAAGGCCCCGGTAACTATAATTTCTACCGGGAACCCCGCGATAGACCGGGGCACCACCCTCTCTACAGCGGGGCTCAGTTTCTCGACATAAACCCTGATCGCCAGCGTGTTCCAGTTGATTCCGACCCCGGTCACACCCGAGATACCAAACAGGGCGCGTTCCACCGACCGTTTCGCATCCAGTATTGTAGCCATGTTCTGTGCTCAATATATCTCCGGGTGCTCGTAGTCCGGTACCAGTGATATCTCGATATACTCGTCGCGGGTCACGTTCATCAAAAACGTGTGCACATCGTAGAACCGCTGTGTCACCACCACAGTATACGCACCGGGCTCAAGTCCCGATACTTCAAACGCCCCGTCTCCATCAGACAGTCCGAACTTCGGGAACCCGCCGTTTCCGGCAATGGGCCTGAACACAACCGTTGCGTTCCAGACCGCCTCGCCCCGGGCCCCGATAACTCTGCCGTAGACCGTGACCATACTATCACTCCTTTTTCTTCCCGAACAGGTATAACAACCCGCCCCCGATAGCGAACGCCCCTATGAACGCAATCGCCGCGACCGGGATATCGCCACCTATCAGGTCGCCAATCCCGCCAGTCCCGTCATCAAAACCGCCGCCCGGCTCTTCCTCTACCGCCCCCGAAACCTGGACATCTGGCGCACATGCCGACGCGCCCATCGGTGCCCCGCCCGCACTAACCCACCGCGCACAGACCCTGTAACGACGGAGCGGGACGTTACAGACCTCGGTGTGTGTGAAAGTCGCGACCTCGTCGGGCAACATCATTTTATTGTACATCCCGAGCACGCTCTGCGCCACAATATCGTAGAAATCGATATATATCGTCTGTTGTATGCCCGTCGCGTTCCTGACCCTCGCCGTGTACCGGACTGACCCCCCTACATCGACCGCCGTCTTATCGACCGTGCACTCCTCTACCAGGACTCCAAGCGACTCTTCCCGGATATGCACCGTGGGAGCGCACGCAAGGTCGTCGTAAAAATCCGAGGATGCGATACCCGATTTGGCGCAGATGTTGTAATTATATCCAGCGACCTGGTCGGCCACCAAATACAGGTAGAAATAATCGTTTTCCAGGGGTCTAATCGTCTTCGTCTGGGTATTCAGGAGCCGGAGTTCCCCGTTTGGCATCCGTTCAAAAAACGCCACCTTAACCGGGGCTTCGACCACCAGGTCGTTCTGGACGTGGGCCGTATATGTAAACGTCTCCCCGTTCTCTACTTCCTGCTTATCGACAGTCAGGCTAAAGAGCACAGTCATGATGAATGTAACTCTCGCCCCAAGTTATAAATATTTGCTGCTAGCACTACTCCCTAGCATGCATGTCATTAGCATTTGGGCAAGCCCTGTCAAAGCCTGCCCTGGGACGACGGTGAATGTAACTATCACCGTCCAGCCCGACTACTTCGATATCGGGAACTATGACGTCCGGATCTATGGCAGAAGTAACTATTCGGGGCCGTGGACTTTCATCACCGCAAAGACAGGGTGGACAAACCCGCTCGGAGGAGCATTCACCATATCCGCGCAGGTTACCATTCCAAGCGGCGTATCTAACTATACTATTGGCGCCAAAGATTACAGTGAAGAGAACAACACCGAGCCAACGGCCAGTGTCACAATCATACCGCCCATTATCACCCTCGGGAGCGCGAGTGCAAGCCCGTTGTCCGGCCAGGCCCCGCTCAGGGTCACATTCTCCTATACAGGCGGGTCAAATATCAGCGATGTCGAATGGGACTTTGGCGACGGGTCTACCGGTCGGGGCATGAACGTATCGCACACATATACGCGGCGTGGTGGGTACAATGTGTACGCGACCGCCATCGGGACATGTGGGGAGCGAGGACGCTCAACGTATGCTGGATACATCTCTGTCCTGGACACCAACTGCTACAACCCATCGGGAGCAGATGGGTCTTACACCTGTAGTGGCACCACGCGTCTCCGGTGTGATGCAGGGACCTGGGTCGTGTACGAGAGGGATTCGCCCCAGTGCGGTTACGTCCCGCCAGTCCAGAACTGTCAGAACCCCTACGGAGCGCCCGGATCCTACAATTGTCAGGGCACGACCCGGGTACAGTGTAATAACGGGGTCTGGACTCCTATAGAGTATAACTCGACCCAGTGCGGCTACGTCCCGCCCGTCCAGAACTGCCAGAACCCCTACGGAGCGCCCGGATCCTACAACTGCCAGGGCACGACCCGGGTACAGTGTAATAACGGGGTCTGGACTCCTATAGAGTATA
>ERZ795052.3013-NODE-3013-length-19245-cov-5.341636_pt1 | contig 19245 bp, 16 predicted proteins | sample MGYA00375136_ERZ795052 | MGnify/ENA primary metagenome ERZ795052 (study PRJEB30181, sample SAMN05720156) | activated sludge metagenome | isolation source: Anaerobic digester | place: Japan | collected 2015-05-26 ... | reverse complement strand
CAGCGCATCCGCGAAGCCGACCTCGACCGCCACCTCGACAATGACCGCGAGAAGTTTAAGTTCTCGCTCTTTGCCAGCAACGGGCAGGTGCTCTACATAAGCAAGGGCTATGCCTCTAAGGAAAGCTGTATCGCGGGAATTGATTCCTTTAAGCGCGCCGTCGAAGAGGGCGAGTTTTCCGTCGACAACGACAAGAGCGGGCGCGTCAGCTTTCGACTGACTCGGGGCTCGCGCATCTACTCGGGCGAGACGGTCAAGACCGAGAGCACCGTCCTTAACACCATAGAATCGGTCAAGCGCTTCGCCTCATCCGAGACCGTCAAGGATATTTCCGACGAGGAGCCCGAGTGCGAGGCCGAAGTGACGGCGTATGCCTACAAGCCCGAGACCCCTTACGGCGAAGAGAACGCCGAGAGCGGGCGCTACGTCATCGAAAAGGACGCATCCTCCGACAAGCCCAAGTTCAAGTTCTACCTTAAATCGGCCAACAATCAAGTGATTTACGAAAGCCGCGAATTCGCCTCCAAGGCAAGCTGCAAAAACGGCATCGAAACCTTCAAGAACGCGGTATACATGGGGCGTTTCGCCGTCGAAGCCGACAAGAGCGGCCGGTTCAATTATGTGATTGAGACCAAGACCGCCCGCTATCAGGGCGAAACCGTCAAGGCGCGCTCCACCGCCGAAAACGCCATCGAAGCGGTCAGAAGATACGCCGCGACGTCGGTCATAGCCGAAGCGGACAAGCCGGCCGAATAATTAAAATAATCAAAGTCAAAGAAAAGCATAAAGAGTTCGCCAGTGAATAAACGGGAGTCAAGTTTGCTTGTCTAATCCTGTTTAATCATGTGACGAACTTTTTTAATAAAAAACACAGAGTTTTGAGAGAGTTTGTTTTGAATTTATTCAATCTTCTTATATAATAAAGACCGAACAATATGGCAGCGATGATAAATCGGTAGCAAACGAAGACGCGATATCCCTATAAGATGTATAATAAGTTCTGCAAACAAACGGGCAGCATTATCACTATAAGGTATTTCTGCAAATTCAGCGGAGAATACTATGATAAAAATCATTAATTACAAAGCGGGCAACGCGCCGAGCGTGATGCACGCCGTCAATAAACTGGGTTACAGTGCCGAATTTGCTTTTAAAAGCGAGGACCTTCTTTCCGCCTCGCATATTATTCTGCCCGGCGTGGGAAGCGCGAAAGCGACGATAGAATCGCTTAACGAACTTAACCTGATAAACACGCTTGAGGAAATGGTGCTGGCAAAAAAAGTGCCTTTTCTCGGCATATGCGTAGGACTTCAGATACTTTTCGAAAGAAGCGAGGAGGATGACGCCGACTGCCTCGGCTGGTTGAAGGGCAAGGTAGTGAAATTCGATTCTAAAAAAGTGCGCGTCCCCCAGATGGGGTGGAATAAGGTGAGCTTTGTGAAGCAAACGCCCGCCTTCGCTTCCGACGATTATTTTTATTTTGTCAATTCCTATTACGCGGTGCCCGAGGATAAAACCGACGTATGGGGGGCGGCAGACTACGGCGGAGCGTTTACCGCGGCAATTCAAAGAGGAAATATTTTTGCCACTCAGTTCCATGCCGAAAAGAGCGGCGAGGCGGGACTTTCTCTTTTGAACAACTTCCTGAAGCTCACGCGGGAGGACCTTTAATGCTTACCAAAAGACTTATCGCCTGCTTCGACATTATAGGCGGCAGGGTTACCAAAGCGGTGCAATTTCAGGATAATATCGACGTCGCGCCCGCCGAGGAGCTGGCTAAGTCGATGTATGACGCCGGCATTGACGAACTTATATTTTACGACATCACCGCAAGTTCGGAAAAGCGCAGTATAGATATAGAAACCGTCAAAAAGGTGGCAAAAAACGTCTTTATCCCCTTTACCGTGGGCGGCGGACTGAAGTCGCTCGCCGATATGTATGAGGCGCTCAAGGCGGGAGCCGAAAAGGTGAGTGTCGACTCGATGGCGGTTAGAAATCCCGACATCATATATCAGGGCGCGAAAGCTTTCGGCTCGCAATGCGTCGTGCTTTCAACGCAGGTCAAAAAAACGAATAAAACGACAAGCGGCTATGAAGTTTTCATCGACGGCGCAAGGTTGGCGACCGGAATGGACGCCGTTGAATGGATAAAGCGCGGCGAAAGCCTCGGCGCGGGCGAAATTTGCTTAAACAGCATCGACAAAGACGGCACGCTTTCGGGTTATGATTTAGAGCTCATGAGGCTTGCCGAGAGCTCGGTCAACATCCCCCTTATCGCCTCGGGCGGCGGCGGAACTCCCGAACACTTGAAGACGTTGTTCACCGAAACGCAGGCTCAGGCGGCCATCATCAGCAGCATGCTCTATTCGCCGAGACTGAAAAGAAATTTTCCGGTAAGTGAAATTAAAAAGTATCTTAAAGAAAACGGCGTTTGCGTCCGTCCGCCGAAAGCATATTAGGTAGCGGAGAATACCGCGGGCTATCTGTTAATCAATAAAAATAATCTAAATACAAAATAAACGAGATTATTTAAAATTTTCAAACTAAGTCAACACTAAAGTTAAACCGTAATCAACAAAAAAAACCGCCGTTCGGCGGTTTTTTATATTAATTTTTGTAAAAGTATCAGCCGCCCGCGACCGGACTCATCAGCATTATAGTGACGTCGCCCTCGGGAAGACGGGCGCGGCGGTTAGCCAGCTTGTTGTTGACGAAGACGTTACAGCAATTAAGCTCGGATTTTTGGATGCCGAGCTCCTTAGAAAGCCGCTCCAAAACCTCGCCGACGGTCGCCGCCGACTCGATTTTATGCTCTTTAATTTTTTTGTCGAGCCGAAGCGGCCCAAAAAACTTAACCGTTATCATATTTATTTGATTTTTTTAAAGGGATTTCACCTCGCGACATTTTCTTGCGCCGGTCAATGAGTTATTTTATCTTTATCCTTTTAAAGTTATATTGCTAAATTTGGTCTTTCATTTGTGTTTGGACTAGTTCGGAAGAATTCCCAGCCGCTTTACGAGCTTGGCTTTGGGCGCGCCGTTTTTATCCCAGCTGCGGCAGCGGTAATAGTTCTTTCTGAGAACGTCGATGGGCACGTGCGATTTTTTGTCGTTTTCGTCCTGAAGCTCATGCGTCAGACGCTTGGGCAGCGTATCGTCGGCGGCGGTGATGCCGAGGCGCATATTGATGAGCCGCTCCAGCGTATAGCCGCGCTCGCCGACTCGGAGCATCTTGCCGAAATTGAATTTCATGCCGGTGGCGGCACTCAAAAACAGCGGATGGGGTAGAAGCGGCTTTAAGTTGACGGCGAGAATGCCGGGGAACTTGCCCGCAACATAGAGAAGGAAACCGATGTGCGGCGCCACTTTGTTGACTATCCGCGTCACCAGCCCTCTCGGATTTTTAATTAAGAAGGGAGGAAAGAAAGCGTAAGTCGTGAACAGGCAGTTGCCGCCCGCCGATACAGCCTCCATTAAGTCTTGGAACGTCATAGTGAAGGATGCCTTGCCCTTGGGCGTCCGCTGATTAATTGAAAGCCCCAAGCCCTCCAAAACGACGTTGTAGCCGCCGTTCAAGTGGCACCCGCCGCGGTTGGAGACGGCATAGCCCAAGCCCTGCCCCACCGCCGAGCGCGGCTCGTATGCCGAAAGCTCCATGCCCTTGGCGTTTATGGCGAAATCCTTGCCGCCGTATTTTTGGGAGAGGAACCTTGAGCCGTTGGCGAGGTCGTCGCAAATCGGGTTGCTCCGGCGCGCTATGCCCTCGATAATCTCGCTGATGTTGTCGGTCTTGCCGAATTCAAGGCCGCTGTCCCAAAGTTTTTTTTCGTTGAGCTCCATGGCGAACGCCAGCGTGCCCGCCGTGGATATAGTGTCCATGCCGAGTTCGTCGAGCTTATAGTTCCACTCGAAAATCTTTTCGATGTCGTTGTTCAATATATTGGCGCCCAAAAGCCCCAGCGTCTCAACTTCCGGCCCTTTGACTTCCTTGCCCTCGACCTTGACGACGCGGCCGCAACGAATGGGACAGGAGGTGCAACCGGCATTTTTGACGAGATGGTTTTCGGCCATCTCCTCGCCGCTTATCTTTTCGAAATCTTCAAACTGTCCCCTCGAAAAGTTCTTGGTGGCGAGCAAGTGCTTGGACTGCATCGGCGTCAAAAGACCGGCCGTTCCCAGTTTGGGAAGCTGATTGCCCGTCAGCGGATGGGAGCGCAGCTTTTTAGTCCAATACAAGGTAAGCTCTTTGAATGCTTCCTTGTTGTAGGGCTCCGGCTTATGGGTGCCCGCCGCAGTAATGCCTTTTAAGTTTTTGCTGCCGAACACCGCGCCCAGTCCGCCTCTTCCCGCCGCGCGGTCGTCGCTGACGACGCAGGCGTATCGGACTAAGTTTTCGCCCGCCGGCCCGATTACGATTTTGCCCGTGTTGAGTTTGGGGTCGGCGGAGTCCTTTTGAATCTCTTTTTGGACTTCGCCCGTCAGCATCCCCCAATATTTGTCGGCGTTTTTAAACTCAACTTTGTCGTTATAGATGGTTATGTAGATTTTTTCCTCCGACTTGCCCGTGATGACCAAGGCATCGTAGCCTGCCATCTTAAGCTTGACGCCGAAATCGCCGCCGCAGTTGGATGATGTCAAAATGCCGGTAAGCGGCGAAATTCCGGAGATATTGAAACGGGAAGAGGAGGGCGCGAACAGCGCGTTGAGCGGCCCGGTTGAAACGACAATCATATTTTCGTGCGACAGCGGGTCGATTTTTTCCTTTACGTAATCGTAAAAAATCTTGGCCGCCATAATTTTGCCGCCCAAATAGAGTTCGCGCTCCTTATCGCTGAAGGGGTATTCCGATACCTCACGCGTCGAAAGGTCAATTTTTAACACCTTGCCGGCATAGCCGCCGTATTTAGTCGACATACACAACCTCATTATTATAAATTTGAAAAGCGATAAGTTAACCTTATAATATTATATTATAGTTAGCTACCATAGTCAATAATAAAAAATAAACAAGGCGCGACTCAAATAAAAGGGGCGACTTTAAAATATAATTGACAAACTCGCGTTTTTTTGTTAATATTTAATCGAAAATGAAAAAATTTTCATATTCCAACAGCAAATTGAATAAACACCCGATATAAGAGGCGCAATAATGAATAATTTGAACGATTTTGAAAATTTATCCAAAGCTAAAATAGGCGAAATAGTCGAACTTGTCAAAAGGTGCGACTACATAAGCTCCGACCTTTACGAAAAACACAAAGTGTTCAGAGGACTGCGCGACCCCGAGGGCAATGGTGTCGTCACCGGCCTTACAGAAATATCCGAAGTCAACGCTTTTCGCAATGAAAACGGTCAAAGAATACCCATTGAGGGCGAGTGTTTCTACCGCGGCATTCCCATTCAGGATTTAATTCACGGCGCCCAAGAGGAAAAGCGCTTCGGCTTTGAGGAGACGGCCTATCTTTTGCTTTGCGGCAAGCTTCCCAATCAGCGTGAGCTTGAAGATTTTATTTTTCTTTTAAACGGCTACCGCGGGCTGCCCGACAATTTCCTCCGCGACGTCATTTTAAAGGCGCCCTCGTCTAACATTATGAACGCGATGTCCAAGGCTATTTTGACGCTCTATTCCTACGACGACCAGCCCGAAAACCTCGACGTTAAAAACGTCTTCGTCCAATGCCTCAAGCTGATTGCCAACTTCCCCTTGCTCGCCGTTTACAGCTATCAGGCGCACAAATATTACAATCTAGGCAGAAACCTCTCGATAAGAAACCCCAACCCCGAGATGTCGACGGCCGAAAACATACTCTATATGCTGCGCGGAAGCGACAAATATACCAAGCGCGAGGCCAAGCTTCTAGATGCCTGCCTCATTTTGCACGCCGAGCACGGCGGCGGCAATAACTCGACTTTCACCACCCGCGTCGTTTCCTCCTCGGGCACCGATACATATTCGGCGATTGCGGCGGCGATGGGCTCATTAAAGGGACCCAAGCACGGCGGCGCCAACATCAAGGTCGTCGAGATGATAGAGAACATCTTGGAAAATCTGACGAGCTTCGACGACGACTCGATAAAGGAGTATCTCGGCAAGATTTTGGACGGCGAGGTCTTTGACGGCCAAGGGCTGATTTACGGCCTCGGCCACGCCATCTATTCGCTGTCCGACCCCAGAGCCAATCTTTTGAGCGAGCTTCTGCACGAATATAAGTTCGACAACAATCTGGAATACGAAATTTATCAAAAGGTGTTCAGGCTGGCGCCTGCGGTCATCTCCGCCAAACGCCGCATCTATAAAGGCGTCGCCGTCAACATCGACTTTTACACAGGCTATATCTATAAGATGCTCAAGATACCTCTCGAGATGTTCACGCCGATTTTCGCCATATCGAGAATAGCGGGCTGGTCGGCGCACCGCATAGAGGAACTGGTCAACCAAAGCAAAATCATCCGTCCCGCCTATGTCGCCGTCGGGCCGCGCCAACAATATATTCCTTTAAAGGACAGAGAATAATCCGGAGAGGGTTTCGGCAGAGGTCAGGCGCGGGTCATAAAGGCGATAGACTTAATAAGACCTATATTACCGAAAAGGCACTTAAAACGATAAAAAGCGCGTGATAAAGCGCGGATTAGGAGGAATTTATGAGCATAGATAACAAAGCGTTTTTCAACCTTTCTTACGGACTCTATTTCATCACGGCGAAGGACGGCGGCAAGCACGGCGGCTGCGTCGCCAACACTCTCATTCAGGTGACGAGCGAGCCGCAGCAGCTTTCGGTGGCGCTCAACAAAAACAATTTCACGACGTCGATGATTTTAAAGAGCGGCAAGTTCACAGCCACGGTCACCTCGGAGATGACGCCGATGAACTATATCGCGGCTTTCGGCTTTAAGAGCGGTCGCGATTCCGACAAGTTTGAGGGGCTGTCTTATGAAACCGACGAGCGCGGCATCCGCTATATCAAGGACACCATGACCGCTGTCTTCTCTCTCGACGTTGTCGACAAAGTCGACGCCGGCACGCACATTATTTTTATAGCGAAAGTCGTCGACGCTATGGTGCTCGAGAAGCTTCCCAACATGACCTACAGCTACTATCACGCCGTCAAAAAGGGCTCGACGCCTCCCAACGCCCCCTCTTTCCAAAAGCCCGCCGAGCAAGAGAAACCCGCCGAGCAAATAAAGGCCGTCAAGCGCTGGCAGTGCGACGTCTGCGGCTATATCGAGGAAGCCGACGAGCTTCCCGACGACTACACTTGTCCCGTTTGCGGCGTGGATAAGTCGCATTTTAAGTTAATTTAGTAACACTTAACCGATATAAACGAAAACAGCTCCTTAAGGCGTCCTTTAGGAGCCGCTTTCGCGCTAGTTTTTCCTTTTAAAGTCAAAAATTCGATTATTTTATGTAATATTTAACGCAAGAAAAAACAGTTAGATTGAACTTGAGTATAATAAATACCGATGAGTTTTAAAGGTAATAAAAAAAGAATAAAAAGCAGACGGAGCAAGCTGGCATTTTTATCGGTGGTCATGCTCCTGATTGTGTTTACCTCGGCCTTTTTGACGGTTGCGGCTACCGGCTACGGCGGCAACGACGGTTTCGTATTGAGTTTTCAACCGATAGGAAGCGAGGCCGCGCCTTTTATCGACGAAGGCGGCGATTACGCCTTGACCAAGCCCGACGGCAGGGATTTAAAAATTCTGCACTTGACCGATATCCATATCGGCGGCGGGCTTTTTTCGGTAGGCCTCGATAAAAAGACGTATACCGCTATTTATAAGCTGACGGAATACGCTCGCCCCGATTTAATCATCGTAACGGGCGACATAGTCTATCCCGTCTCCGTTCAAAGCGGTAACCTCAATAACGCGCGGGCAACAGAACAGTTCTGCGCCTTTATGGACAATTTAGAGATTCCTTGGACGGTGACGCTCGGCAACCACGACAGCGCCTTGGATACCACGGCCGGACGCTCGGAAGTCGCCGATATTTACGCCTCTGAAAAGCTTGAATATTGCCTGTTCCTAAAAAACCCCGAGGGAGAGAATATCTCCGGCTTCGGCAACCATCTTATAAACATCCGCGACACCTCGGGCAAGCTGATTCAAACCATAATAATGCTCGACACTAACACCACTATTAAGGGCGCTGTCGCCAAATACGATTCCGTCCACGACGACCAAGTTGAGTGGTATAAAAAATCGTTGACGAGGCTTTCCTCGCCCGAAAACGGCATATCCGAGGGCGAAACGGTTCCCTCCCTTTTGTTTTTCCATATGCCGCTTTACGAATACGACCTCGCTACCAAGTTGGCGGAGGCGGGCTCCGATGAGGCCGAAATAATTTACGGCAGCCGATACAGAAGAGCAAACCCCGAAAAAAGCGCCGTCAAATCCGGCCTTTTCGACGCCATGGTCGAGCTCGAAAGCACCAAGGCGGCGTTCTGCGGCCATATCCACAAGAACAATTATGCCGTGCGCTATAAAGGCATTCAACTTACCTACGGCTATTCCGTCGTCTATTTAAGCTTTAACATCAAAAACAAGGAAGACTACCGAGGCGGAACGCTGATAACCTTGGACGGCAGTGGGGGGGTTGATTGCGTGCCGTTTTTGCTGAAAGATATAAATTAATGAATAATTAATAATAAATAATGAATAACGGTGGGGGCGGCTGCGCCGAACGAAAAACGGTCAACGAAAAACGAAAAACGGTGGATAAACAAAAAAGGCGCGGTGACGCGCCTTTTTGATTTGTTGGATTAGGTTAGGGTTTAGATGGGGCGGGGGCGGATTTTGAGTTTATCGACGATGAAATAGACGGCGGTAAAGATTAAGACCAGCGCCGCTATGCCGACTAAAATATAGACCGGCACGGCGAGATCGCCCAGCCCTTCCGAGTCGCCCATGCCCGCCTTGACGCGCTCCCACATCGCGACGGCCAATTCGTTCGCTTCGCCGAAGTCGCTCATGACGCCCAGCTTTTCGTCGACGACGGGATAGCGCCTGATGTCGGAGAAATATTCTTCGACGTCGTATTCGTTCTCTTCCAAAATGGCGAGCACGACTTCGTCCGACTGTAAAATCTCGGGGTCGATAGAGTTGGTGTAGCCGATTTCCATCGAGTTCATTATGGCGATTTCGGGCAAGCACATATAGTTGATGAAGAGAAGCGCGGCATCCACGTTTTGGGCGTTCTTGGGAATGACCCAGCCGTCGAACCAGACGTTTCCGCCGATTTCGGGCACGAAGTAGTCGAGATTGACACCTTCGAGTTCGCCCTCTTCGATTGCCCACAGCGCGTCGCCGCTCCATGCGAGGTCGACGTAGGCGGCGCCCGTTATCATATCGTCCTTGCCGAAGTCGACTTCATAGCCCTTGAGCTCGCTTCTCTGCGCCGAAAGCACGCTCTCGGCCGCCGCCAGCATTTCGGCGTCGACGGTGTTTATAAGCTCTTGAATGCTTTTGTCTTTATGACTTGCGGGCAAAAGGTCGTTTTCGGCGAGATAGAGGACGGCGGCGGCGTATGTGTCGCGGATGCTGTCCTTGACTAAAATCTTGCCGGTAAGTTCGGGATTTTTCGCCTCGTTCCAAAGCAATCCCCAGCCGTTTTCGAGGTCGGCCTCCGTCACGACGTCGGCGTTATACAAAATTCCCAGCGTCCCCCACATATAGGGCACGAAATATTTCGTCATGTCGATGCTTTTGCCGTCTATGATAAGGCCGCCGAAAATGCTTGCGATGGAATCTTTAATATCACCGTAGACGTTGACGCTGTTTTCGATTTTGGAAAAATCCAGCTCCATTATGAAATCGTTCTGCAGTAGCTTTTGAATGGCGTATTCCGAGGGGCAGATTAAGTCAACCTTTGCCTTGCCGTTGATTAAGGTCGTCAGCATGTTTTCGTTGGTGTCGAAGGTGGAATAAGTGATTTGCACCTCGCGTCCCGTCGCTTCAAAATAATATTCCGAAAATCCGTCGAGCGCGTCGGGGCTGATGTAGTCGGCCCAGTTGTAGATGACCAAAACGTCGATGGCGGGCTTGTCGCACGCCGAAAACAAGGGGATAGCGAACAGAACCAAAAGCAGAATAATTGCGCAAATCCTTAGTTTATTAGAAGTTTTCATGCTTTTTAACCCTCCTTTTCGAGGCGTTGACGTTTACAATGAGCAAAATCACAAAGACCAGCACGAAGATAATGGTGAAGATGGCGAACCAAAACGGCGACAGCCCCTTGAGTCTGGCGTCGGCATAGATATAGGTCGAAAGCGTGTTGATGCCCGTCGCCGCGCCCTTGTTGATTTGGGTGATGATGAAGTCGTCCATCGACAGCGTAAAGGAGAGGAGCAGTCCCGAAATGACGCCGGGCGCCATAATCGGGAACAACACTTTTACCATCGCCTTGGAGGGGGAGGCGCCGAGGTCGAGCGCCGCCTCGTAGATGTTGGGGTCCATGGTGGTGAGCTTGGGCATGACCGACAGCACGACATATGGCGTGCAGAAAGCGATGTGCGCCAAAATAAGCCTGAGGTAGCCTTCGGGGAAGTCGAGCGTGACGAAGAATATCATCAGCGACACCGCCATGACGATTTCGCTGTTTATCATGGGGATTTGGTTTATGCCCTCGACAAGACTTCTCGACCTCTTTTTGAGGCTGAAGATGCCTATCGCGGCTATCGAGCCGAGCAGCGTCGACGCACCCGCCGAAACCGCCGCAATAATCAGCGTGTTCTTGATGGCGGAAAGGAGCTCGGGCGTCTTACTGCTGGTGAATATCGAGCGGTAGGCGTCGAAGTTGAAGCCCTGCGAGAAGGAGAACGTCGAGCTGTTGGAAAAGGAATAGACGACAATCAGCACTATGGGCGCGTAAAGCAGCGCTAAAATTAGAAAGATATAGGCTTTCGCCAAAACTTTTTTTACCATATGTTCCTCCCGGCGTTCTCGCTCTTGGGAAGCCTATTCATGATAAGATTGGTGAGGAGCACCATGATAAGCATGACGAGCGACATCACGCTGCCGACGCCGAACATGCCTTGGTCAAACTTGGTTTGAATGGAGTCGCCGAACAAAAATATCGTGCTGTCCGAAAGAAGCTGGCTTATGGCGAAGGTCGAAATTGTGGGAATGAACACCATGATGATGCCCGAAAGGACGCCGGGCAGCGAGAGCGGCAGCGTCGTCTTTAAGAAGGTGGTGACGCCGTTTGCGCCCAAATCCTGCGACGCCTCGAAATAGCTCTTGTCAATCGAAGTCAGCGTGGTGTGGATGGGCAGAATCATAAACGGCAGATAGTTGTAGACCATGCCGAATACTACCGTGCCCATGCCGAGCTCGATGTTGAGCGCGACGAAAATGGCTTTGGTGGCGAGCGTTCTTATCAAAAAGTTAACCCACATCGGAAGTATGAACAAAACGACGAAAAAGCGGTTCATTTTATACTTCATCAAAATGTAGGCGACGGGATAGCCGATAAGGATACAAAGAAGGGTGGTGACAACGCCGACCAAGAGACTGTTTCCCAAAACGACCAAACTGGCCTGCTCGCGGAAGAAATTTGCAAAGTTCTGCACCGAGAGCTTGTCGTCCACCAAAAAAGCGTTGACTAAAATCAGCACCAGCGGCGTAACCACGAACAGCAGCATGAAGATGATGTAGGGGTAGGAGAACGACCGCCGCGTGAACTTGAATTTTTTAAGTGCCTCAAGCATTTTCGCCGCCCTCCTTTTCGGCCTGCTCCTCGATTTTTTGGAGCTTTATGTTTTCGGGTTTGACGTTGATGCCGACGCGGTCGTCGCGGAGCCAGTCGATGTCGGTGTCGACAAAAAAGTCAAAATATTGGTCGGTCCTGAGCACGCAGTGATAGTAGCTCCCCTTATAAATGGAGTTGACGACGGTGGCGCCGATGACGCCGTCCTCCTCGTCGTCCATGACTTCGATATCCTTGAAGGATATCGTAGCCTTGACTTTGGTGCCAGCCTCGAAGTCGCTAACGCACTCGAATCTGCCGCCGCAGATTTCCACGGTGTTTTCGTCGATGATTTCGCCCTCGACTTCGTTCGTCAAGCGCGGTTTGTGCATGATGTGGAGGTCGAAGGGCTTGATGTAGATGCCTATCTCGGCGCCCGTCTCGGCGGGAAGCGTGTCGTGGATTATTATTTCGTTGCCGTTCGCAATCGCGCTGATTTGGTAGTGCGCGCCCTTGAAAACGCAGCTTTCCACGGTGGCGAGAAGCATGGCGGCATCCTTTTTATCTCTCAGAATGTAGATGTCCTCGGGGCGGATAATGACGTCGATGGGCTCGTTGGGCTTGAATCCCTTGTCGACGCATTCAAACGAAGCGCCGCAGAAAGTGACTTTGAAATCCTCGACCATGATGCCCGAGAAAATGTTGGATTCGCCGATAAAGTCGGCGACGAAGGCGTTGGCGGGTTCGTCGTAAGTCTTTTGGGGGCTGGAAATCTGCTGGACGACGCCGTTCCGCATGACGACGACGGTGTCCGACATGGTGAGCGCTTCCTCTTGGTCGTGCGTGACGTAAATGAAGGTTATGCCCAGCTTTTGGTGCATGTTTTTAAGCTCGAGCTGCATATCCTTTCTCATCTTGAGGTCGAGCGCGCCGAGCGGCTCGTCCAAAAGCAGCACTTCGGGCTCGTTGACGAGGGCGCGCGCTATCGCGACGCGCTGCTGCTGGCCGCCCGATAGGCTGTTGACGTTGCGGTATTCGTAGTCCTCGAGGTCGACCATCTTGAGCGCGGCCGCCACCTTTTCGGCTATTTCGGCTTTCGTCAGCTTTCTGAATTTTTGGAGAACACGGCCCTTTTTGTCGGTGTAGGTGCCGTCGGGAATGACTTTGAGCTTAAGTCCGAAAGCGATGTTGCCGCCCACGTTGAGGTGGGGGAACAGCGCGTATTTTTGAAACACCGTATTGACTTTGCGAAGATGGGGCGGAAGCTTGGTTATGTCCTCGCCGTTGAAGTAAATGGCGCCCGAGGTGGGCATCTCGAAGCCCGCTATCATTCTGAGCGTTGTCGTCTTGCCGCAGCCCGATGGGCCCAAAAGCGTGACAAACTCGCCGCGTTTTATCGACAGCGTAACGTTGTCGAGGACGGTCTTGCCGTCATAGACCTTGCACACTTTTTTAAGCTCGATAATCTTGTTGCCGCCGTTTCCGCCGTTCTTGCCGTTTGTTTGCTCTCCGTTTGCCATAGTGTCTCCTTTCTCCGCAACTATGCAGATTTATTTTTCGTGTCTTTTATCATAAATTTTTTAGATTTGTTATACGGTTCCGGCGGTATTATCATTGAGCGGGGCGGGAGTAATTATAATAGTTGTTCCGAGCCGCTGCCGATTAATGCCGCTAAAAAGTGGGAGGCGAGGAAACCCAAATGATTTTGGCGGTGGTTTTCCCCTCGTTTTTCAAAAAGTGCTCCTTGCTGCTGACGAAGTAGAACGATTCCCCCGATTTGACCTTGTAGACGCGCTTGCCTAGATGCAGCATCACGGCGCCCGCGAGAACATATCCGAATTCCTCGCCCTCGTGCGGCATATCCTTGGGCGTCGCCGTAGCGGGGCTGATTTCCATCAAAATGGGCTCCATCTCGTTTTTCTGGCTGTTGGGGACGAGCCATGTTATCTTGTTCTCCTCGGTCTGCTTTTCAAAAAAATCGGCGGAGGAGAAGACAATCTGCTCCTCGGCTTCTTCTTTGAAAAATGAGGGAAGGTCGCTGCCGAGCGCGGAAAGTATGTCGATGAGCGTGGCAATCGAAGGCGAGGTCAGCTCGTTTTCCAGCTGAGAAATATAACCCTTCGTCAAGTCGCAGCGGCTCGCCACCTCGTCCTGCGTCATGCCGCATTGCAGCCTTAATTGCTTTAATTTTGCTCCTATTTCCATAAAACCCCTTTTTTAGTTTGCTTTGAATTTTTCCCTAGCTCTTGTCTAATCTCAAAGTGAATTTTCTGCTTTTCTCTTCTTAATCTTTTGTAAATCCTCTTGCTTTTTATTTATTTAAAGTTTCTCGGTTTCAATAAATCTCGGCTTTAATAATAATAAACTTCGAGTTTAGCGAGTAAAGCCGCTCTAATCTCAAAGTTTAAAATTACTAAACGCGCGATAAACGGAATTATAGCAAAACCGTAAAATTTGTCAACATTTTTTTAGCCTTGTAAAAATATTTTTAGAATTTGTGATTTTTAGATCACCCTAAAATCGTTGGCATAAAAAATTGCATGGCTCGGGGTTGCCATGCAATAATTTTATAATGTTAAATCGAGATTTTTTCAGCTATTAAGAAGGCTCAAAAAAATAAGTATTAACAGGCGCGCGGCTCGAAACGCTCGACGGAAACTTCGCCCTCGGCTAAAATGCGGGCGGCAAACTCGTCGGGGTAGTCTATGAGATAGACGACGCGCTTTATTCCGCTGTTGACAATCATCTTGGCACAAATGACGCAGGGGTGGTGGGTGCAATACATCGTTGCGCCCTCCAGCGATACGCCCAGCTTGGCGGCCTGAATGATGGCGTTTTGCTCGGCGTGGACGGCGTAGCAGAGCTCATGGCGGGTGCCCGAGGGAATGTTCATGTCGTCGCGCATGCAGCGGCCTTTCTCGACGCAGCTCGTTATCCCGCTGGGCGCGCCGTTGTAGCCCGTAGTAAGTATGCGCTTGTTCTTAGTGACTAGTGCGCCTACCTGCCTGCCCGTTCTAAAGCAGCTCGACCAAGTCGCGACCTTAGTCGCCATATCCATAAACCGCTGGTCCCATTTATCCATAAAAAAGCTCCGGTTTTTTAGTTTATTATAATATCGCCAAGGCGTTTTGACAAGATATATTTTGGTTTTTGAAAATGAGGTAAAATTCCGCATTAACCCGATTAATTTCATATTATCAAATAATTGACAAAAAATGGGAAGGATACTATAATGTCTAATGCTTAACGGCATTTATTTGTTTTCATTAAAAAATTACATATAATAACCCAAATAGGAGGTATAAAATGGAACTGAAACCGTTGTTTGACAAAGTAGTTTTGAAGGCAGTCGAAACCGAGGACAAGAGCGCGGGCGGCATCGTGCTTCCCAGCGTCGCCAAGGAAAAACCGCAAGTCGCCAAAGTGTTGGCGGTAGGCCCGGGCGGGCTCGTTGACGGCAAGGAAGTCAAAATGCAGGTCAAAGTCGGCGATAAGGTGCTTTACAGCAAGTATTCGGGAAGCGACTTTAAACTCGACGGCGAGGAAGTGACCATTGTCCGCCAAAGCGACATTTTAGCAATCATCGAATAATACGGGAGGTAATTTAGGAAATGGCAAAGCAATTCAAATACGGCGCCGAGGCCAGAAAAGCTATTGAAGCCGGTGCCGACGTAGTGGCAAACATCGTAAAGAGCACGCTCGGCCCCAAGGGCAGAAATGTCGTGCTGGATAAAAAATTCGGAACGCCCCTCATCACCAACGACGGCGTCACGATAGCGAAGGAAATCGAGCTTCCCGACGCCTTTGAGAACATGGGCGCCCAAATAATCAAGGAAGTCTCGGTCAAGACCAACGACGTCGCGGGCGACGGCACATCCACGGCTGCGCTGCTCGCGCAGACTATAATTAAAGAAGGGCTGAAAAATATCGCCGCGGGCGCCAACCCCATGATTTTGAAGCGCGGCATAGCGATGGCGACGGAAGCCGCCGTCGAGGAACTCAAAAAGATTTCCAAGCCCATAACGGCCAAGACAGCCATAGCGCAGGTCGCCAGCATTTCGGCGGGCGAGGAAACGATTGGCAACCTTATCGCCGAGGCTATGGACAAAGTCGGAAAGGACGGCGTTATCACTATCGACGAGGGCAAGACCTTGAAGACCGAGCTGACCATCGTCGAAGGCATGCAGTTCGACAGAGGCTACGCTTCTCCCTATATGATGACCAACCCCGACAAGATGGAAGCCGTCTTGGATGATCCCGTCATCTTAATCACCGACAAGAAGATAAGCAATATCCAAGAGCTTCTGCCCGTTTTGGAGCAGGTGCTCAAGTCGGGCGCAAGGCTTTTAATTATCGCCGAAGACATCGAAGGCGAAGCGCTGACCACGCTTATATTAAATAAACTGAAGGGAGTGCTGTCCTGCGTGGCCGTCAAAGCCCCCGGCTTCGGCGACCGCCGCAAGGCAATGCTTGAGGACCTCGCCATTCTGACAGGCGCCACCGTGATAACGAGCGACCTCGGCCTCGAGCTCAAGAACACCGATATGTCGATGCTCGGCAGAGCCAAGACCGTCAAAGTCGACAAGGACAACACCACCATAATCGGCGGCGCGGGCGACCCCGAGGACATCAAAGCGCGCGTTGCCAGCATCAGGGCCCAGATTGCCGAAACCACCAGCGAATACGATAAAGAAAAGCTTATGGAACGGCTGGCCAAGCTCGCCGGCGGCGTTGCCGTAATAGGCGTCGGCGCGGCCACAGAGGTCGAAATGAAAGAGAAGAAGCTCCGCTTCGAGGACGCGCTCGCGGCTACCCGCGCCGCGGTTGAAGAGGGCATAGTGCCGGGCGGCGGCGTTGCCTTGCTGTCCATCTCCGACAAGGTCAAGGCGGCCTGCGCCGACTTAGACGGCGACGTCAAGACGGGCGCGAACATCGTAATAAAAGCGCTTGAGGCGCCAATCCGTCAAATCTCCGAAAACGCCGGCGTCGACGGCGGCGTAGTAATCAACGAAGTAAAGCGCGCGGGCAAGCCCCATTTCGGCTACGACGCGCTCCGCGACCGCTTCTGCGATATGGTAGAAGCAGGCATTCTCGACCCGACCAAGGTCGCGAGGACTGCGCTTCAAAACGCCGCTTCGGTTGCCGCGGCGCTGCTCACCACCGATTCCATCGTCGCCGACATCCCCGAGCCTCCCGCAGCTCCCGCAATGCCGCAACACGATATGTATTAATTTCGGATGAAATTAATACAGTGAAATCGCTCGCTATGCTCGCGGTGAAATCGCTCGCTATGCTCGCGGTGGAGGAAAAATTAAAAAGAAAAACCGTCGTTTTCGACGGTTTTTTTTGTGACTTTGCGGGGAGCAAAAGGTCGCGCCCTTATATTTTATATTAAATATATTTAATTAATAAAAAATCAATAATTATGAATAAAATCCATTCTCATTACATTCTAAAAAACCAAACGAGAAGCTTTCCCCCATTAAATGAACTCATCCGATGGGAATTAAATATGTAGGCTTGCGGCTAAAGCAATACGGTTATATTCTGAACTGGCGCATTATTCCGTAAGCCATATCGTCCGCCATGTCCAGTGCCTGCTTTTGAATGGCGTCGTATTGGACGATGCTCTCGGGATATTTTCCCGTCAGAATTTGGACGGCTTCGTTTTCCGTCATGCGGAGGTGCTCATTGAGCATATTCCGCCACAGCTTGGTATTGAAATAGGGATTTATCGAGCCTAGAAATTCGGCGATTTCGTCGGCGTTCATATACCACTGTCTGCGCGCCTCCTCAACTTTTTTATTGTCGCCCGCTTTGGCGGCGTTCACTAAATCAGCCGCGATAAGAAGATGGTCGGTGAAGAGCTTTTCAAACCTTGCGGCGACTTGGTTGCCGTAGAGCGGCCTCAGAACGTCGGCGAAATCGGCGGGGTTTCGAAGCAACCGCTTGGTGACGGCGTCCAGGTTGTCGAGATCGAATGCCGTGCTCTCGATGAACATTCTCGTCCAAAGAACGTGCTCAATCCAAAGCCTTCGCAAGGTGTTGAGAAGATCGAGCTGCCTTGGCGTCAGGCAGTTTGCCGAAGACATATTCAAAAACATAATTCCTCCATTCCGCAATAGGCGGTAAAAATCGGCGGGATATTCCCGCCTAAGATTTATTATATGATTTAAGTTATATTGCCGTGTTTTTCGGCTTGCCCGAATGATTTTCAAGGCTAAAGAAGACTCCCGAATTTCCTTTCCCAATAAAGCTTGAAAGGCTTAGGTTTAATTATAAAGCGGACACTTGCTTGCCTACTATACTGTAAATGCGCGTATGCGGGCGCAATCTCAATAATACCGCATTTTAAATAAACAAAAATAAATAAATGTTGACACTCAATTCGCCTTAGTTTATAATGGACTAAGATCCCAAATTATTCAGGAGGTTTTTATGAAAAAATTTGATATCAAAAAGCTGTTGATATTGATTTTGGCATTAATCCTCGTCGTGGCTCTTGCTGCTTGCAACAACAAGAAGAAGGGTTCAGATGATGATGATGACGACCAAATACAAGGCGACGGCAAAATAACGGCGGCTCAGTTCTTTAACGACCTATTCAAAACAGGCAATACGATAGGCAATAAAGATGAAGTTGACGCCACCAAAGATATGGCGTTAGAGCTGTCGGCATCCGTCTTGATTGATACGGGCAAGGGTGCCACCGGTGCCACTCTCCCCATCGATCTCAATATCAAAGCTTTTATTGACGTCGACGGCGGTATGGCCGATTCGGCTGTCATGATCGATGCCCAAATCAAATTCCTTACATTGAAACTCTATTACTTCTTGAACGATTCCGAAAACGTTTATCTTTCTTCCAACCTCAGCGCGGACGAAGATGAGATTTATAGGATTCCGCTCGTTCTGAATCCCGGAGCCGACCCCGGCCAAAGCGCGGTCTGGTCCTCGGCGGTTGCCGGCTTCCTCGGCATCGACGAAAACGGCGATCCGATAGAAGGCAAGCTTTGGGAAAACATTAACGCGATTACGGACGACTTCGGCGAGGATTACACTCTCGATTTGACGCTCAACAAGCTCCTCGCGATATTGGGTCTTGACCTCGATAAGATTCTGGACGACCTCAAGGCCGGTCCCGTCGGCGCGCTCCTCGGTTCGCTTAACATCGAGAAGGATGAAACCGCGGGCATCTATAAACTGCTCGACATCCTTGTCGCGGTTGACAAAGTTCTCTCCTTCGGCAAGGCCAGCCCCGTTGCGGGCGGCAAGGGCTATGAGCTCAACCTCGCCAACTCCGGCGGCATCAAGGCCATTCTGCCCGGCATTCTCGGCGGCGAAGCCATCCTCGGCGGCGCTTTGAAGGAAGTAGTCACTTCGGCTAAATTCCCCGATGTTATAGTCGGCTACACCAAGACCGAAGCGGGCGATTTCGATTCGCTTTACCTCAAACTCGTTCTTAACTCCACCACAAACCGCTTTGCCGTCACGGTTACGCTTGACGACATCAAGGTTTACAACACCTCTTCGAGCCAAGACGCCTATAAGCTTTTCGA
>ERZ795052.3007-NODE-3007-length-19305-cov-6.558701_pt1 | contig 19305 bp, 14 predicted proteins | sample MGYA00375136_ERZ795052 | MGnify/ENA primary metagenome ERZ795052 (study PRJEB30181, sample SAMN05720156) | activated sludge metagenome | isolation source: Anaerobic digester | place: Japan | collected 2015-05-26 ... | reverse complement strand
TTGGAGGTCGGCGCGCAGAATCTGGACGGGCTGGACGGGCGCTGGTCGCTGGACCCGACGGCCCTGCTTTTTACGGACAATGACGGCGAGACGGCCGCCGGGTTTGTGAACAGCATTCAAATTCGGGACGAGCCGCTCACGGCCGGTGACATTTTCGCCCTGGGCAAGGCGACCGCCGCGGGCATTCCCCTGACGATCCCCGTGCTGACCAACATCGTGGTCAGTGTCTCGCCGACCAACCAGACGGCGACGGCGCAGATGGCGGCAACGTGCTTTAGCGCCACGGCGGTGGGCTCCGGCACGCTCAGTTACCAATGGTACCGCGACGGCGTGGCGGTGGCGGGCCAGACCAATCCGCAACTGCGTTTTGCCAGCCTGCAGCCTGCCGACGCGGGCAGCTACACGGTGGTGGTGGCCAACGGGCTCCAGACCGTCACCAGCGCGCCGCCGGCCGTGCTGACGGTGGAACCGGCCCCGCTGGCGCTCGTGACCGCCCAGTGGGATTTCAACCAGGGCGACCTCCGCGCCACCCTCGGCCAGCCGCTCCAGTTCGCGGACGCCACCGTCCAGGCCGACGTTCAATTTGGCTCGACGACGACCTTTGGCATCAGCGACATCGCCGGGCAGCCGGCCAATGTCATGCTGTGCAACCCCAGCACCAGCGGCTACACCAATTGGAACGGGTTCATCCTGCCCCACGGCATCGCGCCCAATGGCGGCGGCAACAAAGTGAATCAGTACACGCTCATCATGGACGTGCTCTATCCGTATTGGAGTTCGGGCTTTTATCGCGGGCTGTGGCAGACCGACCTGGCCAACACCAACGACTCGGACCTGTTCCTCAACGGCCCCAACGGCCTGGGCATCAGCCAGGTCTATGACGGCGAACTGACCCTCGATGAGTGGCATCGGCTGGTCTTTACGTTCGATCTGACCAAGCGCGAGCTGGGCAAATACATTGATGGCACCAACGTGGTGGCCGCGCCGAAGGGCGCCGCGCCCCTGGGACCCCATCATGTCCAGTATCTCTCCGCCAGCACCAACGTGCTGGACGGCGGGAGCGTGGACATGCGGTGGTCGCTCGGGCCGGCCGCGCTTTTGTTCGCGGACGAAGACGGCGAGGCGGGCGTGGTGTACGTGAGCAGTGTGCAGGTCCGCAGCGGGCGGATGACCGACGCGGCCATTGCCGCGCTGGGCACGCCGAGCGCTGCCAAGATTCCCGGCGCCATCAAGGCCACCCGCTCGGGCGGCACCATTGTCATTGATTGGACCGGCACGGTTCTGGAGAGCGCCCCGAGCCTGACCGGGCCGTGGTCAACCGTCACGGGGGCGGGGCATCCATACACCGTTTCGGCGCCGGCCGGGAGTCAGTTCTTCCGGGTGCGCCAGTAAGAGCGCCCGCGTCACAGGGCGGGCATCAGCCGCCGGGGCGGGGCCGCACGGCGCCGAGCCGCGCCCCGGGGGGGAGGTGTTGTGCGGAAGGGCGCGGGTTGGGCTCACGCGGGGCCGGGCGGCGGAAGGCGGCTTGAGAAGGGGATTCTCGTGGTGAATATTGGCATAAGAAGAATTGCAACCAGACTGGCTTTGATGAATTCACATGCGTTGACAGAGGCACGTCCCGGGCCGGGCCGCCAGGGGTTCACCTTAATCGAGCTGCTGGTGGTCATCGCGATTATTGCGATCCTGGCCAGCATGCTCCTGCCGGCGCTGGGCCGGGCCAAGGAAAAGGCCAAAGCCGCCCAATGCCTGAGCAATCTCAAGCAAATTGGCACCGCCGCCACCATGTACGCGGAGGACCACAAGGACACCTACTGGATCAAGCCGGACCGGACGATTCCCAACGACGGGCAATGGATGCTCAATCCGTTGTCGGACGTGTTGCTGGCGCCGACGCACGGTTCGGCATACTGGGCGCTGGGCTACCTGGATTACTTCGGCAAAGCGCGGCGCCTGTTCCGCTGCCCCAGCGCGAAATATGTGGATGAGTGGCGCGAGGATGGCCGGCGGTTCCCCACCGATTGGTGGCTGAATTCCTGTTACGGGATTCACAACTATCTGCTGCACAATTCCGGCTATCCCGACCCCACCGGCGCCAGCGAGCCCACTTCCATCAAAAAAGTCACAACGTACCAGAACCCGTCCCGGACCATCTTCTGCCAGGACGCGGCCGAGTCGCGCATGGAGGGGCCCGAGGACAGTCTTGGCCTGTTTCCGGGCGCGCGCCAGATTTTGACGCAATGGATCGGCACGCCGCCACCGTATGGCGGCCTGGCGCCGTTGTATGGGGGGCACCCCTTCGAGCTGGAATGGTATCGGCACAGCAAGGGCTGCCAAACGGTCTGGGTGGACGGACACGTCTCGCGCATCCGCTTTACCGGTCTGAATGTGGGCATTGACTACCGGCACTACCTCGGCGTCAACCCGATCAAACCCGTGGAATAGGCGCCAGCCTCCCGAACGACCCTCTATGAAGTCACTTCCCGTGAACCGTCTTGTATGCGCCCTCCTGTTGGTGCTGGGACTGGGCGCCGCCTGCAACCGAACCGAGCCGCCGCCCGATCCGATTCCCGCGGCGGAACTGCCCGCCGCGCTGGAAGCCGCGTTTGCCCAGGCCAAACCCGAGGCCAAAACCCAGGCCAGCCAGGTGGCGGCCTTGGTGCGCGCGCGGGATTACCCGAAAGCCTTTGCCGCTCTCCAGGCCCTGGCCACCCGCCCCGGCCTCTCGAAGGACCAACTGCGGGTGGTCAGCGGCGCGACGCTGACCGTCAACAGCCTGCTGCAGGAAGCCCAGACCCAAGGCGATACCAAGGCCATCCAGACCCTGGAGAACTACCGGCGCGACAAGTGAGCGGGCGCCGGGGGGCGGGATTATGGATTGATTCAAGCCGCCGGACCGGCTTGAATCTGGTCCCGTGATTGCAAAGCGAGTCATCCCCTGCCTCGACGTCCATGGCGGCCAGGTCACCCGCGGCGTCCGGTTCGGCCGGGCCGAAGCCGGCGAACTGCGCAACGTGGGCGATCCCGTGGAATTGGCGCTCCGGTATAACGAGCAGGGCGCCGACGAGATGGTGTTTTTCGACATCACCGCCAGCGCGCATGGGCGGGCGACGATGGTGGACGTGATCGAGCGAACAGCCGATCAGTGTTTCATGCCGCTGACGGTGGGCGGGGGACTCAAGTCGGTCGAGGACATGTACACCATGTTGCGGGCGGGGGCGGACAAGATCAGCATCAACTCCTCGGCGCTGGCCAACCCCGACCTGATCCGGGCCGGGGCGGAGAAGTTCGGCAGCCAGTGCATTGTGGTTTCGATAGACACGAAGCGGGTGGCGCCGGACCGCTGGGAGGTGTTCTCGCACGGGGGCCGGAAGGCCACCGGTTTGGAAACGCTGGAGTGGGCGCAGCGGGCCGTCAGCCTCGGGGCCGGCGAGATTGTGCTGAACAGCATTGACGCCGATGGCACGCGCGCGGGCTTTGACGTGGTGATTACCCGCCGGCTGAGCGAGGCATTGGACGTGCCGGTGGTGGCCAGCGGCGGCGCGGGCTCGCTGGAGCACCTGGCGGAGGTCTTGCTCGAGGGGAAGGCGGATGCGGTCCTGGCCGCCAGCATTTTTCATTTCGGCCAATACACCGTCGGCCAGGTCAAGGACTACCTGGCGAGCCGCGGCATCCCCGTCCGGCGGATTTGAACCAGCGGCGCGGCTCAGCCGGACCAGAAGGCCGGCAAGGAGGAGTCACGGTACGGATAAGGGACGTCCGCGTGATTGCAGGTTGACATTACACCGAGAATAAACGCTGCGCTTGGGACGCACGGAGAAAAGCGCCGGAGCCAACGCAGGCCGTAACCGGAACCCGCAGCCTGGTCGTGATGTCAATCAACCAGCCCGCTGCCGGGCCAGCCCCCGCTTCCGCCCGTTCCTCCAGCAGCACTGGTTGGCTTGCGCAATCGGTTTTCGACCGCAGCCCGGCCTCCCCGGTGACAAGGCTTGTCAAGGGTCTTGTTCAATGACATAATTGGCGAATGGAAATCGTGTTTGAGGTGACGCAGGAGGGGGATGGCGGCTTTGTGGCGGAGTGCCTGTCGCATGACATTTTCACCGAGGGTGATAACTGGGAGCAGTTGCGGGCTAACGTGCGGGAGGCCGTTGCGGCCTACTTCTTTGACCAGCCGAAACCCAGCGGCATCCGGCTTCATATGGTTCGTGACGAAGTGTTGACATTCGCATGAAGCTGCCGCGGGACCTGGCCGGAGCGGACTTGGTCCGTGTTCTTTGCAGGCATTATGGGTGCCGCCAGGTGCACCAGGAGGTGCAGTCACATCATCCTCCAAATTGATACGCCCAAACACCATCGCATTGCAGTACCGGACCACCGTCCGCTGCGACTCGGCACTTTGAACGCCATTCTGCGCGCGGTCGCCGCGGCTCAAGGAGTGCCCAAGGAGAGCATTCTTCAGCGGCTGTAGAGCATCAGCAGTTGCTGGTTTTGGCCCGGCGCCCTGAACCTCGAAATCACCCAAGTCTTCGAGGCCGCCCGGCAAGGCGAGCCGCGCAGGCGCGACGAGGCGTTGCGGCCCCCGATTCCCTGGTGGGGGGATGTCGCCGGCCGGAGCGCCGGTCAGGTGGTTTGCTGCAAGCCAAGCCTGGCCGCGTCCCGGATATGGGCGGCCTCGGCGCTGTGAACCAGCAACTCGTAAATGCGCCGGGCTTCGCGGTTTTGCCGGGCCTGCGCCAGCCGTTCCGCACAGGCGAGTAATGCGCCGGCCAGGGCCGGGTTGGCCGCCGGTCCCTTGCGGCGGTAAACGTTTTTCAGCGTTTCGGCGCATCGCGCGGTGCCAATCTCGCCCAGCGCTTCGGCGGCCCGAGCGGCCACCGCCGGGTCCGGGTCGGCCAGACATTTCGCGAGCGGGCTGATGCCGGCCCGGTCCCGCCGCACTCCGAGTGCTCTCACCACCGCCGCCTTTTGCCGCCCGCTGACCTTTTTCAAGCCTGCCCGCAAAGCCCTGCCCGGCGCGCTGCCCGGGATTTTTTCCAGCGCATCGCAGGCGGCGGTGGCCAGTTCTGGCTGGTCCAGCAAAGCGGCGAGCGCCGGCACACAGCGGTCCGTCCCGATGAGGGCCAGCTTTGAACAAAGGTATTGCTGCCGGGCCAAAGAGCCGCCGGCCTGCAGCGCTTGGACCAGTCGCTGCTCGAGCGCCCGGGCTTGTTTGCGGTCGTAGCCGGCGTTGCGCACCGCTTCGTCAATCGGCAGGAGTACTCCCCGGGGCGATCCCCAATCATACGCCGCCAGCGCTTGGAATGCCTCTTCCAACCGGCGGGCCGGGTCTGCGGCAACAGTCTGGCTCATGGCTTCACTACTCCCGCGTCACTTGGTTGAAGAAACGGATGCATTGCTCGATTTTCGGCAGGGATTCATACCAGTCATACGAATATTCCAGGCCGATCAGGATCGGCCGCTGCCCCAGCCGCCGCATTTCGGCAAAGACCTCGGCGCTGCGGCCCACGCCGGTTCCCCAGGGCACATCGTGTCCGTCGGGACCGGGCGCGTGCAAGTCGTGCATTTGCAGGGTAATCAGGCGGTCGCCCAGTTTCCGGAGCCCCTCGACCGGGTCAATCCCGCTCCGCATCCAGTAACCGAGGTCGGCGCACGCGCCAATTAGTGGGCTCCGGCCCTGGCAGGCGCGGAGCACGGCCTCGGGACTCCAGTAGGCCGGCGAGGCCTTTTGATCATGGTTGTGGAGCGCCACCTTGATCCCGTACTGGTTGCAGAAGCGGTCAATCCGCTCGAGCGCTTCGAGCTTCGGCTCGGTCATGAAGGTTTCGATTCCCAGCTTTCGGCCGAACTCGAAGATTTTGCGGCAGGCCTGTTCCTCGTCGGGAATTTCCTGCAGGTAATAGGTGACCAGCCGCACCCCTCTTTCGGCCAGCTTCAAACGCACCGCTTCCAACTCGGCATCGGTCAGGTCGGGATCGAAATTCTTCGGCATCGCGGCGCTGACCTTCTGGAAGCTCAGTCCGCCCACGCAGGACAGCCCCAGGTCGGCGGTTTTGTCAATCGTTTCGAAAAACGTGAACTTGTGAAAGGTGTAGGCTTCGATGCCCAGGCGCCAGCCCAGCTTTTCCTGGGCCCGGACCGCCGGGTTGAGCCGCGCGCTCGGGGTTGTCGGCGCCGGCAGGTCCCCCAGCACGAACTGGATGGCGGCCAGGTAAAACTCGAGCATCTTCGGGTCCCAGAACACGCGCGGGTTGTGGGCCATGCTCGAGTAGAAGACGCGCCCGCGCCCGTGATTCCGCACCCAGGCCACGGCGTAATCGCCGTCGGGCCGAGTGGTGTTGCCGCGCGGTTCGCCCGTTTGCAGGTCCGTTTTTTGGGTGTCAAGACTCAGCAGCACGCGCACCCGCTCGCGCGAATAGGGCTCGTGAAAGCGAAAGAACTCGTCCCGGTATTCAAACCCCTCCGGGTCAAACATGCGGGTCAGGGGGTGATCGGCTTGCTCGACCTTGATCCACACCCGTTCGTCGCTCTCCTTGTGCGCGGCGCCCCGCGCGCCGATCAGGAAGCCAAATTCCGGCCAGTCCTCGACGGCGCCGGGCCAGCGCGTGAAGGCGACGGAGGCGCCATGCACGCCCATCAAGCCGCCTCCCCCGGTCACGAAGGCCATCAGCGCCCGGCGCCGCTCCGCATTGGTGAAACAGTTCCCGACGGTGTTGTTGAAAAACACGGCGTCGTACCGCGCCAGGCTGGCGGGCTCGAACACCTGGGGGTCCGCTGTCACGGTCGTTTCAAAAGCGCCGGTCTTGCGTCCCATGAGAGTGAAGGCCTCGCTGGCGTGAGCGGCCGAGGGATGCCCGCCGTAACCCACATTCAGCGTGAAGATCAGCAACCGGCGGGGCTTGGCCGGACGGGCCGGGGCGCTCGCCGGCAGGGCTTGCTCGATGCGGGCCCGGTCTTCCGGGCTGGTCACGAACGAATCTGCTCGGGCCGGCGCGGCGCCGATCAGACCCAGCAGGACGGCCGTCATCAAAGTCAAACAGGGTGTCTTCATCAGTTTGCCGGGTTCAGGCCCACGGTTGCCGCGTCGCGCGCGAACGCAGCCGGTTGGCCAGGGGATCGTCAAACGTTTCCCGGACCGGGTCCCATTTCAACGACCGCCCGAGCCGGGAGGCGATGTTGGCCAGGTGGCCGATCGAAGCCGACCGGTGGCCGATTTCCTCGTCTGCGGCGGGTTTTTGCCGGCTGCGCAGGCATTCCAGCCAGTTGGCATGGTGGGTGTTGGAGCCGATGTTCACCTCGGGCGTGCGTTTCAGTTCCATTTCGTCGAACAACGACTCCGGCTCGCCTTCCAACCGGCCGCCGACGGACATGGTTGTGAGCCAGCCGCGTTCGCCGACGAAAAGGCCGCCGAAATTGCCTTCGAGACGGGCGTTCTCGGGCACGGCATGGTAAACTTCCTTGACCGCTTTCCAGGAATCCACCAGGTGGAGCAGCGTGCCCTGGGCGTATCGCAGCGTCAGCGTGGGGCAGCCGCCGGACCCGGGATGAAGAATCTCGACCGGCCCGGAGTATTCACAGCCCAGGGCCCATTGGATCACGTCGGCCGCATGCGACAGGTACCAGGTGGAGGCGGTGGCGCCGAAGGCGTCGCTGAAAGCCCAGGGCACCACGCCGGGCGAGGGGTTCTCGTGGTAGAGACGATTGTAGGGGCGCCACGGCGCCGGCCCGACCCACATGTCCCAGTCCAACCCCTCGGGCACCGGCTCGGGCGGAAGGGCAAAATCCATCGGGGCGTATTGCTCGCCGCAGCGGGCCAGGTCGAACACGGCGGCGTAGGCCTGGCACCGTTTGGCGTTCAGCGCGGAGGTCATGGACCCGTAGAGGGCGAAGACCTGCCTGACCTTGCCCAGCCGCCCTTCCCGGATGAACCGGCACACCTTCCGGATGGCGGGGATGGAACGATACTGCGTGCCGGTCTGGAAGACGCGGCCATACCGTTTCACCGCCTGCGCCACCCGCCGGCCCTCATCAAGGGTCACGGAGATTGGTTTCTCGCAGTAAATGTCTTTGCCCGCCTGGGCGGCGTGAATGGATTGCCAGGCGTGCCAGTGATCGGGTGTGACGATCACCACGGCATCCACATCCTTGCGGGCCAGGACCTCCCGGTAATCCGCGCAAGCGGCACAGCCCTCCGACCCGGCGCCTGGCCGGGTCGCCGCATAAATCTCGTTGACCTTGGTGCGGCCGGCCTCGCGCCGCACTGCGTCCACGTCGCAGACCGCCAACAACTGGAAGGCCGGGTCGTAAGCCAGCCGCTGCAGATGGCCGGCTCCCATCAGGCCGTTGCCAATCAGCGCGACCCCCACGCGGTCGTTGGGCCCCACCTCCGCGCCCCAGACCGCGCCGGGGAGGAGGGTCGGCGCCAGCAACAGCCCGCCGGCGCCCAGGCTCCGTTTCAGAAACGATCTGCGGGGCATGCCCGCCCCGGCCGGCGTGTCAGCGTTGGTCTGGCTCATCGCGTGTGTTTTTGGCTTTACGCGACGCCATCCCACCATAAAACCATTCATGCAGTCAAGGTTTGGTGGAAATCGGGGCGTAACGGGTCTGGTAGGGACCTGTTTCACCAGGTCCCTGATATTTGAACAAAAGGATATGGGGACGTGGTGGAACGCCTCCCTGCCAAATCAGGGAGAAAGAACGGGGGCGCGGCGGAGTTTGTCCCCATAAAGGCCGATGCGGCTCAAGGGGAGGGGCTCGAAGCCCATCCGCCAGGCGGGGGAATCGGGTTGGGGTTCAAAATCCGCCGCTTGGGGGTCGGTGGACGTCATCACAAACGCGGACAGGGCGTTGGTCAGGTTGTTTTCCAGGCGCAACATCGCGGGTGTGGCGTGCCAATAGACCTTGAGCCATTTGCCATAACAGATGTTGCGGGCGACCTGGTTGCCACCCGGGGGCACGCCCCGGAAGGCGGCGCCTTCCAAGGCCGGCCCGCCGGGGGGGCCGTAGAATTCGTCGAGCGCCTTCAGGGCGGGGTAACGTTCGCGATAGAGCGCCAGCGGGACCTCCGCCAGCCGCTGCCGCATGGTCTTGTCCACCATATTGCGCCAGACGGGCGAGCCGTCCAGGCCGCGGCCGTCCAGTTCCACCGCGTGATCGCATTCGACGAAGATATTATTAATCACCTGGTGGTCCCGCCCGCCGCCCAGGAACGCCGCGCGCTGGACTTTGTAGAACACGTTGCCGTAAATCTCCGTGCCGCTGACGCAGTCATCCATGTAAACCCCCATCGAGCCCATGCCCACGCCGCCGGTGTGATGGATGAAGTTGTGGCGGATGCGGTTGCCGCGGTAGGTGTAATCGCGGCCGGTGTAGATGGCCCCGACATCCCCCGTTTCCAGTGCGATGTGATGAATCTCGTTGAACTCGATGAGGTGGTCGTTGCCGTTGAAGAGGATGGCGCAGTGAGGATGGTCGCGAATCAGGTTGTGGGCGGCCCGGTGGCCCACCCCGCCCATCATCACCGCCGGCACATAACACTTCGACCACCGTCCCTGCCGCGCGAACAGGCAGTTCTCGACCTCATGGCCGCCTGGCGCCAGCGTTTGCCGGTTGCCGCCCTCCAGCGAGACTCCGCCGTCGCCCGTGTCCACAATGTCGCAGCTCAGCACCGCGTGCCCGGCGCCGCCCTCGACCCGGACACCCCAGTTGCCGATGTTCCGAATGACGCAGCCGGCGACGCGGTTGCTGATGCCGCCGCGGATTTGCACCGCGCTGCCGCGGGTGGCTTCGAGGGTCAGACCCTGGACGGCGCAGTGGGACACGCCGTCAAGGCGAACCAGCGGCGCGGCCAGGACCGAAAGCACGGCCTCCTTCGCGCCGGCGGCCTCCAGCGGCTCGGGCGGCCAGAAGTAGAGCATGCCAGTGGCCGGGTCCAGGAACCATTCGCCGGGCTGGTCCAGTTCCTCGAGCAGGTTCAGAAAGTAGAACCGCTGGCCCTTGCGGAATCCATACAGGCCGTAGGGCGGCTGGGTCTTGATCAGGCGGCTTTCCAAGTCAATGGAGGCCACCTGCTCGTAAGAGTTGGCCCAATCCCACGCCCAATATCCGTGAACCCAAAGATGCGCCGTGTCCTGCCACCGGCGCGGGCGGTCGCCGGCATACCTGAACCCTGCTTCGAGCCGGCCGATTTTGCCGCCGTGATCGTCCCCCGCGGCCGTGGATTCGGGAAACCCCTCGATCTTTTCCCAAGCGCCCTCGTTGGGCCAGCGGGCCAGGGTCATCGGTTTGCCGCCGAAGAACAGCTCGCAGTGGGCGGGCGTGGTGGGGCGGCCGAATCCGCGCGATTTCATCCCCCCAAAGTCCGTGAGGCCGCCGGCCCGCCAATCCACCTGGCGGACCGCCTCCCGCGCGGCGGGGTCCAACCGCTGCCGGACCGCCGGGTTCGTCACCGGCCCCCAGCCAGACAACCGCCGCCCGCCCAGCAGGCGGGCCGTCTCGCCCTCGAGGGAGCGCCAGAGCACCGGGGCATTGGGCGTGCCGGAGTCCGCCGCCCTGAGTTCCAGCGCGTTGGTGCGCACGTAATCTCCACCCCGCAGCCAGAGGGTGATGCCGCCGGGGGGTGGTGTGCCCTCGTGGTGAAGCTGGCGCGCCGCGTCGCGCGCGCGTTCAAGAGTGGCAAAGGGCCGGCCCCGGGTTCCGGGATTGGCATCGTTCCCATCCGGGGCGATGAAGAACTCCGCCGCGCCGGCCGGCGCGGCGGCGAACACGAGACCGGCGGCAACAACCTTCGCGAACCAACGAATTGTCAGGCGCATGACGCGAGCATGTGCCACGGCTCAACGAATCGCAACCTCCCGCTTCAAAGTGGCCGCCGGCAAAACGCGCGCCGCATCCCGGGGCGGGGTGGATGAAGCTTCCCGCCACGGCTTCGAACTTCCATCGAATTGCCTTTCCCCTATTCTTCCCCCGTGCAAATCATCACCTTGACCACCGACTTCGGCGCCCGGGACTGGTTCGTCGGCGTGATGAAGGGCGTCATCCTGGGCATCAATCCGCGCGCGGAGGTGCTGGACCTCACGCATGAAATCGCGCCCGGCGACATCCGCGGCGGCGCGTTCGCGCTTTCCGTCGCCTGCCGGTTTTTCCCGAAGGGAACGCTCCATGTTGCGGTGGTGGACCCGGGGGTGGGCAGCGACCGGCCGGCCCTGGCGGTGCGAACGGCAGATTACGGGTTCGTCGGCCCGGATAACGGCGTCCTGTCGTTCGCGTTGCAGGGCCAAAAGATCCGGGCGATTCACCGGCTGGAGAACACGCAATTCTTTCTGAAACCCGTCAGCCGCACCTTTCACGGCCGCGACATTTTCGCGCCCGTCGCCGGGCACCTCAGCCGGGGCGTGCCAATCCACCGGTTCGGCCCGCGACAAAAGGAGCTGATCCGGCTGAAATGGCCCCAGTCCCGGACCGCCTCCGGCGGGCGGATCGAAGGCGAGGTCGTTTACCTTGACCGCTTCGGCAACGCGATTACCAACGTGGAAAACGCGAGCCTGAAACCCACCGTCCTTTACGAAGTGTTTGCCGGCCGCCGGCGGCTGTGCCCGGTCGGGGCCTTTTACGGCTCGGTGCGCCGGGGCGCAGCGGTTGCCGTGCCCGGCTCGACCGGGTTTCTGGAAATTGCCGTTAACGGTTCCTCGGCGGCCTGTGAACTGGGCCTCGCCGTCGGGAGCAAGGTCTCCGTGACACCCGTTTGAACCCGCAGTTGGGCCAGACCACGCCTTGCCCCCGCTCACGAAGCCGGACCTCCTATGGACAGCGGCGCGGCGCGCCGCTTTCAATTTGCGGGGTCATTCGCCCGCGCTGGGGGTTGGCGGCGACGAGACATCGCCTCCCCAAGAGGGTTTGCTGGTTTCGGGCGCGGGAGGTGTGGAGACGGGACGTCCCGAGCCCCGAGGTGATTGAAGGTCTGGATGGGGGCTGGGACGTCTGGTCCCAGGCTGGTTTGAGGCCGCGCCGTTGGCGCTGGCCATCGCCGTGCACCTCAGGGCCAAAGGCCCGTGCCATACCAGCCCCATGTGGGGCACCGCCCCATGTTGCGGCCCAGCAAAATCCCCAAGCGCCAACGGCGCGACCCATCTGCCAAAACCCGTCAAAAGCCGCTTGCCCGGGCGCGGGGGGGCTACTACCCTCCCCGGCTTTGAACTGAACCGTTGCCCTTGCGCCACGACCATTATTCCTGTTTGAATCGCACGCCAGGCCGGCCGGCCGGTTGGCCGGGCGCCTGGGGCCTGCTTGATGGCCCTGGCGCCAGAATGCTCACGAGCTTGCCGGTGGGGACAGCGCATTCCTCCGCCGCGGCCGTGCGGCGTCCCCGGCGGTTTTCCGGCTAGATGCTCTTCAGCTCCTGGCAATTCATTTTCGTTTTCCTGCCGGTCGCCCTCGGTGTTTTTCTGGTGCTGCCCGGGCAATGGCGGGTGGCGAAGAAACTGTGGCTGACGGTGGCCTCGTTGTTTTTTTACGCCTATTGGAAGGTCGAATATGTTCCGCTGCTGCTGTTCTCAATCGGGTTCAATTACACGATGGCCGAGCTGCTGCTGCGTTATCGCGACCGGCCCTCGGGGAAGTGGGTCTTGACGGCGGGGGTGGGGGTGAACCTCCTGCTGCTGGGCTACTACAAATACACGAACTTTGTCCTGTCCGCGCTGGGGATGGTGGTGCGGAAAGACCTGGGGCGGTACGACATCATCCTGCCCCTGGCGATTTCCTTTTTCACCTTCACCCAGATCGCGTACCTGGTGGACGTTTACCGCGACCACACGCGCCACTACAAATTCATTGATTACTTCCTGTTCGTGGTGTTTTTCCCGCACCTGATCGCGGGGCCGATCGTGCGGCACTGGGAGATCATCCCGCAATATGTCGAGCGGGACCTGCGGCCTTCGCGGACGGATTTGGGCATGGGGGTGTTGTTGTTCCTGTTGGGGCTGTACAAGAAGCTGCTGCTGGCCGATCCGGTGTCCGAGTATGCCATTGCAGTGTATGGGACGGCCGGGCACGGGGTGATGGTTTCGTGGTTTGACAGTTGGCTGGGGACCCTGGCCTTCGCGATGCAGATTTACTTCGACTTCTCCGGGTATTCCGACATGGCGATCGGGCTGGCGCGGATGTTCGGGATGAAATTTCCGTGCAATTTCGATTCGCCGTACCGGGCGGGGAGCATCATTGACTTCTGGCGGCGGTGGCACATGACGCTGACGCGGTTTTTCCGGGAGTATGTGTATATCATGCTGGGGGGCAACCGGTGTTCGCAATGGCGGCAGGCGTATAACATCATGGTGACGATGCTGCTGAGCGGTCTGTGGCATGGGGCGGGCTGGAACTTTGTGATTTGGGGCGGGTTGCACGGTTTGTTCCTCCTGGTGAACCATCAATGGCGGAACCTGAAGAAGGCGCGGGGCTGGCGTCTCGAACACTGGAGCTATCGCGGCGCGTGTGTGGCGTTCACGTTTCTGCTGGTGCTGGTGACGTGGGTGTTTTTCCGCGCCCCCGACCTTCCGACGGCGGGGCGCCTGCTGGGGAGCATGGCGGGAGCGAACGGTTTTACGGCGCAAAAGGAATTCCAGGGAAGCAGCCGGGAGGCGGAGAAGATCATGGCCTGGCTGGGGGCGAAGGCGGTGGACAACACGGTGCCCCTGACGAGCGCGGATTACCGGACGGCGCTGAAGATTCTCGTCGCCCTGCTGTTCATCGCGTGGTGCCTGCCCAACACGCAGCAACTGCTCTCGGCCTACGAGCCCACGCTCGAGGCGGTGGCCCGGCCGCCGCCGTTCCGGCTCCGGTTGAATGCCTGGACCGGCTTCGCCTGCGGGGTGGCGTTCCTGTTTGTGATTCGCGGCTATTTCACGCTGCCGCAGAGTCCGTTCCTGTACTTCAACTTCTAGGCCATGACCGCCCCGACCAAATTTTATGCCGGTTTCGGGCTGGGCCTGCTCAGCGCGTTTTCGGTGTTCTACGGCCTCTTTTTCGCTCAACTCGGCGCGCCGACCCTGTCGTCCCAATGGTGCTGGGACCTGAATTCGCGGAAACAGGAGCTGGCGCGGGCGGCGGGCACGCCCAAGCTGTTGCTGGTGGGCGGGTCGTCGGTCCTGTTTGGACTGAGCGCGCGGGACATCCAACAGCAAACCGGGTTCCCGACGGTGAACCTGGGCACGCACGCGGCGTTGGGGGCGGAGTACATTCTGCGACTGGCCCGGCGCAGCGCCCAGCCGGGTGACATCGTCCTGCTGGCCTTCGAGTATGAGGCCTACCAGCATGGCGCGCCCGGAAAGCCCGTCCCCTGGACCGACCCGTTATACTTCGACTACCTCTTTGCCCGGGATGCGGCCTACTTCCGGTCCTGGCCGCTGACCGAACAGCTCCGCGCGGCGATGTGGATTTCCACGCGGCGGCTCAAGGAAGGCTGGCGGAATCGCGGGCGCGGCGAGCTCGAGGCGCACGCGGGGATTTACTCGGTCAAGATGCTCAACCCATACGGCGACCAAACCGGCGCGCGGAAGGACAACCGCAGCCCGGGCCAGCCGTGGCTGGCGCTGCGCAGCGAAAACCTCGCTCGCGGCCTGCCCGCCGAGCCCAACGGGTTCCCCGTTTTCCGGGAATTCATCGAGTGGGCGCGGCAGAACCAGGTGCGGGTGCTGGCCACCTACCCCACGATCTGCCATCGCCCCGAATACGAGGCCGAACCCGCCCAGCGCACCGCGGCCGCCATCCGCGAGTTCTTTGAGAGCCAGGGAGTCCCGGTTTTGGGCGAGGCCAGGGAGGCGATGCTCGACCCGGACCTGTTTTTTGACACGCTGTATCATCCCATCGAGGAAGGCGCCCACGAGCGGACGCGACGGTTGCTGACACACCTGGCGCCGCTGTTGCAGCGCGAGGGGCGGCCGGCTTCCGCCGGGACGGCGGAGACAGCGAAGTAAGGCGCGGGCACCATGGCATCCGAGCCGCAGCGCGACGGGCAAGGGAGGGCAAACCCTCGCTGCGAGTCATCGCCGCTGCCCCTCGGGGTGGTGTTGCCCACGCGGAATGCCGCCGCGCTGTTGCCGGCGCATTTGGAGGCGATGCAGGCCTGGCTGCCCCACGTGCAGGAGCTGGTGGTGGTGGACAGCGAATCGCGGGATGGGACGCGGGATTTGCTGCGCGCGGTGCTGGACCATCCGCGCCTTCGCTGGTTTGACCATCCCCCCGGTCTTTACCAATCCTGGAACTTCGGCATCCGCCAGGTGGAAGCCGAGTTTTGTTACATTTCGACCGTCGGCGAAACCATCACGCTCGAGGGGCTGCGGCATTTGTGCGAGGTGATGCGCGACCTGGCGTGTGACGTGGTGGTGAGCCGGCCGGAGTTTATCAGTCAGGAGGGGCGGCCCATGTCCCCCCCGCGCTGGCCGGTGCATGACATGATTGAAACGCTGGGGTTGACGCAGCCGGTGGCGCTAGGGAGGGAGGAGCTGTTCGTTTTCACCTTGATCAATTTTCGGGACGCCATTCTGGGCAGTTCGGCGAGCAATCTCTACCGGACCGCCACGCTTCAGGAACACCCGTTTCCGACTGACTACGGCACCGTCGGGGACGGAGGCTGGGGTCTGCAGAATTGCCTGCGAATCACCCTCGGGGTCACTCCCCGGATTTTCTCGACGTTTCGGGATCATCCCAAGTCGTATGGGAAGGCGGAGTATGCCGTGGACCGGTTGCGGCAGAAGATGCTGGAGGAAATCCGGCGGACCTACGTGACCCAAGCCGCCCGCGACCCGGCCTTTGAGGCCGCGGCCCGCCGCCTGGAGGTGGGCCGCATGTTCGAACTACTGGCGGAGCATTTGGAAGCTCAGGAAAAACTGGAGGCCGCCCGGGCCTCGAGCTGGCCCTGGATTCTTCAGCCGGCCGCCTGGGCAGCGCGGCGCCGGCGCAGCCAGTTGGAGTGGGAGCTCGAGGGACTAAAACGGAGGGCCCTTGCCCTCATTGCGAGCGGCCAAATTTCTTCTCCAACTCGCGGTAATTCATTTCGATAAGCGTGGGACGGCCGTGGGGGCAGGTGTAAGGCATGGCGCAGCGGCGCAAAGCCTCGACCAGATTCTCGAGCTCCTTGCCCGCCAGCGGGTCGTTGGCTTTCACCGCATGGCGGCAGACGGTCTTCGCCACGACCTGCTCCCCCAGCCGCAGAGTGTTCACTCCCTGACCCGCCGCCTTGAGTTCGTCCACCAATTCGAGGACGAACTGGCGGGGGTCGGGCGCTTTGACAAACGGTGGCAAGGCATCGAGGAGAAAAGTCCTCTCGCCAAACTCGCTGAGTCCCACGCCCAGCCGGGCCAGGACGGGCAACTGTTGCCGCAGGAAACTGGCGTCGCGGGCGGACAGCTCGACGGTCGCGGGCAGGAGCAGTTTTTGGGAGGGTGCCTGGTCCTGCCGTTCGAGCCGGTCCAGCATTTGCTCGAAGAGGATGCGTTCATGGGCGGCGTGCTGGTCGAGCAGCACCAGTCCGCGGTCCGACTCGAGCACCACATACAACTTTCCGACGACGCCGACCAGCCGCAGCGGCACCTGGAGGAGCGGCACGGCTGGGCCGGCGGGGACCGGCGCAGGCGCCGGGGACGCGGCCGGAAGGGGGGGCGGGGGAGCGGGCGGAGCCGGCGGGGACATCGCACCCGGTGAACGGAACCCCAGCCGCAGCGGAGGCTGGAGCGGCGCGCGAGGGGATGGTTCAGTTGGGACTGGCTCGAGGTCGGGCGGCAAATTCGGCAGAGCGGGCTGCCGGGCGGGGGCGGCGGCGGGCGCCGTCGTTCGGGTTGGCGCCGGCGGAGGGGGAGACAGGGAAGAGGTATCAGGCGGCGCGGGGGGGCTGTGGAATCTCAGGAGGGCTTCGCGGACCGCTTGGGCGACCAGCCGGCGGACCTCGGCTTCCCGATGGAATTTCACCTCACGCTTGGCCGGATGGATGTTGACGTCCACTTCGGCGGGGTCCAGCTCGAGGAACAGACAGCAGACCGGGTAACGGCCCTTCATCAAGGCCGTGTGATAACCTTCGAGCAGGGCGAAATTGAGGCCGCGATTCTCGACGGGGCGGCGGTTGACGAAAAGGTGCTGGTCTTCGCGGGTGGCGCGGGAAACCCCCGGCGCGCCGATGAAGCCCCAAAGATGGAACCGCCCGGCGTTTGGACCGCCGGCCGCCAGCTCCTCGTCCGCTTCGGATTCCGGTCCGGACCCGGCACGCGGCAGTTGGGCGGAGAAGTTGACCGGCAGCAGTTTTTGGTCGTCACCGTATAAAGCACGCAAGCGGTCCCGGAGGGCGGCGAGGCGGGCGGGGGTGTCCAGACCGCTTCGGATGGCGGGCAGTTGCCAGACCAACCGCCCCTCCTTTTGGAAGACAAAGGCGACCTCGGGGAACGCCAGGGCGGCGAGCGTCAGGTAATGTTGAATGTGCGCCGCCTCCGTCTCCTCGGTGCGCAAGAATTTGCGTCGTGCCGGCAGATTAAAAAAGAGCTGGCGGACTTCCACGCGGGTGCCGGGGGCGGCGCCGGCGGCTTTGACTTCGACAATCTTGCCGCCGCTGATGGTGATTTGCGTCCCTTCGGGGGAGGCTTCATCGCGTTCGCGGGTGGTGAGCGTGAAGCGGCTGACGCTGGCGATGCTGGGCAGGGCCTCTCCGCGAAAGCCCATGGTGGCGATGGCGGCAAGGTCCTCGGCCCGGCGGATTTTGCTGGTGGCATGGCGCTCGAGGCACAGCAGGGCGTCGTCGCGGCTCATCCCCACGCCGTCGTCGAGCACGCGGATGAGGCTGCGCCCGCCCGCCTGGATTTCGACGGAGATGCGGGAGGCCTGCGCGTCGAGAGAATTCTCGACCAGTTCCTTGACGACGCTCGCGGGGCGCTCGATGACCTCGCCGGCCGCGATCTGATTGGCGACCTGCTCGGGCAGGAGCCGGATGCGGTTCATCGTCCGGCCTCCGGCTGGGACCGCGGCAAGCCGAACGAAAAGACCGCGCCGCGGTCCGGCAGGTTGCGGGCGGCGATCCAGCCGCCATGTTCTTCGATCACGCGCCGGCAGATGGACAGGCCCAGACCGGTGCCTTCCGCCTTGCCGTGGGTGACGAAGGGCTCGAAGAGTTGACCGAGAATCTCAGGCGGAATGCCCGGCCCGGTGTCCTCCACCTCGGTGACCACCTCGGTGGGTTTGAGCTGGAGACGAACCCGGATGACGCCGCCCCCCTGCATGGCGTCGGTGGCATTGTGCACCAGGTTGTGAAACACGCGGCGCAGGCGCTTGGGATGCAACCGAACGGGGACGGCAGCCGCGGTGGCGTCGAATTGAAGCGAAACGCGTTTAAGTTCGGCATCGGGACGCAGTTCCTCCAGCACCTCGCGGGCAAACTGGACATAATCCGTGGCGGCGAGGACCAGCGCGGGCTGGGCCCCCTGGGTAAACTCAATGATCTCGCCGATCATGTCGCTAATCCGCTCAATCTGGGCGCGGATATTGCCCACCGCCCGCTGGCGGGCCTCCAGCGAAGCGTTTGGCAGATTCACCATCTCGGCGGCCAGACCGATGATGGCCAGGGGGTTTTTCAGGTCGTGAATGATGGATCGGGCGAACCGGCCCACGATCGCCAGCCGTTCCGCCTGCAGCACTTCGCGGAGGTATTGCCGGTCGAAGTCACGGAGCCGGGCGCTGATTTCGCGCAAGAGGGAGAGAGCCAGGGCCGGCGAGCGTTCCACCGCGCCCAGCAAGGCCGGCCGGGGAATGAAATCCACAACGCTTGGCTCCAGCGCGAGGGCCGTCGCGGAGCGCGGCGCGTCTTCGATCACGGCCATTTCACCAAAGACCTCGCCGGGGCCGAGACGGGAGAGGATTTGCCGGCGGGTGCCGCTCAACAGGCCGGAGATTTCGACGGCGCCGGTTTTCAGCAGATAAAGGCCATCCCCGGGGTCGCCCTCCCGGAAAATGACCTGGCCGGAAGCGTAATGGCGCTCCTGGGAATCCTGGCGCAAGCGGCGCCGTTCCTCGGGGGGGAGCGCGGCAAAGAGCCTGCTGTTTTCAATACCGACCATGACCGCCACTTTATCGGGCGGGACTGGACGAGGTAAAGCCCGGATGCAGTCGCCGGGCATGCGCGTCTGCATCCAACGCCGCCCCGCCAAGCCGCCCCATCACCAAGGGGCGAGTCATCCCCAGCGCCGGCCCGGGTTCGCATCCACGCGGGACGCATGCCAGCCGTCGCGGCGGGATATCGCGGCCGGTCGCGGGAAGGCTTGCGCCGGAGGGCGGCGGCCGGGT
>ERZ795052.3003-NODE-3003-length-19310-cov-5.192677_pt1 | contig 19310 bp, 11 predicted proteins | sample MGYA00375136_ERZ795052 | MGnify/ENA primary metagenome ERZ795052 (study PRJEB30181, sample SAMN05720156) | activated sludge metagenome | isolation source: Anaerobic digester | place: Japan | collected 2015-05-26 ... | reverse complement strand
TTTGCGTGTCGCCCGGCTCGGCCGGCGCGGTAGAGTTTTCTGAAGGCGCGGCCTGGTGGCCGGGGACCCAAATGACAACGGAGCCGGCTCGCGAGAGCCGGCGGCGGACAGTTGCACAATGCCGCCTCCCCTTTCTATGCTGGGCCCATGCGAACTCTAACTGGCTTCCTGGCATGTCTCGTCGCGGCGTGGGCGCCGGCGGCTCCGGCTTCCCCGGACTGGCGGGTCACGGACCTGCGTTGCGAATACGGAACCAATCCCCTCGGCGTGGATACGCCGGCGCCGCGCCTGTCCTGGAGACTCGAAAGTCAAACGCAGGGCCAGAAACAAACCGCCTGCCAGATTCTGGCCGCGTCTTCGCGCGCGCTTCTGGACCGGAATCGCGGCGACCTCTGGGACACCGGCAAGCGCCGCACGGACCAAAACCTGCATGTCCCCTACGCCGGCAAACCGCTCCGTTCCTCCCAACAGGTTTTCTGGAAGGTCCGCGCCTGGGACAAGGACGGCAGGGTTTCGGACTGGAGCGAGACCGCGTCGTGGACCACCGGCATTCTCGCCCCGTCCGACTGGAAGGCGCATTGGATTGGCGCCAACCCCAATCCGCTTCCGCCGCTGTTCATCGGGTATCACTCGGGCACCACGCCTCAATCCAACGAAGTCAAATGGGTGCAGGTTGACCTCGGGACGGCCTGCCCGCTGTCTGAAATCCGCCTGCATCCGGTTGGACGGCACGCCTCCCGGACCGGGTTTGGCTTCCCGCTGCGATTCAAGGTCGAGGCGAGTCTGGAACCCGATTTTACCACCGCGGTCCTCTTGCGCGACCAGACCACCGCGGACCTCCCCAACCCGGGCGCCCAGCCGGTCGTCATTCCCGCCAACCAGGTCCCGGCGCGATTTGTGCGCGTCACCGCCACTTCGCTGTGGAAGCGGGACGAACTCTACTGCTGCGCCTTCGCCGAGCTCGAAGTCTTGAGCTCCGGCCAAAACGTGGCCCGGGGCGCCAAAGTTTCGGCCAGGGATTCGGTGGAGAATTATGGCTGGGGGCGGGTTGGGCTCACCGACGGATTCCTCAGCCGGGAAGAGGCCCCGGCGGACCCCCAAACGCTCGCGCTGCGCCGGGAATTCGCCGTCAAGCCAGGCCTTCGCCGCGCCCTGGTCCATCTGTGCGGGCTGGGGTGCTACGAGTTGTCGGTCAACGGGGCAAAGATCGGGCCGGCGCTGTTCCCCCCGGGCTGGACCAAATACGACAAAACCTGTCTTTATGACACGTATGATCTGACGCCGCATTTGCGCGTGGGCACCAACGCCCTTGGCGTCCTCCTGGGCAACGGCATGTATAATGTCGTGGGCGGCCGCTACACCAAGTTCAAGGGCTCGTTCGGCCCCCTGAAGGCCATCGGACAACTGGTGCTCGAATACGCGGATGGCGCGACCGACCTGGTGACGACCGACACCCACTGGAAACTCGCGCCGGGCCCCATCACGTTTTCCTGCGTGTTTGGGGGCGAAGACCATGATGCACGGCTCGAACCCGCCGGCTGGTCGGAGCCGGGCTTTGATGATTCCGGCTGGAAGGCGGCCCTCAAGGTATCCGGCCCCGGCGGAGTTCTGCGCGGCTATTCCTGCGCCGCGCCGCCCATCATCGCCCACGAGGCCCTGCCCGCGCGCGCAACCAACCGCATCAGCCCTGCCGTGACCGTGTACGACCTTGGACAGAACGCCTCCCTGATGCCTCGCCTGAGGGTGCGGGGCCCCGCCGGCAGCTCCGTCAGGATCATCCCTGCCGAACTCGTGGATACAAACGGGCTGGCGGATCGCTCCTCGTGCGGACGGGGGGTTGCCTACTGGAAGTACACCCTGGCCGGAAAGGGTTCCGAAACGTGGTTTCCCAAATTCTACTACCACGGCGCGCGTTACCTGCAGGTGGAATGCGAGACCCCCGCCGGCGCTGAACTACCCGTCCTCGAGTCCCTCGAAGGGGTTGTGGTTCATGCGGACGCTGAACCGGTTGGCGATTTTGAGTGTTCCAACGAGCTGTTCAACCGCATCCGCAAGCTCGTGCGCTGGGCCCAGCGCAGCAACATGATGAGTGTCATGACCGATTGTCCTCATCGGGAAAAATTGGGCTGGCTCGAGGAAGACCACCTCAACGGCCCCGCGCTCCGCTACGAATTCGACCTGTCCCGCGTGTTCACCAAGATTCTCAATGACATGGCCGATTCCCAGTTGCCGGACGGCCTCGTGCCGGACATCGCGCCCGAGTACGTCGAATTCAACGGGGGGTTTCGGGACTCGCCGGAGTGGGGCAGCGCGTGTGTTTTGGTGCCCTGGCAGCAATACCTGTTCAACGGCGATGTGGAGTTGCTGCGCCGCTATTTCCCGGTCATGGAGGCGTACGTGGCCTACCTGGGGTCGCGTGCCACCAACCACATCGTGTCGCATGGGCTGGGCGACTGGTACGACCTTGGCCCCAATCCGCCGGGTTATGCCCAGCTCACCCCGGCGGCCCTGACCGCGACCGCGTTTTATTATTATGACGCCTGGGTGCTCTCCGAGGCCGCCAAACTGCTCGGCAAGCCGCGGGAGGCCCGCGAATATCGCCAGCTTGCTCAAGCCATCGGCCGGGCGTTCAACGAGGCGTTCTTTCATCCCACAGGCTCAAACGCCGCGCCGGGGTCCCCTGCCCTGCCCGGCTATGCCTCCGGCTCGCAATGCGCCAACGCGATTCCCCTGGTGATGGACCTGGTGCCGGCCAAATCCCGCGCCGGTGTTTTGGGGAGCCTGGTCGTGGATGTCCGTTCCCGCGGCAACGCCCTCACCGCCGGCGATGTGGGCTACCGCTACCTCCTCCGGGCTCTGGCCGATGGCGGCCGCTCAGACGTCATCTTTGACATGAACAACCAGTCCGAGAAGCCGGGCTACGGCTACCAGCTTAAACAGGGCGCGACCAGCCTGACCGAAGCGTGGGATGCCCGCCGCGAATCCTCCCACAACCACTTCATGCTGGGCCAGATTACCGAGTGGTTTTATCACGACCTGGCCGGCATCCAGCCTGACCCGGCCGCGCCCGGCTTCAAAAAAGTCATCATCCGCCCTGCGATTGTGGGGGACCTCACCTGGGTGCGGGCCTCTTACCGCTCGCTCTACGGGCCCATCGTCAGCCATTGGCGCCGTGACGGGCGCACTCTCTCGCTCTCCGTCACGCTGCCGCCCAACACCACTGCAACCGTCCTGGTTCCGGCCGCGCCCGGTGCAACGGTCACGGAGCGGCTGCACGACGGCAAACCCCTCCAGCCGCTGCGTCGCGACCCTCAGGGCGTTGCGTTCCAGATTCCCTCCGGGCACTACGAATTCCGCTCGACGCTCTGAGGACTACTTCACCGTGTTGACCAGCGGCGTGAGCCCTTGGATGCGCACTTCCAGCCGGTCGCCGGATTGGATGGGGCCGACCCCGCTGGGCGTCCCGGTGAGGATGACATCGCCCGGCAGCAGAGTCATGTTGGTCGAAATGAAACTGACCAGTTGGAAACAGTTGAAGATGAGGTGGCGCGTGTTGGAATTCTGGCGCAACTGGCCGTTCTGAAACAGTTGAATGTTCAGGTCGTGCGGGTCAATCTTGGTTTCGACGCATGGCCCAAGGGGGGTGAAGGTGTCGAAACTCTTCGCTCGCGTCCACTGGCTTTCCCCGTTCTGAATCGTCCGGTCGCTGATGTCCTGCGCGCAGGTGTACCCAAAAATGTAACGCGCCGCCGCCGCCGCCGTCACATTGCGCACCCGGCGTCCGATGACAATCGCCAGCTCGGCCTCGTAATCCGTGCGGTGATGGGGAAACGGAATCTCGATCTTGCCCCCGTCCGGCAGCAACGACGTCGTCGCCTTCAGCCAAAACAGCGGCTCTTTGGGCAAGGGCTTGCCCGACTCGCGCGCATGGTCCGCGTAGTTCAAGCCCACCGCGATGATTTTCGAGGGGGCGACGGGCGTGAGGGTCTTGACCCCCTTCAACTTGATCGGCTTCTTTTCAAACGAAGGGGACCCAAAGACATCGCCGCGCACTGGATACACTTCCCCCTCGACAACCTTGGCATAAAAGATGTCGTCGCCCTTCTGGAACCGGCCAATTGCAGCCATAACCGGGGCTGACCCTACCAAGGCGTCAAGGCGTCTTTCAAGCGAAAAGATTTCCCGCCTTGCGCTCCCCGATGGTTACGGACGGTAAAGATGCTGGAGATAAAGAGGGTCTTCCGGCAGCGACGGATTGATCACCATGACCGGTTCACTCATCAGCGAGTCGGCCCATTGGGCGGCCTCGGCGTCACCCTCAATCCGCTTGCCCCAGACCAAATCGAACTGAAACTCCATCACGCCGGGGCTGTCCCCTTGGAAGTTGGTGTACCAGAAATTGTCGAACACAATTGCCACCACCCGTCCAGTCCGCGGGGGCGGCGCATCCAGATGCGACTTCGGATGGGGGCCGTCCAGGGTGATGAGCGGCGCGTCGCGGCTGACCCAAAGCCAATGCCCCTCGGGGGTGGCATAATGCGCCCAGCCGTCAATCGCAAAATAGTCGCGGCACGTGCCCGGGAGCTGGTCCGTGAACGGGGTGAAAGCCATTCCGCCGCTGCTCAGCCGGGGCAAGGTGCCATCGCACGGCATCGGATGGACAATGCATAGCAGCTCGGGCTCAAACGAGGAAATCCGGTTCAACCGAAACGTCAGGCGGGCCCGAGGCTCCCGTTTCCACAGCTCCAGCCGCCGCGTGGCCCATCGCAGCCGCGGGTGCTCGAGCGGCTGCGTATAGCGCAGCGTGTGCGGCGTCTCTTCCAGGGATGCTTTCCCCGCTGCGCGCGCGGTGACAAACTCCAGTTTCTCGCTCTGCAACTGCTCACGCTTGGATCGGTCGCCCGCACTCCAGATGTCCTGCAAGGCCCAGCGCGGCGCAAACGCGTTGACCTTCACCGAAACGAAATCCCCCAGGCCCGACGTGAACAGCGGCTTGGCCATGCCCGGCCAGGTGGCGGCCACCGGCCAGCCCTGTTCATCAACGGACACCACGGGGGCGGCCCTCCCCTGCCCTGCCTTGGCCGCCTCCTCGATGACCGACTTGCTCAACTCGAATCTTCTCACGCTTTCGGCCGGCAGGTGCTCCACCCAGAAACGCGCGAACCGCTTCACAACCTGATCCGGAAAAGTGGCGGAAACGTCCTCCCGGCTCAGGTCCTCAGGTTTCTGCGGCCGGCCCCATAATGGCCCGGGCTCGAAGTAAAGCTGGATTCGCGCGCCGGTGACCGGGTCAACCAGCGACCGGTAATCATCCCGCAAACAGGAGGTGATCAGGGTGGCCCACCCGTTGAAAGGGCGCGAGGTTGGATTCGCCAGCCAAAGACCCTCCCCCTCCGGCGCGAGACGGGAGCGGGCGCGCCGGCCCAGCAGCCACTCCCCCAGCGCCATTGGTCGCCAGGCAAGGCGCGCTTTTTCGTTCCACTGTCCTTGCGCGTCCAGACTGTATGGCTGGCCGACGCTCATCCCCGAACCCCACGTGTGCTCGTCGAACAAACAGAGTTCCCGGGTTAGTTCCTCGATCCGGTCCTGGGCCGGTTTGTCCAGCGGCCCCCAAACAGGGGATCGGGCGGCCGCCAGGTGCCGTTTCGCAAACCGGCTCGCGGCAACCTCGCGCGGAGCACACAGCGTCCCGTTGGCCCACCAATCGGTCCACTCCCCTTGAAATTCCGGGGCGGTGGGCCCCGCCTCCGTCTCGAGGTGTTTCATGGCCTCGGTGACCGTCGCGAGCCTGAGCCGGGGTTGCAGCCCCAGCCGCTCCCAGGCGGACACGAAATCCGACAGGGGCGGAAACGGCGGATCGTTGTCGTAACGCCACATGCTGGTCATTGAAAGCACCAGGACCGAGTGCCGATAGCCGGCTTGCTCGAACTGGCGGATGCGCCGCACGCATTGCTGGTGGGCGCGCCGCAGCGACGCCTCGTCGGTCCGCAGGATGTCTCCGGCGCGCGGCGGCCGGAATCGCCCGTCGGCCGCCAGCGGCAGCGGGCCCCGCCGCCATTCCTCCGTTTCGAAAAAGAAAAAACCGTCGCCGTAGGACAGGCTCATCCAAACCAGCAACCGCCGGCCGTCCGGCTGCCGCCACCAAAACGCCGTGAGCCGCGGCAGGGGCGGGCCGCCGCTGTCACTATTGATGCCGGAGAAGAGGTAGCGGACGCCGCGGTCGAGGAGGACCCTGGCGCCGGCGCGGGGGAATCCATTGACGTCATTCTGGATGGCGCTTTGCGGTTTGCATTCCCGCCAAAGCTCGTCCGGCAGCCACCGCATCATGACCTCCCACTGGTCCCGGTTCAGATACGGCGTGTTGTTGAAAGGCAGGGCCGTGATCTCGATCTGGCCGGCGCGAATGGCTTCGAGCAACTGCGCCCGCCGCGTCGGCGCGGCGGCCTGCCACCAGTCATTCACGGCGATGGTCGTTTCCGCCGTCCAGCGAAAGCGCGCCGCCTCGGGCAGGTCGCGAGTCGCCAGCGCGGCATCCAGCGCAATGTCCAGGTAGCGCACCTGCATGTCGCGGCACACCGCCGGGTGGTCGGTAAACCCGTAGTCGGTATGCGAGAAGTGAACCAGGTCGAGCTGCTTCACAAACTCAGGAGCCCCCGGCGAGCTTTCGCTCGCGCGAGCCCCTGAAACCATGATCACTGCGAGGGCGCAAAGGAGCCCCGAGGTGGATTTCATGGCCCCACCTTAGCCCAGCCCGGGCGCCCTAGCCAATAAAGGAATAGTCGTAAGGCTTGCGCATTTCCCGCGCCAGATGGGTGTTCGCCTCCCCGGCTCCCTCGCCGGTAAACTGCTCCCGGTCGGCATCCCATTTCAGAGTGCGGCCGAGGCGAAGGGAAATCTGCGCCAAGTGACATTCGCTGGCCGACCGGTGACCGGTTTCGACATCGCAAATCGGGTCTTTCCGGGTCCGAACGCAGTCGAAAAAATTCCGCATGTGATCATTGCTCACATAGAGCCGTTCCGCGCCGGCCGGCAGGGGGGTGGTGATCAGATCCTCGTCGCTCGCCTCGAGCTGGCCGCGCCGCACCCAAATCCAGCCGTCCGCGCCTTCAAACCGGATGCCGTTGCGCTGCCCCTGCGGATTGACGACCCCGCCAAAGATGTTGTCATCCTTGGTGGTTTTGATGAGATGTCTCACCCCGTCCGGATAGGTGAAGAGCACCTCGTATTCGCTCGGGGCGGTGTAACCGCCGGGAATGGGCTGGACCAGCACCTTGCCCGAAACCTCGCTGGGACCCTTGAAGCCCGTGGCCCAAAAAGCGATGTCATTGTGATGCGCGCCCCAGTCCGTAATCGTCCCGCCGGAGTATTCAAGAAAGTACCGGAATGTGGTGTGGCAACGTTCCTTCACATACTCCGTCGCCGGGGCCTGCCCCTGCCAAAAGTCCCAGTCCAATCCTGCCGGCACCGGCGAGGGCTGGAACGGCCCGCCGCGCAAGCCGGCCGGGAGCCACACCGTGATCGTCTGCAGCCGGCCGATGCGCCGGTTGCGCACCAGCTCGCACGCCAGGCGGAATTTCGCGTCGCTGCGCTGCTGGGTGCCGGTTTGCAAAACCACCTTGTTTTCCCGCACCGCTTTGACCAGCCGCCGCCCCTCGTCAAGGGTCAAGGTCAGCGGTTTCTCGGAATAGATGTCCTTCTTTGCTCGCGCGGCGGCCAGATTGACCAGCGTGTGCCAATGATCCGGAGTGCCGTTGATGATGATGTGGATGTCGTCCCGTTCCATCACCTTGCGGAAGTCATGCACCGTCTCCGGGTTCATGTTCCGCTTCTTGAACTGCGCCACGGCTTGTTCGGCGTGCCGGTCGTCCACGTCACACACGACCCGCATCTCCCCGTAACTCGCCGCCTCCAACGCAACGCCCAGGCCCCGGCCCCCGCACCCGATGACAGCCAGGCCCGGACGATCATTGGGCGCCGGAGTTCCCTCTCCCGCAGCGGCATCGGCGGCGACCGCTTGCTCCCGCTCAAAAAACCACAGCGGCAGACCCGCCGCCGCAGCGGCCGCGGCGGTGGACTTGACGAAAGACCGGCGCGAAATCTGAAACGGCTTGAGTTGCATTCCGCGATTCAAAAGCAGCCACGCTGAAGCGTCAAGCAGGCTCTCAGCCCCACGCGAGCCATTTCCCCCTGCCGGAGGGGTCTGCACAGAACTCTTGCCTCGCCGCAGGTTCCGGTTAGTCTCGCATCCGAGTTAAACGAATATGAAACACTTCGCACCTGTCAGCCGGCGGAATTTCCTGAATTTGGGTTTAATCGGCGGCACGGCTCTTTTGGCCGGCCCGTTGCCCGTTGCAGCGGCGTCCCGTTCTCGCGGATCCGGTTCCCCGGCGCTCAAGCTCGGCGTCGCCTCCTACACCTTCCGCAAGTTTACCCTGGACCAGACCTTGGAAATGACGCGGAAGGCGGGCTTGAAATACATCACGCTCAAAGACATGCACCTGCCCATGAAAACGACCGCTGCGGAGCGCGCGGCGGTGCGGGAGAAAGTACAGGCGGCTGGCATCACCCTTATGGGCGGGGGCGTAATCTACTTCAACAACGACGAGAAACAGATTCGTGACAGCTTTGTTTACGTCAAGGAAGCGGGCATGCCGGTCATGGTTTGCTGCCCGGCCCCCGACGCGCTCGACACAGTCGAACGCATGGCTCGGGAGTTTGATATTCTCATCGCAATCCACAACCACGGTCCCGGGGATCAGCGCTATCCCTCTCCCCTGGACATCCTGGAGCTGGTCCGAAAACGCGACCGCAGGATGGGCATCTGCATGGACCTCGGCCACACCGTTCGTCTGGGCCAGGACCCCGTCCAGGTGATTCGAAAATGCGCCGAGCGGTTGCATGACTTTCATATCAAGGATGTTACCCAGGCGGATGCCAAAGGCGGACCCGTTCCGGTGGGCCGAGGGGTGATTGATATCCCAGCGGTGCTCCGGGCGCTGGTCGGCATGAGATTCCCTTATCACGTGGCTCTCGAGTATGAAGCCGAAGGGGATGCCCCCTTAATGGGGGTGGTCGAGTCGGTTGCCTACATTCGGGGCGTGCTGGCTGGACTGGGTTGACACTTAAATGCCCCCCGAACCGAGCCCGTAAAGATACGGAGCCCCATTCTCGCGGATTTGTGCTATAGATTACACAGCACAAATCAGTCGAAAGCATAATGGGCAAGTTGCGAAAACCGGGCCTTTTTGCATTCGGGTCCGGCGGGGCGAGAATTGCCGCCGGTCTCGCAGCTTTGTGCTTTGGTTTGTCGGGAACCGCAATCGCTCAAGAAACGCAGCCGCTCGTCGCCATTCACGATTCCGAGCTGACCCGCATTCTGGACAGCACCAACTCCCCCGCCGTTCCCCCTGTGCCGAACGGACCGGGCACGACGGGGCGGCAATGGTGGCCGACCAACTGGCCCTACTTCTTGCTGCCGGAATCACTCCAGGAGGCTCTGCGGGCCGATGGAACGGCTTTCACGGTGGTGAGCGACGCGGACATCGCCAATAATGCCTTGCTGACCAACGGAAAGCCTCGCTTCCCCATCGTCATCAGCCTGGCTGCCGAGGCCGTGGCGGACAACCAAATCGCCCCGCTGACCAACTATGTCGCTGCCGGAGGATTTCTTTTTGTCGGTTCCTCCGCATTCACGCGATACCCGGACGGTTCGAGCCGGAGCAATTTTGCCTTTGCGGCCGAGCTGGGGCTGAACATGGTGAACCAAGGGTTCACCAACTGGGAGCAGGTGCTTGCTTTCAACAAACAGGCTGAACACCGCCTGGTGAGCCATTATCCCTCGGGCTCACTCAGCAACCGGATGCCCGTCTCGGCGGAGGAGATCAATTGGGGGGTCACGCCTTCTCACCGGTTCATGAACGCCCACCCCGCCTGGCGGGTCGAGGCCATTGATGCCACCGTCCTGGCCACCAGCGAAACGTCGCCATACCTGACGGTCAAACCCTTCGGCTCAGGCTATTTCATCTATCATGCCGCCTTTCAACCCCTCATCGGCCATGGGGGATGGGCGCCTTCGATGTACGCCTATGTCATTTTTCGCCGGGCGATCGAATGGGCCTTCGAGTCGGTTCGCCTGCCGGTGTTCAAGCTCAGCCCCTGGCCTTACGCTTACGACGCGGCCTTCATGGTCCGACATGACCTGGAGAACTACACCAACTTGATTGCCAAAATCGAGCAATCGGCCCAGTTCGAATACACCAACGGCGCCCGAGGCGATTACTACTTCTGCACGGGCACCGTGCGCGAAGACGCCGCCAGCGCGTACAATACCAACGCAATCATCGCCAATCTCCGCCGCGCCGTCACCAATTACGGCGCCAGCATCTACGCTCACAATGGCGGTTTGGTGAATCCTCGAAACCCCGCGCTGCCGCGCGGTCACTATGACTACTGGCACTGGGGGCCGGACGAAGCCCTGGATGTGACGCCCACCAATTACGCCAGTGGCAGGCAATACGCTTTCATTTCCCTCTCGAACGCCTTTACCGACATGGATTTCTGGTTGTCCGGGCTCGACACCGGGCCGCGAGGCTGGGTCAGTTGCTACTTCAACGCCACGCGCGAAGGCTCGCTAGACATCCTGGAAAACCTCGACGTCCGCACCGCGGGCGACCAGAAACTCACGCCGTTTCCCCACTGGACGCTCTCCCCGGCGGTTCCCGGCAAGCGGTATTCCTTCCTCAGCCTCCCCGTCAGCGATTGGTTTATTGTGAGTGGCGGGGGCGGCCAGGTCGCCCAGTCCCTCGAGCCCTGGCGAAATCCTTACAGCTACAATCTTAACAGTCTCCGCGACGCCATTGACTTCTACTATCGCCTGGGGGCCTTGATTAACATTTACTCCCACACGCTTTCGACCGGCGAGGGCGACGCGGGCCAACTGGTGCCCGAATACATCCGCTACGGCCTGAACACCAACCTGCATCCCCGGGTTTGGTCCGCCAATGCCGCCTTGATCTATCAATGGGCACTAGGACGGTCCAACGCGCAAATCTCCGTCGCGCACAGCACCAATGGCCTGGTCCAAATCGCGGACTTCCAGATTAGCAACGCGACGAATCCCGACACAGCGGTGGAGTTGGTGCTCCCCGGCAGCGGCGATTTGGCCAGCCTCAGCGTCCTCACCAACGGAAGCCTCGCCGACCCGGCCGCCTACCGGCTGAAGGATCATTGGATCAAGGTTCATGTTGGCACCACGGCCACCAACGCCCAAATCCGTTATGAGCTCATGCCGCGGGCCAACCCGGACGCCTACCAGACCCTCAGCGGCAGAACTCTCAACGTGGCCAGCCCGGGCGTGCTGACCAACGACCTGCCCGGCTTGGGCAACTCCCTGACCGCCATCCTCCTCACCGGCCCCACCAATGGCACCCTCGAGCTCAGCTCAAACGGCGGGTTCACCTACCAGCCCGCTCCTGGCTTTATCGGGATGGATTCCTTCAGCTATCTCGCCTACGACGGCGTCACCAACTCGGCCGCGGCCGTCGCCACGGTGCTGGTTGGCAAGACCGACCTCCTGTTCTTTGACGATTTCACGCGTCCCACCGAACCCGGTGCGTTGACACCTTGGAAAGTTCAAAGTGGCAATTGGACGATCACCGAGGGCCGGATGCAGGCGGGAACCAACGGGCCTCAGACTTATGGTTACACCTATGTCACCAATGCGTGGAGCAACGGCGTGGTGGAAGTGCGCCTGCGTTTTCCAGCCGGTGCCTTTGGCGGCGGGGTCGGCGCGCGGTTGAACCGTGAAACCGGCGCCCATTACGCCGCCTGGGTTTATCCCGAAGACTCGCCCGGGGGCTCCCGGGCCCTGCGGTTGGTGAAATTTCAGACGTGGAACACTTTTGGCTACCTGGGCACCAATGGCCTCGCGATGGCCCAAACCACCCTCCCCGCCGTCGGCACCAATTGGAACACGGTCAGGCTGGCCCTTCACGCCAACCGCCTCGCTGTGTATTTCAACGGGCAGCAGGTGCTGAGCGCGGTGGATGAGGAGGCCGCCCCTTACCTGAGTGGCGGCACCAGTTTGGAGTTCTGGACGGCCAGCATGCCCTACCCCCTCTGGTTTGACGAAGTATTGGTCAGTCCGCTGGCGGCCGACGAAAGCTACCTGGTCAATGCCAACCGCGCGCTTGACCTGGCCCCTCCCGGTGTGCTGGCCAATGACACCGCGGTTTACGGCACGAATCTGTCCGCCGTCCTCCTCTCCGGCCCCACCAATGGCCTGCTCTCCCTCCAGCCCCATGGCGGGTTTACTTACCAGCCCTTTGAAGGCGCGGTACCCAGCCGGGACGGTTTTGCTTACGCAGTGTATGACGGCCCGGTCTTGCTCGGCACCGCCGCGGCGCTGATTACCGTGCTGACCTCGAATCAACCGCCGGCCTTGCCTTTCCAACCTAATCGCTCGGCGCCAGAACTGACACAGATTGTCATTACCAACACGGCGGAGGGTGTGGATGTGCCCGGCGATGTGATCTCCTATCAACTGCTCTCGGCACCGCCGGGAATGGAAATTGACCCGACCGGCGTCATCCTTTGGAACCCCTCGGAGTTTGACGGCCCCGGCCTTTACCTGGTCACCACCCTGGCCACTGACAAGGGCGAGCCCCCGGTCACCGCCACCAACTCTTTCCAGTTGGAAATCCTCGAGGTGAACACCCGTCCGACCTTGCCGGACCATTCGGACATTCTTACGGACGAACTGGCCTTGCTGACGCTTACCAACACCGCGACGGACCCGGATTGGCCGCCCAACACCCTCACCTACTCCCTGTTGTCCGGGCCGTTCGGCGCGAGCATCGGCGCCAACGGGGTCATCACCTGGACGCCGGACGAAACCCAGGGCCCCGGCACCAATCTGTTCATGGTCATGGTCGAGGACGATGGCGAGCCTCCTTTGCGCGCGACGAACAGTTTCTTCGTCAGGGTGGCCGAAGTAAACTCACCTCCGGTCCTGCCCCCGCAGACCAACCGGGCCGCGCGCGTGTCCACTTTGCTGCTGGTGACCAATACCGCCACGGACCCTGACATTCCATCCAACCTGCTGACCTACGCGTTGGTGGAAGCCCCCGTCGGAGCCCTGATTTCCACCAACGGCATCATTCAATGGCTCCCCTCCCCGGCCCTCGAGGGGACGACCAACCGCTTCGTGACCGTCGTAACCGACAACGGCGTTCCTCCCCTCAGCGCGACCAACAGTTTCCAGGTGCGAGTTTACTCCGCCCCAACCATCGCGCTGGATGGCCTGCAACTGGTCGGAGAAACCTGCGTCCCCACCAACGGAGCGGTTGATCCGGGGGAGGTGGTTACGGTGCTGGTTTCGCTCAAAAACAGTGGAGCGGGGGATGCCAATCAGGTCGTCGCAAGCCTGCTCGCCACCAACGGCGTGCTGATGCCCAGCCCGCCTCAGGATTTTGGAACCCTCCTCTCTGGCGGGGCGCCCGTTTCGCGGCCCTTCAGCTTCCTGGCCAGTGGGACCTGTGGGGAGCAGATTCAACTTACTTTCCAACTGGAGGACGCTGGTTCAAGTTTGGCGCCCGTCTCGGCCCCGCTCGGACTTGGCGCCACAGCCACGGTCCTGACGCAGAATTTCGACGCGGTAAGCCCGCCCGTTCTGCCGCCTGGCTGGACCACCACCGCCTCAGGTTACCTTTCCAATTGGATAACAACCGCCTCAACGTCTGACACGGCTTCAAACTCCGCGTTCTCGGCCAGCGCCCCCAACATCGGAGAAAATGAGTTGCTTTCCCCGCCGATCAACCTGCCGGCCGGGCCCGCCGAGTTGCGCTTCCGGCATAACTTCGATCTCGAAGCGCAGTCGGGCGGAGTCGCTTTTGACGGCGGCGTGCTCGATATCAAAATCGGCACAAACTCCTTCGAGGACATTCTCGCCGCCGGCGGAACTTTCCTTTCCGGGGGCTACAACCGCACCATCCACAGCGGTTATGGCAGTCCGCTTGCCGGACGACAGGCTTGGAGCGGCGATTCCGCCGGGTGGGTGCAGGTTGTGGTCCAGCTCCCGCCCAGCGCCGCCGGCCAGGCGGTTCAACTGCGCTGGCGCTGCGCGACCGATGATGGGGTTTCCCGAGTCGGCTGGTACGTGGATTCGATCGCGATCAGCGCGGCCGAGTGCTGTGTCAATGCGCCGCCGGAGCTTCCGCCCCAGCCAGACCGCACGGTGCCGGAACTTGCGACCCTTTGGATCACCAACGCGGTCACCACGCCCGGCCTTCCGCCGGCTCCCGTTGTTTACCTGCTCGAAGACCCGCCCTTGGGGGCTGTGATTGACACCAACGGCGTGATTAGTTGGACGCCTTCGGAGGCCCAGGGACCGGGCGGCTATACGCTAGTCACCATCGCCGCCAACAGCCTCGCCACAAACCTCCGCGCCACCAACACCGTCAACGTGGTCGTTGCCGAGGTCAATTCCCCGCCAACGCTGCCCTGGCTGCCCGATTTCACCGTGGCCAAGCTTGGTCCATTGACCATTACCAACACCGCCAGTGATGACGATCTGCCGGCAAACTTGCTGACCTACACACTGTTGGAAGCTCCTCCAGGGGCCGAAATCAGTGCCGACGGCATCATCCGCTGGATCCCCTGGCTGAATGACTGCCCCAGCACCAACCGCTTTACCACGGTCGTATGGGACAATGGCGGCCCGCCCGCCCTCAGCGCGACCAATACCTTCAACGTGGTGGTTCCGGCAGGGGTTCAACCTCCCGAGCGTCCCGTCATCCAGTCCTTTTCGCTCACCAACGGCCTGGCCCTGATTACTTGGAGTTCAATCCCCGGCTGCACTTACCGCCTCCAGTCCAGTGACAGCCTCCTCAGCGGTGAGTGGACGGACGCCAGCACCAATATCCTGGCCACGAGCGACTCGACCTCCGCTTCCCACCCCGTCGAATCCGCCAGCCAGCGTGTCTATCGCGTCCTGCTCCTGCCTTGAACCGCTTGGAACGTCTCAGAACACGGCGCCCCCCCCGAACCAGGCAACTCAACCCAAGGCTGCCTGACGTTATTCAACGCACCCAAGGCATCCGCACCACCCGCCAACGTGAAGTCGGCCGCCGCAGAACCCAACACGCCCTGCTGCCTGGGACAGTGGTTTTTCCGCTGAGGCTGTCTTCCCGGGGGGGCAAAGCATCCGTACTTTCCGGTGCTTACGCCAAAGCGCCTGATCTGCTAGGCTGCGGGTCTCAAAGAACTGGCAATCCGAGGCATGCGCACGAAGTTGTACAAAATGCGGAGCGAGGCAGTGGAGAATGGCCGGCGAACCCTGCTTGACCTCGATTTGGAATTTGAAGGCCCGCGGGCCTATATCATTTGGGATTCCGTTAAGCTGGGCAGCTACGAGCTCAAAGCGCGCCTGGAGATTGATCCCACCCTGTTGCGGAAGGCGAAAAGCGGCAATTGCGACTTTTATTACGAGGGCAACCTCGTGCTGCCCCGCCCGCAGGATAACTGAAACAGGGGCGGGCAGTACGCCCCGCGCGCTTTGAGAGCGGCTGTGGCCCGGCCTGGCCCGCGTCTGGGTTGGCGCCAAAACCCCTCGCCAAGGCCCGGGGGGTCTGCTAGGTTCGCCCGCCATGAAGTTCCAGGGTACGCTATCGCTGGCAAAAGGACTGGAGGGTTTGGGCCGGCTGACCATGCTGGCGTGGGATGCCTTTGCCTCGTTGCTGACGCTGCGGGTCGCCTGGCGCGATTTTCTTTACCAGGTCTATTTCGTCGGCGTGAAGTCCCAGTCCGTGGTGCTGATCACCGGCGCCTTTACCGGCATGGTGCTGGGCGCGCAGACCTTCTTCCAGTTTCACAAGGTGAAGATGGACACGGCCACGCTGGCGGTGGTGAGCGTCTCGATGTGCAGCGAGTTGGGGCCCGTCCTGACGGGGCTGATGGTCGCGGGCCGCGTCGGCGCCGCCATCGCCGCGGAGCTGGGCACCATGCGGGTGACCGAACAGATTGACGCGCTGCGCACCCTGGCGACGCACCCGGTGGATTACCTGGTGGTGCCGCGGCTTTTGTCGCTGCATGTCGCCCTGCCCCTGCTCACGGCGGAGTCCATCGCCATCGGCATTGGCGCCGGGTATATCGTGGGGGTTTATTTGCTGGGGATTGACCCCAGCTATTCGTGGCACAACATGGTTCGATACACCGACGTGGCGGATGTGCTCATGGGCATGATCAAGGCCCTCATTTTTGGCGGCATCGTGGCCATTGTCGGCTGCTACAAGGGCCTCTACTGCGGCGAGGGCGCCGAAGGAGTCGGCCGCGCCACCACCGAAGCGGTGGTCTATTCCTCGATCACCATCCTCATCAGCAACTTCTTCCTGACCCTGGGCTTGAGCCAGTTGCTGGAGATGCTTTGAACTCCCGGGGAAGCCAGCCATGATCGAAGTGCGCCACTTAGCCAAGAGTTTCGGCCGGCACCCCGTTCTGGCGGATGTCAACTTCCGCATCGAGCGCGGCGAATCGGTGGTCATCATCGGCCGCAGCGGGGGCGGCAAGAGTGTCTTGCTCAAGCACCTGATCGGCCTGCTCAAACCGGACCAGGGACAGGTCTTCATCGAAGGCGAGGACATCGTGCCCATGAATGAGCGCCAATTGCTGCGCGTCCGCCGCAAGTTCGGCATGCTGTTCCAGGGCGCGGCCCTCTTCGATTCGATGACGGTCGCCGAAAATGTGGCGTTTGCCTTCCGGCGCGACCGCTCCCTCACCGACGCCGAGGTCAGCCGCCGGGTGGCCGAGGTGCTCGAGATGGTGGACCTGCCGGGCATCGAAAACAAAAAACCGTCCGAGTTGTCCGGCGGCATGAAAAAGCGCGTGGGCCTGGCCCGCGCCATCATTTACCAGCCGGCGGTGCTGCTGTATGACGAGCCCACAACCGGTCTGGACCCGATTGTCTCCGACAGCATTGACCAATTGATCATCCGGGTGCGGGACCGGCTCAAATCAACGTCGGTGGTGGTGACGCACGACATGCGCAGCGCCCGCCGTCTGGGCCAGCGCATCCTCATGCTCCACAACCAGCGCATTCACGTCACCGGCACGCCCGAGGAAATCTTCAATTCGCAAGACCCGATCGTTCGCCAGTTCGTGGACGGCGTGTCGGACCCCAAGGAACTTTATTTTTGACCATGAACAAATCGCGATTGGAATGGAAAGTCGGGCTGTTTGTGTTCGTCGGGCTGGTGCTCATCGCCCTGCTGCTTTTGCAGTTCAGCAAGGGGCTGACCATGTTCCAGCCGACTTACCGGATTCTGCTCCAGGCAACGGATGTGGGCGGGCTCAAGCGCGGCGCCGGAGTGCTGATGTCCGGCGTCCAGGTCGGCACGGTGTCCGAAATCCGCCTGGCCGAGGATGGCAAAAGCGTGGTATTGGAGCTGAAGATTCGCCGCGTTTTTTTGATTCACCGCGACGCCGTGTTTGCGATTGAACAGTCCGGCTTCCTGGGCGACCAATACGTTGCCATCCGGCCGCAGGCCAATGCCGGGCCCACCTTTCAGGACGGCGACCGCGCCATGGCGCAAAAGCCCTTCAACCTGCAGGAGTTCATGGGCTCGTCCGGGGAGTTCATCAACCGGATTGACCAGACCGTCAAGAAGCTCGATGAAGCCATCGAAAACATCAACCGCTCCGTCCTCAGCCCGGAAACCCTGACAAACCTGTCCCTGCTGGTGACCAACCTGCGGCTGGCGTCCGAGCGGGCCGTGAGCACCCTGGCGCACGTGGACTCGCTGGTGGAAAGCAATCGGCCCGTCGTCTCCACCATGCTCAGCAATTTCGTGGTATTCTCCGACCAGCTCAACCAGGCGGCGGCGGATTTGAACCAGTTTCTCGCCAGCAACACTCCCCCGGCGACGCGCGCGGTGAAAAACGTTGAAAGTTCCACCGAAGTGTTGAAAGCTGTGTTGAGCGATGTGCAGGCGGGAAAAGGAATGGCCGGCACCCTCCTGCAGGACGAAGAACTGGCCACCAATGTGACGCAAATTGCGCAAAACTTGAGCATTGCCAGCAGCAATCTGAACCGGCTGGGGCTGTGGGGGATTCTGTGGAAGCCCAAAGCCCCACGCACCAACCCGCCCCCGGCCGAAATCCTGAGGGCCCCCAAGCACCCCTTCCCCTGAGACCCAACGTTATGGCTTTGTGGGTGATTCGTATTTTGTTCCTGTGCCTCTGCACGGTCGGCGGCTACGCCGTCAGCCAGGTCCGTCCTGAGTTCGTGGGCGGCATGGGGGGGCTGATTGGGATGGTGATCGGCTTTGGCTTTGGCTGGCTGATGATCGCCGTGGATGAAATGCTCAAGGGCTTTTCCCTCCGCGCCTTCTCGGCCACGACGTTCGGCTTGCTGCTGGGCACCGTGGTGGCGCTGCTAATTGACCGCTCGGGCCTGTTTGAAAATGTCGAGGAGACCCCCACCCGCTGGCTCATCCGGCTCGGGTTGTTCCTGAGCTTCTCCTACATCGGCATCGTGCTGGCCATGCGCAGCAACAAGGAGGACTTTTCCCTCATCATTCCTTACGTCCGCTTCGCCCCCCAAAACCGGCCGGACAATTTGCTGTTGATGGATACCAGCGTGATCATTGACGGCCGCATCGCGGACTTGATCGAAGCGAATTTCGTCGAGGGCCTCATCGTGGTGCCCCGGTTCGTGCTCAAGGAGCTGCAAACCATCGCCGATTCCACCGACCCGATCAAGCGGGCGCGGGGCCGGCGCGGCCTGGAGGTGCTCAACCGCATCCAGCGCAACACCCGAAACGAGGTCAAAATCCACGACGGCGATTTCCCGGAGGAAAAAGAGGTGGATGCGAAGCTCATCCGCCTGGCGCGCAATCTGAACGCCAAACTGTTCACCAACGACTACAATCTCGGCAAGGTGGCCGAGTTGCAGAACATCCCCTGCGTGAACCTGCACGAGCTGGCCAAGTCCATGCGGGTCATTCTCCTGCCGGGCGAGGTCTTGACGTTGCGCATCGCCCGCGAGGGCAAGGACCGGGGCCAGGGCGTGGGTTACCTCCCGGACGGCACCATGGTCGTGGTCAACCGCGCTCAGAACTGCGTCGGCCAGCAAGTCGAAGCCCAGGTCCAAAGCACGCTCCAGACCGGGGCGGGCATTATCGTGTTCGCCGACCTCCGCGCCACCCTCGCCGAGCCGCCCAAGCCCGAGCCGGTCGCCTCCCTTTCCTCCACCCAGCCCTCCGCCCGTGCCTGACCCCGCCGCTTTTATGCCGCTTGTCACCGTCGCCCGCTTTTTC
>ERZ795052.2992-NODE-2992-length-19369-cov-6.069846_pt1 | contig 19369 bp, 24 predicted proteins | sample MGYA00375136_ERZ795052 | MGnify/ENA primary metagenome ERZ795052 (study PRJEB30181, sample SAMN05720156) | activated sludge metagenome | isolation source: Anaerobic digester | place: Japan | collected 2015-05-26 ... | reverse complement strand
CCCAATCATCCTGTATCTCACCACTATCAATTATATAATCACCATATTGGGGATAGCAGTTCATATCACCACGTACTTTCTCTGGTGCAGGGTTCCACCCGATAAAATACTGCCCATCCTTCACCGTGCCATCCAAAATGGTACAAGATGCTCTTCCGTCATATGGTACGTTTGCATCTGTTTTAATAATGTTATTTTCACTATCGAAAAACCGCACCGTATAAGGACCACCGCCACCGCCACCCGGCACGGCAATCGTTACCTTGCTATATCCCAGCACATTGTCAGCACTTGCATTAAATGTACCATTTTTTGTAAATGTCTTTTCCTTAACATTTGCCGGAATACTTATCTTCACCTGCCCGAACGCATCAGCATTAAAATCAGACGGATTGAACGTGCCATTTTCTTTGAACTCGTGATCCTTTATATCCACATAATCCAGGGCCTCATCTTCCGGGATAAAGTTTGTCGTGCCACCGCCAACAAGGTTCATTTTCAGCTTTTTAGCAGTAAACTGTTTGGATGTATCACCTTCACGGATCGTTATATTCTTTGCCATATCATACCTCCTATGCTATCGAAACAATTTCATCAGATTCAGAAACGCTTTCCACAATCAATGGCTGAACAATTCCATTTTCCGCAACCACAGCCACTTCATACGGCTCTTGAATTGTTGTACCACCACTCACTACTGTTCCTGTAGCCTGTGCATTTACTGGTCTGTAAATCGTGCGTACACCGTCATTATACAAATCAAGATATTCATTTTCAATGCTGAACGCATAACCTACAGGAAGTAAATATTCAAATTGTGCAAGAACTGTATTATCATAAACACACTCAATCGTTAATGTTCCGGCTTCAATCGGATTCGTGGCTTGCATTTCAATCCTTGATTTTGTGGCGTGTCCGAAACTGAATTTTGCACTTTTTATAAATCCTGAATAAAGGTTCTCCGTATTGTTTACAATCACCTTTTCACCGGGCAAATATTCGCTATCATTCAGAACGTCAGCGGAAACGGTATATCTGTTAAAGTAATATGCTGCAAGATCTGCCAGGATAGCATTTACATTATTGCTATTTACCAGCGTATTCTTTTGCAATGTAACAACATTTTCAGCAACGGTTATAGGAATATTCGGATTGCGTAAAGAAAAATCCTGTGAAGTTTCGATATACACATCATTCCCAATATTCACAAACTTATCCGTACGTGCCGGATCTGTAGTTGTCAGCGTGTAAGTATAGGCACGGATTTTTATTTCTGTAACATAATCAATCGTATCAATTTCAGGTTTCCAGAACGTCTTTTCTGCCGGGATCAGCGTTTCTGTAGTATCAACCGGGAGTATTTCTGTATATTCATTGAAAAACGATTTTACATAGGCCCTTGCACAGAAAAGCACCCATAAAAGACGATCCCTTGCACTCTGTTCCGGCGCATAACCATTAATAACTGTGCTTGCAAAACTACTATCTACGCTTACAATCGTCATGCCTGGGAATATATTCTGTATAGGATAGAATATCTCATCAATCACATCAGCAAACGTATCTGTACCATCATACATCTTTGCAGGCATTGTATATCTGTCAAGAAGTACCATTGTTGATTGTGCCACAATCTTTATCCAGTTCTTTTCGATTTTGATTGTGTCCGTGATCCAATAATACGCATAGATTTCCGCACTATTCCCCAGGAAGTACGCAAGGGTATTCGGCTGGATATCATCATCCGTTTGCAATTCCACAACGAACCGATTTACAGGCACAGTTTTACCTATAATATCCGTTTCCGGCGCAAAATCAATCTTACGTATTCTATCATAATCTGTGTTATTTATTCTTATGATCATACTGGCAGTTTTATCGGCGTGGCCCCGATTGCTGTGAACTGTGTTCCACGCCATACCCCCTTACTGATATCGTTTGACTTATTGAAATATCTATCAGATACCGTTTCGATCGTTCCGTCAAAAGTGATTGTGGTGTTGTTATACGGCATAGTGATCTGATGTGTTGCCACAGGATCTGTCAGCTTTTCATAAAGTTCCGCATACGCTGCCATTTCAGTAACCGGGATTGCCATTGAAATGGTGTACTGGATATAACTACCCAGCACATCCTTAAAATTTCTCTTGTTCAATAGCATCCCTGATAAATCGCTGCCCTTTATTTCCACCTGCCGTTCAATATCACAGAACACATTATATGTTATTCCATCAATCGTGAACATTTATGCACTCACCATCCCTTCAAGATTTGCACCCACACGCTGCACCTGATCATTATTAAGCCGATAAACCACACGCCCTAACTGTTCTTCATTTACTTGCAAAACAACTGTAAGATCCTTACCAGCAGTAGGCGTTATCAATCCCGGCATTCCACTTATATTTCCGCCCATAGTAGGCATATTGCCTTTGATAGCACCTGCAAGATCAAACGCATCCTGTACTGCACTTATAACTACATCCGTATTCTCACGAACGCCCTCTGCAAACAGATCCATCATATCTGGTGCATAGGTATGGAAGTTCGACAACGGCCCATCTTTTGGCTCCGAAAAGGCGATATTATCAGCAATGCCCTGTGCAAAGTTCTTTACGGATTCTATGCCCTGATCCCACATAGAATTTATACCATCCACAAAATTGCTGATCATATCAGCACCCCATTCAATCGCCTTGCTCGGTAGTTCTTCAAAGAAACTTGCAATTTCATCAATGATTTTCGGGATTTCTTCTTCCGCCATCACGATCATATCAGCCGCCCACTGCATAATATTGTCGTATATATCCGTGAAAAACTGACCGATATTTGTAGGCAGATCTTTGAACCAATTTATTATGCCATCAATAATGAACGGCAGATCATTTTTGATCCAATCCTGAACATCATTTTCCCAATCCACGATTTTCTGTAGCATCGCTTCAAGGTTTTCTGCAAGTCCATTTGGCAGATCCTGCAACCATTCAACAAAATCTTTCATGAACTCATCATAGGCCCCGGCTATATCCGTTTTCAGACCGTTCCACCATTCACCGATAGCACCTGTAACTTTATTGAAAATTGTAGAAACACCATCAACAAGACTTTTCCCAATTACTTCCAGAATGTTTACAATACCCACAAGCAATATAGGCAGGTTCTGTGTAAGTTGTACCACAAGAGATTCAAACATCGGTGGAATAAGATCAAACAGTACCTGCATAATCTCCGGGAAATGATCCCACAGTGCCGTTTGCAATTCAATAATACCAGCAATCAGCAACGGCAGATTTTCCATCAATGTATTTATGATCATTTCCAGAACCGTAGGCATTGCATCAATCATTGCATACATGATCTCCGGCAGGGCATCCACCAGCGCAATCACAAGATCTATCAATCCGTGAATAAGCAACGGCAGCGACACAACCAGTGCATCCACTATTGCGGAAACAATCTCCGGCAATGCATCAATCAATGCAGAAATGATTTCGGGCAGGGCCTGTACCATAGCATTTACCAGTTCAATAATTCCCTGGATAAGTTGCGGCAGTGTTTGCGTGATCGCACTAACAATAGAACAGATAATCTGTGGTATTTTCTCCGACAATTTCCGTATGATATTCGGCAACTGGTTCACAATGCCTGTAACAAGTGTGATAGTACCTTCAATCAGAATAGGCAAGCCATTCACGATTGCATCCACGATATTATCAATTACCATCGGCAACGCATCCAGCAGTATAGGCATGGCATCGGATAATCCCTGTACCAGTGCCAGAACGATATCCACACCAGCCTGTAAGATTGCCGTTATATTATTCGGATCTGTAAGCACAAGCACAATTTTAGTTATCAGATTTGTTGCTTGCACAATCAAATTCGGCAGAATATCAGATATAGAACTTGCCAACTGCGTGATCATATCAATCACAGCCTGTACCAGCATCGGCATATTATTGGCTAAAATATCCACTATAGCCTGTATTAACGGAGGGATTGCATCTGTGAATGCACCCAATAAATCCGGCAATGTTGCTATGATAGCATCCAATATCATCTTAATACTATCAATAAGCAACGGTGTTTGATCTGTGATAATCTTGATCAGTTCGGGTAATGCTGCCGTAACACCTTCCAGCAAGGACATGGCTGCATTCAAGATCTGCGGAAGAACGCTTTCAATGATCCCCGGCAATTCCTGGGAGATAATCGGCACAACCGCCTGCACAAGATTGCCTATGCCTGTAAGTGCCTGTGAAAATATAGGAAGTACATTCTGCAACGCAACCTCTGCACTACCAACAACTGCTTCTATCAGCTTGCCTAAATCTGCATCAGGATTAGCAATACCCAAAACAAGGTTATCCCAGGCAGCTTTCATTGCCCCGGCGGAACCTGAAATAGTATCTGCTGCCTCCGTTGCTGTGGTCCCGGCAATACCCATATTTTCCTGTACCACGTGGATTGCGTTTACAATATCAGCATAGGATTCAATATCATATTCTACGCCGGATATAGCCTTTGCAGAGTCTAACAACTCCTGCATACCTTCCTTTGTACCAGCAAATCCAAGTGATAAGTTATCCAACATCGTGAAATTTCCACGGCTAAACCCACGATAAGCGTTCTGTACGCTTTCCATAGATGTACCCATCTTATTCACGTTATCAGACATATCAATGATTGCAAGATCAGCTAACCTGGACGATTCCTCCACATCCCCTGTGGCTTTATTCAATGCCCCTGCCATACCTATAACGGTATTCATATAATCATTGGCAGACATTCCGGCTGTTTGGTATGCTTTGGCAGCATTTTCCATAACAGTAGCGGAAACAGGATCAGTATATTCAGCCATTCGTTCATTGATTTCAGCCTCTGCCAATCCCATTGCCTCTAATTCCTGCCGATAATTAGAGATAGCAGTAGTATCACCGAAAAGCGTCTTTACACCGCCCTCTAGCTGCTCAAATTCCTTGTAAGCATCTGTAGCCTGTTTAGCAAGTGCGCCTGTAGCCACAGCAGCCGCACCCATTGCCTCGGCCCCTAACTTGCCCAATCCCAGTAATCCATTACCTATGCCGGACAGAACACTACCAGCACTACTTGCCTTTTTTTCAGCCTCATCAAGACCTTTATCAAGATCCTTTGTATCAACTAAAAATTTTGCAAAAATTTCAATAACATTCATCTGCACTACCTCATTATCAATCCAGCCTTATCAATAATATCGCTTGCTATTTCCTCTGCTGAACGGTTATCTTCCGGCTTTGGATAAATCATATCATAGTATGACTTTGTTATGTATTTATTTTGCGGCGCATATTGCAAGGATTGTGTAACATAAATACGGTATGCCATTTCCCGGTTTTCTTCATCCAACCGTGCAATGACATACCGTAAAAATGGTCTTATATTTCTACGCCCTCTGTACTCACCATAGGCAAGCCAGTACACACGCATTATATCGTTTGTTCTTCTCCCTGCGCCGCAGCACCAAAAAAACTTTGCATTTCCGGCATATTACTGATATCTGTGATAATACCCACAAACCTGGTAATGATATTCAGACCGTTAATCGGTTCGGGATCAATTCTCTGCAAGATATTTGTAACTTCCGCCGGGTGCGCTTTCAGTATTTCCTTTGCGATCATAAGTTTGGGCATCCCTGACTTATAGATCTTCTGCACCTCTTCATCTGCAAGCAGTTTTGTAAGCGGTTCGATCAAATCTGCCCATAATTCAATCGCTTCATCACCTTCATAATCTGACAATTTTTTCATATCTATAATCTCCTTTTTTATTATAACCGGGCAGGGCAATTATCCCCACCCGGCTTATTATGTGGTTTATTATGATACGGTAACTGCACAAGTATCAGTGTAATCCTGTCCGTCAACAGTGATCTTTGCTGTGATTGTAGCAGTACCAGCCGCCACAGGCGATACTACACCAGCCTCCACAGTAGCAACTTCATCATCACTGGAAGTCCATGTCACTGTCTGTCCGGCAGGCACGGTAGTTGCGGAAAGCAATCCTGCATCACCGCCAACGGTCAATGCAAGTGTTTTTTTATCCAGGGTGATACTGGGTGTAGTCGGTGTCGGTTCTTCTCCAGCACGAACATACAGTTCATACGGTACGGTGTCCTGTGCATCCATCGAATAATGCCCGGTAAACTCAAAAGAAAACTGCCCCTTTGCCTTGTCGCTGGTCTTAATCTGAAAACCGCCTGTATTCAGCGCATTCATAAGATGGATTGCAACAAATCCGGCATTATCACCCTCGTTTACGCTGGAATAGTCACACACAAGCCAGATATCCTGAAAATCGTTGTTAATATCAAGATCATTTCTGGGAACGATATGTGATTCATCCTGTGCATCCACATCTGCTGCTGCTGCAAGCAGGTGTGCTGTTTTCGGATTCATCGTAACCAGCGTTCCGCTGATCTTCACATCGTGCTGATCCAGCTTTTTCAGTTCCTTCATGTTCTTCGGGCAGTTATCAATATCTTCACCAAAATCCTTGAAAGACATACTATCCTGGAAAGACAAACCGCCAGTAGTAGCACCCAGCAAATAAGTGCTATCAAATGATCCATCAGACGGATCAAAGTCTGTAAGCATAATACCTGCGTTCATCTGCAAAGTTTCAAATGTATCAGCAGGAATCTGTGTGTACTTCATTTTTTTTACCTCCTATTATTTGATATATTCGACTTCATAGTTTAGAACTATTCTACGCACCATTCTATCAGCCGTTTCCGGCATTCTCTGCGCCCAGGCGTTTCCACGTTTGATCCAGATTGCACCACCATCCACAGCAAGCATCCTGCCACCACGCCCGATAAATTCTGCAATTTTATCAGCCTTTTCAGTGATATCAACCCAGGAAGTAGTTCTGTAATAGATAGACGCACTTTGCGACATATCCGATAACGCCCCAAAAAAGGAATCTGACACTTCATAGGTTATATACGGCATTACTGCATTATCCGGCACGGTATTTTCATCATAGGCAGGCAAACCAAAACTGTTCCAAAAATTATTTAATACCTGTGCAACTGTCATGCTGGTAAACTCCATTCTTCCGCCGATACCTGCCGCATATCCAGGCTTGCACTAGCCGGGGTATATTTATCATCCCCATCGGATGTAATACGAAAAATCTTTCCATCCTTTTCACGCCTAAACACATCGTGAAACTGCAAGTTTAACACCCTTGTAGTTGTTACGGTATATAATGCCGTAACCCCATCGTGTTCTGCCACACGTGCCTGCATCGAACTGTTTAACACTATAGCCGCATTGAACGGCGCACCATCTTTGTATGATACGACATAACCGCCCATACCATCTGCCGTTGTTGTCTTATCCAGTAACGTGCAACTTTCCATTGCATCCATCAAGAGGCTCATAATCTGATCCTCCTGTAAATGTTCAATCTTCCACTATAAGCAGCAACCCAGGAGGCTGAACCACTTGCACTGCCCCCTGTAGTACCACCACCAGCAGATTTTGAATAGGAATATCCACCAAATGACTCTGAATTATACGGTGACATTGCCTGACTATCCAACCCACCATTCTTTGCCTGCCACGCCTCAATTTCAGCCGCCAGCGCAAGAAAATCAGCAGGAGGTGACATAACCCACACTGCACCGTGAAACGGCCCCTCATCGGTCAAATCAAAGCCCTTTTCACCACGTTTATGCACGCCATCATTCTTATGACTTCCAACAATCCTGATATAGTCGGTCTGAATATCAAAAGACGGCGTGATCATACCGTTTTCAATCGTGAAGTCACCAAAATGCTTATCACCATCATAGGTAAAATAATTTTTGATTTCTGCACAAATCACTCCCAGCATATCAACACCGCCCTTATCAATTCTTTTTCTTCCGCCCCCGGCGTGGCTTATTCTCACTTTCAGACGGATCTTGTGGTGGAACATCCACCACATCAGCCGCCTTTATCGGTTCATCAGTTTCTACGGCAACCCCCGATTTCGTGCCTGTTACCTGGGCCGCCGTTTCCACTTCCACCTTCTTGATCAACGCCCTGCCGAGTTTATTACTTGCTGTGGATAACTCCACAAGTCTGCTATTGCCTACTGATATGCCGCCCCTGGGGAATGCATCCCCAGGTTTGTAAGTGTAGCCACTATCCTGCATATCGGAGAAAGATTCCACAACAACATATCTCATATTTTATGCCCCCTGAACAGTAGCGATAAACAGGCTGTTCGGATTATACAGTACAGGCATGAACAGGGAACTTGCCTTTGTCCACAGAACTGCCGGATCATTTTCTGCCCACTGTGTAATATACACATACGGAGAAACAGTAGAACCGCTTACGTTCATAAAGGACTTAACATCAGCCTCCGGCGCATCACCCCACAAGCCAGTACCCAGCTTTCCACCCGGATTGCTTGCAAAGAACGTAACCTTGTTAATCGGGAAATACTTCTTCTGATCAACCACAGGTCTGCCAGTAGCATCCAGAATAGAACTTGCACCATAGGTAAGATCGTTGGTAACAACAGTATCAATACCGAACTCATCAGACAGATAATCTTCAAGCTGTGAAGTTCTCAACTGCGCACCTGCGCCGATATTACCATTGATTGCGGTCTGCAAATACTTGTTGTTCCGCATCTTTGTGAGGTTCTTTTTGGAAGTAACCATACCATTGATCGTGATACCCTTGTCGGTAGCATAATCAATGATTGCCTGGATCTGACTTGCAACATCTGCATCCTGTGTCAAATCAAGGCTGAAAGCGGTCTGCTCTGCCGGAACACCGTAATCCACGGTCAAATCCAGATTATTTTCCTTGATCGTTACCTTACCAGTAGCAAGCAGTTCATTCTTTGCAACTTTGGTACGGGTGATAACCTGGTCTGCAAGTCTGATACCATCCTGCAATACATAATCATACAGTGCCTGATCACCCTGTACGCCTGCACGTGTAAGCGCACGCAATCTTTCACTCTGATTGATCTTTACCTTGATAAGGCCCTTTTCAATGTTGTGGGTATCAATCGGAACGCGGAGAGTTTTCTGCGCCTCGGTATCAAAACCGTGGAACTGTGCCATCACCGGGATGGAATACTCTGCTGCAATGCTTTCCCACTTTGCAACCAGATTATCCGTTTTCACATCACCGAACAGACCATCAATCGGATCATTCTGCCGTGTCGGGACATGGCTGCCTACATCCAGCCAATCCTCTTTGGAAACTCTACCAAAAATACCATCTTCCCATCTATCAGCCATTGTTTTATCCCTCCTTTAGTAAGGTCTTGTAACTGCCGGGGCAGTAGCAATGAACTTGAAACCGAGTGCCTGCAATGCGGTCTTTGCATTGCCAGACAAACGCACATCAGACTTTGTGTAGTAGGTCTTTGTCTTATCCCCAACGGTATCTGTGGACAGTTCATAACCAGAACCACCATCACTCTCATACCAGCCCTCTGCACTCGGATTCAGAACTGCTGCATAGTCAGAAACTGCGCTGTAGTCATCGCCGTCCTTTTCGTAGTAGGTCTTGGAAGTATTCACAGTTTCATCCGTGGAAAGTGTGTAGGTCGGAGTAGGTTGACCATCACTCTCATACCATCCCTGTGCCTTCGGGGAAACAAGATTTTTCAGCGTAACTGCGCTATAGTTTGCGCCCGTGATCGCCAAACGATCCTCGTAAACAATACCCTTTGTAACAACCGAACCCGGCATATTGCCAGTAGTTACATCCACATCCTCATAAGTCAGACCGATTGCATTGCTATCATTGGACGGATAAGCCGTACCCATCGGCACGTACTTTGTGCCATCTGCAACCTCAACTGCGCCACTCTGCGCAATTTCACGTGTTTCACGCACGCAATCTTTATCATTTGCTTCCAGGAAATAACCCGGTGCATAAACAGTACCTTTTGTACCTGCTCCGATAAAAGCCATAACCTTAATCCTCCTTCATCCCATAGTGTTCTGCATTGAACTGTGCCGCCATTTTTGCGGCTCTGCTTACAGGCTTTGAAACATCACCGCCATTATTGGCAGGCGGCTGTGCAACTTCTGCACCTCTGCTTTGCTTTGTTTCGATAAAGTCTGCCCATTCCGTTTTGACACTTTCCGTGATCTTATCTGCATCCTGAATAGAACCATCTTCATTCATTTTCACAGAACCCAGATCCGTCACTTTCAGAACTGCACCTACACGCTTTTCAGAAACCCCGGCATCCATCAGCAGTTTTTTGTAAGCCGTTTCTTTGGCTGTTTTCGCTGCCTTTGTTTCGATATCGGTCTTATACACGTCATACTCGGATTTCAAGTCGGTGTATTTCTTTTCCCATCCAGCCGCATCAGCATCCTTGATCTTCTGTTCCGCATCAGCCAGTTTCTTCTCCACATCCGGCAATTTGCCTGCATCTGCTTTCAGCGTTTCGATCTGTTCTTTGAGTGCTGATACCGTTTCCGTGTGCGCCAGAATGATTTCATCAATCTTTTCTGCCGGAATATCCATTGCCGCTAACATCTTACGAGTGAGTGCCAATTTAATCATCTCCTTCCTTGATCGCATATTCCCAAACATAACCGCCTGCCGTCTGTGCATATCCCGATAGAACATTGTTTATTGATCTTCGATTTATGCCTGTTATCTGGCTTGCATAAGTTATGCTTTTATATTCTGCGATCATTACGCCGTCCAACGTAAACTGTTGAACTGCTTTATTGTGTCCGTATTCGTTGTTATATTGCTGATCGCACCATTCGAGATTATCTGCCCGATTATTCAGAGTATTGTGGTCGATATGATTTACGACATCAAACTCTTTCTGGTTCGGATTATCCACAAATGCCTCTGCAACCAACCGATGAACTGATTTTTTGTCTGATATATCGTCTTTATGCAAGACAACAAACTCATACATCAATCCATCTTTGCCACGTAATCCCGGTTTTAATATGCGACCTTCACGCACATATTCGCCGCGATGATTAGACACAACACGTGGGAGTGAAAAAATCTTCCCCTCATCGCTCACAAGATATAAACCGTCATATCCTGCGATCTCTTTCCAAAGTGCCATTTCCACAATCTCCTTTTCTTCGGTCCCTGTGCTTCGGGATTAGATTATAAGGCTAAATTGCCCTTTGGTATAGCGTACCATATTTTATCCACAAATGTCAACGCCTTTCTCTTTCTTCTCTTCTTTTCTTTTCTTTTCCTCTTCTATTCCTCTTCTATTCTCTTCTATTCTATTCTCTTCGTATTTAGCACTTTTGTTTTTGCTATTTAGCACTTCTGTTTTTGCTATATAGCAACTTTCTTTCTCTTTGTAGTTTTCACCCTTTGCGATGCCCCTGGTGTGTGTGTAGGATAAGTGTGTATGATGTACGATTTTACCCCTTTTCTATATTAATCTCATGTAATTTATTTTTTCTACATGAATTTTATTTTACACAAAAATACTACACATAAAAAAAATATAAATATAATAAAATAGATAAAAACCAATAGAAACAGTTGACATATAAAACAATATATTACACTTTTTCGGGTGTGTAGGATTTTTCACATCCTACACACTTCTTTGCCGTAAATGTCAACGGTTTTTATAACATAGAATACACGTTCGATAGAACGCATGTTTGTTTGCAAAATGTTATTTTGCACTTGTGAGTAGTTTTCACAGAATGTTCACAATTTGAACACAGTTTGAACACAAAAAAAATTTGAAAATTTTATGAAAAAAGCAAAAAAAACGGCTGGAATTTTGCATCCAGCCATTCAAAAAAAACACAAAATTTTCACGATCAGTTCCCATTTACACCCGGCACGGTTAAAATTACTGCCTCTATGATCTCCTTATATTCATCCCTGTGGTTTTGCATTGCATCCCTTAAAAAATGCGCTTTTCCTACAGTATGATTATAATTTTCGTTCATTTCCTGTGCCGGAGCATATTTCACATTACTGCCCACAAGCAAAGAATAACACTTTTCCTTTTCTTCCGGCTCTGTGTTCCCATCATAAGTGCCGTGTTGCACTACGCCCTGATCATCAGGCTTATCGGCGGAATAGCTTGTAATTTCTGGAGTTTCCCCGGATATCGCAAACGTGATAGAGTTTCGTAGCAAGCCTGTGTCCACCGGGCAATCCTCTTTGGCATACCCCTCACAAGTCATTCCTATGGATTTCAGTATCAGTGGCATTTTACCCACTACTGCCTCCATAAATTCATCCACGTGGCTTACTACTTCAAACTCTATCTTATCTGCCATATTTACCCCCTGTTTGCCTTTTCCTGCGCTATTTGTTGCTGGTGTAAACCATTATGCTCATGCCGTTTTAGTGGCTGAATCGTGCCATCTGAACGCCTAAAACCTAGGATCTGTGAACGCATTGTGCATCTGCAATTCCATACTGTACGCCCTGGGGCCTTTGAATCACCGGGATAATCCAATTTATCACCATTTCCATCTGTAAACTTATCGTGAATGCCTACTTCCTGCCCATCCATAGACAAGTGCCAATCACGAACCCTTGCATCCGGCGTGGCAATCCATACCTTATTCAGAACGGCCCCTTCGCTTTCAAGATCGTTATAACTATCCTGCCTGCCCTTATTTTCTGCCCCTGTAACCATTGTACGTGCTGCACGAACTGCTGATTTTTCATTGTTATTCACAATCGGCATCAATCTTTTGGTGATATCACTAATGCTTTCACCCGTCAGAACGCCTTGCAATACTGTGGAATTGATCTGCCGCATATTCCATACCATATCTTTTACAGTATTTACCTTGCGTGTTGGTAGGTCAATGTTACCCATAGCAAGGTTTTGCATTGTCTGCTCGGATCTGATATCCCAGGCAGTTTGCATCTGCGGAATATCAAACCCGGAGGCAAACAGTTCCTGTGCTGCTTGCTGGTAGTTGACATAGTATATATCTGGTATGCGCCCATTGACATAATCAGCCGCTATCTGGTTCACGTGTGCAAGCCTGCGTGTGGTGTTCTCCACCATCTTCCTGTACCACTGATTGCGCAAGGTCTTATTTTGTACTGCATCCTGATAATCCTTTAGTGCCTGTGTGCGTGTGGCATCATCCGGCGCATTTTGGTAGGCAAGCCACAGCGCACCCAGGGTAACTGAAATATCTTTCATGTACTTATCCCATTCTTCCATCAGTTCCTTTTGGGATCGCTTGTAAATCTGTTCCAGTTCCTTTTCAATTTCATACAGTTCTGCATCTGTGTACTGCCTAGCATCATCAGCCATTATTTGCCCCCTGAAATATGCTTATGCGCCTCATCCAGCTTTCCTTCATAATCTGCCTGTTCCTGTTCAAAACGCTCTGCCTCTGCCTCTTTTAATCTTTCCTGTATATCATCCAGTTCATCCGGGGATAAGAACGGCAGGTGTTTCAGAATCGTTTTCTGATCCAAATACTGTGCCGCCTGTAAAACCATCTGCGTTTCTTCGCCAACATTGATAATCTGATTGCGCTTGTAAGTCGGCTCATCTTCAATGCCAAGTAAATTCAGCAAACTTTTAATGAACTGCGTCACCTGCGTTTCAAAATCATCACATTTCAGGTCCAAGTTTGCATAGCTGGAACGGATCGCCGTTGCGGTGATTGATCCTGCGGAAAGTTTGTCTGTGTCGAGTGCCATTGCATCCTGATACAAGGAATCACGGATCATTGCAAGTGCTGTCTGCCGTGCCTGGTACGGTACATCCATCGTGTGTGCCTCTGCGTGTGAACCGCTATCATCCACAACCGCTGCGTGTACCACCTTCATACGCTCTACAAACTTTGCAAGGTCGATATCATCCATACCCCCGGCATTGTTGATTGTCCAGTAGAACATACTAGCCTCATCAAGATCATTCGCAAAACCACTTTGTATCAGATCGTAACCATCAATCTTTTCACGCAAGCCTGTAAGTTCGCTCTGCCGTGCCTCATTGCCCCATAACGGCACAATAGGAAAGCCGGGGTAATTCTGCCCGTCCATAATCTCTTCCCCATCTGCCGGGGTAGAAATAACCGTTTCCACGTACGGACGTTTTGGATGTAAAATTTCACCCTTTTGCACAGTTCCATTCTTGCTATCTTCCTGCTTGTACCACATATAATCCGTGTACCCATCCTCTTCATAAAGAGTCGCACGGAGTGGCTTTGCATCATCAATCTGCCACCATCTGATACCAGCGTGCAAGGCCCCATCTTCTTCCCCGAATAACGGCACAAATTCACGCATGGAGAACACATCCACGTGATCCTTATTCATAAAGCCAAACGCACCACCGCCCCATAATGCCATAGTGCCTGCTTTCATCAGCACACGATCAAATTCAGGACCACCCAGGGCATTTTTTGTGGCATCATCACCGAACGTAACGCCATTGCCTAGCAAATAGCCTACTTCCTGCAAGACAAACACCCTGAAAAACGAATTACAGAACTTATAGTTTGCGCTATAGTTATCCGGCACGGCTTCACCAGATAATGTATATAACAGTTTCTGATATTCCAGGATTGTCTTATTTCTACGCCTGAAATAATCGTATGCTGTATCTGCCTCTTTATACGCATCTGTGGATTTATGCTCAAAAATAGCTGATAAAACAAATGCCATACGTTCTGCATCTGTATCATCTATTCTTTGCAAATCTTCATAAGTACGCATTTTCTACCTCCTAATGCATGAAAATTGGTGTGAACTGTGTTTTTATCTTTGCTATTCCCAGCGTTTTTACAAAATAACGCATAGAATCCATATAGTGATCATTTACCTTTACAGGCTTATCCTCTATTACATCTTCATCCCATACATAACCCTCAACCTCTTTTTTCCATTCTTTCAAGTACGGAGAAACTTTGATCAATCCACGTTGCATAGCAACTGCCGTTTCACGTATGCCATCCATAACATCATTGATTGCTGCACGGACCTTGTATCTGTGGTTCTGCTTACGCAATAACGTAATGAAACTGGCAGCAGACGGATCTATGATTGTTTCCAAAGGTCTAGGAATATTGATTTCATCCAGCCATTTATCCATATCCTGTAAATATTCATCATCCGTTTTGCTTGCACCAGCATCACGCCCAGAATAATAGTAACCGCCGGACGCATACCAAACATTGCCGTGCAATTCCCATAACAACGCTGCAAATGCATTCATTGTGCCATAATCAATGGACAAAACATATCTATCAGCAGTATCAGACGGTACATCTTCAATAACTGTGGAATACATCGGATAAATAAGGCCCTCTGCCATTGCCCATTCACCCAGGATATACCGTTTATAATATACTGTGCCTGCGTATTCTTTGCAAAGATTTTCTACAAATGCAGGATCAAGAAACGGATTATCAAAAATCGTGTATTTCTGCAAGTAAAGGTCTATATCTTCACGGTCAAGGAACTCTTTCAGCCAATGCCCCGGATATTCTGGATTGCAAGCACCATCAAATTTACTGTACGGCTTATCAAGTCGGGATTGTAACATTGCAAATACTTCTTTATTCCACTTTGCAATTTCATCACCATAGCAGTATTTAATAGACGAACCCTGTATTTTTGATACCTGGTTCAACTTTTCCGCACCCAGGCAGTAAACCTGAACACCACAAACCCATGCCTGATTGCGTGAGTTTATCGTGCCAACGATCTGATCCGTGTATATCTCTCTCATCGGCTGGAGAACATTTCGTTCTATCGTTTCCTTTGAAACGCCCATGATTACATTTAGGCCCGGCTCATCCTTAACGGCACGCAACCTATAAGGGATTTCAAACGCAATATCGCCATAAGACTTGCCCGAACGCACAGCACCGATCTTAAAATTATATCGGTGATCTGCCAGCCGCATAAATTCATACTGCTTATCGCTGAACTGCATTCGCCTTTACCTCTTTGATAATTTCATCCAGTTTATCCAATGCCGTATTATCCTGTATCTCAACATGATCCGTCATTCCAAGGTGATTTTTTGCATAGAAAATATGCACAGTAGGATTGACTTTTGCCATTTCAAACCCGGATCTGCGCAAGGAAATTTTGCCCATTCCTTTTTTTTGCCTGTAAATAACTGAAAAAGCGTGACCGTACACACGTTTGCACCATGCATTCAATGTATTTTCATCCACAAAAAACCAGTCTGCAATTTCTTCCTTTGTGCATTGAATCCCACACAGCTTTTCAAATTGTATCTGATCAATATTTGCATGAGGTCTGCCATTTGGCTTTCCTGTTGGTTTCTTACCCATAATTCACACCTCCAATATCATTCCTCCACTTCCATTTCGCCTGTTTCAAGGTTTACCACACACATATCATCCATCGTCAGATCGACTTTATTAAGATATTCCCACAATCCGAACATATCACCATTCTTTTTTCGGATCACAACCGGGAATATCCCAATAAATTCTTCCTTTGTATCAAAGGCATAATCCCCATTGATCAGATATGCCTTGTCAATGCTGGTGTTGTAGCTTTCCGCCTTTTTCATTGCAATCTGTTTGCAGTTATCATAATTCAACATAACAATCACTCCTTATCCTTGTACTTGTTTACTTGTTTTCTCTCCGATTTACGATCATCCGAACAGTATCTGTAGTAGGTGTAACAGACTTCTTTGCCCTGTCTGATAAGCGCAGATTATCCGTGCGTATCAACTGGATCTGTGTGGAATTTTTGCCAACTCTTGAAAATACATTGTTGGAATTATAGATTGTGTTGGTCTGTGCATCCACATAACGCACTTTGCCACGTACATTTTCCACATTAAACACATGACCGGGTATTCTTACAATACCACGTGAACCGGGGCCGAACGATTTCATCTGTGCTTCAAGATTAGCCTGTGCAGTTTTAGGATTAGATGAACCAACATTGATTGTTTTTGCGTGCTGGAATGCACCCTGCCATCTTCCTCCTGCTGGTAAATTATCACCCTGGAAAGTAGGAAGTGCCAAAACATCATATCCCCTGCGCCGTAACTCATACGCAACAACGGCACGCTGGCAATTCTCTGAAAAATCACCCTGCGCACCATTTCTGCCATTGTAAAAAGGATTAGCACCTTTTAACGCATCTTCAATTCCAATCGGTCTGCCCTTTTGCCCGATTGCTGCCTTTAGATCTTCAGGACTAATCCGAAACGGCTGAACCGTAATAGGATCAGGACCACCCTTACCACCACCGCCGCCCAGCGGCTTTTCCGCACTCTCCGATAATCCACTACCACCTTTTGCCATTATTTTCCCCTCCTAGGTTCATTTCTTTTTCTTGCTGTTGCTGTTTGTAGCCTGTTTCTGCAACTTCTCAAATTCCTTTTTCGTAAGTTTCTTTGGCGGCTTAATTGCGCCATAAATACGAACTGTCTTTTCTGCCATAACGATCAACTCCTTTCAAGTGTGTATGAATAACCATATTGTTTCTGTCCTGCAAGTAAATCATTGTGTACGTTTACCAAAAAACTATTGAAAGCATCATTGTATGCCTTACTGTACTGCTCATAAGTATAGGATTTATCACTATAATTTTTCGCAACTCCCTGTAACTTTGTATTCAGTTCTGCCCTGTGTTTGTTATTACTCTGCTGGACGTATGAATTAAAACCATCCTTGTCAAAATTCCCTGTTTTGCTGATACTATATGCACCCTCTTTTGCTCTTGCCCTGTAAGTAGCAACGTCATGATTTGCAAAATTGCGTAAATCAGCATCTGAAAAAGTTCCGCCCAGCACCCCTTCATCTTCCCTGGGATGGATATGTGTGTGGATCGCACCTTCTGACAAACCAATAATCGGAACACGTACCGATCCTTTACCCCCACGCACTTCCTTGTGTAAAGGATTGCCGTCCTGATCTACAGATATATTGTATTCCAACTTGTTTGCTACCCTTTTATTTTCCCAGGCTACAACGGCTGCCCTTGCGCTGCCGGAAACACCGGGATCATCACCACCATATACCAATGGATTGTTTGATAAGTCAATCGGCCCAACGGATTTTACTGCAACCGTTCCGCCACTTCCACCACTTAATCCAGAACTACCTTTTGCCATCTTTCACCTTCTTCTGCTTATTCAGCAAATCTCTTTTCTGTTCATAGTAGGATGGAATATGGATGATATTTCCCTCACATCCATCTATAACATCGCCATACCACAAAATTGTAGTTGGTGAAAGCCTATTCATCATTTCGTCAAAACCTTTTTTAAATAGTTCCCCTTCAATGCCGTTAAAATCCTTGTTGGTTTTCACACCCAATGATGATATAGCAACTGTGGCATTCTTCGGTATGCCTTCAAAGCACCATTTATATGTTTCCTCATTGCCCCATTGACAATCCGGGATTACATCAATACCGTGTAACTGCCAGTATGCACCTACCCATTGCCGCCTGTACGCACCAAGTATCTGCAAAACAATAGGAAAATCAGTATAGGACGAAAAATCCGGCGCAACAACCGCCTTAAACTTTTTTAGCTTATCAATGTACTTGTCGGGATCTCTCCACGCCTGCATAAACTTGATATCATCATAGTAAAAGTGCGCTATGTAATTTTCAGGATCATCCACCTCATTCCAATCCATAAACCGCAGAAACTGTGTGCCTGTGGTCTGTGAGGGGTACATAGATGGTATGCCATAGTAATTATCCGCACTAAACTGCTTGCGCTCCTGGTTCTCAAACACATTATGCTTAAATGCAGACCGAACATGATCATTGAAAATATCATTCTGATCATCTGTATCAGCAGCATCATTATCTGCGTCCGAATTATCATCATCCAGTACATTAAAACCAAAACCTGACATATCTATATCAAATTCTTTCAGATCAGATAATTCCAAATTCAGCAGATCTTCGCTCCAATCCGATTCACCCACCTTATTATCCGCCAGCCTTAACGCCTTAACCTGCTCATCCGTCAGATTATCAACACGAACAACCGGGATGGTATCGAGTTTCAGCCTTTTAGATGCTAACAGCCGACCGTGACCGATAATGACAACATTATCCTTATCAATCACTATCGGCTGCCTAAAACCAAATTCCTTTATACTTTTTGCGATCCTCTTAACCTGCTCTGCCGGGTGGCGTTTTGCATTTTTGCTATACGGCACAAGGTCTTTAGGATTTATATATTCTATATCCATGTTATCATAATACCATATATGTCACCTATAGTCAACCTTGCAGCAAATCAAATATATTTACCTGCGCCGTTTCAACATCCAGCCGATCTTTTGCTTTTTTGTAATACACTCAAACTTCGCACTTGAATAAGTGCCTATGCACCTTGAAAATTCAATAATAAC
>ERZ795052.2986-NODE-2986-length-19383-cov-6.196606_pt1 | contig 19383 bp, 9 predicted proteins | sample MGYA00375136_ERZ795052 | MGnify/ENA primary metagenome ERZ795052 (study PRJEB30181, sample SAMN05720156) | activated sludge metagenome | isolation source: Anaerobic digester | place: Japan | collected 2015-05-26 ... | reverse complement strand
GCGGCCGGCGGGCGCGACCGCGCCCCCCGGCCGCCGCTGACGAGGGCGCCGGCGTGACCCATGCGGCGGCCGGGGGGCGCGGTCGCGCCCGCGATGAAACCGGCAACGGGCTTTTTGCAGTGGTGCTGGATCCAGGCGGCGGCCTCCTCCTCGGCGGCGCCGCCGATTTCGCCGATCAGGATGATTCCATGCGTATCGGGGTCGTCGTTGAAGAGCTGGATGATGTCGAGATGGGAGGTGCCGTTGACGGGGTCGCCGCCGATGCCCACGCAGGTGGACTGGCCCACCCCCCGGCAGGTGAGCTGCCAGACGGCCTCGTAAGTGAGTGTGCCGCTGCGGGAGACGACGCCGATGTGGCCTTTGCGGTGAATGTAGCCGGGGGCGATGCCGATGCGGCAGCCGCCGTGAGAATCGGGTCCCTCGCCCGGGGTGACGATGCCCGGGCAATTGGGCCCGATCAGGCGGGTTTTGCGGCCGGCCAGGGCGGCCTTGACCTTGACCATGTCATTGACCGGAATGCCCTCCGTGATGCAAACGACGAGATCAAGGCCCGCGTCCACTCCTTCGAGGATGGCGTCGGCGGCGAAAGCCGGCGGGACAAAGACCGCCGAGGCGGTGGCGCCGGTCTCGCGCACCGCCTCGGCCACGGTGTCGAAGATCGGGACCTGGCCGTCGAAAGACTGGCCGCCTTTGCCCGGGGTCACGCCGGCGACGATTTGGGTGCCGTAGGCGAGGCTGAGCCGGGCGTGCCGTCCGCCGAACTCGCCGGTAATGCCCTGAACCAGGACGCGGGTTTGGGAGTTAACGAGGATGGACATGGGAAAATTCCGGTGGAGATTCAGGGATGCCTCATCGGGTGGCAACCGCCGCGACGACTTTTTGGGCCGCATCGGCCATCGAGGCCCCCCGCACCAGGGGGAGGCCGGACTGAGCGAGGGTCTGGTTGCCGGCCTGGACGTTGTTGCCCTCCAGCCGCACCACCAAGGGGAGTTTGAGGCCCGTTTCCTTCACGGCGGCGACAATGCCGGTGGCGATGACGTTGCAATCCATGATGCCGCCGAAGATGTTCACCAGGATCGCCTGGACATTCGGGTCCTGGAGGATGATTTTGAACGCGGCCGTGACCTGTTCCCGGGTGGCGCCGCCGCCCACATCGAGGAAGTTGGCGGGGCGGCCGCCGTAATGCTGAATGATGTCCATCGTCGCCATGGCGAGGCCGGCGCCGTTGACCAGGCAGGCGATATTGCCGTCGAGCTTGATATAGTTGAGGTTGAACTTGCCGGCCTCGATTTCGAGGGGGGCTTCCTCGCCGAGGTCGCGCAGGGCGTGGAGGTCGGGGTGGCGGAAGAGGGCGTTGTCGTCGAGCGCGATTTTGGCGTCCACGGCCTGCAACGCGAGTTTGCCCTCGCGGGTCAGGATGACGCAGAGGGGGTTGATTTCGACCAGCGAAGCGTCGCACTCCCACCAGGTGCGATAGACGCCCTGAAGCAGTTTGGCGCCGTGGCCGATGAGTTCCCCCCGCCAGCCGAGGGCCACGGCGACTTTTCGGGCCTGGTAAGGCATTAATCCGAGGGCCGGGTCCACGGCGACCTTGACGATCTTTTCCGGCGACCTGGCCGCCACTTCTTCGATGTCCATGCCGCCTTCGGTGCTGGCCATCAGCACCGGGCGGGCGAGGGAGCGGTCCAGCAAGACCGCCACGTAGAGTTCCTTTTGGATGTTGGGGGCGGCAGCGATGATGAGTTTGCGGACGCGGCGGCCCTCGGGGCCGGTCTGTTTGGTGACGAGCACATTGCCCAGCATGGCGGCGGCGGCGGCCTCCACTTCGGCGGCGGTTTTGAAGAGCTTGACACCGCCCTGGTAGCCGGTGTTGAAGGTGCCCTTGCCGCGGCCGCCGGCGTGGATTTGGGATTTGACGGCGATGAGGTTCGCGCCCTGGGCCAGCAGATTTTCGGCGATGGCGCGGGCGGCGTCGGGGGTGTCGCAGACGCCGCCGGGGGGCACATTGACGCCGCGGGCGGCCAGGAGTTCTTTAGCCTGGTATTCGTGGAGGTTCATGAGTGAAGCGGGCAACAGGAGTTCCCCGCGCCGCAGGGAGCGCCGGGGTGCTCGGCGTCCGCCGGGGAGTTGAAGTCGCCGGCAGGAGAGGGCTTATTTTCGTTCCTTGATGGGCGTGTAATGGTTGAGCGTGGGGCCGGTGTAAATCTGGCGGGGACGATAGATGCGGCTGTGGGGGGACTCCATGACCTCTTTGTAATTGGCGATCCAGCCGGGCATGCGGCCGATGGCGAAGATGACCGTGAACATCTCGACGGGGATGCCGATGGCGCGCATGATGATGCCGCTGTAGAAATCCACGTTGGGATAGAGTTTGCGTTCGATAAAATACGAGTCTTTGAGGGCGACCTCTTCGAGGTGTTTGGCAATGTCGAGCAACGGATCGGAGATGTGGAGCTTCTCGAGCAACTGGTCGCAGACGCGCTTGATGATCTTGGCGCGGGGGTCGTAGTTTTTGTAAACGCGATGGCCGAAGCCCATGAGGCGCTTACCGCTGTTTTTGTCCTTGGCGGCGGCAATGAATTTCGAGCCGTCGTCTCCCTCGCGGTGGATGGCTTCGAGCATTTCGAGCACGGCCTGGTTGGCGCCGCCGTGCAGGGGGCCCCAGAGGGCGCACACGCCGGCGGCGGCGCTGGCAAAGAGGTTGGCACGGCTGGAGGCGACCATCCGGACGGTGGCGGTGGAACAGTTCTGCTCGTGATCGGCGTGCAGGAGGAAGATGAGGTCCAGCGCCTTGACGGCCTCCGGTTTGAGCTCGTATTCCTGGTAAGGCAGGGAGAACATCATGTGGAGGAAGTTGGCGGTGTATTTCAGGTCGGGCTTGGGATAGATGATGGGCAGGCCGCGGGACATGCGGTAGGCGTAGGCGGCGATGGTGCGGACCTTGGAGAGCAGGCGCGCCGTCTGAACCACGAAGGTGTTGCGGCTGTCCGGGCCGAAGAGTTCGGGGTAGAAGCAACTGGCCGCATTGATCATGGAGGAGAGGATGGCCATGGGATGGGCCTGGGTGGGGAAGCCCTCGAAATGGTGCTTCATGGCCTCATTGAGCAGCTCGTTTTCGGTCAACAGGTCGGAGAATCTCCGCAATTCGGCGCTGGAGGGCAGATGACCAAAGATGATGAGGTGCGCCACTTCAATAAACGTGGATTTCTCGGCGAGCTCCTCGATGGGAATGCCGCGGTAGCGGAGGATGCCCTTTTCGCCGTCAATAAAGGTGATGCTGCTCTGGCAGGAGCCGGTGTTGGCATAGCCGTCGTCGAGGGTAATGTAGCCGGTTTCGTTGCGCAGGTTGGAGATGTCAATCGCGCGCTCCTGTTCGGTGCCCACGACCACCGGGAGTTGATAGGTTTTCCCGTCCAGTTTGAGTTCAGCAGTCTTATCCATATCAGTAGCTACAGGTTTTATTTCGCGACACTCAGGTTGATAAACAGCGGCAATGCTGAGAATTATTCCATCGCGCAATGGGGCCTGCAACCCTAAACTTGGGAATCTGAATGAATTCGGTGTTGCAAGCTCCACCCGGGGCGGCGTGCGATGGGGTTGCGTCCGCTCGAAGACCGGTCGCGCGGCCGGAGCCGCCGACGTCGGGGCGCGGGGCGGTGGCCGGGGCTTGCAGCGCGGCCGCCCTCACGACCGGGTGGCTCTGGCGGTGGCCGGAGCAGGCGTGGCGGTCCGGCCTGACGCTGGTCCTGGGGACGAGCCTCTGGCTTGCGCAGACGGCGGCGCAGGCGGCGGGGGCGGTCACGATTGCCGGAACGCCGCATGTCCGGCTGGCCGATTGGGCCCGGGAGAAGGGGCTGACGGTGAACTGGGTCCGGCCGGACAAGGTGCTGCAACTGGGCCGGTCGGGGGTTCGGATGGTGTTAAACGTCAACTCGCGGGAGGCCGAGGTCAATTCGGTGCGGGTCTGGCTGTTATTCCCGGCGATTCAGTACCAAGGGCGGATGTATTTATCCCAACTGGATGTGAAGACGACCTTGGAGCCGCTATTGTCTCCGCCCCGGCAGGCTTCGGGTGCGAGAATTCGCACCATCTGCCTGGACCCGGGGCACGGGGGTGCCGACCCGGGGCATCAGACCGGGTCCCGGCAGGAAAAGGCTTGCACGCTGCTGTTGGCGGAAGAGCTGCGGCAGCAACTGGTGCAAGCGGGGTTTCGGGTGACGCTGACCCGAACGCGGGACACGGCGGTGGACCTTTCCGCGCGGACAAAGCTGGCCAACAGCCGGAAGGCGGACTTGTTCCTGAGCCTGCATTTCAATGGGACGGATGGGGGGCGCGATTCGGTTCAAGGGACGGAGGTGTATTGTCTGACACCGGCGGGAGCCAGCTCGACGAATGCGCGGGGAAACGGCGGGGATACGCGGGCGACGGCGGGCAATGCGATGGACGCAAAGAACCTGCTGCTGGCCTATCACGTGCAGAAAGCCCTGGTGCAGGGGCTGCGGGCGGAGGACCGCGGGGTTCGCCGGGCGCGATTCGCGGTGCTGCGGGAGGCGGCCATGCCGGCGGCGCTGATCGAGGCGGGGTTCATGTCGCATCCGGTCGAGGGCCGAAAAATTCTGAGCGCGTCGCATCGGCGGGCGATTGCCAAGGCGATTGTGAGCGGGGTTCAAGCCTACCGGAGGGCGGTTGGGGGCTGACGGCGGGGGGGCCTGGAATGGTCGAGGCGCGCCGGGGTTGGCGGCAGAAGATGATTTTGACAGCGGCCCCGGTTGGTCTAGGTTCGGCCCGGTGAGTATCGTAACCAAAACCGGCGACTGTGGGACCACCGCGCTGATGTACAACCGGCGGGTGTCGAAAAGCCATCCGCGGGTGGAGGCCTGCGGGACCGTGGACGAACTGAACGCGGCGCTCGGGTTGGGCCGGGCGCTGGCCAACGATGCCGTGGTGGGGAGGCGGCTCGAGGCCATTCAGCGGGACCTGGTGAAACTGATGGGGGAGCTGGCCACCGCGCCGGAGGACCTGCAGCGCTACGTGCGGGACGGTTTCCCGCGAGTCACAGCGTCCACAACGGCGACGCTGGAGACGGCGGTTCAGGAGTTGGAGGCCGCGCAAGGGCAGTTTCGGGATTGGGCAATGCCCGGGGCCAATGCGGCGGGGGCGGCGCTGGACCTGGCCCGAACGATTTGCCGGCGGGCGGAACGCGCGGTGTGCGCGTTGCAGGAGAGCGGCGAGCTTCAAAACGCCGAGATCATTGTTTACCTGAACCGGCTTTCGGATTTGTTGTGGCTGCTGGCCCGGCAGGCGGAAAACGCCGCCGCAGCATCGGGTTCAGCTCAGGGCTGAGGCCCGGGGCTGCTTTTAGGGCGTAATCGAGCCTTGTGGCCGAAGGCCGGGCGTGAACGCGGAGGCGGAGCCGGGGCGGCGGCGGCAGAAAGCCGCGACCAGCATCCAGAGGGCGGCGAAGGCGGCGGTCGCCGTGGCAAGGCGGGTGGGCCAACTGGTGGTTCTCTGGTTGACGGCCGTGAGGTGATGGTCATGGATTTGCCCGGCTGAGTTTGCAGCATTTGCGTGAAGGCGTGGCGGAGGCCGCGGGTGGGGAGGTTGATTCGGATGGGTTGGACCCGGGCGACAACCACCTCCTGGGCCTGCTGCAGGCGGGTCCATTGAGCTTCGGCGGCCGCGGCGTCGTAGCGCACCTGGGCCGGGGGCTGCGCGGCGAGGAATTGCTGCTGGCCGGGGAGAGGGCCGGTATTGTTGAGGGTGAAGGCATTTTGGGCGTTGATCAGGTTGCTGCCCTGGGCGCGCCGCAATTGTTCCTCCAACTGCCGGGCATCCGCATCCAGGCCGTTGGCGAAACCGCCCTTGGCGCGGGCGCGGTTGTATTCGAGGTAGGCCTCCTTGACATTGCCATAAGCGAGCTGGCGTCTGGCGCTCGAGAGGTCGGATTTGAGTTCCTTGACCCGCCCGGCTTTGCCCTCGACCTCCTTGTAGGAATAGTCGAGGAGGGAGAAATTGGCGGACTCGGGGGCGGCGGTTTCGCGGGACATCGTTCCGCCAAAGTTGGCGTAGCGGTAATCGGCGGGAAGAAAGACCTCCCAGCGGGCGCTCCTGAGGGGGACATCGAGGGCGGGAGAGGCAAGTTCGAGCGAGCCGCGGGTTCGAGGGAAGCGATTGGTGGCGACATAGACGAGCTGAAGCGCCAACGGGGCGTCCGCGCCGGGCGACTGTTCGAGCGGCAGCAACACCCTGCCTTCGCGGAGGCAGGGTTTGACGGCCTGGCCGGCGACAAAGGCCGACCAGACGGTTGCGCCGGCGGGGAGGGCGACCTCGAGATGCTGGCGCCCATGGTTTCGCACCGAGAGGGACAGCTCGGTCATCATCTGGCCGTCATCAGCAACGACCGTGGTGAGCGTGGCCTGCTCGACCAGGGTCTGGAGGACTTCCGCCTCGTCGAAGCGCGTGGCCAAAATCGCCAGGGACCAGGCCGGGCGAAGGTAGCGGTAGGCGGAAACGAGGGCGGGATCGGGCTGGCCGGCCCAGGCGGGCAGATCGGCGACATCCACCGCCTGCAGGCCGCTGGTCTCCGATTCCGCGATTTGCAGGGGAGGCCGGGCGAGGATGGCCAGAAAGCCCGTTTCCCGCTCGACGCCCTCGGCGGCGATGCCGCGCAGTTTGAGCCGCTGGGCCTGCGGGGGCGCGGGGGTTGAAGTTGAACCGGCGTCCGGCGATTGGGCGGACAGCTCGGGCGGCGCATCCCAGGTGACCGTCAGAATCTGGACGCCGCCCAGTTTGTTTTGAAACTCGACTTTCCAGACTTCGCCGTCCCGGTCGCGGCGGCGGAGGTTGGGATGGGAGATTTCGACATTGCGGAAGGCCGCTGGAATGCGGAGGCGCAATTCCTTGACGGGGGCATTTTGAATTTCGAACCGCGCCAGGGCGCGCCCGGAAACGAGGGTTTCGGACACGTGGAGCAGGTTGACAATTTCGGCGCGGACCCAGGATTCGACGGTTTCGGTGGCAACCGTGAGGTTCCACTCCGGCGCGTGGGAGGCATCCTCGGACAGGAATTTATAGGCGAGAATGCCACTGGCGGGAGCGGCGCTGCCGGGAATGGCCGTGGCGGGGATTTCGGTGAGCTTGTCAAGCGCTTCGGTTTGCAGGGCAACGCCCGGTTCGGCCGCGACGGCGATAAAGCCGGTGAGTTTGGCCGTAGCGAGGGGGTAAACCCCTTCAATGGGGAGCGAGCGGGGCAGTTGCGTGAGGTGACGGGAAAGCTCCAAGCGCAGGCTGCAGGCATTGGCAACCCGCTCGGTGAAGGTGATCTCCAGGAGGCGGGCGCCGGCTTGTTCGCGTTCGACCCATTGGAGGATTTTGTCGCCGGCAACGCTTTCGAGGCGATAGTGCGGGGGCAGCCCGATCTTGAGGGTGAAGACGCCGGTTCGCTTGATCTTGTAATCGAGCAGGGCCGAGAGCAGGAGCTGGTCCGGGCCGACGCGGACCTGGTGCCGCACCACGGCTTCGAGTTGCGGTTGGATGGGGCTGACGCGGGTCTGCAACCCGAACGCGGGGTTGAGGAAGCGAAAGGCGTTGAGCCGGCCCTCGACGGGGGCGCCGGCCGCGCGGGCGAATTCCTCGGCATCCACGCGGGCCAGCGGTTCGGCGCGTTCGACAATCAGCTCGAGGTCTTCCTCCGCCTGCAGCCCCAGCAGGCCGGTTTGGCGTTTGACATCGAGGGCGCGGGGCAGTTCGATGCTGACGGAGGCGGGGGGTGGCTGGAAGGGGGCTTCGGTCTCGAGGGTGAAGCGGCAGGCGGAGGGAATCCCTTTGAGCAGCTCAATGGTCAGGACCTGGCCGGGGTCTTCGGCGCGAACCTCCCAAGTGCGGATGGCATCGCCGGTCAGGCGAAGGAGCCGGTGGCCGGGAGGCAGCACGATCCGGGTCTGGCGCAATTCGCCCTGGGTCACCTGATAGTCGAGGACCGAGCGAACGTTCAATGCCCCGGCCCCGACCCGGGCGAGGGCAACATGGTGACAGACGACGTTGGCGGCGATTTCCGCCGCCCGTTTTACGCGGGGTGTCCAGTGCAACTCGACCCGCTCGGCGGCTCCGAGCACGGCCCGCACTGTGGTTTGGGGGCCGGCTGGGGCGCGTTTGAAGGAAATGGCGGTGGGAAATTCGATGTCGGCATCGGGTTGGTCCAGGGACAATTCGAGCTGGCTGGTGAGGGCGGGAGGGACGGCAAAAGCCAGTTGGCGGCGGGTAACATCCCCCTGGAGCGGCACGAGCAGCTTGAGTTGCAGCATAGCCTGGCCTTTCCGGGACAGCAGCGCCGCGACCCGGTTTCCCTCGCGCAATAAGCGCACCGAGGCCGGCCTGGCGGTGAAGTCCTGCACGACGACCTCGTCGCCAAAGAGTGCCAGTTTCTGATCGTCGCGGCTGGCGGTGAGGTGGAAGGTGACATCCAGGCGGGCGACGCAATCGTTGACCGTGCCGGAGTAAGTTGCGCTTTGGATGACAACCGTGGGGGGCGCGGGTGAGTCCGCCGCGGTTGCCGCCGGGGCGCCCAGCAGGAGGGCCAGGGCCGCGACCGCCGGAGGCAGGCCGGGCTCGAAGGCGGGAGCCGGCCCCGTTTCAGGGGTCTTGCGGGGCCAGAACCTCCAGGTCAGCCAGGCGATGAAGGAGAGCGCCAGGGCCGGCGCCAGCACGATCCAGGCGGCATGCAAGAGACGCCAGTCCAGGAGGAGGTGGCCAACCGAACCCAGGACCAGGGCAAGAGCGAGGGTGAGGATGAAACTGTTGCGCCGGGGGCGGCGCCACTGCCACAAAGCCAGCAAGAGGCCGGCGATAAACGTGGAGAGCTGGAGGCCCATCTGGGTCATTTGGAAGGTGTGCAGGCGCATCACACGGACACTCAAGGCCAGCGGCTCTTCGTGAAGGTTGAGCACCTTGGTGAAGGTCACGGCCTGTCCCGAGCGCGGAAGCTCGATGCGGATGGCGCGGGCAGCCCGACCCGGCGCGGCGCCGACGGGGGCCTGCGCCGAGACGCCGGGGGCAGGTTGGGCGTCCACGGCCGGAGAGAGGGGACCGGCCTGGGGCAACTGACTGCGCTGGACGGCGGCCACCTGCTGGTTGCTGGCGGTTTCGTCTGGGGAAGCGGGCTGGATCAGCCCCTGCCGGGCGAGTTGGGCGAAGACCTCGCTGCGGATTTGCTGTACGCTGCCATCCGCGAGCAAGACGGCGCGGTGACCGCCGACGTCCCGCGGAGAATGGGCGAGGATGGAGTTGGACTTGATTTGATTGAGATTCAAGCCGGCGCCCAGATAGACGAAGCGTTCGCCGGTTTCGGGGTCAAGGGTGACCTGGTCGGCGCCGAGCTCGTTGGCCATCTCCTCGTAGGAAGCCGGCAGGCGGTCGTTGTTATCGAGGGCGAAGGTGCGGAGGGCCAGGCCGATCTGCTTCAGGTTGTTGACAGCGGAAATGCGCTGGGCGCGGGCTTTGGCGCGCGAGAGGGCGGGCAGGGTCATGGCGCCCAGCAGCGCCAGGATGCCGGCCACCCCCAGCACCGCGAAGACGCCGTTCCAGCCGCGGCGCGCGGCTGAGGCGATGAGGGCCACCAGCAGGACCACCAGGGCCGCCATCAGGAAAAGCCCGTTGCCGGCATGGCGCAGGACGTCGCGGTAGAAGGTCACGCAGCGGTTCCAGGCATCGCCCAGGTCGTAGGTGGTGCCGGGTGCGACGGCCATGTTGCCGCGGAACCCGGAGAGCCGGAGCGAGGGGGGACAGTAAAGGTGCCATTCGGCATAGGTGTTGGGCACATCGGTGCGCGGGGCGGCCAGGGACAGCGGTGGGGAGAAGAGCGAGGCCACCACCGCCTTTTTTTCGGCGTAAACGATGTCCACGGCCAGGGCTTGGTCGCGGTCGGTGCCGCGGGGGAGCGGCACCAGCAGCCAGTCGCCATCGCGCTCAGCCTTTACCGCCTGGCCGTTGACATGGCAACTCCAGAGCGCGGCGCCCGGTGGGAGTTGGAATCTTTGGAATTGTTTGTCGTTGTTTTTCACCATGAACGTCCCCTGGGTGAGCATTTCGCCCGATTCGGTGAAGACGGTGGTCAGTTGCGTGCGGTCCGCAACGGCGGAGAGGACGGGCAAGGGGTCGAAGCGCTGGACCTCGACCGCCAGGTTGTAAGCGGCATCGCTGTATTGGTAAGCGAGCAGGATGGCGCGCGTGACCAAGGCGCGGTCGGCGGGGGCCAGCTCGGTTTCGTCCACGCGCCGCAGCGGACCGGCCAGCGGAGGCGCGTGCACTTTCAGGCCGGCGGCGGTGGTGAGGGCAATGGAACCGGTTTCGCGCTCGACGCCGAGGGTGCGGAGGCCGCCCACCGGCAGGGTGGCGCCTTGGGGATCAAACTGGAAATCGTAAGTGACGACCAGCGTGTAGCCGCCCCAAGCCTTGTCCTGAAGGCCAATGGTCCAGAGGCCGTCGGCGCCGGGTTCCTTCCGGCGAATGCCGGGCCCGGTGAATTCCACATTCTTCCACGCCGGGGGGAGGCGGAGCTGGAATTCCTGGACGCCCTGGTTGATCAGGCCGTAACGGATGGTGGCGCTGCCACCGACAATCCCATCGCCAATGGTGACCAGGTGGAACACTTCGGCGAGAATGCGCGGGGCCAGCCGTTCGGCCGCGAGCATCAGCTTCCAATCCGGCTGCTCGGCCTGGTAGGCGAGCAACTCGTCCGCGCGGTCCGGCAGTTGCCCCACAGGAATCTCGCGCAAGCCGGAGACCTCGGCCGTTTTGAGCCGGATGCCGGCCGTGGAGCCGGCGCCAATCCAGGCGCGTTCGCGCGCGGCTGCGGCGACGCGAAGAGGTTCCAGGGTGAGCTGTTCGGGAAAAGTCTTGAAGGCTTGTTCGAGCTGCACGTCGAGATTTCGCGCGCCCAGGACGCGGGTGGCGATGTTGACGCGCAAACGGCGCGCGCCGGCGGGACCCTCGGTGGAGTTCCAGTCCTCGACGCCCTCGCCGCGGACGTCGGCGGGCGTCCAGCCGGCGGGGCAGGCCAGGTCCAGCGCATAGACACCGGCCTTTTCGATCTCGAGGCTGAGGGCGTGTTTGACGACGCAGCGGGCCTCCTCGAGCCTGGCCGTGAGCCGGTCGGCCACGTGGATGACCGGTTCAATCCGCCGCAGGTTAAGCTCGAGTTTGAGGAGACGGCCGGCAAACCGGTAGGCGGCAAAAGCGCCCGCGGGAGCGTTGACCTGGCGCAAACCGGCGGCCGAGACCACCTCGGCGTGGATGTCCTCGGCGGAAATGGCCAGGGAGCCGGATTCGCGTTCGACGTCCAGCGGTTCCGGGAAGGCGAGGTTCAGGACGGAAGGGATGCCCTCGAGCGGCTGCTCGCAATAAAGGGTCACCTGGCATTGTTTGTCCGCAGGCTTGATAAACTCGACTGTGAGTTCCTGCGAGCCGGCCTCGCGGGGGTTGCCGGCGTCATCACTGGACTTGACTTCCCAATCCCGGATTTGATCTCCCACCAGCCGGGTGAGCGCCACGGCGCGGGGAAGCCGGAACCGGAGGCCTGGCAGTTTCCCCTGGAGCACCTCGTAGCGCAGTTCGAGGACCTGTTTGACCACGGTCGGCGTGAGCTGGGCGGCAACGGAGGTGTCCACCGTGACGACGGCCCGGCGGGCGACCATGGCCGGGCCGCCGGCCTGCGACCAGCGCAGCGCGACGGTTGGCGCGGCCCCCAGGAAGCCGCGAAGCCGGGCCAGGTTGTTGGTCTGGGACGTTTCCAGCGTCGTGCCGGTGAGCAGTTGCAGTTCGACGTTCGTGCCGGGGGCGCGGGCTTCGATTCCGGCAATTGCCGCCGAGGGCCCCAGAAAAGAGACCTGGTTCCAAGGCTCGGCCCGGGTGATGAGAACCACAAATTCCAGTTTCACGCGGTGCCGGCCGCGTTTGCTCACTGCGAGCCAATACTCGTTCCCGCGGCGTTCGACGCGCAGGCCGGCGGGGAGGCTGGAGGGGAGCAACGCCACTTCCCCTTCGAGCACCGGTTGGGATGCGCCGGTGGGGGCGAGGACCTCCAAGTCAAGGTCCAGGGTGAAGCGGGCTTCGTCGTCGGTCAGTGTGCCCAGGTAGTGCAGCTCATGGATCAGGAGGGGGGGCGGACCGGCCGGCGCGGGTTTGGCATCCGGCAGGGGCCCGGGGTCGGCCGCGGCGAGGGTTGAGAGGAGAGACAGCGCAAGGAGGAGATTTCGTGATGTTTTCATGATCAGCCTGAGGCGAAGGGTTAAACCAGTCTCAATGTCATACAACGTTCATCCAATAAAACCCTTAGCATACCCCGGGCCCGGCGGGTGTTCGCGGCAAGCAAGGGTTTTGTAAAGAATTTGTAAGACCGGGCCGCGCTCGTCCGCGTGAACTTCGCGCCGAAGGAGTGATTTTCACGCCTGCGCGCGGGCGGGGAGCGGGCATTGCGGCAGGAGCTGGCGGGGGCGGAAGGGAGCAAGCGGCCGAGCGAGTTCGAAGCCCAATTGGCGGAGAGTCAAGAAGAGCAGGCGCGGCTGCGGCGGGAGCTGGGGCAGGTCCGGCAGCCAGCGGCGCCGGCGTCCGGGGAACCGCCGATGATGGTGGCGCAGGGGGTCAAGCGGTTGACCGAGGCCCTGGCGGCGGAGATCAAGCGGCGGGAGGGGCCGGAGCGGCAGGCGACCGAGCTGGGGGAGCAACGGAGCCAGTTGGAGGGGCAATTGGCGCAGGCGCGGCTGCGGCGGGAGCAGAGCCGGCAGGAACTGCAGGCTCGGGCGGAGCGCTCCGCCACGGAACAAACGCGGTTGGAGGCTCGCGTTGCGGAGTTGCAGTCGGCCCGCGCCGAGGTCGAGAAGCGATTGCAGCAACTGACCGAGACGCTGACGAAAGAAACGGAGAGCCGGCAGGACGTCGAGCACCGGGCCGGCCAACTGACCCAAGAGAGACAGCAACTGGAGGCCGCGCTGGCGGAGAACCGGGAGGCGCAAACGCACTTGCGCGAGCAGGCGCAAGCCACCGAGGATCGGTTGCGAGCCCTGCAAGAGAGGTCCCAGGCCGAGCAAACCCGGCTTGAATCCGGCATCGGGCAGTTGGAGGAGGCGAAAGCGCAACTTGAGCAGCGGCTGAAGCAACTGGCCGAAACGCTGGCCGGTGAAAGGCAACGCCGCGAAACCGCCGAGGGGCGGATCGGCGAACTCGACCGCCGTCGAAGCGAGTTGGAAGGTGCGCTGGCAAACCACCAGCAGGCCCTTGCCGCGTTGCAGCGCAATCTCGTTGAAGCCGAGGAGCAACTTGAGCGGCAGCGGGCGGATTACGCCGCACTGCAATCGGAGGCCGAAGCATGGGAGCGGCGAGCCGGGGAATGGAAGGCTGAGCTTGCGGAGCGGGCTGCCGGGGAAACCCGGCTGCGCCAGCACACCGCCGAACTCGAACAGCGCATCTGCCAGCAAAGGGATGAACTCGCCGCCTGGGCCAAGGCCGACGCGGCGCAAAAGGCGGACCTCCAGCGTCTCCAAGCCACGATCGAGGAGCTGCGGATCATCCAGACCGCGCTGTGTTTGCGGGTGCGGGATTTGACCGCCGAACAGGAGCGCGCCGCCGACCGCATCCGGCAATTGACCGATGATTCGCGAGAGGCGGCTCGCACGCAGCAGGCCAGCGAACAGGAACTGGCCGGCTTGCGCCACGCCGTGTTCGAAGCCGCGAGGATCGGGGCAAATATCGGCCGGGAGCGCCGGCGCGCCCAAGCCCAGGTCGTGGAGGGCTGGAGGAGCATGATCACCACGTTGCTTGATACACCCCTGTCAATCACCCAGCGGGGGCTGCTTGGAGAGATCATCCGCGCCCTGGACGGGTGGAGAAAGGAGAGTGAGGATGCCCGGGGTGATTATCACTACCCAGTGGAGCCGCCGGACTTCCTTACGTCGGAATTCAATTGTGCCGAGGTCATTAACTGCGCTTTGGAGGCTGTCTGCGAGAACGCGCGCGAAACCAACCGGCAGGTGCGGACTGAAATCGTGGGTCCCATCCCTGAGCGAGCCCAGGGCAGTTCTGCGCAGATTCACCAGCTCATAACGTTGCTGGCCGCATCGCTGCCGGCCATCGGGCAGACCGATCAGTTGGAAATCAATGTTTCGTTCGAGCGGGAGCACGACAAGAGGTCCGGCATCCGACTAGTCTTCTTGCTTTCTGCACCGGATGCTGCGGAGACGGCGAGGCTGCGGCTGCAGGCTGTCGCGGAGGCTTCCGCTGCATTGCGGGGCGCGCGGAGTGGTGGCGCCGAGTTGACCTTCTCGTCAGCCTGGCAGTTGGCGCAGGCGCTGGGCGGGGTGCCGGTTATTGAGACCGTGGACGGCCAGAAGGTGCGCCTCCAGGTTTCCCTGCCGGTGCAGCCAGTCCCGTCGTCCGTATCCAGGAACATTCCCGTTGAGCGTTTGCCCGAGGGCAACGGGAAAGGCACGGGCGTGGGCGAGCCAGCCGGAGTGCTTTAACAGAATCGTCCTTGGCCAGCCGGGCGCGGAACGGGCGACCCTTGCATTGGGGCTGACGTCTTTTAGCTGTCACGTTTGAAATGGCGGGGCGGAGGCGCTGGCGGTATGCTGGGTGATATGGCGCGGCTGAAAATCAGTTGGTGCGGCGGGGCGTTGGCTCCCGTTCTGCCCCTGCTCGTTTTGGCCCTGGGCGCGGTTGCGGCGTCTGAGGCGGAGCGGAATGACCAGGGCGGGGTTCGGCCGTGGCCGGAGTATCGGACGATTCTCTGGGTGGGTGACAGCGCGTGGAAAGAGCCTGCAAGAATGCCTGTGTTCATCGAAAGGCTGCGGGAGATGGGCATCAACACGGGCATGGTTTATGGCGAGGCGAATCCGGCGGCGTTTGTCGAGCGAGGTTTTCCTTATTATGTTGAGAACATCGTCAACCGCGGGTTGTGCCTGAAATGGAACGCGCGGGTGCGGGAGTGGGACCGGTTCATCACGGATTGGTCAAACAATGGCCGGCCCGAGGAGGCTTTGGTGAGGGAATATTGTCTGGATGACCCGAAATGGCGGGCGTGGGCCCGGGGTGAAATGCAGCGCGTGGCACGGCGGAACCGTTCGCATGGTCCGCTGGCTTACGACATCCGCGACGAGCTTTCCACGACCCTTTCCGCCAATCCTTTTGACTACGATTTTCACCCGCTGTCGCTGGCCGGCTTTCGCGCGTGGCTTCAAACGCAATATGCGAGCCTCAAGGCACTGAACCGGCAGTGGGAAACCGGATTCAAAACCTGGGAGGAGGTTCGGCCGTTCACCACCGACCAGATCAAGGCGCGGATGGCCGGCGGCGAGGCGCAGCCGAAGGGAAAGCCGGATTGGCAGGCTTTGCAGCGCCTGAAGTTCGAGGCCGCTACGGCCCGGCAATCGCCCACGCGGTGGAATTTCGCCCCCTGGGCCGACTTTCGGACCTATATGGACATTTCGCTGGCGCGGACGCTGGAGGATTTGCGCCAGGCGGCGCGGGAGGTTGACCCGGAAACGCCGGTGGGCATCGAGGGAACGCAGATGCCGCATGCGTTTGGGGGGTACGATCTCTGGCGTTTGTCGCAGGCGCTGGATTGGGTCGAGCCCTACGACATCGGGAACGCCCGCGAGATTTTCGGCTCGTTCATGCCGCACCAGCCCATCCTGACCACGGTGTTCGAGAAGGAAACCCTTCCGGCCCGGCGGCGGCTGTGGCATTTGTTGCTGGAGGGGGACCGGGGCTGCATCGTTTGGTGGAGCGAAGATTGCCTGGATTGGAAATCCAACGACCTGCGTTTGACGCCCAAAGCGCTTGCGCTGGCACCCGTGCTGAAGGAAATGACGTCCGACCTCGCGCGGCTGTTTCTGCGGGCGAAACGCGTGCGGGACCCGATCTACCTGCATTACTCGCAGCCGAGCATCCAGGTGGACTGGTTGCTGGAATCCACCGTTGACGGCTCCACGTGGGTGCGGCGTTTTTCCAGTTACGAGGCGGATCACAATCACCTGGCCCGGATGCGCAACGCCTGGCTCAAGCTGTTCCAGGACCTGGGTTATGCCCCGCAATTTTTGTCCTCGGCCCAAATCGAGGCGGGCGCGCTGCGCCAGGCCGGTCGCGCCATCCTGGTCCTGCCCCACTCCCTGGCGCTGTCAGACCGGGAGGCGGAGGAGATTCGCCGGTTTGTTGGGCGCAGGGAAAATGCGAAGACAGGACGGCTGCTGGTGGGGAACGGGACGCCCGGCTGTTTTGACGCGCACGGCACCCTGCGGTTGAAGCCGGCTCTGGCGGAGCTGGACGAGACGTTGTCCGGGGCCCGCGCCGGGGCGTGGGCGTGGGGCGTCGAAGGCGGGAAACCGGCACAGACGCGAGACGGTGACGTGGCGGAGTATGCCGTGGAGCGGCTGAAGGCAGTGCCCGACGCCGGCTGGGCCGACTGGCTTGGGCGACAGCTCGTGTTCCTGCCGGCGGCGATTCAGGTGGACGCCGGCCAGCGGGTGCGGGTGCATCGGTTTGAAGTTGCGCGGGGGCAACTGGTGGCGTTCGAGCGCAACATTAATTACCACATGAGCGAGGATTTGCGGCAGGCGGGGGGCAACGAGGCGCTGGAGCATCCGGTCGAGGTCGAGGCGCGGCTGGCGCGGCCCATGCATGCCTACGACCTGCGGGCAGAAAAGTCCCTGGGCCGCGTGGAGCGGCTGCGCTTTACGCTGTCGCCGTGGGAACCGGCGTTGTTCGCGCTGAGCGCCGAGGCGTTGCCGGCGGGCGGGCTGCTGGAAGCGCTGGGGCGGGAATAGGCGGGAGCGGAGGCATCGGGCCGGGGGCTCAGGCGTTCTTCAAAATGGCGCGCGCGGCCCGAACCAGGGCCTCGCACTCGGCCGGTGTGCCGATCGAAATGCGGAGTGAGTCGCTCACCCGCGAGTTGGCGAACCAGCGCACGAGGATTTTGCGCGCGCGCAGTTCGCCCAGCCACTGTTCGGCCGACAGGCGGGGGGGGCGGGCCAGCAGGAAATTCGACTGGCTGGGGGCCACGACGAATCCGAGCCGGGTCAAATCCCGGGCGAGGCGCTCGCGCGCGGCGATGACCTTGCGGAAGTTGGCGCGGTAATAGGGCAAGTCATTGAGCGTTGCGACCGCGGCGACCTGGCCCAGGCCATTGACGTTGTAGCTGTCGCGGATTTTGTGCAAGGCGGCGATGAGGGCGGGGTGCCCGACGAAGTAGCCCACGCGTTGGAAGCAGAGGGAGTAAGCCTTGGAAAAAGTCCGGGCCACCAGGACATGGGGATATTGGAGGGCCAACTCGAGCGCGTTTTCGTCGGCAAAATCCACATAGGCCTCGTCCAGCACCACGATGCCCTTGTGGGCGCGGCACAGCGCGTCGAGCTGGGGGGTGGGGTATCCGCGACCGCTGGGGGCGTTGGGCGTGGTGACAAAGGTCAAGGCGGCGCTGAAATCCCACTGGCGGCTCCGCGACAAGTCGCGCACCGAAGGAATGCCGAAGTCGGCTTCGAGGGGAAAAGCGTTTTTATCCGCGCCGTGGATGTCCGCCAGCACGGGGTAGAGTGAATAACTGGGATCAAAGAATTGCACCAGGTGACGGCTGGCGCGCCCCCGGCGGGAAGCGGGCCGCGGCTCGACGAAACAACGCACGGCCATGGCCAGCAACTCATCCGAACCATTGCCGACGATGAGGTTTTCGACGCGGCAGCGGTGGAGGGCGGCGAGCTTTTCCCGCAGCGGCTCGGCGGTGGGACTGGGATAAAGGCGGAGGCGTTCATCCACCGCGGCTTTGACGGCCGCCAGCACCCGGGGCGAGGGGGGGTAGGGATTTTCGTTGGTGTTCAGTTTGATCAAACCTTTGATCTTGGGCTGTTCGCCGGGGACATAGGCGTGCAGCGCTTGCACCAAGGGACGAACCAGATGGGGAGGCTTTGGCATGGCGATGACCGGAGGGGTGCAAAATCAAAGCCGACACTCGGCGCTTTTGCCGTGCGCTTCCAAGCCCTCGACTTCGGCGAATTTGCGGACTGCCGGCAGGGCCTTTTTGAGCGCCGCGCGGGTGTATTCCACGACGCTGGTGCGGCGCTGGAACTGGTCCACGGACAGGCCGGCAAAGGAAAGGCCCGCTCCGCCGGTTGGGAGCGTATGGCTGGGACCCGCGACGTAGTCGCCCAGGACGGTGGGGGACCAGGGCCCGAGGAACAAGGCTCCCGCGGTAACAATCCCGCCGGCCACGAGCCGGGGACGTCGGGTCATGACCTGGCAATGTTCCGGAGCCAGTTGGTTGGCCAGGCTGACCGCGTCCGCCATGGTTTTGACCTGGATGAGCCAGGTGTTGTTGAGAACCTGTTCGATGAACTTGCGCCGGGCCAGGCGGGGGAGCTGCCGGGTGATTTCCCTGCCGACAGAGTTCACCAGTTTGGGCGAGGGGCTGACCAGCCAGACGCGCTCGAAACCTGAACCGTGTTCAGCCTGGGCCAGGAGGTCCGCGGCGGCATGGCGTGGATTGGCGGTTTCGTCGGCGACCACGAGCAACTCGCTGGGGCCGGGCAGCAGGTCAATGGCAACGTGGCCCACGACCAGGCGCTTGGCGGCAACCACATAAGCGTTGCCGGGGCCGAAAATCTTCTGCACGCGGCGGATGGTTGGCGTCCCGTAAGCCATGGCGGCAATGGCCTGGGCGCCGCCGACGCGGTAAATCTCGGTTGCTCCCGCCGCCCGGGCTGCAAACAACAGGGCCGGATTGACCGTGCCGTCCTTGCCGCAAGGGGTGCAGACGACAATCTCGGGGCACCCCGCGACCTTCGCCAGCGAGGCGGTCATCAGCGCCGTGGAAACCAGCGGCGCGGTACCGCCCGGAATGTAAACGCCCACCCGTTGGAACGGGTCGAACTTCTCCCCCACCACCGCGCCGTGCGAATTGCGCATCTGCCAGTTCCGACGCCGGGAACGGCGGGCAAAGGCGGCGATGTTCTTTTCCGCTTCGGCAACGGCGGCGCGCAAGGCCGGGTCGGCTTTGAGCGAAGCCGCCATCAGTTCCGCCCGGGTGATGGCCAACTGTTCGGGGCGGAGTTTCGCGCCGTCGAACCGTTCAGTGAATTCCAGCAGGGCTTTGTCGCCTCGGGCGCGAACGGCTTCGAGGATCGTGCGGGCGCGCTGTTCGATCTCCGGATCGAACAGGCTCGAGGCGGCGGTCAATTCGCGCAACCGGGTCGCAAAGTCAGCATCGGTGTGGCGGATCACTCTCATGGGGAAGCAAGCTAGAGGAGAGGCTTCCGAATGTCAACAACTGCCGGGACAGAACCGCGGGGACAGGGCGCCGGTTCATGGCACCGGCCGGGGTGGAGGAGCTTTGACGAATGTGGTTGG
>ERZ795052.2984-NODE-2984-length-19385-cov-8.307501_pt1 | contig 19385 bp, 14 predicted proteins | sample MGYA00375136_ERZ795052 | MGnify/ENA primary metagenome ERZ795052 (study PRJEB30181, sample SAMN05720156) | activated sludge metagenome | isolation source: Anaerobic digester | place: Japan | collected 2015-05-26 ... | reverse complement strand
ACGCTGTGGGGTGCCAGACAAACAGGCCATTCTGTGTAGAAACGCACAGAATGGCCTGTTTTGCGTTTATAGGTATAAATATGCCAGTTTGCGCCCTGCGTTGCTGTACGCAAATCTGGTGCCAACAGCGAAGCTTTTATGAAAGCGCGTCGTCAAGCGCGTCCCCTACGATAGAGGCTATTCTTGGCTCCAAATCTGCGATGTTGAGTTCAGGAAAATTACGCGCCTCAACACCAGGGTGTTCCACAGTTGACGCGTAGACTGAGGGGCCATAGGGTCCACCGCTGCGCGCGTCCATTGATCCTGGTGTGGTTTTGGCTGCGTAATTTTCTTGGAAAGCCAGGTTGCCAGTAATTCTGTGGGGGCGCGTGCCGCCGCTGACAAACTTGTATGCCTGGTGATCAGTGCCTACCACGTAATCGGCATCGCCCAATTGCTCTATTCTGAAGTCCGGCTGATCCTGCCAGGTTCTGGTGCCGCGCTGAAAGTTTTGCCTAGCGCGCTCTGCCGCCTTGCGGATGCCCTTGTCGAGCGCTCTGCGTAATTCGCGTTCACTTGGAAAAGAGCCGTCACTGAACGCTTCCAGTTTGATTTGCATTGGCCCTCCTCACGGTTTCATCCAAAATCAACTTGGGTTGTACCAAGTCCCTAATCCGCCCGATCAGGTTGTCTCCCGGCGGCGGCGGGGTAAGGCCAAGTTCAATGATGGCCTCGCGCAGGCGCCTACGGTTGGTGTAGAGCCAGGTCATCCAAATATCGCCTACCGTGCCTGGCCTGGCGGTCTTTGAATTCATAAGGTCGAATAGGGCCACATTCATTTGAGTTTCCATACTATTGGGCGCAGTCTCCGCAGCTTTCTAAGATCCGAATTGAGTCAATTGATTTGTAACGATTGTTCCAGCGCAGGCTAAATTCGCCGTTTCCAGGGGTGGCCGTAACAACGATATTGTTGTCACCTGGGACCAGCCGGAATAGGCGCACGCTGCTACGCGTGAAGTCTACATTGGCCTTTACATCCGTGTTTCCAGGGTTTTTGGTAGCGGTAAAGTTGCGCTCACTGACGATGAATTGCAGGGATTCGCCGGCGGCGATACTGATACCAGGGGCTGCGGTTGTGCCAAAGTAGATGCCGTGGCCAGTAGTGGTATTGACAATGCTCTCTACTTTGACCGCCGCGCCGCTGGTATTGTAGTAGCGGAAGGTTGGCCTGGCGTCTGAATCTCCACCGTATGGCACAACCGTGGTGGCATTGGGCGTCAAGGTCAACCCGCTTTGATCTGGCACGGTCCAGAAAATAAACTCATGCGAAGTAAATTGCACGGCGGCGCGCACATCGTACAGGTTGCTGCGTGACCCCTCCAATCCTGCCGTATAGACCACGGGCAGGATCATTTCGTTGCTGATCGCATTCCCGCAATTGTCGAACATTTGGTAGCACAACAGTAGGTCTGCTGCGCATTGTTCGGAAAAGCGATAGGTGATCGCGTCGAAAAAATCTTGCCGCTTGCGGTGAATGTCCGTGGATCGACTACAAGACTGCCAGACGCCGCTTAGGGTGATCACCCTGGGCTGGGCGCGAGTGCGCAGATAGTGGGCGCCGTCGCCGCGGGCATAGTCTGTGGTCAAGTTGTCAATAGGTGGCATTCCCCAGCCGCTATCCGAGTAAATGTCAAAGCCAATGTCATGGAAGTAGATCCGCTCTCCATAGTGGCTGGCGAATTTGCTTACCGTGCTGGTGCTGGCATGGGGCGTGCCATTCCAGAACGCGCCGAAGTTATCACCGTTAAACGGCTCAAGGCACCGATTGTGAAGCTGCGTAAAAACGCCAAGCTGATCCACGTAATAAGTTCCGGCCTTGTCAAAAGTAATATTGATGGGCAGAAATGGAAGGACGGGCGGCGGGCCAGCGCGCAGGCATACGCAAAGTTTTTGCCATTCAGTTGTAAGGGTGATAGTTTGCTGTTCACCGGATGACACCAGCGATCCAGGCGGCACGGATCGGTTAATGGCGAAGGTGGCCTTAGCACCAACGCTGCTGGAATCGGCGCGTACGTAAACAGACGCGCAGTAATCATTGGTGGAAAGGTAATTCCCTGTAGAAATAAAATCGTAGAATACCGATCCACCCGCCGGCGTTACCACCTTTCCAGAATAAATGCCGTGGTAGCCGTATGTTTGATCTCTGGTTAAGACTGCCCCGCCTGCATCGAACCACCCTGCCGTATCCAACTCAAATGATGGGTTGGTGGCCAGGTTGGTGGGCGCTTTGCCCAGTGGTTTAATGATGCTCCAAAAGCCTTGAGCCTGTTGGCCATTGTGCCAGAAATAGTTTTTGGCCTCGGATGGAACCGAACTAAATGTCTCGACTGACATCGTAAATCCTCACGCGGAAATAATACTTTGTAGTTCAGCGATTGCCTTGCCATAGTCGATGATCTGTTGGATCACCACGTTGGCCTCGGTCAATTTGCGATTCAAGTTTGTACTGACGCCGATCTTTAGCGTTTCGCGCTGGCCAGATAGAGAACCTTCCTCTGTATCGACAAAGACGCTGTTAAACACGGCGCCCTCGACAAAGGCTGAAACTTTGTCGCCCCAGTCATAATCTACCCCGTAAATGAACACTTCATCTGGGACAAGTGATCCGGTCAATTGGGCTACCGGCAATCTTGATTGTAGGTTGCGGTCTGCATCTGACTGTAAAGCCGTCCCGGTCTGGCCGCTGCTGGCCACCAGTTCGCGCAGGGCGAACGGATCGGTTGCCAGTATCTGCGGAAAGTTTGCCGCGGTGGCCACGGCAAAGCCGGTGTCATTTTTACCTGTGCTAACGAACACCCTGGCAGATCCGGTGTAGTCGAACAAAAGTTCGTAATCGGACAGAGTGTAATTTACATCGCCAACGGTGACCGTCGCACTGCGATCAACGCCGCGTTGGCCAACATAGCTACGCAGTTGAAAATGGGGATAGACGTTGGCGTAGTTGGAAACCTGGACGCAATCAACAAAAAAGTTTTCGTTTTTGCTAGCAGAGTAATCAGCGGCTTGCTGAAAAAGAGCAAGCAGGGTTTTCCCGTTGGTCGTCTCAAAATCTGTAGTAATCGTAGACGGGCCGTTGATGGCGACCGGATTGCAGGCGATAAAGGGCCGCGTCAAGTCAATGGGTGGGCCTGGTAGGGCGCCATTCACATAGCCATCGACGCGCCGCCGATTGTCTACCCCGGCTGCGGTGTAGTATTTCGCCGCAGTCCCCATGTTTTTCCGAAATAGTTCACAGACATAGGCATCCAACAGGATGGCGTTGACACCTGCCTTGTAATTTTGGTTGGCGTCTTTTCCGCCGTAGGCGTTGTATCTCCTACCGAAGATCCCTAATGCTGTCTCGCCTTCGATATGCACCACGCGTCTACCGTCTGTGGCTAGCTTGCTGCTGATCTTGTTGACGAAAAACGGGCTATCACCGACCAGTTTTCGCACACCGTTGGTTGTGCGCCATAGCTCAATGCGGTCATCCTCGGCTATGTCGGTGACGGCGAAGCCATTTGAAGACACGCCAGTACAGAATTTGCTAGGCAGATCCATTGTGAAGCTGCCAGGCTTGTTTAGCTTGAGCGCCCAGGAGATGGCGTATTCGTTGTAGATTGGGAATTTAGGATCACCCAGCGCATTTTTGACCAAGATTTCGTACTCGCGAACACAGGCCATAGTTCCCTCCTACGCTGGCAACCCATCAGCATCGTCATACAGGCCATAGGTAATGACAGCGCGTCCAATGGCCACGTGGGTTTGTTGGGTGGCCAGGGGGCCATAGGAACAAATGGCCATGACCGTGTTGGCGGTCGTGGTGGCGCCGGCGCAACCTGGAGTAAACAGGCGATTCACGGTCATCTGCGAGGGCCAACTAGGAAAGCGCGGCGATCCATTCAGCCAATAATCGGCTTGCTCACCCCCAAGCCAGGTAGAAAAAGGGGGCACGTTGTTGTTGTTGGCAGTCCAGCCGATGTCGCCAGAAAACACAATGTCGTTAACTACACCAACCGGAGAGAGCTTGATTTGATTCCAGGTGGCGCCGCTATCATCTGTATAGAAGCGCTGGCCACTGCTATCGCCAATCCAGATACGGTTTCCTGTGACACAAACTGCGGTCAAAGCGGTAGAGATTGCAGGGACGGTAGCAATATCCCAGCCTGTCCCTCCATTTTTCGACAGGTAAAGCGTTCCGCCACCGCCGCTACCACAGACGGCAATCTTGTCGCCGCAAACTGCCATGTGCGAAATAAGGGCTGCTAAAGGGAAGGTATAGGTGGCGATAACTTTTTTGTTGGCCGGATTTGTAGCAATTGCGCCGTCCAGATCCATTCGGTAATATTTCGTGCCATTCACCGCGCTGAAGGTGAGCATGTGCAGGTACTTGCTGCCGGCATACATGGCCAGTGGGGTGCCATCGGTGACAATACCATTATCGGTGAGTAGCTCATAGTCCACCCACTCATTGCTCATTGCTCCACTGCTGCTGAGTGTATTGCGCCATAGGTGCGCTGGGTTGCCATGCGCCAGCACCCAGAGATAGCCGCCGAATAGGGCCACCTGGGGATAGGTTGAATCGGTGTAGGTAGAAACCGGCGTAGGGATGGTGTATCGGGTGACGGTCTTTCCACCATCGCCGCTGTAATAAACATATTGGCCAGTCGATCCGGTCAAGGACGCTCCCACATAAATGCTGCGCGTGCCGTCGTCGCATGGCCCAGCGCAGCTACAGGAGGCTTGGCCGCAGCCCAGATAGCAACCGAACGCCGCCGAATTTGAATTAATGTTCGTAGGGATGTCTAGGCGGCTAAAGCTGATTTTGCCAATGTCGAAGTGATTGATCACGTCGCCAACAACCTCATTGCGGATTTCATCATCTGTGCCGTCTAGGCTAGAGCGACGGCCACGGTCTTCACTGGCTAGCAGCAGCTCGATCACTTCGGAATAGTTACTCCAGCCATTAGCGGCATTGCTATTTGCGCCACATAGGCCGTAGTTGTTGATCACACGTATGGAACACTGGCCCAATACGTGGGGCAACGGAATCCCCCTGGTGTCTTCTTCCAGAAAACGGATCGTCGCCTGTTGAATATCGGGCATCTCCTCGATGCGGCCAACGGTGCAGATCCTTCCTGTTTGGGTGTTGATGGTGCGCAGTGGCGTGACTGCACCACGGATGGCGCGCTTCACCCCGTCTACTTCCATCAACTGGCATTCTTTGCCATAGTAGAGCGTTCGCCATTTGCAGCCCTGTGGATCAGGGATCTGCAAAAAATTGCGCACGCCACCAAGTGTTAGAACGTTTAGAGCGTTGGACATATCAACCTGCGAGTGTGTTTAGTAGCTGGAAGTCACTGATGACTGTTCCGGTCGATTGCGTTGATTCGACCGCCAGTTGATAATAGCGATTTTCTGTAACCGTGCGATTGTCCTGGTATGTTACCCCGCCACCTCTGCCACCTCTATCAACAGGGGATACCAGTTTCGTCTGAGAAATTGGCAAAACGTAGCGGGTTAGTAGCGCTCGATCTTGCTGATTATTTTCCGTGGTCTTGACAGCAAACGGATCGATTAAAACCGCCGCCGAGCTTTTTGAGGTTTGCGTAGAACCTCGATTGTTTTGGCGCGCAATCTGTTCGATCTTATCGATAGTCACTGGTGTACTGATACCGCTAAATGGCGAATCTGTACCCGATGCGAAAGCGCGGTTGAGTCGAACAGGAGTTTGCACGGTGCCGCTTAGTAGCTTTTCGGTCACATCATGGGGATAGATAACCGATCCACTTGGCAGACTGTAGGGCGCCGGTCCGTCAGCACCAATGAGCAGCGTGTGCTTGTCTGGGGTGACCGCCAGTTCTGGCCCAAGCTCGCCACCGATAAAGCGCCCGCCCTTAAAGTTTTTATCGCCCGCCGCAATCGACATAGCTGGGATATTGTGTTTTGGCAACGGCAATCCTGTACCCGATGCGAAAGCGCGGTTGAGTCGAACAGGGGTTTTTGCTGGACCGTGGAGTAGCTTTTCGGTCACATCATGGGGATAGATAACCGATCCACTGGGCAAAGTGTAGGGCGCCGGTCCGTCAGCACCAATGAGCAGCGTGTGCTTGTCTTGGGTGACCGCCAGTTCTGGCCCAAGCTCACCACCGATAAAGCGCCCGCCCTTAAAGTTTTTATCGCCCGCGGCCTTCCCTACCACAACCGTCGTGTTTGTCGTTGTGGTCGTCGTGGTGATGGTGTCGCCGGCTTTAGGAGTATACCCTGACTGCGCTGGCGTAGTTGGTGTCGTGGTCGGTGTGCCGATTACGAAGTCTGCAAGGTTGATGCCAACAACATAGTTGTTTAGGTCAACAGGTGTTGCAAATTTGGTCAGGTCAACCCTGGAAACAGACTTGCCCAGGTCAACCGGCGTGACGAAAGTTTTCCAGTCAAATTTCGGAAAGAGTTCTGTCGCGTTGAGCGGCGGCACAGTGATCGAGCCGGTCGCTGTAATGGGGCCGGTCGATGCGACTGGCTGTGTGTTCGTCCGACGATCTGCCAGCGCATTGCCGATTGCATTTGCGATTACCTGTTGGGCGCTTTCGGTATCGGTTGGTTGCGGTGCAGCCACACCAACAGGGATATTGAATGACGTGCGCGCTGCCCCGGTCGAGGGGATGACACCAGGTGTCGTTGAGCGCGCGGTGGGCGTGGTCGTACCGCCGCCAAATCCACCGCCGGATTGCAGGGGTGGTGTAGTGGTCGGGCCGTATGTGATGTAGTCAGCCAGGTTTACGCCGATCACGTAGTCGCTCAAGTAGACTGGTGTGGCGAACTTGGTCAGGTCAACCTTGGAGACAAACTTCCCTAAATCTACTGCCGGAACAATCGCTTTCCAGTCGAACTTCGGGAACAGCGAAGCTGGCTCAATGGGCGGGACGGTAACCGCGCCACTTGCAGTTATAGGGCCAGTGGACGCAACGGGTTGCTGTGCTGCCGTTTGCGTAACCTGTGCGGCGGCATCTGTGAGCGTTTGGCCCAATGTTGCACTGGCATCTGCCAAAACTTGCCCAGTCGCCGCGCTGGCATTTGATAAGGCTTGCCCAGTCGCCGCGCTAGTCGCGGCTAGGGTTTCGCCTAAAGAGTCTGTTTGCGTTGGCCCTCGCCCAGTGACCGCCGCATTCGCGTTCAGGGTAACATTGCCCGCCTGAATTGTGGTCGATCCAGATGTCGCTTGCTGTGCAGAGATAGCGCCGTTGATTGCCGTCGCTAAAAATTGCTGCGGATTCTCAATGATGGGCGCGGTTAGGTTAGTCTGCGGCTGGTTGAAGACGAGCGGGTTGGCTCCTGATATTTGCGGTGCTGCGACACCAATGGGTATCCCCGTTGTAGGCTGTAGGGCTGGCGTAATCGCTGGCGCCGCAACACCGAGCGGCAATCCAGTCGATTGTGCAACAATTCCCGTAGACGGGGTGATCGGCGTTGTGCTGGCGATTTTGACAAGCGCCTGGTTGGTGATGGCCTCCACTGCGTTCTTGTCGAATAGGGCGCCTTGCGTATCGATAAACTGGGTGATGGCCGAATACAAAGCGCTAATCTCTGCTTCGATCTTGCCAGCTTGCTCAGGATTGCTAATCTGTTGTTCGCGCAGTTGGGCTACCTTGTCCAACGCGCCGATAAGCTCCGTTGCCCCCAGGCCAACATCGCCAGACTGTCCAGTTAAATCGAGCAGCCCCTTTTTCTGCTGGCCAAGGAAGGCGCGCCCAGCCGTTGATCTTGGCGTTTCCAGCGCTTGTTGCTGGAATAGCTGATCTTGGCTTTGGATTGTACTGAGGCCACCGCCCATTGCTGCCTGGCCCAACATTTTGGCACGTTCGGCCTGTTGGTTGAGCAGGGCGTCCAGGTTGGCCTGGGCCGTGGCTCTTTCCTCTGGCGTTGTCGCTGATGCTACTGCTGCCTGCTGCGATGCAATCGCGCTGCTTAAATCGACGTTCTGTTTGCGCTCCGCACTTTGTCTGCTAACTTCGGTCTTAGCCTGTTCGGGAGATACCAGGCCAGTCGCTTTCAGAAAAGATTCAGAGAATTGATCCAGCAAACTTGTAAACTTTTGGCCGTTGATCACGTCAATGAAGCCATCGAATAGGTTGCTGAAAAATGTACCGAACGCGCCAATGATTGCTTTGGGGCTTGTATTCTGAATAACCGCGCCGACGGCATTCAGGCCAGCGGTCAAACCGGACAAGACCACTCCGCTAAAGTTGGCCAAGCTCGCGCCTATGTTGCGGCCAAGCTGCGGATCTGTCACCGTCGCATAGAGTGACGATCCGATTACCTTGGTCAGATTCGCCATCGAGTCGTAAATCTGCCCGCTTTCGGCCAGAGCCGCGGTCGCGTCGAATAATTTTCCACTGGCGGTTGCTACAAATTGCGCCGCTGCGCCGACAAGACCTGGTACGTCCGTAGCTCTCAACTGGTCCGCTATTACATTGATCACGGTGCCAACCAGCGTAGCCGCCGAGTCGCCAACCTGTTTGCCGTCGATTCCAGCGGTCACATTAGTGATAAGGCCCAGCAGGCTCTGGATAGTGCTGGAAATAGATGCAGTCACAGGGGTGAGCGTTTCGCCGCCGATGCTGGCCAGCGAAGTCAGGGCGCCGAGGGTCGAGGAGATCACATTGCTCAGGGACGCGCCGACGGCCATCGCCTGATCAGCGGGTACGGCTGAAATTGCATCCCCGATTTGGGAAACTATTTCAGCTATCGTTGCCCCGACAAACTTCAGCGGCTCACGCGCCGTCTCAATCACGCCGTTGGCAGTCTGGATAGACGTTGCAACCAGATTGATTGCACTAGATACTGCTAGGAATGGCGAATGGACTAAGGTATCAAGCGCGGTGGATACCGATGTAATGCCATCCGTATTGCCCAGCGCCTTGAGCGGATCAAGGACAATTTCGCCAAGCGAGTTGAGCGCCGTCTTGACCGTAGTGGCCAGGGTGCTCAGCTTGGATGGGTCGGCGTTGTTCAGGGAAACCTGAAGCGCAGAGATCCCGCCAGCCAATGCAGACAGCGCCACAATCGGCCCAGTGGGCGTCAGTAGCGACAGGCCAGTTAAGCCAGCGCTCAACCCAAGCAGGCCATTTTCTGCCTTGTCCGTGCTGCCTGCCGTGGTTGTGGCAAACCCTGAGAGCGCGCCGCCAAGTTTGTTTAGTCCACTCGATACGGTGTCAAGTAGTCCGAATTTCGAGGCATCAAACCCGATTGCCGATAAATCAAATGGGGCTTGGGGAATCTGCTTTGCGACTGACGAAAAATCAGGGATGCTTGTTGCGGCAAATTCCGGTAATGAGAAGCTTGGTAGCGAAAGGCTTGACAGGTCAAAGCCTGGTATGTCGAATCCACCACTAAATAATGCGGCAACCCTGGTTTCCACCCCGTCTATCAGCGCATAGATTTGATCAGCAACCTTGCCGATAAGGCCAGATTCTTTGAAGGCATCGAAGGCTGCACGCAAAACTTCGCCCAGTTTTGCGCCGGCATCGCCTATCTTGGCCAGCTTATCGGTGAATCCCGCCGCGAATGACGTAGCCGCGTCGGCCAATGGCTGGATGATATTGGCTAGGCTTTGCCCAAGGCTGGTTGCGATGGGTGCCAATGCCGGAATAACTTGGCCAGCCGCGCTGACCAGTTGAGTCAAAGGTGACAGGAGCGGCTCACCGAAAGACGCGCCGAGCGCCAACGCCTGATCCTGCAAGTTGGCCCACTTGGATTTTAGCGTCTCTGTTCGGATCGCTGCCGTTGTTTCGGCGTCTGCCGATTTTAGGAGGCTGTCTACCTGTTTTTCTTGCGCGTCCGTTACGTCAAGCAGGGTTGTGACAAAGCGGCCAGCCTCGGTGCCGAATATCTTTTGTAGGTAGTCCTGCCGCTCTTGCTGGGTCAGCTTGCGCTGGGTGGTAGTGTACTTGGTGGTGATGCTGTCCAGTTTGGCATATTCACCCTGCGCGGCCGACAATTGGCTTTGCAGTTCACTTAATCTTCTGGCGCGCTGCTCGTCGGTTAAGTTTGCGCCGATTACCCCAGATTGCAGATCGCGAACCTGCTCGGAATACTTTTTGATGGTTGCGCCAAGACGCTCGTATTCCTTTTGTTGCTCATCGGTTCTGCCGGTAACCGCTTTGGTGCTGGTGATTGTGCCGTTAAATGTTTGTTGCAGCCTCTTTAACGTTTCGTCTGTGCCAACAAAATTCCCAGCGGCATCGTAGAACGATAGCCCCAATTCATCCATCGCGTTAGCAGCCTTGTCCGTGTCTGGACTAAGCTTGTTGATGAATGCGGCAAAGCCGGTTGCGTCTGTGCGGCCAGAGGAAAAGCCTTGCGCGGTTAAGGCCAGGAATTTGTTAAATTCCCCAAACTTGACCCCCTGGGCTGCGGCCACTTCACCCGCCGAGGAGAGCGCGTAGTAGTAATCTTGGATGCTTCTGAAGCCGCTACCGACCACGACCGGGATCTGATCGGCGGCGTCCTTGATCTGGCTACCTGTCAGGTCAAAGATGTTTCCAACACGCGCCACAACCTGAGCGGTGCGCTCAAATTCCTGGGTTGTTCCGGTCTGGCCAATTTGGTTTTGTAAGAGAACGGTTGTTTTTAGCGATTCATTGAGTTGATCGAACCCGACCGAGTTACGGGTGAGGGCCAGTGCGGCTGAACCGGCTTCCTCGAAACCAACCACAAGTTTCGGATCAAGGGCAATATCTTTGATGATGCTGCCGTACTCTTTGGCCTTACCGGGATCGGCAAAGGGCGAAGCCGCGATGTTGGCCACCTGTTGTTGCAGGTCGGCGGCTTCGGCTATTGAGGTCTGAATAGACGACTTGATGGCATCTGCCACACTCGCGCCAAGCTGAACCGCACCATCTACGGCAAGCGCGCCGATCTCGCGGAAGGCACCGGTGACGATCTGGCTCAGACCGCTAAACCCGCTGGCGAATTTGCTGGTATCAGGCGGGGGGATGGTGATACTGGCGCTACCGCTAAGTTTTGAGAAGTCCGCGATGGATTGGCGGGCGCTATTAAGATCCGCCAAAAACTTGTTCAAACCATCAACGGTAAGCCTTACACCTGTTTGTGGCAATGCCATAGTTCACCTAACGAAAGAGCCGCCGCTTACGCGGCGGCTTGGTCACTTATAAAAAAACGCTGCTGCCATCAACAGGAAGATCGACAGGGCCAGCCAGGAAAAATCAAACCCAGGGTCTTCTTCCTCCTGAAACTCAACAAAAACTTTCCCGTTGTGTTTCCTTTTGATTTTCAACGTCGCCTGCCCTTCCTGCCGGTCTGTGATGGTGGTGTCGGCTTTTCGCGTCCTTCGGATTCTTTGCGGCGCTCATCATCCATCACCGCTTCTATCTGGGCATTGGTGCGATAAGCTGCGACCATAACGCTCTGATCCAGGCCATCCCTATCAAAGAATTGATCAGGGGTAAGCCCCCACCAGCGCGCGGCAAGTATCCATTCCAGAAATTCATCAAACTTGACACCGCTGCGCTTAGGACGATACGACCACAAATCCTTGTTCTTGATCGTTACCGCGAAAGATTTCCTGTGCGGCAGTTACCGCTACCTCCGTTGGTTGCGAGCGCTGCGAAATTGCAGCCAGGAATTCAACTAGATCCTCGCGCGTACCAGATGCGACGCGGGTGATGTAGACGGTCTTGTCGTCCTTGGGTAAGTCGGTGATACCAAAGCCTTCCATTGTTTTTCGGAAGGAAGCTACATCTTTTTTCCATTCGGGATCAAGGATTTCAACCACACCCAATTCAATTTGCAGGCCCAAAATCTTTTCCTCGATCCCTTCTTCCCACGCTCTTAATTGCTCCAAGTAAGTCGGATCGGTGTCCATGACTTCTGTGGTGCCTTTGAGCGGCCCTTCGTCCGTGATGGTCCGTTGTGGAGGCTGGGGCTTGCTTTTGTTCATGGCCACCCGCGCCTCATAAACCACGAACGGGTTTACCTTGCGTAGCTTGACGCGTACGCTGGTGTCCTGAAAAGTAAAATCGAAAGTTTTGCGTGACATTTTTTACTCCGTGTGTGTGTGTGTGTGATTGGGGCCATGTGGGGCGCGTAACAGTTGTCACGCTCCCCACACACAGGGCAACCATCCCCCGCCCCACATGGATTTATTGAGTCGTCGCCGCCTTGGGCTTCTTGGCTTTCGCCGGCTGTGCCTCTGGATTTTCCTGGGGCACAACCGACAAATCGACAGGAAGGCCGAAGCGTTGGCGGATCTCATTTTGTAAGTTTAAGGCGCTGGCTTCATCGGTCGTGAGCAATGAGGCCAGTTCCGCCTTGTCGAATGTCAATACCTGCCCGATAGATTTCAATTTCGCATTGAGAAGGGCAAGCTTGAATTCATGGGTCAGCGCTTGAATCGTGTACACAGCATTGATCGGCTGCGAAACATCTTGAACAGACATGGCCATGCTGACCGGGATCTCGATGAATTCCCTTGGCCAGGTCTGCTTCAGATAGTGATAGTGGTCTTCAGGCAGGATGGCAGTGCGACTAAGCGGATTAGCGCCGAAGGCGTATCGCCAAGTCCCCACCATATAGCTGTTTGCGCCGAAACGCTCGCCCACGTACATCAAAGCCATGTTTTGTTGTGTTGACATAGTGTTGTTTACAGATCCGGCCCGTGCGGCTGGAGCAGCAATACCATTTGTACTTTTGTTACAGCCGCACATTGGTTATGTCCCCGTTAGAATATCGCGCCCGATATAAGCCACTGTTGCGCCGGCGGCATCTGTTCCCAGCACCAGCAAAGTGTTTGCAGCAAGGTGCGTATCTGCGCAGGTTGGCAGGACGATGGATTTCGGCGTGACCGTGCTTGGCCAGTTGTAAACACGGTTGGTTTGGCGTGTCCATTCATCCTTTTGGGTGCCACCCAGCCAGGTCGATAATGGCGAACCAGAGGAATCAGCGATCCAGCCGATGTCATCGCCACTAAAAACGATGTCATTCGCAGTGCCAGTGGCGCCGCTGATCTTCATTTGTGTCCAGGTTAGCCCATCATCATTGGTTTGGAACTTCAGGCCATTGGCGGCGCCGATCCAAATGCGTCCATCCGCGATGCGAACAGCGGTGATCGTGGTTGTGCCGAGGGCCGTCGGCGCGGTTACGGCGGTGAAAGACGATCCACCGTCTTGCGATTGGTAGATAGCGGACGAATCGCCAACGACGACGATCTGATCTCCACAAGCGGCCATGCGCGCCATGTTCGCTGCGGCTGGGAAGGTGTAGCGTTCGCCATCATCTGGGGTGCGGTTTCCGCCGAGCGTGTAGTAGCGCGACCCATTGGCGGTATCGTTAACCAGAATGTGCAAAGTGTCGCCATCTGCAACCAACTCGCCAGGGATGCCAGTCGTGATTAAGCCATCATTGCCGGTCAGCACCGAAACCTCTTGCCAAGATCCAGTTGGGATACTCTTTTCGTCCAGTTGAATGGAGAAAAGCGTTGTCGGATTTTGGTAGGCCAACACATAGAGCGTTGTGCCAATGACTGCTGTTTTCGGATAGGTGGCCGCGGTGCCACCGGCGCTTGGGGCTGGCAGAACATATTGTGTGGTGTTTTCGCCGCCATCCCGCGAAGAAATAATGTACTGAGCGGATGTGCTGCCTGCGCAACTGGCCGCGATGTAGATCGCTTGAGTGCCATCGTCGCACGGTTCTGGGCAACTGCATGAACGTCCACCGCAACCCGTATTGCAGCCAAAAGCTGCCGAGTTGGCGACAATGTTTCCGGCTGCACCGCAGACGATGCCGGTTAGATCGATTTTGGTAAACTGCACGGTACTTACATCGTAAATGTTGAGCAGTTCCACCGTGAGTTCATCGACCAGCGTATCATCCGAGCCATCATAGCTGGAGCGCTTGCCGCGATTCTCAGACAAAATCTGAACGTCCAAAACTTCGGCATAGCTTGACCAGCCCGTTGCAATGGTGCCATCGGATTTACACAGACCGTAGTTGTTGATGACGCGCACTCGGCATTGACCGAGCGTGTGCGGCAGTGGCACACCACGGTTGCATTGCTCGTAGAAGCGAATGGTCAACTGCGAAATGTCCGGCGGTGATTCGTTGTTGCCGATGGTACAGAAAGATTTTGTCCGGCGGCTCCATGTGCGAATAGGGCTTGAACTATTGCGCACATTGCGTTGCACGCCATCGACCTCCATTAGCTGGCAATCTTTGCCATAATAGAGTGTTTTGCGCCCACAATTCCGGGCGTCAGGGACTTGCAGAAAGCTGCGTACCTGGCCCAGCGTTAGCACATCATTGGTTTGACATGATCCCATAAAAAAATCTCCTTCAAGATTGTTTGGCTAGTAGTTCTAGCCCAAGCTCGATCTCAGACAAAGCGGATGCTTCATGAACAAATGCGGCCACAATATCGCCGCTATTTAGGCTACCTCGCCATTCGATAGTAGCAGAGGAGGCAGAACGCAAATTTTTTCCATCTTTTCCGTTTACCGTAATCACCAGTGTACCTTCTTGCATGGTGGCGGTTGCCCACAGGTGATAGTATCCAGATTCAGGGATGGTTATGCTGCCGTAAGGCTGGGCCATCGGCGCCACCGTGCGCAATGTATCCCAAATAACCTCCCATCCATCGTTAAAGGTTGGTGACTGCAATGATGTTTGGTCAAATGTCTTTTTGATATGAGCAAAAACGCGCGGTGGCGCATTTAGCACACCGTCTGCATAGGTGATTTGTGCAGTCCTGTTCGGTCTAGATGTAAACAGGACATCTGCCACATACGGCATACCACTTTGATCTAGTACCATGCGATTGCCAGGAATGCTGGATGGTTGGCGTAGGCTGAACAATTCATCTAATGCGCTCTGGATGCTGCTGGTTTTCGCCCTCGACGCGGATGGATCGTAACTTCCCTGGGCGCCCAGATTAAGCAATAACTGTTGGGTGCCCTCGTCAAAGAGAAGCGCCGGATTACTCAAGCCGGAAACCGTCAGCGGCGGTCTGACAGGTGGAATCGTATTGATTATCTGAGAGAACTTAGCAAGCATCTCCTCTCGTAATGCTTCGATTTGTAGACCGACTTGAGTGTCATGCTTTTTATCACTATCCCCGATCAAAAGATTGACAAGATCAAAGCTTTTGGATAATTCATCGAGTAATCTTTTTATCTCCTCCAATTCTTTGATTCGTTCAAAAAGAATAGTGATTGCGTTTGACAGGCTCATGTCTTTGTACATGAGCGATTCTGTATCAACGGGCGGCTGCGGTTCTGTTGTGTCAGGCTTTACTCTTTTTGTGACGGTGGCTTTCCCCATGACCGGCTCGACGCTAGGGTTAGCCTGCAATCCGATTTGATTGGGTGCCAGCGCTGGTGCAGGCGGCTGGACCGCAGAAGCATTACGCGGGCGCGGGGTAATCGGCACAGAGGTAATTTCTGCGTCGGGGATGGCTGGAACTACTGGGCTTTTCTGTGCAACCGGCTTTACTCTTTTTGTGACAGTGGCTTTCCCCATGACCGGCTCGACGTTAGGGTTAGCCTGCAATCCGATTTGATTGGGCGCCAATGCTGGTGCAGACGGCTGGACCGCAGAAGCCCTACGCGGGCGCGGCGTAATCGGCACAGAGGTGATTGCAGTGTCGGAAGTTTCTGGCTCTACTGGGATTTCATCCTGCGGAATAACCGGCTTTGATCTACGAGAAATGGTGGCCTTCCCAATGGCAGGCGCGACATTGGTGCTGGCCTGCAAGCCAATTTGATTAGGCGCTAACTCTGGGGGTGGCGGCTGGAAGACAGAAGCCTTGCGCGCTATTTTGGCCACAGGAACAGATTTCACCCGCGAAGAATCGGGGACAGAAGGCTTTTCTTCTGCCTGCTCTGCTGTGTTTGGCTGGTTGGTTTTAGTGATAGGCAACCTAACCATTTTGCCGTCGCTGCCAGCGTCAGTCGCCACGCTTTTTGCCACCTTCGCCGTTTTTGCTGTTAATTTTCTGAATTTCCTTGCGTAGATTGTCGTCCGTGATTGCGCCTTTTAGGTAGAATTCTCCGACAATAAATTTCACCGGAGGCACAAAGGGGTTCATCCCTTCATAGTCGAACAGACCGGCAAGATCCGCGCCTAGCTTTTCGACGGCCTGCTGTTTCAGTTGCGTGATCTTGTTTTCTCTCGCGCTTTTTGCCGCATCAAAAGCGCTTACGACAAGGGCATTGGCTTTTGCATACAGCGCAGAGTCAATAGAGAATTCAGATTTACCCTCAATTTGGACAAGGAGGCCATTGTCTCCTTGAGAAACCGACAGATTGGTGTTTTCGTACAGGGCAATAACGGTTTGCGTTTCGTACATAATCCCCCCTTTTAGTTGGACAGGCGAACGAACGCCAGTTTGCGCAAGATGCAGGGCCGTGAAAAGTTGAACAGAAACGGCGCATAGGTCAGAGAGACAACTGCGCCAGCCGCCGCTCGGAATGTCATGTCAACATGAAGCTGCATGTTTGAGGCATCATATTGATTGGCATCGCCAAATTCGCGCGCTGTAATGTTGGTTGTTGGGGTGATCATGGCGAATTCCAAAAATGCCGTTGCTGGCCACTTTTCCTCATTCGGAATGTCCAAGCCTTCGGAAATTGACGCCGAAACATGCCACACACCTGGCACGTTGATAGTTGCGCTTGTCGCGTTGATCGTGACCATGCCACCGTCATTTACCACTGTCGCGTTGATTGCAGGATTATTCAGAACGACCGGCGTGCGAACACTGGGAGGGCACCGCTGTTGAGCGATATTGTTGAGCGAAACAACCAAAGTGAGTGACGGGCGAATGTACCAGGCGCTTGAGGCGTCGGCGGCAACGTTGACCGGCACAATGTCGTTTGTCTCTTTCTGGCGCCAGATCTGATCCGTGTAGTACGAATCGACCAATCCGCCGTCTGCCAGTGTCGCCAGGGGCAATGCCGCGCCCGCGTTGGTAACATATTTCTGGTATGTCTTTGGAACCCAGTTCGACCCATCGAATATCAGTGTTGACTTGTTGGTGACTGGGGCAGAAGTTGCAGTGTCAACGTCGGAAAGTTCATTGATAGAATGAGTGTTCAATGCCGTTGCAGGTAGCGTGTACGTGACAGTTCCAGCGGCGTCGTTGTAGGTGAATCCGTTTGCCGCCGTAAACATTGTGCCTGCGCAGTCCTGAATATCCTCGCAGGTAATAGCGAGCGTAGTCCATTTGGGCACGCCATTAACCATCTGCAAAACTTGACCATCTGCTCCGTTCGCCAACGAGAGTAAACAGCCGTTTCCATCTAATTCAGCTATATTTACAGACATAATCCCCCTAAATTCGGATCGCTTTCGTTGCTCTGCGGTTCAGCAGGTAGCGATATGCCTCGATTTGCCCGCGTCGTGTCCCAAATGGGTTAGATAATTCACGCGCGTTCAAAACTGTTGTTAGTTTCCCGCTGCTGGTTACGCCTACAAAGTCCTGCATCCAGTATTTGATCTCTGTGTTTCCGCCGCAACAAATGTCTCGGCCAAGTTCAGCGCTAGCCAAACGGGCTATCAGGTTGTCATTGTCGCAATCCCCACTGAGATAGTGGATACATAGTCGCTGCGTGCAGACTGGACAACAGAAATTTTCATTGCTTACCTTTGGCCGGATCTCGATAATGCTTCGCTCGGCATTGACAATGCAGGCGTCAACGTTGTAACAGGTGTAGCACTCCCCAGTGTTTGAACAGCAGCTACATGGTATATTCTTGCGCCAGGCCACAATGGCTGCGGTCGGGTCAGACCAGCGCCGATACACATCAAACTTTAGCGCATAGATCGATAGGTTCTCAGGGTTTAGGGCCGACTGCGGGAACCCTACATAAAGTTTTGGCCGAACGGCCATCCACGACGAAAAGGAAATTTCCCAGTTGGCGCCCACGGTTCTTACAGAAATTGGCCTGATCTCATGCCTGCACCTGTCATCGCCGTTCCAATCTTCTTGGCTGAAGTAGACGGCAATTTCACTGACACTCACTCCTGCTTGCACAGGGATAGTAAAGGTAATGGTGTCCAATATGCCGTCGTTGTTCGCGTCTGCGATTGCTGTGGCCGCTGAAATTGTGACCGACTGAAGCAGGGTAAAAGCCTCGCGCCCAATTGATTTGAGCTTGGCATTTTTCAGGCGAATTGGGCCACCGATATAAGCTTTCTTGTAGCTCCATTCATCACAATCAAAAGTTGGCGATGACCAGTAGCCGGTAAAGCGATGAAACTTTTGTTCTGCCAGTAGCAGCGCATCCCATATTTCGTTACGCCCAGCTTGACTACCGCCATATAATCCGCTGTTGTAGACCAGCCAATTGCATGGCTGGACTGCATCTAGCGGGATCGGTGTGCCAGGGTAATCGTTAATGTCCTGTGCCATCTGAAACCCGTAGTATGGGTTTACTGCGAGAATGCGAAACCAATCGTCTATTCCAATGGATGGACGAATGCAATCCGCGCAGTCACAGCACAGACAGGTATCAGCAGTCAGATTACAGCCGCAATCCCAGCACATTACTTGTTTTTGCCCTTGCCGTTCTTTTTCGCTTCCTCAAGGGCCGCGTCCACCGCTTCGCCAAACGGGCTTACTTCTTCCTCGACAATCACATAAGGCTCTTGCCAGTCTGGATTAAGGACTAGCTGATCTTTCTCATTTAGAATGTAGCGCGTTGGGTCAACGCGCATGGCCTGATAGATTACGGTGTCAAATGGGAAGACCAGGAAATTTTCGGGCGAGTACCAATATTCCGTACCGAGGGTATCGGTAACAACCAGCCGATCCTCGGTCACGGTAGGAACCTTGGAGACTGGAATCTTTTCGCCTGGCTTAAATCCGGACGTATCGTAGCCAACGACAACGGGCTTTACCCCGTAGCTCTCTGCTGTCGGAAATATATTCAATTTGATCGGTGTGCCGCGCTCGACAATAAAAATAATCATCAGAATTGCTGATTGCCTCCAAGGAATACAGGAGCGGCTGGCGTGATAGGCCCAATAAGGTTTGTCTGGAACACACAGGCAAACAATCTCGCCGGATTCCACGCATTGGGTGCCGCGCCAGACAAAGTGGAACTCGTAGAGCTAGTGATCGCGGATACAGCACCGATGAATGTGCAGTGAGTAACTATGATGTTTTGCGTGGCCAATGCGCCATTCAGCAGCAACATGCCCGTTCCATTGGGCGAATAGGCTGTGCCGTGAGTCACGATTACATTCTGCCCGTTTCCGTCAACCGAAAAAGCTGGATAATGAAAGCCAGCCGTGATAGCGCCGCGGCACTCTGCGTACCAGTCTGTGATTAGCAATGAGCCAGCGGCAGGGCCAAA
>ERZ795052.2981-NODE-2981-length-19404-cov-4.879994_pt1 | contig 19404 bp, 20 predicted proteins | sample MGYA00375136_ERZ795052 | MGnify/ENA primary metagenome ERZ795052 (study PRJEB30181, sample SAMN05720156) | activated sludge metagenome | isolation source: Anaerobic digester | place: Japan | collected 2015-05-26 ... | reverse complement strand
CAGATCGTCGCCATCCGGGAGAAGGGGGACGAGATGGTTGTCTAGCGTCTACAAGGGCACTGATGTTATCCGCCCGGCGGTGCAGGAGGCATCCTTCGTGCTCCGCACAGACCGGCCGGAACTGGAGGCGCTTCGCTGCCTCGGGGACGGGCCGGAGCAGGAGGCGGGGTTGACGCCTGAGGAGAGGGCGGCACACATCATAGCCGCCGCAAGGCGCGAGGCCGACCGCATTCTCGCGGACGCCCGGGCGGAGGGGCAAATGATACGCCGGCGGGCTCGAGAGGAAGGGCACGAGGAAGGCCGGCAGGCCGGGATGGAGCAGGCCATGCAGGAGTATGAAGATGGGCTGGGCATTCTGACGCGCACCGCCGACGTCGTTGTGTCGCAGGCTGATGCCTTGGTGCGTGCTGCCGAGCGCGATCTCGCCCGGCTCGCGGTGGCGGTGGCGGGAAAGGTGATCCAGAGGTCGGTGGAGCAGGATCCGGAGATCGTGCTGGGGATAGCCAGGGCGGCGATCAGCCAGACAGAGGGGACGCGCAGTTTGGTTCTGCGCGTGTCGCCCAAAGACATGGAGTTGGTGCTATCGGCCCACGACGAGCTAGTGAAGTCCTCGCCTGATCTGCGTAATCTCAAAGTGGTCGAGGACCCACGCATCGAACGGGGCGGATGTGTCGTGGAGATGGAGGTTGGCCACGTCGATGCCAGAATCGACGAGCAACTGAATGAAATAGAGAGAGCGTTTATGGAGGAAGCGGAGTATGTCGGCTGATGGCGTCGGCCCGGGCGGAGCCGGACTTGCGGTCGATTTGAGCAAGTACCACAATCGGCTGGAGCGGCTCGACATAGTGAGGCAGAGCGGTCGCGTGGCCCAGGTGATCGGATTGGTCATCGAGTCTAACGGTCCGCAAGCGCAGGTGGGTGAGGTGTGCTATGTCCACTCGCGCAACTCGCGTGCGCCTGTCACTGCAGAAGTCGTGGGATTTCGCGAAGGCAAACTCCTGCTCATGCCGCTGGGCGATATGGCCGGCATCGAACCTGGCAGCAAGATCGTGGCGGGCGGCAAGTCATTGGGCGTGCGGGTCGGCGATGAGCTTTTGGGACGGGTCCTAGATGGGCTGGGCAGCCCGATGGACGGTAAGGGCCAGATACACGCTGTGGCTGAGTACCCGGTGTCGAGCCCGCCTCCGAGTCCTCTTGCACGTCCCCGGATAGCGCAACCTCTCACACTGGGCGTACGTGCCATCGACGGATTGCTTACATGTGGCTCCGGGCAGCGTGTGGGCATCTTCTCGGGAAGCGGAGTAGGCAAGAGTACACTGCTGGGGATGATCGCCCGCAATACGCGGGCAGATGTTAACGTCATCGGGCTCGTGGGAGAGCGCGGGCGCGAGGTGCTGGAGTTCATCGAGGGCGACTTGGGCGCGGAGGGGTTGGCGAGGTCAGTGGTGGTGGTGGCCACGAGCGATACCCCCGCTCTGGTGCGGATCAAGGGGGCTATGGTCGCTACTGCGATTGCAGAGTACTTCCGAGACCGGGGGCTCAATGTGATGCTCATGATGGACTCAGTGACCCGGTTTGCCATGGCCCAGCGTGAAGTGGGCCTGGCCATCGGCGAACCTCCGGCGACCAAGGGATACACGCCGTCGGTATTCGCGCTCCTTCCGAGACTGCTCGAACGCTCCGGCACCAGCGAGCGGGGTACTATCACCGGCTTGTACACAGTGCTGGTGGACGGGGACGACCTGACTGAGCCCATCGCCGACGCGGTGAGGAGCATTTTGGACGGGCATATAGTCTTGTCGAGGCAGTTGGCCGACAGAAACCACTATCCCGCAATAGACGTGCTCAAGAGTGTCAGCCGGGTGATGGACAATATCGTGTCGCCAGAGCACAAGCTGGCTGCAGGCAGGTTCCGCGACGTCTTGGCCACATACCGAGAGTCAGAGGATCTTATCAATATAGGGGCATATGTCAGCGGTTCGAATTCCAGGATCGACCAAGCGGTAGAGATGATCGACTCGCTCAATGAGTACTTGCGACAAACCAAGGAAGAGCGCGCCTCGTACGAGGAGGCAGTTGACAGGTTGCTCGCGCTGGCGGGCTAGGAGGGTCAGGATCAACATGGACAGCTTCAACTTCAGGCTTCAACCTGTGCTAGAACACCGCAGGCGCCTCGAGAACCACGCGAAGCAGGAGCTTGCCAGGGCGAAGATAGCTGAGCACCAGGCACGCGAGGTGCTCACAAGCATGGAGGTTGCCTTAGGTGATGGTCAGAGTGACATGGCAGATGCCAGACGCGCTGAGATCGATGCATCGGAGGTGGCTGTATACCAGAGATACCTGGACCGCCTGAAGCAAGACATCGCCGAGCAGGGCGACATCGTTACGACACTTCATGTTCATTCCGAGCAGAGACGCTCGGAGGTGATTGACGGCATGAAGGCACGCAAAGTTGTGGAGAAGTTGAAGGAGCGGCAGTACCGGGAGTACCAGATCGAGGTCAACCGCCACGAGCAGAAGCAGGTGGACGAGTTTGCGACTACCAGGTACAACCGCTCGAAGGGGCAGACCGGGGCTGAACACGCGTAAGCTGGGGTCGCCCGCCTAGACCACGCGAAAGGAGGTGAACAAGGAAGATGGATGCAACAACGGCACTGCTCGTTCAGGGGTGTGCCTGCGCGCCGGCAGCTCACGCGGCTGTGACCGCAGCCATGACGTCGGCAACGAACCTAACCGCGGGCGCTCCCACCATATGCGACGCAGGACCCGACGTCGAGTTCGACACCTTGCTTGAGCAGATGGCGGGGCAGCTGCAAACACCCGAGCCGCGATACGGGGCAGAACCAACCGTGGCGGCAGAGGCCTCGAAGCGAAACGGGCATGGCGCCCGGGTCACATGCGCCGACCCAGAATTGGACATGCAGCCTGCCCAGGATGACGACGGCAACGACGACGGCGACGAAGACGTGGATGGCCCTGTTACCGCCGCTTATCAGCAAATGGCCATGATGGCAGCTGGATCTGCAGGGACCGCGCCGGTTCAGACTCGCGCACCGCGCCACCCGACGCCGGATCGGACGGATAATCGGGCAACCGGGCAGGTTGAGGACTCGCGGAGCGGATCTCTGATGGACGAAATAGCGATGCAGGAGAACGCTTCGGTGAGCGCGGAGCGGCTTGCAGAAGGTCGATCCGTAGACGAACAGGACCGCATGTCGCAGCAGTCAGGGAGTCGCAGTACGGTACAGTCATCAGCCGGTCGACTGGATGGTCAGGTTGATGGTTCGCGAAACAGGCTTCGCGCTTCTGAGCTGGTCGGCCGCGATGAACGGATGCCCAATGGTTCTCCGAGATCGATGAATGGGCCAGTGACCGAATCGCATGTGGTGCCACAGGTGCAGGAACGCACCGCAGCAGCGGCACAGAAACGAGAGACAGCAGGGCCAGAGAGGCGCACACCGGAGGGCGCCCACATGGCGGTGGATCATATGAATGACCTGACCGCTGGCCAGGTTGACGGCACGCAGAGTACAACTCTAGCGGCCGAAATGCCGGTTCGCGAACATGTGGTAATGAGCATGGAGCGACTGATAGGCAGCACTGGCCGTACAGTCACACAGGTGGAACCAAAGAACGTTCACACTGCTGCGCCGGTCGAGCGTGATGCACCGGTACTCAATGATTCTTCCAGATCGATAGACGGGTCGGTTACGGAACCCGACGTGGTGCCACAGGTGCAGGAACACACCGTAGCGGTGATACAGGAACGAAGCACGACACGACCAGTGACCGCAGATCCGGAGCAACTGGCAGAAGGTCGATCCGCAGGCAAACAGGACCGCGTGTCACAGCAGCCGGGAGATCACACGCCGGTTCCAGTGCACGGACGCGCGTCGCAGCCAGAGGGTGCCCACATGGTGGCGGACCTGGTGAATGACCCGACGGTCGGCCAGGTTGATTGCACGACGAGTGGACCTCGGGCTGGCGAAGCGCCGGTCAGCGGATCTACCTCGGCGAGCATGGTGCAATCGAAGGGCGATGCGGGCCGCACAGCCATCCGGGTGGAATCAAAGAACGTTCACACTGCTGCGCCGGTCGAGCGTGATGAACCGGTGCTCAATGGTTCTTCCAGACCGATGGATGGGCCGGTTACGGAACCCGACGTGGTGCCACAGGTTCAGGAACACACCGTAGCGGTGATACAGGAACGAAGCACGACACGACCAGTGACCACAGATCCGGAGCAACTGGCAGAAGGTCGGTCCGCAGGCAAACAGGACCGCGTGTCACAGCAGCTGGGAGATCACGCGCCGATTCCAGTGCACGGACGCGCGTCGCAGCCAGAAGGCGATCAAATGGTGGCGGACCGGGTGAATGATCCGACGGTCGTCCAGGTTGATCGCACGACGGGTGGATCTCGGACGGACAAGACGCCGGTTAGCGGATCTACCTCGGCGAGCATGGCGCAACCGAAGGGCGATGCGGGCCACACAGCCATCCGGGTGGAATCAAAGAACGTTCACACTGCTGCGCCGGTCGAGCGTGATGAACCGGTGCTCAATGGTTCTTCCAGACCGATGGATGGGCCGGTTACGGAACCCGACGTGGTGCCACAGGTTCAGGAACACACCGTAGCGGTGGTACGGGAACGAAGCATGATACGACCAGAGGGGCGTTCGACAGTACTTACGGACATTCGCGGTACGGCGGACGCAGACGGGAACACATGGGTGGTTCGCGAAAGGCCCGCTGTGATCGAGACAGAAGAGCTGGTGACCACAGAGCTGGAGCGTTACACACCCGCGCGAGCAGAAGGCCGTGCGCCGATTGGCGAGTCTGCGCCGGTGATAGAACCAGGCGGCATCATGCCGGAGATGGTTGACCTCGCAGACGGCAAGGCTGACATGGGTGACACGGCGGAACCGCGGCAGACCGCCTTGCGGCCGATTGCCCCGCGTAAGGAAGGCACTATGACCGCTTCGAGGGTTGTGACGGGATCGAGAGGATGGCCCGAGGCTCTGGTTCGATCAGCTCTAGTTGAGTCACTAGCCCGCCATCGCAACCTACCCAACCCACTGTGGGACGAAGGGTCGGAGAAGGTGAAACAGGCCCAGTCTCAGCCTGAGCAGAAATACTCAGTGTCGTCAACATCCGATCACGCAGAACACCGTGAACCGGCGCCAGTCGCCCGCCCGGAGCTCGCAGTCGCGGGCGATCCGGTAGTTGCGGCAGCGCCTGTGGAAGGCCACGACGTGTCTCAGACGTCCCAGGCGGGCAGACCGGTCCTCACCGAGCAGGCGGGATCGTCGGTGATGCGTCAGATAGCGTCCCACGTGAGCGCGAGAGCAGCGCAAGGCGGAGGGGTGTTTAGGGCCAGGCTTGTCCCTGAGCATCTGGGCAGCGTGGAGGTAAGGGTCAGGGTGGTTCGAGGCATCTGTACCGCCGACATCAGGGCCGACGACGCCGAAATCGCCCGGTTCATCGAGTCGCACAGCTCCGATCTCAAGGTCAGCCTGGCGGAGCACGGAGTGGACCTGGCAGGGTTATCGGTGTCGTCTAGGTCTAGAGCTCAGGAGGGATGGAGCGCAGCTGTGCCGGCGCACTTTGAGTCGGACTGGTCCGGATCCAGCTGGAACGGTGCCAATGCTCGGCAACAGTACGCTGCGGCGGCCTTCGCCGGCGGTGGCTGGGGCCACGGTAGAGGAGAACGGCGCGGGGCGCCCACACAGAGCGGCCCAGGCGTAACGGCTTCGCATCACGCAGCAATGCAATCAGGCAGCCCGAGCTCGGACGAACCCATCATGGCCCGATGGGCCCGAGGCTACACCAGAATCGACTACCTGGCCTGACGGCCTGAGAGAGGAGGGAGATGCGAGTGTATACATCCAGAGTCGCTGGAGTGGCTACGTACGACGCGGCAGTGTCGGAGGCGCCCAGACGCAGCCTGGGCAAGGACGAGTTTCTGCAGCTCTTGGTGACGCAACTACGGAATCTCGATATAGGTGAAGGCGCGTCGAATCAGGAGTTCATAGCGCAGATGGCGCAATTCACCATGGTTGAGGAGCTCCAGAATCTGAGCGCAACAGTGACTGAGATGATGTCTAGGCAGATGATAGCTGAGGCCGGAGGGTTGGTGGGCAAGACCATCGAGGCTTGGCCGCCCGGGTACACAACACCGATAACTGGGCGTGTGAGCGCCGTGGAGGTAATAGCCGGGCTTCCGTTTCTGAAGGTGGGCGACGTCAGGGTGAGCATGAACCACGTGACGAAGATCTCGTAGGGGTGTGGCGAGATGACGACCGACAAGATAGATCGACTGAACAGCGTGCCTGTAGACTCCAGGCCCATCCGTCCGGCAAGGCCGGTACAACCCGGAACAGCCCCGTCGCTGGGAGCAGCAGGCAGTGCGCCGGGCACAACGTTTGAAGAGATGCTCGCCGGAGAGCTGGCGTCACCCGCGTTACTGAGATTCTCCGCGCACGCGCAGGCCAGGATCACAGCGCGGCGGATGAACTTGGGGGACGAAGAGCTGTCGCGACTGGCAGTTGGAGTGAACAAGGCGGCGGCCAAGGGGGCTCGCGAATCGCTGGTGCTCGTGGACGATAAGGCCTTTGTGGTCAGCATCAGAAACCGGACCGTCATCACTGCGGTCGATGGTGAGAACATGAAGGAGAACGTCTTCACCAACATCGACTCGGCGGTAATCGTGTGATACCGACTCGACTGTCACGTTCTAAGCAGGGCTGGACCTCTTGTAGGAAGCCCTCGGACGCCCGCGACAGGGGCGCCCGCGAGACCCGGAATACTCAGACGGAGGTCGATAAAGATGATGCGTTCAATGTTCGCCGGGGTGTCCGGCACGCGCGCCCACCAGGTGCGCATGGACGTCATCGGCAACAACATAGCCAACGTTAATACCGTTGGGTACAAATACGGCAGGGCCACTTTCCAGGATATGCTTTCGCAGACACTCAGGGGATCCATGGCCCCCACCGACAATCGCGGCGGAGTCGATCCCATGCAGGTCGGCCTGGGGACCATGCTCAGGTCAATAGATATCGTGTTTACGCCCGGAAACCTTGAGTCGACCGGGAAGCTCACTGACATGGCGATACAAGGCAACGGCTTCTTTGTGGTTCGCGATTCCGCAGGCGGCCTGCTCTTTACAAGAGACGGCGCATTCAAGATCGATGCTAAGGGCAACCTGGTGCACCCATCCACGGGTTACCAGATACAGGGCTGGAAGGCCGATTCGGGAGGCAAGATAGATCGCAGCCTGCCCATTGAGGCCATAGCGATACCACTGGGAACCAGCATGAGCGCTCAGCCCACTCAGAACGTGTCGTTTGTCGGCAATCTACAATCCGGTTCAGCCGCAGGCGACAAATACGCTACATCCGTACCGGTGTACGACTCCCAGGGACTTCAGCACACGGTGACAATGGAGTTTACGAAGACGGCCACCATGAACGAATGGGAGTGGGAAGCGACATCAGGCACGCCGCCGTCTGCAGTGGGGCGAGGAGTGGTGCTGTTCGATGCGAATGGGGCAGTAAGTAGGTTGTACAGGCCCACGGGCAACGCGGCGTTCGCCGGCAATCTCGACCCCACGTCATCTTCGCATGTCATGGATCCGGTGACAGTGTACGACTCGGAGGGGCAACCCCACTCTCTCGTAGTGACGTTCACGAAGACTGTGGACGACGAATGGGACTGGACAACAACACTGGATGGCGGCACGCCGGTTACCGGCGGCCACCTGGTGTTCGACACGGATGGAGCCATAACCAGCGGACAGACTGGTACCGTCGTCGTCGATCCTGCTGCAAACGTCAGTGTGGACTTCGGCAGTCTGGCCCAGGTGACCGGATCAACTGCGGTCACTGGCACTCAGGACGGCATCCCCGTCAATGCCATATCGTTCAACCCAGGCACAGGAGCCGCTCCGCTCAGCATCACTCCAGACTTCAGCACCATCACCCAGGTCGGCGACGAATCGTCGGTAAGCTGGAGCACGCAGAACGGCTATCCGGCCGGCTCGCTGGAGACGTTCAACATCGACGATCGGGGGATCATCACCGGGGTCTATTCCAATGGGCAGTACAAGGTGCTGGGCCAGATGGTGCTGGCGTCGTTTGCCAACTCCGAGGGCCTGATGAGACAATCCAACAACATGTATGCAGAGACCACTAACTCTGGCGCTCCGCAGCTTGGAGAGGCAACGAAGAGCGGCAGGGGCGCAGTGCTCGGCACGACGCTCGAGATGTCCAACGTGGACTTGGCGCGGGAGTTCACCGACATGATCGTCACGCAGAGGGGGTTTCAGGCCAATTCCAGGGTGATCACGGCTGCTGATGAGATGCTGCAAGAACTCTTGGCGCTGAAGAGGTAACCTGCTTCCCGGGCGGGGCGATCCGCTCCGCCCGGGCTAGACCCGCGAAAGGGGGCGCTGCTCGGTGATAAGAGTAACGAAACTCAACGGTTCGCCGATACATGTTAACGCGGAGCTAATTGAGACGATAGCTTCCACCCCCGACACGGTGATCACTCTGACTAATGGCACGAAGCTCATCGTCGCAGAGCCAGAGGAGAAGGTCGTCCAGGAGATAATCCGCTATCACCGCCTCGTGCATAGGCGGGCAGTGATAGTGAGGAACTGGGCGGACAAGTGATGAGGGATTAGCATGGACATCGCCACAATAGGTGGATTCGTACTGGGCACAGCATTCATACTGATAGCCCTCATGAACGGAAGCGCAGGCCTGAGGCCGTTCTGGGATTTCGACTCTGTACTCATAACCATCGGCGGAACGATAGCCGCGGTGATGATATCGTTCCCTTTCTCAAGGATCAAAGACCTGCCCAGAATCACCGCTATTGCCTTCCGTGAGAGAGAGGCCGACCCTGTTGCTATCATCGATAGTATGGTGGACCTTGCCGAGAAGGCCCGCCGTGAAGGCTTGCTGGCGCTGGAAGACAGTGTGAACAGGGCGGAGGACGAGTTTCTCAAACGCGGCATTCAGCTGATCGTGGATGGTACCGATCCGGAACTAGTGCGCGACATTCTAGAGACTGACCTGACCTACATTGAGGACCGGCACAAGATCGGGAAGAGCATGTACGATGCCATGACCGCCTACGCGCCGGCCTTCGGGATGATCGGGACGCTTATAGGCCTGGTGCAGATGCTGCGAACGTTGGACAAGCCCAGCACCATCGGGCCTGCTATGTCAGTTGCATTGATCACGACCTTTTACGGAGCAGTGATCGCCAACCTGATCACTGGTCCCATCGCGAACAAGCTGGCCTTAAAAAGTGGCGCCGAGATCAGGCTCCGCGAGATGATGCTGGAGGGCATCTTGTCCATACAATCAGGCGAAAATCCGCGTATCGTGGAGGAGAAACTCATGGGGTTCCTCGCGCCGAAGGACCGCATGCGCGCACAGGATCAGGCGGAGGCTCGCAAGGCTGGCAGGCGGGCCAGAACCGAGATGGCTGCGGAGACCGGAGGGGGAGCTGTTGCGAGATGAGCAGGAGGAAGAAGGCAGAGGAATCAGGAGGGCAAGCTCCGGCCTGGATGACTACGTACAGCGACCTGATGTCGCTCTTGCTCTGCTTCTTCGTGCTGCTGTTTGCGTTCTCAACGGTTGACGCCGCAAAGTTTCGCGAGGCACTGATATCTCTGCAAGGCGCCCTGGGAGTGCTGAACCAGGGGCCTGCCATGTCGAACCCGGCCGACCGTCCGATACCTCCTGAGAATCCTTCGCAGGTAAGCGAAGACAGTGGTGAAGGCGCAGCTGAGGGTGTGGAGAACCTGTTGGTCCTCAAGGGTCAGTTGCAGCAGTATCTGGAGGAGCGCGGGCTCGAAGGCAGAGTACATCTTGAGCTGAACAGGCGTGGGCTGCTCATCCGGTTCACGGATACGGTCTTGTTTGACCTTGGCCGGGCGCGGTTGCGCCTCGACTCGAGGCAGCTCTTGAAAGACATCTCCAAATTCATAGGTCCTATCCGTAACGAAGTGATGGTGGAAGGGCATACCGACAACATTCCACTTCGCCCTGACGCTCAGTTCGAAACGAATTGGGAGCTATCGACGGCGCGGGCCACCACGGTCGTACGGTATTTCATCGAAGAACTGGGGCTCGCCCCGCAGCGGTTTTCTGCGGCAGGATACGGAGAATACCGCTACGTGATGCCGAACACTTCCGATGGGAATCGGGCAATGAACAGGCGTGTGGATATTCTCATAGTTGCCATGGACGGCACAGACATCGCTCAGGGCATGTAGTGCTGAAACCCAGACGGTGACGGTCAGGGGGATCGGGCGGATGCGAAAACGGCGACTGATAGTAGTCCTGGCGGTTTTGCTGGTGGCAGCTGCGGTTATTGTCGGCTATGTGGTGATTTCCGGGCGCGGACCGGCCGGCGAAGCATCTGCCGACGAGGACGGTGCGAATGATGTGGTGCAGCCCAACCTCGCCATGGGCCCTGGATACACCTTCGATACATTCATTGTCAACGTCGCGGGTACGGGCGGACGCCGGTACTTGAAATGTACTATCACAGTGGAGTTCGACAAGAATGCAGGTGTCACTGAAGCTGGAACCAAGGTACCGCTGTTGCGTGACGCCATGATCGATATTCTTTCATCTAAGACCCTGGATGATCTGGAACCCGGACCGCTGCGTGACGCGCTCAGGGGGGAGCTAGTGTCCACTATCAGTTCCGTGATCACGAAGGCCAGGGTCATGCGAGTGTTCTTCAATGAATTTGTGGTCCAGTAGTGCGGGCACTGCTTGCGCCGGCAGGACCGGGAGTGAATGCGTGTGGCTGAGGTATTGACTCAGGAAGAGATCAACGCGTTGCTTGCTCAGTTTGCAGCGTCTGATGAGGAGTCTGCCGCGCCTGCAGGCGCGACGCCGGAAGGGCGAGCCTACAGGCTATATGACTTCAAGCGCCCGAACAGGTTCTCCCGCGAGCAGCTCAGGACTATTCACATGCTCCATGAGACCTTCGCGCGCCATCTGTCGACTACTCTGTCAGCTCACCTTCGAACGCCTGTCAAGGTGATTCTCGGTGAGGTACAGCAGCAGATATACGATGAGTACCTGAGTTCGCTTAAGGCGCCGGAGGTCATGTACCTTTTCACTCCCGAACCCCTGGAAGGACAGGCAGCGATCGAGTTTAGCCCATACATTGTGTTCATAATGATTGACAGGCTGATGGGCGGGCCGGGACGAGTACGTGGGCGCATCAGGGAACTGACGGAAATCGAAGAGAATCTGGCGCGCAGCATAGTCAACCGTACTATGGAGGACTTGAGAGAGGCTTGGGACCCTATGGTCAAGATACGTCCGCACATCGATAGGTACGAATCGAATCCCCAGTTCGCGCAGGTGGTATCGCCCAACGATACCGTATGTCTTATTACATTTCAGATAAAGGTGGGGGAGGCATCGGGCAGCATGAGCATATGCATGCCCCATTCCACACTCCAGCCGGTGCTGCAGCGGCTGAGCACACAGCACTGGTACCAGAAGGGAAACCGGGTAAACCCGGAGAGGTCGTCTCAAGCCATAGCAACAGGGCTCGAGCGAGTGAAGGTCCCAGTCGCGGCAGTGCTGGGCAGCGCCTCGATCGACATGCGTGACATGCTCGACCTGCAGGTAGGGGACATCATCAGACTGAATGAACGAGCCTCGAGCAGCATGACGTTGGTAATAGGCAAGACTCCCAAGTTCCATGTCATCCCTGGCCTTAGAGGGAAGAATCACGCCGTTCAGATAGTTCGGCCCTTGGACTCCAATGAGAAATGAGGCGAATAACATTGCACGATGAGACTACTGGAAACGAGACATTCTGGGATGACGTTCAGACCGATGGCGACGCTGTTCCCAGTTTCGACTTGACACCCGAGGTTCCGGATCTCGCGGGCCCGTCGACGTCTGCAGTACATGCTGCGGCCGCAGCGCACGAGGAACCCGCTGCCGCGGCGCCATCTGTGGTGCGACGTTCCGATCAGGCATCAGCAGACATGCCGAGTATCCAGCAGGTGCAGTTCATGCAGTTTGACGAGGCCAAACCCAAAGCTGCCACGGGCAATCTCGACCTGCTCATGGACGTGCCTCTGCCGGTCATAGTGGAGCTTGGCCGGACTACCATGCTGGTCCGAGACATCATGGCGCTTGGGCCCGGATCCGTCATCGAACTGGAGAAGGCCGCCGGGGAAAACGTCGACATCCTCGTTAACGGTCGTCTCATCGCGCGGGGCGAGGTTGTTGTCATCGAGGAGAACTTCGGCGTGAGGATCGTCGAGTTCATGAGCAATCCAGAGAAGGCAGTGTAGGGCGAGATGGAGAGAAGCATGGCGGAGCTGTTGCTCCGGGCGACTGCCGCCCTCGCGATAGTCTCTGGCCTCATCTATCTTTCGGGGCATCTGCTCAAAAAGGCGCAGGCCGCGGGACTGATTAGGGCTGTGGCGGGCGAACGCCGCATCAAGCTGCTGGAGACTGCGCGACTCGGGCCTGACTCGTATCTCCATCTTGTGCAGGTAGACGACGGGACGGTGCTGGTGGCGACTGGCCGTGGCGGTGTGGCAGTGTCGGCATCTGCGTCTCCGTCGGCGTCCGCGTCCGTGCTCGAGGCAGTTTCCACGACGGACTCGGATGCCCGGGAGGTGAGCGCCCTATGAGCAAAGCGCGCACGCGCATGGAGAAGGCGATATGCCGGGCATCTGCCGCCGCTGCACTGCTGGTCGCCGCGGTAGGGCTGGCACTGGTGTGGTCGGCTGTGGCACACGCGACTCCCCTGCGCATTCCCGGCATTCAGCTGGGCGTTAACCCGGCTGCTGGTCCGCGGGAAGTGGCAGGTACGCTTCAGATATTGGCGCTCTTGACGGTGCTTTCGCTGGCTCCGGCGATTCTACTGATGATGACCTCTTTTACGCGAATAGTCATCGTCCTGTCGTTTGCGCGCAGCGCCATGGGCACACAGCAAGTGCCGCCAAACCAGGTCATTATTGGGCTGGCTCTCTTTATTACACTCTTCGTAATGATGCCGGTAGTCGCCGAGATCAATGAGACAGCATGGCAGCCGTACATGTCCGGTCGGATCAGTCAGGAAGTGGCGCTGGAACGCGGGGCCAAACCCATCCGCGATTTCATGCTCAAACAAACTCGCGAGCAGGACTTATCGCTTTTCGTAGACTTATCTGGGCGACCTGAGCCCGCGCGCCCCGACGATGTGCCCACTTACGTCATAATCCCCGCATTCATGATCAGCGAGCTGAAATCGGCCTTTCAGATGGGGTTCGTGATATACATACCGTTTCTGGTCATCGACATGTTAGTCGCGAGTGTGCTGATGTCTATGGGCATGATGATGCTGCCGCCCGTGCTGATATCTCTGCCCTTCAAGATACTCCTGTTCGTGCTGGTAGATGGATGGGGACTGGTCGTGAAGTCTTTGGTTCAGAGCTTCGCGGGATGAGGAGGTACGGTAAGTGAACGAAGCTACGGTGGCGACTGTGGCATCGCAGGCAATGGCGGTGGCCTTCAAGGTGAGCGCTCCCGTGCTCCTCGCGGCGCTGACTGTGGGAGTCATTGTGTCGGTGCTCCAGGCTGCCACGCAGATACAGGAGATGACCCTGACGTTTGTGCCGAAGGTCGTGGCAATAGCGGCGGTGCTGCTGCTTGCAGGGCCATGGATGATGCGGACAATGACCGGGTTCGCCAGGCAGCTCTTTGCGATGCTGCCGGCTCTCGCCAAGTAGCCATGGGTGTGTTCGGGTTCACGGAGACGGGATTCCTCATATTCTTCCTGGTACTGGTGAGGATGACCGGTCTGTTCATCCTGGCCCCGGTGTTCGCGCATGCGAGCATTCCGGCGCAGGTGAAGGCGTGGTTCGCGTTTGCCTTGACCCTTGTGATATACCCTGTGGTGGGCCAGACTTCGATATCGGTGCCCGGCGACGTTGCTCAGTTTGGCCTGGTGATATTGCGTGAGCTGCTAGTAGGGTTTGTGGTGGGCTATGTGGCATTGTTGGTGTTTGCAGCGGCGCAGTATGCAGGAGAACTCATCGATACGCAGATAGGGTTCGGCATGGCCAACTTGGTGGACCCGTCTTTCGGAGCGCAGGTCACAGTGGTAGGCCAGTTTCACTTCCTGACGGCGACCATGGTCTACCTGGCGGTCAACGGGCACCATTTCCTCGTGGGCGCGCTAGTGCGAAGCTATGATGTGGTTCCCATTGGCCAGGCCGGCCTCTCACCGGACCTGTTCGACTCTATCGTGCTGAGGTTCGGAGAGCTGTTCAAGATTGCCATGCGTATGGCTTTGCCGGCTGCGATGTGCCTGCTCATTACTGAGATGGGCCTGGGAATTGCGGCGCGGGCTGTGCCGCAGATGAACGTGCTGATGGTGGGGTTTCCCCTGAAGATATGTGTGGGGCTGGCCGTTCTGGTTCTGGCCATGCCGGGGTTCGTGGGATATGTCCGGGTTGTGCTGGGGCGACTGCAGGAGGCTGTCGTACTGATCATTGGGGCCATGCGAAGCTGATTGGGTGAAGCCGCCCGGGGAGGTGAGGACCGGTGGCATCGCATGAGGACAGGACAGAGCAACCAACGCAACGACGGCGGGAGGAAGCCCGAAAGCGCGGGCAGGTAGCTCGAAGCCCTGATCTCGCCGCCGCCGCGACTTTCACGGTATGCCTGTATGTGCTGAGGGCTGCGCTATCATACTCGGGCCGGATCATCGCCAATCTCGTTTCGCATAGCGCTCAGTACTTGGGTAGCCTTGGCTCAGTGGACCTTACGGAGGTCGGAGCACACACGTTGTTTGTGAATGGGATCGGTGCACTGCTTCTGGCTGCAGCGCCGGTGGCATTGGCGGCGGCTGTGGCCGGTATGGGGGTCAACCTGGCGCAGGTCGGTCTGCTTGTAACGCCGCAGGCGTTGGCGCCCCAGCTCAACAGAGTAGATCCCGTTTCCGGACTGGGACGCCTATTCTCGAAACAGGCTCTGCTGGAGATGCTCAAAGCGGTTGCCAAGGTTATTGTGATTGGCTATGTTGCCTACCAGGCGATCAGGGCGAGGGTGCCGATACTGCTGATGACAGCCTACATGGATTTGGGCGAAGGCCTGCGCGCTGCGGGCGACGCGGTTATGTATGTGGCGGGCCGGATGGTCATCCCGCTTGTGGCGATAGGCGCCGTGGACTATGTCGTAAGGCGGAGGCAACTCGAACGCGAACTGCGCATGACCAAGCAAGAGGTCAAGGAAGAGCTGAAGCAGCAGGAAGGCGATCCTCTGGTGAGATCGCGGATCAGGCAGCGCCAGAGGCAGTTGGCCATGAGGCGCATGATGGAAGATGTCAAGCTCGCTGATGTTGTGGTAACTAACCCCACGCACTACGCTGTGGCGCTCAAGTACGATCGGGAGAAGATGAGAGCGCCTCACGTGGTGGCGAAAGGGCAACGCATCATCGCACAGAAGATACGCGAGATTGCGATGGCGGCAGGAGTGCCTGTAGTCGAGAACCCCCTTGTGGCGCAGGCCTTATTCAAGTCGGTAGAGGTTGGGCAGGAGATACCGCCGGATCTGTATCGGGCCGTGGCCGAGATACTGGCGTTCGTGTATAGGCTGGGAGAGCAGCGGGGGAGGAGGAAGTAGGCAGTGGCCGATATCCGTTCAGAGGCGAGGTCCGCCGTAATCAGGTATCTCAAAGGCGGGGACCTGTTCATGGCCGCCACGGTCATGCTCATCCTCGTCATGATGATCGTGCCGATACCCCCTGTCTTCTTGGACATGCTTGTGGCCTTGAACATGACGTTCTCCCTCGGGGTGCTGCTAGTAACCATGTACATCACTGAGCCGCTGCAGTTCTCGGTCTTCCCTTCATTGCTGCTGCTTGCCACGCTGTTCCGGTTGAGCCTGAACGTGTCGGCCACCAAGCTGATCTTGCTGCGGGGAAACGCCGGATCCGTGATCCAGGCGTTCGGTGGTTTCGTGGTCGGAGGCAACTATGTAGTAGGGCTGATCGTGTTCCTGATACTCGTGATCATCCAGTTCGTCGTGATCACCACCGGCGCCGGCCGAGTGGCGGAAGTAGCCGCCAGGTTCACCCTGGACGCTATGCCCGGCAAACAGATGAGTATCGACGCGGACCTGAACGCGGGCATGATTACTGAGGAAGAGGCACGTCGGCGCAGGCTCAAGATACAGCAGGAGGCCGACTTCTACGGTGCGATGGACGGGTCCAGCAAGTTCGTCCGGGGAGACGCAATAGCCGGAATCATCATTATTGTCATCAACATCTTGGGCGGCATCATCATCGGTATAGTGCAGCTGGGCTTGAGCGCGGGCGATGCGTTCCAGAGATTCGCACTGCTCACGGTGGGCGGTGGGCTGGTGAACCAGATCCCTGCCCTGCTCATATCGACCGCCACAGGCATCGTGGTGACGCGGGCTGCGTCCGAATCCGACCTTGGCCGCGATGTCACATCACAGATGCTGGCACAGCCGCGTGCGCTGGCGATTGCGGCAGGGCTTCTGCTGCTTTTGGGCATGGTGCCAGGGCTGCCCAAGGCGCCGTTTTTGATCCTGGCGGCCGCTGCTGGCTTTCTGGCCTACAGAGTCACGAGGTCGGCGCGGGAGGCGGAGCAGGCGGCCGCAGTGCCTCATCTTCCCTCACCCGGGGTTGCCGAGCCCGAGGATGTGATGGCTCTGCTCCGGGTGGAGCCCATGGAGCTCAATTTCGGGTACGCTCTGATACCGCTGGTCGATGCTGACCAGGGGGGCGATCTCAAGGAGAGAGTAGCGGCCGTGCGGCGCCAGATTGCGCTGGAGCTGGGAATAGTCGTGCCATCAGTGCGGATACGCGATGATATCCAGGCGCGGTCGAATGAGTACATCGTGAGAATCAGGGGCGTGGAAGTGGATAGGGGCGAGGTCATCCCCGACGCGTATATGGCCATGAACCCCGGCACAGCCACTGATGAGCTAGACGGCATACAGACGCGCGAACCTGCATTCGGACTGCCTGCGGTGTGGGTCAGTGCGTCTAGGCGGGCAGAGGCGGAGATGATGGGATACACCGTGGTTGACCCCTCTTCGGTCATAGCCACCCACCTATCGGAGATAATCAAAGCCAACGCAGCAGAGCTCCTGAGCCGGCAGGACACGCGCAACCTCATCGACAACGTCAAGAAGACTGCGCCGGCAGTAGTGGAGGACCTGATCCCGGCCCAGATGAGCGTGGGAGAGGTCCAGAGGGTGCTGCAGAACCTGGTGAGGGAGCGCATATCCATTCGCGACCTAATCACGATCCTGGAGGCTCTGGGCGATGCGGCCGGCACGTACAAGGACGTCGATGCCCTTACAGAGTACGTGCGGTCGCGGATGGGGCGCTCCATATGCAGCCAGTACGCAGGGCCGGACGGGATGGCTGTGACTACGTTGGAACCTTCCTTGGAACAGACTCTCATGGATTCGCTTGACATCACTGAGCACGGCACATTCCTTGCCCCCGAGCCGGCTATGTATCGAGCCCTAATCGCAAGCCTAGCGGCTGAGAGCGAACACATGGCGGCAGCCGGGCAGCAGCCGATAGTCCTCACATCTACGAGCCTCAGGCCCCACCTCAGACGTCTGGTGGAGAGGGCCATTCCGCAGCTGGTGGTGTTGTCGTACAGCGAGATTGTGCCGGAGGTCAAAGTGAACGCGGTTGGGATGGTGAGCCTTGGCAATGCGAGTTAAGCGCTACGAAGGTTCGACTATGAAGGATGCCCTGGATCAGGTCAGGCAGGAGCTGGGCCCCGACGCAGTGATTCTGGAGGCTAGGCGGTCGCGAGGCCGCGGGCTCGGGGCATTGCTCAGCATCCTGGGCTTTGGGAAGGCCCCGGTGTTCGAGGTGATGGCGGCCGCAGATGGGGATGACGGTGGCGGTCGTGATGGCGATGGCGCCAGCGGCTTTACGGCTGTTACATGGGTCCCGTCGCCTTTGACCGCGCGGGCGAAGGCAGAGACCGCAGACGAGGCGCAGGCCGAGGCGACCGAACCGGCATTGCAGGCGTCGGCGCAGACGATGACGGGGCCGACGATGCAGGTAGTGACGCCGCCCAGGATGCCTGAAGTGCCGCTGGCGCCTGCGATCAGTCCGTCCGGGCCGCTGGCCACGCTCAAGGTGCTGGAGCGGGAGGCGGCGGTAAGGGCCAGGGCTGCAGGCTTATCCCCTGAGATGGCAGACCTTTATGCGCACCTAGTGGATGAGGACGTAGCTGAGGATGTGCATTCGCCGTTGTGCACCAGCTGGGTATGGCCGATGTGCCGCAGCTCGAAACGGAGCAGTTCAGGGAATGGGCAAGCGAGCACGCCGCCGGGCTGGTACGGACGTCGGGGCCTATACAGATCGTGCGCGACCGCAGGAAGGTCGTGGCCTTCATCGGGCCGACGGGAGTCGGCAAAACCACCACGATAGCCAAGATAGCGGCGGGATTTGCTCTGTTTGCGAAGGCCCGTGTAGCGCTGGTGACGGCCGACACTTACCGAATTGCGGCAATAGAGCAGATACGGAGCTACGCTGAGATAATCGGCATTCCATGCGAGGTGGTCCATAGCCCTAAAGATATGGAAGAGGTCCTGGCAGGTTTGGCCGACTACGAACTAGTGTTGATTGACACGGCGGGCCGGAGCCCCAATAATCCGGCCAGGATGTACGAGCTCAGGAACATGATCGACGCAGCAATGCCTGAAGAGATCCATCTGGTGCTCTCGTCCACTACTCGGCGGCGCGATCTCGATAACCTTGTGGACAGGTTCGCGGCGGTCGGGTTTGACCGTGTCATACTCACCAAGATGGATGAGAGCATGACGTTTGGCGCCATTTTCAATGTCCACGCCAAGTGCGCCAAACCGTTCTCGTATTTCACCAATGGGCAAAGTGTGCCCGAGGACATCGACACCGCTACTCAGTCCCAAGTGGCCAGGATGGTCCTGGCAAAATGGCGGATAGCCGGAGGGCTGTAGTGGAAGTCGCCGACCTAAGGAGGGGTACAGGAGGGAGTAGCACATGTCTGATCAGGCTGCTGAGCTAAGAGGGCTTGTCCGCCAGTTCAGGGGGCAGGATGATACTGTCTGCCGGCAGACTACGCGGAGCGGCCAGCCTGACGCTGTACGGATTGTGGCTGTGACTTCGGGCAAGGGCGGGGTCGGAAAGACCAATTTCGTGGTGAATCTGGCTATGGCACTGGCCGACGCGGGCACGCGCGTTACGATACTCGATGCCGACCTGGGCTTGGCCAATGTTGACGTGCTGCTGGGGATGACCGTGAGGCACAACCTGCATCACGTGATAAACGGAACGCTGTCGATTGCGGACATTGTGCTTCCCGGGCCTCGCGGTATCGAG